>Ga0105240_10006865_pt1 | contig 16641 bp, 14 predicted proteins | sample KBSC54metaG_FD_80426 | JGI IMG/M metagenome (GOLD analysis project Ga0105240, IMG submission 80426) | Corn rhizosphere microbial communities from Kellogg Biological Station, Michigan, USA - KBS C5-4 metaG | ecosystem: Host-associated > Plants > Roots > Rhizosphere > Soil | place: Michigan, USA...
GGTGTGCTCTGGGCCCAGATGTCGGAATTATGATGCAACACCCAACCGCGTGCATGATAGTAATCGGTGGCGGTTCGCGCGCCCGTCACGGCAACGTGGTGGGTCAGATCATCGAGGGGTGAGAACATCTCGGACAGATTGGCCGTCTCGACCGGCCAATAATTCATCTCCAGATTGATGTTGGTGGTGTAATTGCTGCTCCAGGGAGCTCGCACATCCTTGTTCCATATGCCCTGGAGATTGGCGGGCGCACCTGGCGTGCGGGACGAGGACATCAACAGATAACGGCCGTACTGGAAGTACAGCGCCTCCAGGTTCGAATCGGAGGCCCCGCGGCCGTAGGCGTCCAGGCGCTCATCTGTGGCGAGCCCGCTCTTGTCATGCTCAGCAGGGTTGAGAGACAGGGATACGCGATCGAAATAACGGCGGAAATCGGCCAGGTGCGCATCGAGTAATTGCGCGTAGGTCTGCCGCGAAGCTTTGGCGAGGTGTTCCAGGTTGGCCTGGTGCTCGTTCTTGCCCTCGCTGTAGGGACAACGGTCAAAGCCGTTGAAGCTGGTGGTCGCCGAGAGCAAGAGGACCACTTCAGTGGCATGGTTGATGGCGATCTGCGTATCGCTGACCTGTACGGTGCCGCCCTTCACCAACGGCTCGACACTCAGCTCAAAGCGCATGCCCTTACAGGTATCAGCCGGGTCGTAGACGACGGGTTCGTTGTTTACATTCAAATAGTCCGGGTCGACCTGCGTCGGCGCACGGCCTTGCAGAGTCAGCATGTCGCTCGTACTTACAGTACGTGCATGCAACTGGCTCCGCACACCGACGGTAAGCGAAATCTTTCGCGGCGCATCCGCGGAGATCCGCATGACGATCGCATCCGCCGGCGCGGAGGCAAACACCTCGCGCTTGTAGTGGACTCCGTCGATTCGGAAGTGCGTAGTCGCAAGTCCGCTGCGCAAATCCAGGTCGCGACCGTAATCGGTGCTCTTGCCGTTGCCCGTTTCCTGCCGAACCACGAGGTCACCCAAGGGGAGATAGCTCTGGGTGTAGGGACCCTGCATGCGCCTGACCAGATCCGCCGCCCGACTGTACTCACCCCGTCTGAGCGCCGCACGTGCCGGGGCAAGGAAGTCGTAGGCTTTGGGATTGATGTTGTCAGCGACCGGGCCGCCACTCCACAAGGTGGCTTCGTTGAGTTGGATCAAATCCTCATTGATGCCGCCGAAGATCATGGCGCCCAGCCTGCCGTTGCCGATGGGCAATGCCTCGGTCCATACGTCGGCGGGCTTGCGGTAATGCAATGTCAGGGCCGGTTGGCTGACAGCGAGCGTGGGACACAGCGCAAGCAAGACAATTCGCAAACTGAGTTTCACGGCTACCGCCTGTCGATCAGGAAAAAAGATGGCGCCCGCCTCAGTACAACCGTGGGGGTCAGCGGAATGTAACCGAAATGGGCGCCACCTGTTGAGATCGGGGGCGATCAGTGCCACCCCGAGTCCGGGCACGGCGCCGCTATTACGATCCGATCGAGGTCCGGTGCAAATTGCGACGGGTTGTTGAACTCGATGGTGTTCTCTCCGGCATGCAGCCGAATAGGGATCACAGTGCTGGCGAAGGCATCAAAGGTACTCCCATCGAGGGGCAATTCAGTGGCTGTCGCGCCGTTGACGCTCAGGAAAAACGACCGCGGCCCGCTCGTCAGATAATCGACTTCCATCTGATAAATCCCGTCCCGGGGCACCACGACGTTGGTAAAGGTCGCCGTGCCGCTGCCGTTGCCGAGATTGCCGGCCTTCGAGGCACCCGAGCAGAGCTTACAATAGCCCGGGCTGGCAGAGCCTCCCAGGACTGCATTCTCCGCCTCGTAGGCGGTCGCAACCGGCAGTGTGGCCGAGCCGTCCCCGCTGATCACAATTCGATCCAGATCCGGCGGATAGCTGGTGGGATTGCCAAACCGGATGGTGTTGGTGCCGGCCCGCAGTGCAACCGGGACGGTACTGCTCGTCGGCAGATTGAAACTGCCGCCGCCCACGTTGAGCGTCACCCAGGGCCCGCCATTGACGCTGTAGAGAACCGCCCGTAGCGAGAGAGTCATATAGTCGACCGTCATCTTGTAGACGCCCGCGCGCGCCACCGTAACCGAGTCGAATGTGAGGGTGTTGTTCTGCCCCAGCCCGAGATTGCCGACCTTCGAGCCTCCGGAGCATGCCGGGCAACCAAACACAGTGGCTGACCCCGCGCGGACGGCGGTTTCGGCTTCGTAACTCGTCGCATGTTCGGCCGGCGCCTTTCCGGCGCCGATGACTCTGAAGAGCCGGGTGCCATGCGCCGGTACGAGTGCCTGCAGACCAGCCCCGTCCGGCCGCACATCGTGACCGCTCCAGACGTCATGGACCTGGCGGGCAGCAGCGAACCCAAGGTCTTGCCAGCGAACGCTGACGGGCGCCGGGATCGCATCCATGTTGAACAGAGCCAGGTAAACGGTGCCGTTGTCCAGCTTCATCATCCACGCCGGCGTATCGTCGCCCCTGATCTGGGTTGCAGGATGACCCGATCTGTCGATTGCGAGCACCTCGTCGTTGGACAGCATCCGCTTCCCCGCCGCATCGAGTTTCGTGAGGTCGCCACCCAGATACAGGGGAGCGTTCACCATCGCCCACATTGTAACGGCCGCCTGCTGTTCGGTTGGGTTCAGTCCGGAGCTCTCACTCGTTCCCACATCCAGTGAGTCCAGATCATTCCAACCCACGGTCGGACCCGCGGCGTTTTCCCAGCCGACGACATCGTAGAAACGCTCGGTGATCCTCGGCCAATCCGTGAGAGTGGCGCAGCGCCCCTCGCACTCGACGTCCTCGTCGATTCGGCGTGCGTTGGCAAACTGCTGCCAGGTGCTGAGGTAATCCTGGTCGACTGCCCATGAAACCGTCAGCCAGATGGAGCGCCCGCTGCGCGCAATGGCGGTTGACCAGGCTTGCACATCAGCGAGATTGTTGATGGAGAGATCATCGCTGTAGGAGCCGGGCGTGACGCCGTCCAGCTTGATGAAGTCCACACCCCAGGAGGCGAACAGGGCGACCACGGAGTCCATGTACGCCTGGGCCCCAGGTTTGGTGAAGTCGATCTTGTTGTGATACGGCGGGAACTGGCCCGAGCTGAATGCATTGCCCGGCGTATGGGGTACGACCAGGATGTCCTGGATGTGGTAAGGCGTTCCCAGGATCGGCGAGTTGGCATCCACGGCCGGCTGTTCCACGCCGGGAATCCAGTAGATTCCGAGTTTCTGCCCATTCGCATGAACGTGCGCCGCGAGAGCCGCGATGTCGGGAAATATCGCCGTATTGGGAATCGGTCGCCCGTACGCGTCGAAGCTGCCCATCCAGCCCGAGTCCATATTGATGTAGTTGAAGCCGTGTTGCTGCAACCCCGAGGCCGCGAGCGCATCGGATTGCGCCACCATGTTGGCCTGCGTCAGGAAGCTGCCCGACAGAGTCTGTTCACTGAAGCTGCTCCAGCCGAAGTACGGGTGATCTCCCACACCATTCACCTGCGCTGCGGCCGGCAAACAGTATGCGAGCATCGCCGCGGCCAGCAGATTCGCAATTCCGAACGACCGAAATGTTGCGGCTATCATGTCATTCCCTCCCTGTTGCGAAAAAGAAAAACTACTGTGCTACACGATCAAACACTGCGGCGGCGGCCTGGAAGTCCCCTGTGAGCAACAACTGGACACCCGCGGACATCCAATGAGCGCCGCTTGCCTCCCGCGGCGTGTCTTCATCCGCTTTCCCGATCATCCGCAGGGCAACTGAGCGATGCCGATGTCTCATGATGTCATTCCGGCCACGGAGCGGGCATTCATCCATGAACGCCCGAATCCTGATTCCACGGTTGTCGGTTTAGAAGCTCACACGTACACCGGCGGAATAACGCCGCCCGAACTCGTTGAGCGAATCGAACTCATTCACATAGCGGTCATAGGTCTGTTGGACCGCGTTGGTCAGATTGGCAGCCGCAATCGTTACGAGCACGTTATCCGTGATCTTGTAGCTGGCCTGGGTATCGAGCTGTCCATAGCCTTTCGTGTGCGTAACAGGTGCCGTACCGGAAAGGAACGCATCGCGGTAGTTGTACGCGACGCGCACACCCACGGGGCCCTTTTCGTAGAAGACAATGAAGTTCTGCGAGTTACCCAGTCCCGTGAGAGCGAATGTGCTGGTCGTGTTCGCGGCGTTCAGCACGGCATCACTGTGCATGAAAGTCGCGTTTGCGTCGAAGCCAAACCCGTCAAAGGGCGACGGCAGCCACGTGAAGGTGTGCTGCAGCGCCAGCTCGAGTCCTTCCGCATACGCCGACTGCGAATTGGTCGGCTCGTTGAACTGGAAGTTGACCACGCCACCCGGGTACAGCGCCAGGTTCTGAGAGTTGACAATATGCTGTACCAGGTTGGTGTACTGGTTGGTCACAAAGTCCTTGATATTCTTGCGGAAGGCGCCGACCGACGCGTAGCTCGCCGGCATGAAGTACCATTCCAGGGACAGGTCATAGTTGTCGGACAGGTAGGGTTTCAGGTCCGGATTACCGCCGCTCGCCTGCATCTCCAACGGTCGCAGCACGTTGTAGTTGATCACAGGCCGCAGGTCGTACATGTCAGGGCGCGTGAGCGAGCGCGAGAAAGCGGCACGCGCAATGATCTGGTCGGTGAGATTGAGCTTCAGATTCACGCTCGGCAGGAAGTTATTGTAGGTGTGCGAGGCCGAGACATTGAGAAGCGTGCTGCCGTCCGCGCCCTGCGCGTAGACCGGATTGTATTCCGAAGGATCGCCCTGGATCGGCAGAAGATCGACGAGCTGCCGCGTGAAGCCATGCGAAGTCTCCTTCGTATGTACGTATCGCCCACCGATATTTCCCGACCAGGGCAGCCCGGCGACCGTACCGCCCAGATCGAATTGCACGTAAAACGCTTCGATCTTTTCTGTGACGGCATACGATGAGCTGCCGTCGGTAGGCGCGAAGCCGGACGGGCTCAGGTTGTTGGCCGTGGTTCCCGGCGCAAGGCCCTTTGCTGCGTCTTCCGCGGCCGTGGCCGCCGGGGTCACCAGATAGTTCATGTAGGCGCCCGGATCGTAAGTCAACCATTGCCCTGGCAGGCTCGAGCCATAGCCGCCGAATCCGCTGGGACCGTTGTACGTACTGAACAGGCCCGCGGGCGCCGGAGTGTTATAGCCGCAGTAGGCGCATTGGGCGTTGCCGTTGGTAGTCAGAACGTCCGCTTTCAGGATCCGGTTCTGAAAGTAACCTCCGGAGCGTAGATCCTGCAGGACGGACGTGCGCACGTTCCATTGCAGATCGAGATGGGCCTCATTGATCTGGTCCGAGTTGTCGCGCGCCTGCTGCTGGATGAAATGAGTCTGCAGGAGATTCGGGTCCGTATACACGTTGCCCGGAATTCCCTGGCCGGGAACACCCAACGAGGTGAGGCTCGGAATACCGACCCCGCCGTTGCCATTGTAGGTCACCGTGTCATTGAAGCCGGCCACGGTGAAGTACCGCGGCTCGGTTCCGCCCGCCACCGTGTTCTTGGCGACATCGAGATCGAGCCCAACAACGAATTGATTGTCGCTGCTGTTCCACTTGACGTTATAGCCCACCTGCTTGAGCAGGCTGGGTGAAAGCAGGTCGGTGTTCTGATGCTCGCGGATGTAATCGGTGTGCAGTTGGTCGTTGGTCGTGAAACTGGTGAGCACGCCGTTCTTGTCATACGTGCCGGTTTCGAGGGTGGTAGGGCCGAAGTACCAGCCAATCTCGCTGCTCTCTGAATGAATCGAGTACTTGTCGTACAGGCCATCGAGGGTCATGGCCAGTTGGTCATTCGGCTTCCACTGCAGCACGCCGTGACCACCGATGCGCCTGTAGAACGCGTTCAGGGCGATGACGTCGATCTGCTGTGGCATGAATAAAGTCGGATCGCCGGGAAGCTGACTGAAATCACTGGAGAACCAGTTTCCAGTAAACGCCCGGTTGGTGGGTGCGCTGCGTTCCTGCAGTGAAAGTGAGCCAAGTGCGCCGATTGTCCCGTCCGCAAACGTGTCACTCACGAGCACAAAGCCCTGCGGTTCGACATGTGAACCGGACAGGTCGTCCTTCTCACCCTTGATGTTCGCGATGGCCGTGAGGCGTTTCAGGTCGAGTGGGCGTGCGGTATGAAGATTCATCAAGCCGCCGATGCCGCCCTCGTTCTGAGAAGCCGCGGACGTCTTGAAGACATCGGCGCCGTTGATCAAGTCCGCCGGAATCGTATCGAACTGGAACGAGCGATGCCCGGTCTGAGTCGGGAGTTGTCGACCATCGACGAGCACAGTGTTGAAATTCGGCCCGAAGCCGCGGATCGTGACCGTCTGACCCTCGCCGACCTGGTTGCGGTCGATGGATACGCCGGTGATTCGCTGGAGCGATTCGGCGACGTTGGCATCCGGGAATTTGCCGAGGTCTTCCGCGGAAATGGAATCAACGACCACATCTGCTTCGCGCTTGATGTCCATGGCCCGTTCGAGGCTGGCGCGGATGCCGGTGACGACGACTTCCTGGAGCTCCGCTCCCTGGACATCCGCCACGGTGCCCGGCTTTGCCGGGCGCGAGGACTCAACTGGATTTGTCTGGCCATGCGCGATCGACGCAAAGGCGCCGAGAGCGAGGGCCATCACCCCGCCATTGCGCACGAGATTGTTGGCGTAATTCTGCGATATTTTCACGTTTCCCCCCTCACGAAAACAGCTGGCGCCGGCGACAAAACACCCCAAAGACTCCAGCCAGAGACCGGGGCCGACGCGTTCTCCAGGTCACTGGGCTATCTGCAAATACTTCCGCTCCCTCCCAGGGTTGCCTGCAACCAACCCGAAAGAGGCGCAGGCGGGAGTGACAGCGCAGTCGGCCGGTCGCCGCAACCGGCGAGCGCGGCAGCCACTCTCCCCTCATCCCCGTTGGGAACGTGTACGTTACCGCTACTGATTAGATGCCACTTCCGCTTTAGCAGTCAAGTTGCAAACGCGTGCGCTAGGGTGGATTTGATAAGATTTATATGATTTAGCTTGAGCCCGGCACCCGGCCACGACCCGGCGACCGGGACGCCATGCGCTATCCGCCCGCGGGTCTCGGCTGTCGGGAAGTTGGCAGAATTGACGGCAATTACCGTGCGGTTCGTGTCGCCATCGACATGGTGGGACGTGCCCTCCACTTGATCAGGGACGCGCGGGTCGAGAAATGCCCGGATTCAACGGGCTGGCCGGTGGGCTTACGGTGCGGCGGTCGGTCGGCCCGGAAAAATTGACGGCGCGGCAGGCACTGCGATCCAGTGCATCTCGGTAACGTACACGTTGTCACGGCCGTTGAACGGCCAGCGGTGTTGTTTGCGAGTTGTGCCGGTCTGCATCAACCAAGGCCAACCAGTGAGTCTCGGCGCTGGGCGCGATATGATGCATCAGATTTCAATGCCATCGGGATCGTACTGATGTCGAGATTTACTCGTGCGGCGCTATTGGTGGTTGATGTACAAAAGGCAATCGATGCCGAGTATCACGCCGCTGAGGGGCCGCGAAATAACCCGGACGCTGAACGGAACATCGGACGTCTTCTCGCGGCCTGGCGGCAGGGCAACCGGCCGATCATTCACATCCGGCATGATTCGACCTTCGCGGCTTCGGCCTATCGACCCGGACAAGAGGGAAACGATTTCAAAGATGAGGTCGCACCGGCAGCGGGCGAGATCATTATTGCGAAACGAACGAATAGCGCTTTCATCGGAACCACGCTCGAGCAGCATTTACGCGAGTGCGGGCTGGAGACGCTGGTCATCACGGGCGTGAGTACCAACAACTCCGTGGAAGCGACGGTCCGCATGGCAGGCAATCTCGGATTTCAATCGTATCTAGTCGCAGATGCTTGCTTCACCTTCGCTCGCCGCGATTTCCATGGCCGCCTGCGCACAGCCGATGAAGTGCATTCCATGTCGCTCGCCAACCTCCACGAAGAGTATTGCACCGTGCTCGATACGGCGGCTGTGCTCGCCGACAAATAGCGCGGAAGCACAGCCCCAAGGAATATCGGCGAAGCGAACAGCTGGCAGCGGACACCGCGGTCAGCGTGTGTTGATGGCAACCGGTCTGAGGGTGTCGCAGTCTCATGGTCGGCGAAGAGAGTCAATCGGATCCGAGTCTCCAGGTTGGGTTGATGAGATCTCACGACCGTGCCGGCATCTTTGCATCAGGCCATCTCAACTAGGGACTTGGGAATGCGCCGGCGGGCCCCCAGCCAGCGGGAACCTTGTCGCCAGAGCTTACCCAGATGCTCATCCATGGCCAAAGGATCGAAAAGCTCAGCGCCACAGCCAGGTGTTGCAGTCATTTCACCAAAATAGACTTGCCGCTCGGTGTCATAGAGGTCGACCCGAATGAAATCGAGCCCCCCGCTCAATGCTTCAGCCATCCGCAACATGAGATCCAGATGTGGGGGTTTTGTCAGCGGTGTCTCAATGCGATCGTAATGGAAACGCACCCCGGTATCCTGCCAATTGCGCGTGTACAGCAAGCGTCGGTGTCCCGTGAAGCGATCGCCGTCAATCTGGATGTGTTGCACTCGTCCGCTGAACACGAAGAATTTGTAGTCGCGCGGCGATGATCCTGATCCATCATCGATGAATTCCTCGATCATGATCCGCCGAGGAATTTCCTTGTACTGGGGTTCACGCAGAACATTGTAGTAGTCGATCGCCAGCCACTTCTGACAGGTCCGGATGAGCTCAGTGCGATCCAATGCATCCCGGTCGTGAATCACGCGCACCCAGCCCGATCCATGTGTTGGCTTGACGACGAAACGCGAAGGCAGGGCGTCAAAGCGGATCTGCTCCGGATCGCTCTCCACGCAATACAATTTCGGGAGAATGTCCGGCGACACCTTGCTGGCGACATACTGCCTTACGGCATATTTGTCAGCAAAGATGCGGAACAGCGGCTCACGAACAAAAAGCTTGCGACGCACGATACACTCATTGAATGTGCGGGGACGCAACAGCCGTGGGTAGCGTCCGTGAGCGTTTTTATGCATCCGAATGGCGAATATGAGGTCGCGTACTTCATTCGGCAGATAAGACTTCAACCTGTGCTTGAGCATTGCGCACGAACCGGGTCACCATGGACAGGCCCCCCCTTCCCTTCGCATGATCCAACTCGCGGGCGCGATTGTAGTGAATGTGGTCCGCTGTTGCGAGGCGGGAGCCCCTGTGGTTCGTCAGTGCCTTAGACTTGGCACAACCGGCTGGTAAGATGCGGGGAAAGGACTGACAGCTGTCATCCCGTCGAATCGATGCCCCCTCCTTTCTTGTTCGCGGCAGCCCCCGCGCGCGCATACTCACTGAATTAGGTGGATTTCGTCGAGGCCATGGAGTTGAACAGCGACGGCCTGATACAACGGCATCGCGTGTACTGGGGCTGGCTCGGCTTCGGTGTCCTCCAGCGCAACGAATACATCGATAGAAGGCCCTCGAACGTGTCATCTCTACAGCTTGGGAATCCGAATACGACTGATCATCAGCGTCCCCGATATTGCGAAAAGTATCGACAATGGATGAAACACATGTCCCATGAGTGTCACGCTCCCCAGCCAAACGTGCTCGCCCACCGCTCCCATCACTGCGCCCACTGCCAGTACACCCACCAGAAAAAACGAAGTGGGAATCGGAGTACCCTCGAAATGCGCTACCTTTCCGGTACCTTCGGACAAAGCGTCGGCCGTGACGTTATATCGGGCCAGTCGGGAGACACCGCAGGCAACGAAGTAGGCCAGGAGGACCCGGTCGTACATGCCTTGCAGGCCGCACCCGTACCCCATTATTGCCGGCGCAACCCCGAAGGAGATGACGTCCGAGAGAGAATCCAGCTCGCGCCCCATCGAAGATGACTTTTGCCGCCATCGGGCAATCCGCCCGTCTAACACATCGAATATCAGGGCGGCGAACACGAGCGCAGCAGCGAAGTAGACGTGCTCAACAATGCCGCTCTGTACATAACTGATGACTGAGAACAACGCGGCCGTGCCGCATACGGCATTACCGAGAGTAAACCAGTCTGCCAGGTGAAACTCGCGGATCATCGTAAAGCGCTTGCGTCCGGCTGTTCGTTGAATCATGCAGTCACCAACGGCGCATCGCGCACCGCCATCCACTGTGGAAGTATTCGCCGTAGTATAACCGGACCGCCCGAGATGGCATCTTGGGCCTAAAACGACCACGTCGACGCCGCGGCCCTTTCGATGCGGTCACGGATGGAGCAGGATTGTATGAATAACGGGTACCACGAACATCTCGTTGCATTCGTGACGATCGCTAATTCGCGCAGCTTGACCCGCGCGTCGGTGGCCACGGGAATCGGGCAATCAACCCTCAGCCGGCAACTCGCCGCTCTCGAGAAGTATCTGGGATGCAAACTGTTTCACCGTTCAACGCGCAGCATCAAGTTGACGGAGAAAGGCGAAATCTTTCTTCCACACGCGGAACGCATCCTAAAGGCAGCAGCCGATGCGCGGGATCTTGTGCGCGAGGCCAATGCGGCGTTCACCGGCCGGATTCGCGTAGCATGCTCGATAGCCGTGGCGCGCCGGCTGCTGATTCCCGCGCTTCCGCGATGGCAAGCTCTTCATCCGGGCGTGTCAATCGACATGGCCATCTCGGATCAAATCGCCAGCATCGTCGAAGACCAAGTGGATGTCGCTCTGCGCTCCGGGCCTTTGGCGAACTCGAACCTCATCGCGCGGCCCATCGGACTGACGAGACGAATCGCGTTAGGCTCTTTTGATTATCTGCGAAGCCGCGGCTCGCCAGTGAAGTGTGAAGACCTGAAGCGCCACGACTGCATAGTGTGGTCCGGCGCCAACAGCCCGCAACGATGGGACTTCACAAAAGCCGGCGGGACGGTGAGCGTCAGGGTGCCCTCTCGGCTCAGTGTTTCGAATGTCGACGCCTTATACGATGCCGTCCGAGCCGGTCTCGGTATTGCCGTCATACCCTCCTGGTTCTGCAAGGATGCATTGAGCGATGGCTCATGCCTTCGCGTATTGAGTGACTACCAATTACCCACCCTCTCGATGCACGCCGTTACGCTCGGGAAGCCTGCAGCAGGCGGGAAGGTCCACGCCTTCATCAATTTTGCCGAGCGTCTGCTGAGGGATGCTTCGACGAATTAAGTAGTCCACGCCCTCGAGGCGATCCATTGCAACTCGTGATTATTGCAGCCGCTGCATAATTAAATTGCACCGCGGGGCGCCAGCGCCACCTGACGCCGCTATATGCTCGCAAGAGTGGTTGCGAGGAACATCACGCCTCGCCGCTACACGACCAAACGTTTTTCAGACATTCCAAGCGACAACTGGGAACACGATTGCATGCCGGCGGCCACGATCGCGGGACTCCTCGACCGCACCCTGTTACGTATCGCACAGGGCGCGTTGAGGACTCTGAGCAGCACCTGATGCCCATCGTGGCCGCGGAGTGACGCTCTCTGGCATTCGCGTCGATGACTACATCTCTTTGAAACCAACGATTAATCTACATTACTGGAGTGCATCATGGATCGACGTACATTCGTAGCTGCCGGAATGGCTGCCGCGGCGACCCACACGCCACCCGCGGTGTCCGCGACACGCGGAATAAGGGCTATCGCCTTCGACGGCTTGGCGCTTTTCGATCCTCGACCTATCTTCGCGCTGGCAGAGCAGTTCTTTCCCGGAAAAAGTGCGGCGCTCGTTGCGACGTGGCGCGGTCGGCAGTTTGAATACACGTGGCTTCGCACGATCGTCGGCAGCTACGTTGATTTTTTGCAAGTCACGGACGAGGCGTTATCGTTCGCGGCAGAGGCGGAGAAAGTTTCAGTGACGACGGAACAGCGACGGCAGTTGTTGGCTGGCTTCATGGACATGAAGGCGTGGCCCGATGTGGTACCGGTGCTGAAGGCCCTCAAAAAGCAGGGCGTGAGTCTTGCGCCGCTGACCAACTTCACCGTGCCCATGCTGGAAGTCGCGATCCGTAATTCAGGTCTTGGCGGAGTGTTCGATCATCTGCTATCCACCGACCTTGTGAAGGCCTACAAACCTGATCCTCGCTCTTACCAGATGGGGCTCGACGCCTTTGGGCTGCATCGGGACCAAATCGCCTTCGTTGCTTTTGGCGGATGGGATGCTGCCGGAGCGAAAACTTTTGGCTATCCGACAATATGGATGAATCGGCTCACTACGGCGACGGAACGCCTCGGCGTGCTTCCGGATAAGATCGCGTCGAACTTCGATGCGCTGCCAGCATTTGTCGGCCGGTAGAGCTGGCGAGGCTCGGCGGTTTGGTGGGTGCATCATGCAGTATCGAACGAACCAGACACGCCTACAACAGATCGCCTGATGCAACAGGGGTGAGGCCGAAAGCGCCGCTACTTCCGCGGTTGGCTCTTCACGTCCGTTAAAAAGCGAGCTCTCATCCGTTCGACATAAGCCACAAGGTTAGTTTGACTTTCGATCCGTCGACGCAGGCCGGTTTCGAAGATCGGGACCAGCAGGTTGGACAGGATCCCATAGATGAAGCCATCGACAGCCGTAGGCGCATCGCCCATCAGGTAGCCACTGTCTCCAAGCAATGTCGCGAGCGCGTCAATGTCCCGTCCCGCGTTTTCTTCTACCACAGCGCGCGGAAGCCGACTGGTGCCTTGCAGATGTAGAGTGTTCTTCATTCGCGCTCGAGCGATCCGCCGCACGAGCGCGCGCAAAGGCATAGGCACCCGGTCAAAGAAACGAGCAGGTCCGGTCTCGAAGTTGCGGTCATCGCGCCAGCGGAGATCTATGAGCGCGAAGTACAGATGGTCCTCGGCCATCTTCTCGATCGACCAGGCCACAGCCCGTAACTGGCGCGTCAGGCCCGCGTCGAGATCGATTTCATACTTGCGCTCGATATGACGGCGGATGAGAGTTGAATCGGTGATGACCTCGCCTTCATCCTCAATATAGGGGACCTTGCCGGCGGGCGCGCCAGCGACGCCGCTGGCACGATGCTCATACTCGAGTCCGGCGAGTTCGAGCTGGATCATCGTCTTCATGACGAACGGACTGCCCTCGGGCATCCCGAAGTAAGGGCCGAAGCCGTGGACGATTATCACGTCCGTAATATCGCCGAGCCGGAACCTGCCCGGATACGGCGGCGAGAAAGTGGATCTAAACGGATGATCATGAGATTGTGCTGCATGGGTATCCCTTCATCATGTCTAAAATCGTCGGCACGATCGCCCCTCGTCGAAATTCATCGGCACCACGCTGCCCATCACGAAACTCATCTCACTCATCGTTATGGTCCTTGAGGATAGTAGGTACTTTCATCCCAGACGGCTCGGCGCTTCGGACCGTCAGCGGCGAGCGATGCGCGCGAGCAGCGGCCCAGAGCTGTATTGCCCCCATGATGAGGACAAACAGGGGAAACAATGTCGCCCTCGGCCCCTCGTGCGCGAGCAGGTCTGTGTTTGCAAATAGATAGCCGAACTGGAGGACGATGAAGATCACGGAAGCACCTAGCCACGCTCGCGCGGCTGATCGCCCCCATAGCAACAGTACCGCGCCAACGAGACCACACGTCTCTGCCCCAACGAACAGGTAGTCGTAGGTCAACGGCAGATGCGAGTAAAGCGCGTGTTCAAACGGATCCGTCAACCTTGCTCCACCTGTACGCAACGCGAACTGCTGAACGCAGGCATAGGCGCCGAGCGCGTTCCAGGCGATAAAGCCGACGGCCAGGGGCCGAATCCATTTCGAAAGCAAATCCTGATTCATTCTGCCTCTTCCGTTGCGACCGCATGGGACAAACCCGTTGGGATCGCTCACTCCAGCCAGACATGGCCTTGCCCGCTGGTCGGAACACCATCGGTGGAGCGCCATCCCGAGCGACGGTCGAATCTACATTTTACTATACTTCATGTATAGCAGATTTTTGAAGTGAGATCAGCGGCCTCGGCCCGCTGCTCTGTGCCCTGGGCAACCCCAGGTCTCCGGGCCCGATTACCGCAAGAGAGAACGCTGCTGGCAATCCGACCTCTTTAATTTGATTTATCATGGCGTATATCTGAATATTCCTTCCCATAATTTGATGTCGCCGGTCCAAGGTAGCGCAGCATGTTCGAATTGCGGATGTTCATCGTCCTGCTGGCCTTGCTAACCACTTCGATGCTGGCAGGCGCCGGAGTGTACGAACAACTCGTGCTGGACCCTGCCTGGCCTGCAAGACCTGACATAGTCAGGCCGGCAAATGGCGGCGCGGATCGCAAGCGATATTGGGTTCCTTCGAATATCTTGGCGGTCGTTGCAATGATCGCCGCGATCTGGGCAGTATGGCCGGCCCCCTCCGCGCGCTCGTGGGTGCTCTGCGCAGCGGTATGCTCATTGGTAATCAACGTTGCTACGGTTGGCTATTTCGCTCCGCGCGTGTTACGCGTTGAACGCGACGGAGTCGCGCCGAATCATCCCCACTCAACTCGGTGGGTTGCTCTCAGTCGGTGGCGAACACCTGTCGCGATCGTTTTGGACTTCTGCTTGATTATCGCCGTTATGCGGCTGGCCGCGACCAGTTGAGCCTCACTAGTTATAAAATTATTGTGTGATGAAACTCGCCTATCTGAGGATGCCAATGCGCGGGCAGATGCGATTCGTCGTCATTGTTGGTGTAGCAGTGGTGCTCGTCTTGATCAGTTCCGGTGCGCGCGCGGATGGGCGCAGTGCTTTCACGGCCGCGGATCTCATGCGGCTGCAGCGTGTTTCCGATCTACGAGTTTCCCCAGATGGGCACTACGCGGTGTTTGCTCTGACTCAACCAGATGTGGGCATGAACCAGAACCACACCCACCTGTGGCTGCTGGATCTGACGCGGAACGGCGCTCCCACGCGGCTCGTGGCTGACGAGTCGACGAATGACTGGAACGGCCGTTGGTTGGGCGACAGCCGCAGCCTGTATTTTCTTACGGACCGTTCAGGTAGTTCACAGGTTTGGCAAACGAGAGGAACGATTGCTACCCAGTCGGGCGTCGTTCCAATCGACGAAATGTTTCAAATCCGGCCTCAGCCACCAGCGTGCAAGTAGCCCCCGCGGAGCGGCCGCGGGAAAGGAGGCGGTACATTTGCGGACTCGTCACTGCGAAAAGGGTGTCTACGACTTCGCTCTGGAGCTTTTTGCCTGCCTTCGGAGCAAAACGCTTCGCGAGCGTCTCGAGCAGCGCACGTCGCCGCTCGTGACGGGCCAGCAGGGCCTCGTCGAACTCGGGGTCGCTCCCGACGGCATCCTGCAGTCTCATGACCGCCGGCTCGCTCCAGAAGTGACAAAAGGTCTGGACGATTGTCTGCAGCGCTTTGATTGGCTCCTCCTCGACTACTACGTCGACTAGTCTCTCGAGCCGGACCATGCCCGCGATCTGATCGAAAACGGACTCCATCAGCGAGCGTCGTGAACCGAATTGATTGTAGACGGTGAGGCGTGTAACGCCAGCTGCATTGGCAACCGCCTCCAACGTGAAGGCATTTACGCTCTCCACTTGACCGAGCAGGCGGCAGGCGGCGTCGAGCACCCGCGCTCGCCTCTCCAGGGCGGCAGCGGATCTCACCGGACTGTTGTATGTCCGCTTCCTGGTGGCTTTTTCCGTCATTCGCGTGCAGTCGATCCCATCCCTCATGATAGTTGGAGAGCGACCCGACTCCAAGTCCGACTCTCGGGAGGCTGATCGGTCAAGAGGAAAAATCGCATCGTCGCGATGGATGCTCAGGTGGTCGCAGCTGCCAAGATGTTCGCGCGGACGACCTACCCGCATCTTAGCGGCGACCGATGGTATGTGGAAATTCTGATTTACATAGAGTATAGTCATTTTGAATGGACGGCGATTCGGCGTCGGTCGCCGAAGCGCGTCAAAGGGACGGTCGAGAATGATCAGTGTGTTGATTCTGTATTATTCGAGTTACGGACACATTGAGGAGATGGCGAACGCAGTCGCAACTGGCGTGCTTGAAGGGGTCGGTCGACCGATCATCAAGCGCGTTCCTGAACTCGTCCCGCAGGAAATCGCTAAACGAGAGCAATTTAGGCTCGATCAGAGCGCTCCGCTTGCGCGGATTGAGGAGCCTGCCAACGATGAGGCGATCGTTCTTGGAGTTCCAACACGCTTTGGACGATTGCCGGCGCAGATGGCCGCCTTCCTGGATCAGGCGAACGCCCTGTGGGTGAGCGGCGCCTTGGTCTGCAAAGTGGGATCGGCTTTTGTTTGCACGGCCACGCAGCACGGTGGCCAGGAAACCACGCTCTGCTGGGCTATTTCAAACTCGATGCATTTCGTCATGGTGATCGTGGATCTCTCCTGCAATGATATGGCGCGAATCATGAGCGAGGTGCTCGGCAAGTCCGTTGGCTATCACCAGATTTCTGACACGGCCTTCAAGGCCCAGATGATCGGCTCGGGAGCCGGTCGTTGATTGACCCCCTCACAACGCGACGCGACGTGACGTGACGTGACGTGCGGAGTTTCTGGAAGTTTGGTCATGGACCATAGCGCTCAATGCCCTCGTTAGTGGACTCAGGATCGACGGTGCTGA
>Ga0105240_10006868_pt1 | contig 16633 bp, 15 predicted proteins | sample KBSC54metaG_FD_80426 | JGI IMG/M metagenome (GOLD analysis project Ga0105240, IMG submission 80426) | Corn rhizosphere microbial communities from Kellogg Biological Station, Michigan, USA - KBS C5-4 metaG | ecosystem: Host-associated > Plants > Roots > Rhizosphere > Soil | place: Michigan, USA...
GCGATCTCGGGCAGCTTCTTCTGTAAATAGAAGGAGTGGGTCCTTTGGATATAGTCCACGATCAGCCCGATGCGATAGGGCTCGAAATCGGCGGCCGTGAATGATCTCTCTTCGAAGGAATGCAATAGGGCAGTGATGAATTCATTATCTACCCCGGGCTGTATGGGTAGATGGGCGGTATAGGGATCGAGCTGGTAGCGCTGCATCACCTGTGAGAATATATAGTTATTGTCGGGCACTTCTGGGCTAATTTAAAGGACCTAAGGTACGAATTCTTTTGAGTTGACCAAGACCACCCCGGGCCGGGCGGCTTGATTTACATCAAGCCGCTGCATAATGACCACCCGGAAGGGTCTGAGCATTGCCCAGACTGATCTTATTGTAGGTGACATAAGATACTACCAGCATGACCACGAGCACCAGAGGCAGCACGGCAAAGGCGCCAAAGCCATATACTACCCAGTTGGCGATACTGGCCGAGATGAAGTTGATCGCAAAGCCTGCATAAGCCCATTCCTTTAAACGCCGGGGCACCATGGGTAAGACAAGCGCAAGACCACCCAATACTTTAAAGACTGTCAGCTCCACTCTGAAATAATCGGGGAAGCCCAGACGATGGATGCCGTCGATGGCCACCTGCGTATTGGAGGTCAGCGCGGGGATCAGGGAATCAAAGGCGAAAATGATGCCGGTGAAGATCCAGTAGAAGGTTTTGTTGCGTCGCATAGTTGTAGTTTTTATAGTTGGTTAATGTTTACTAACGTCTCGAATAGCTGAACATCCAATGTATACCGAACCTGTCGGTAAGCTCACCATAGGTGGCGCCCCAGACACTTTGATGAAGCGGTAATTTGATCTGACCACCCATCGCAAGTTTGTCAAAAGCGCTATGTAATTCCTCATTGCTGCCACACTGCAGACAAAGCATGACCTCGTTGCCTTTTTGCAATTTGTCCCCCATCATATCGGACCCCATTAATATCAGCCCATCCCGGACAAGAACGCTGTGCAATATATTGGCCCCCGCCTTTGAAGACAATTGAGCTGCCATGGGAGATTCCGAAACCCGCTGAAGGGTAAGCTCGCCACCCAGACATTCCTGATAAAATTTCATCGCCTCGCGGCACCTGCCATTGAAGTTCAAATAAGCGTTGATCCTTGTCATGTCTTTTACAATTTCTAAAACAAAACTACTGTCGTAACCTCTCTTTGGATGTATGGTAGTACGTCAATTCAAGGGGTTGTTTACGACACACACATCCCTTATCTTTACAGAAGGCGGCTTTCCAGGCCCGCCACAACGCATTAAACACGCCATTATATGAAAAATGTCACCATCCTTGTCCCGGAGACAGCGGTCATCGAAGCTGTAGCAGACCCCCGATATATCTTTACTGCCGTTAATGAATTCTTAAAAAGCGCCGGAAAGGACCCCTTATTTAAGGTCCAGCTGGTGGGTCTTACCAGGGAAGTAAAGGTCACGGAAGGCATTTTTTCCATCCATTGTGATGCCGTGCTGTCGGATGCGCAACGGCCGGACCTCATCATCATCCCGGCCATCAGCGGTAATATTGAAAGGGCGATCAAACTGAACCAGGACTTCCTTCCATGGATCGTACAGCAACACAGAGAGGGCGCTGAAGTGGCAAGCCTTTGCCTGGGCGCTTTTATACTGGCCAGCACGGGTCTGCTGAATGGCAAGTCCTGTTCTACACACTGGCTTTTTGCAAATGAATTCCGGGAGATGTTCCCCGATGTGGACCTTGCGGCGGCTAAAGTGGTGACGGACACCAGCGGCATTTATACCAGCGGCGGCGCCAACTCATACTGGAATCTCCTGTTGCACCTGGTTGAGAAATATACCAGCCGTGAGCTAGCGATCCTCGCCTCCAAATTCTTTGTGCTCGACATCGATAAGATGAGCCAGTCCCCCTTTAGTATTTTTAAGGGACAGAAGATCCACAATGATCCGGATATTGTAAAGGTGCAGGAGTTCATCGAATCCAATTACCAGGATAAGCTCACTATCGATATGCTGAGCGAGAAATTCGGCATCAGCCGCCGCACGTGTGAAAGAAGATTTAACAAAGCCACCAATAACACCGTCCTGGAATATATGCAGCGTCTGAAGATCGAGGCGGCCAAGCGGCAATTAGAGATGGGCCGTAAGACAGTCAACGAGGTCATGTACGACGTAGGCTACTCCAATATCAAGGCCTTCCGGGATGTGTTCAAAAAAATAACATCCATGTCTCCCGTGGATTATCGTAACAAATACAATAAGGCGGAGGTGCTGAACTAAGCGCTATTTCTTGTCCAGATAATTGTCGGCAAACTCACAGTACATACTGGCGGAGTTGTTGTTGGCAAAATCTTTTGCCGCCCTGGCCGCGTTCTTCTCCGAGCTGTCGGGGTCCAGCGTGAGGGCATAGAAGAGATTTTTCAGGGCCTGCTCGGCCGGGCTCAGGTCCTTCCAGAAGGCGCCGTTCTGCAGCGTTTTACAATACAGTACCAGGCTCTCCCGTGGCATTTGCTCCAGCATGTTCTGGAGCTCGTAGTATTCTTTGGAGATATATTCCTTTGGGGTCACCCCTATCGCGTTGAATCGGTGAAGCTCTTTATCCGCCCGATAAAGCCCCGAGAAAATATTGCTCACCATGAAGTCATACCATTCGTCTGAATTGCCCTTGTCCTTTTCCATCAGCACCCGGTAGAGGCAGGATGTCAGGGATTTAGTTTGGTACATGCTCCAGAGCAGCATCTTTGTAGTCTTGTTCTTTATGCCGGCGGGAATAGGGGTTGAGTGAATGCCGGCAGTGGTGTATTTTCGGGTGTTCTCGTATCTTTCCTCACAGTCGGGGTGTGTCTTTAGCGAATCGGCGATGGAAGATGTATCCTTGAAATTATAGTTACGGGTGGAAAGCCCTCTCGTGCGTCGCTGGGTCCAGCCTTCCTCGAAGGGAAGCTGGTAGCTGACGAAATAGTCTTTTACCTGTTGCCGCAATGGCTGCCGGTACAGGATATCGGAGCTGTCCAGGCGAAGAAAGAAACCCGCGTCAAATGCAATGTTAGCCTTTTGGAGCAATAGGATGGCCAGACTGTCTGCGTCGCTCTCATGGTAGCGCTGGTGTCTGCTCCTGTCGAAGGAATAGTTTTCCAGCACTTTCTGCAGCCGGGTGAATCGCTCATATTTGGAATCCAGCACGGCATTCAATGACTTTTTATATTCATCTGAGGTCAGCATCTCCGCCCTTTGCCGGATGGCGGTCTCCGTATGGTCGAGGATATTATGTGAGAGCTCGTGTGCAATGGCCAGGGCCAGCTCCTCTTTCGACTGCGACCAGCTGATGAGTCCCAGGTTCACGGCTATGACATTGCCACCGACGGCATAGGCATTGACGGAAGAGCTTCTATCCAGCAGAAGGAAGGGCTTTAGGGGTAACAGGTCTTTGTTGGCCTGCCTGATCTGGTCGATGATGGCGTCGATGTAAGGATATACATCCTCGTCCTTCACATAGTCATCGTCCTGGATCGCCTGTGTGATAAAGTCCGTACGCTGATCCCATATCTCCCGGTACTGTCTTTGTGTTTCCCTGCTCTTGTACACTGAAGGGCAGGACCAGGCTTTCTTCAGGGAATCCTTTTGTCTGGCATAGAATATATGAGAGAGGTCCTGGTAGGCATAAAGCGATTTGACCTGCGCGTATGATTTTCCCGCCAATGTGAGGAGCCCTGTGGTAAAAAACATCCTGAGAAGCGAGATCATATATTGATATTATAACGTAATAATAGAATTTTTGTGTCATAATGCCGGCGCCTTTTTTATCGAGGTGAGCAGTACGCCTGCCAATACCAGGACAAGAGAGATGACCTGCATGGTCCCTATCTGTTCCTTTGCGATGAGACTGCCGATGATGACGGCAACGATGGGATTGACATAGGTATGGGTGCTGACGATGGCCGGCGGTTTGATCTTCACCAGCCAGGTGAAGGCGATAAAAGCTACCAACGAACCCATCAACACCAGGAAGGCCAGTGCGCCCCAGGCCTGGGAGGATATCCCGGAAGGTGTAAAGGAACGCCATTCACCCAGGGACAATGCTATGACGCTACAGGCGAGGGCGGCTGCCATATGTTGTACGGCCGCCTGGACGACCGGGGAGCCTTCTTCCGTCTGATGACGCCGGGCATACAGTGTCCCTGAGACCCAGAATACAGAGCTCAGGAGCACCAGCACGGTACCTTTTATCAGTTCCATGGCTCCATTCGTATCAACTGCCGCGGGTGTGGAGTAGCGGGAGAAGAGAAAGATACCCGTGAACCCCAGGAGCAGCCCTGTGAGCATCCACTTGTTGGAAAAGTTCGAACGCCAGCCCGCCCGGTCCAGCAGGAGGAAAAGCAGCGGTTCTGTGGCGATGATCACGGCCGTATGACCCGAACTGATATACTGTTCGCCGATGACCACAAATCCGGCGCCACCACCCAGCATCAGCAGACCGCTGATCGCGAGCACCTTTAATTGACGGGGGGAGGGAAGGGTCAGCCTTTTGAAAAGACACCAGACCAGCAGGAGGGTAGAGGCCCCTGCATACCGTAGGCTGGAGAGGACAAAGGGTTTCATGCTCTGTAAGCCAAAGATATTGGCTACGTAGGTCGTTCCCCATATAAAATAGATGGCGAGGAAGGCCAGGATGGTGAGTGTTCTTTTCGTATTCATTTGTTTTTTTCTCAAAGCTACTTTAGCTTTGGACTACCTTTATAGACCAGAATTATCAATTAAAGTAGTCCAGAATGAACCCCATTATCCGTCTGCTGACCATCGATAAGGATCAGGCCGTGCCCGTCTATCTCCAGATAGCCAATGGCATCATCGGCATTATCAAGCAGGGTATGCTGAAGCCCGGTATGGCCCTGCCCACCAGTCGCGCCCTGGCTGCGGCATTGCAGATCCATCGCAAGACGGTACTGGCGGCCTATGACGAGCTGCTGGCCCAGGACTGGGTGGAGTCCCGGCAACGGAAGGGATTGTATGTCTCTCAAAACCTGCCCGAGGTCAAACCCCGGCAGATGCGGACGTCCACGATGGTACACAGCTATCCCGAACGGGCGGCTTTTGCCGTGCATCAGCGGAAATTCCTTTATGAGAGCGTTTATTCACCTGTGCGGGAGAGGCTCGTGTTCAACGATGGCTTCCCTGATACGCGCCTGGCGCCCGTGGAACTCCTGATCCGGGAGTACAGGAGATATGCCAACTACAAGTTCACATCGCGATTTTTGTCATACGGTCCGGAGCAGGGGTCCGAGCACCTGCGCGTGGAGCTTGCCAAATTCCTGAACGAGACGAGAGGGCTGCAGGCGAGCCCCGCCAATATATTGATCACAAAAGGGGTTCAGATGGCATTGTATCTTACGAGCCATGTGCTGTTGGAAAAAGGAGATCATGTCGTGGTGGGGGAGCCGGGCTATGTGGGCGCCAGCCAGGTGCTGGAGGAAGCGGGGGCCGTGGTAAATCTGGTTCCGGTGGACGGGGAGGGCATCGATGTGGATGCGGTGGAAGCGCTCTGTCAGCGGAAAAAGATACGGCTGTTGTATATCATCCCGCATCACCATAACCCAACTACCGTAACATTGACCCCTGCCAGAAGGATGCAATTGCTGGAGCTGGCGAAGAAACATCAGTTTGCGGTGTTGGAGGACGACTATGACTTCGACTTCCAGTATGCTTCGAGTCCGATACTGCCGTTGTCCAGCATCGACTACTATGGGAATGTCATCTACGTGGGGTCATTCTGTAAGACCATCGCCCCGGCCATCCGTATTGGCTTTATGGTGGCGCCGGAAAATGTGATCCGGGAGGCTACCCGACTCCGCCGATTGGTCGACAGACAGGGTGAGCAGTTGCTGGAAGAGGCCATTGCCAACCTGCTGCAAAATGGGGATATCAGCCGGCATCTGAAGAAGGCCAATAAGATCTATCACGCGCGTAGGGACATGCTCTGCTCGCTGTTGGAGGAAGAGCTGGGGCGTCACCTGCGATTTACCGTCCCGGATGGTGGATTTGCGGTGTGGGCCCAGTATACGGGAAAGATCACAGCCAGGGCTGTAGCGGAAAATGCACGGGCGCTGGGATTGTCCGTCAGCGGGGGAGAGGAGTATTATCATACGCCGCCGGCGAGGCCCAATGCGGTGCGGCTTGGGTTTGCATCCCTGAATGAGCGGGAGATGAAGGAGGCGGTGAGCTTATTGAAGAGGGCGGTGAAATAGACCGCCGGCCAGCGAATGGCCGTCCGGCGTATAGGACGGATTTGTATCTTGCGGGGCATATGAAGCATATTCTTTTTTTATTCATTATTCTGCCCGGGGTCCGGGGCTTTGGCCAACGGCCAGCCGGGGATCCCGCCCAGCGACCAGCGCAGCTCCAACAGCCGTTGTATAAGGATAGCACGCAACCTGTCGGGCGGCGGGTGGCGGATCTTTTGTTGAGGATGACGCCGGAGGAGAAATCGTGGCAGATCTTTATGATACCCGGAGATATGGACCATGCCGAGCCGGGTCAGTATCGCAATGGGCTGTTTGGCTTCCAGGTCAGCGCCGGCGGCCGTGGGGACGCGGGAGGACAGATGCTGAATTACAACACCAGCGAGAACGCCCTACGCGTGGCCCATAAGATCAACGGGATACAACGATATTTTGTGGAGCAGACGAGGCTGGGTATACCGATCATCGCCTTTGACGAGGCGTTGCATGGACTGGTGCGCGAGGGAGCTACGGCATTCCCGCAATCCATCGGACTGGCGGCGACATGGGATACTACCTTGATGGGAAGGGTGGCTGCATCGATAGCCCGTGAGACAAGAAGCCGGGGCATCCGCGATATACTTTCACCCGTCGTAAATCTTGCTTCGGATGTGCGGTGGGGTCGTACTGAGGAGACGTATGGCGAAGATCCTTTTTTGGCATCGGCCATGGGGGTGGCGTTTGTCGGCGCCTTTGAGCGGCTGGGTATTGTCACGACACCCAAACATTTTGTAGCCAATGTAGGTGATGGAGGACGGGACAGCTACCCGATCCACTATAATGAACGGCTGCTGGATGAGCAATTCCTGGCCCCTTTTAAAGCCTGTATCGAAAAAGGCGGGTCCAGGAGCATCATGACCGCCTATAATACCGTCGACGGCACCGCGGCTTCTTCCAACGCGTGGCTCCTGCTGGATAAATTAAAGAAGCAATGGGGTTTTTCGGGTTTTGTCATCTCCGATGCCAATGCCGTGGGCGGGGAGCTGGTGCTGCATCACACCGCAAAGGATTATCCATCGAGCGCGCAGCATGCTATCAATGGCGGATTGGATGTCATCTTTCAAACGGAATATAAACATCACGCCTTGTTCTTACCTGACAGCTCGTTGGGCGGGATCGACAGCTCGCGGCTGAACGACGCCGTGGCCAGGATACTGCGCGCCAAGTTCGAGCTGGGTCTTTTTGAGCACCCGTATGTGCCGGAGAACGCCGCGGCAGCTGATGAAGACAAAGAGAACAAAGCCATTGCCCGGCAGGCGGCCCGTGAGTCCTTTGTGTTGTTGAAGAATGAGGGACAGACGCTGCCCATTCGATCAGGTGTAAAGACTATTGCCGTCCTGGGTGCTGACGCAGCCGAGGCCAGGCTGGGTGGATACAGCGGCCCGGGCAATGGGAAGGTGAGCATACTGCAGGGTATAAGAGAGCGTGCGGGCGCGGGAGTACGCGTGGTCTATTCGGAAGGCGCGAACAGGAGCAGCCGGGATTACTCAGTCATCCCATCCGCCTATCTGCGATATGAAGGGCAGGAAGGACTGAATGGGATCTATTTTGCCTCGCGGTTTGCAGATAGTCTTCCCGTGGCAACGCGTATGGACAGGAACATCAATTTCCACTGGACGCTATCGCCACCCGCGCAAGGGCTCACCACGGATTTCTACTCGGTGCAATGGACAGGTACGCTGACCGCACCGGTGACAGGGAAATTCAGTATCGGACTGGAAGGTAATGATGGCTACCGCTTATATATCAACGATAGCCTCATCGTATCACGGTGGGAGAAGCAATCTTATCACACGACGCTGGCGGATTACAATTTTGTGAAGGGCAGGAAGTACGAGATACGAATAGACTTCTTCGAGACCAATGGAGATGCCACCATCCGGCTGGTCTGGAATGTAGGGGATACCATGGACAGGGCGAAAAAGATACGCGAGGCAGTAGCGGCAGCCCGGCAGTCCGATATGGCCGTGGTTGTCGCGGGTATTACGGAAGGAGAGTTCCAGGACAGGGCGATGTTGTCGCTGCCTGGCGATCAGGAGGCATTGATACAGGCCGTGGCTGCTACGGGCAAGCCGTTGGTCGTGCTGTTGGTAGGTGGCAGCGCCATCACGATGAATGATTGGATCGACAAGGTGCAGGCTATTGGGGCCGTCTGGTATCCTGGTGAGGAGGGTGGACATGCCGTGGCGGATGTGTTGTTTGGGGATTACAATCCAGCCGGGCGACTACCCATCACCTATCCGGTGCATGAGGTGCAGTTGCCATTAGTATATAACCATAAGCCTACTGGCAGAGGAGATGACTATAATAATTTATCCGGGATGCCTTTATTTCCTTTTGGGTTTGGGCTGAGCTACTCAAAGTTTGTGTATGACAATTTTGTTTTTCGAAAGAATTCGATCCCGGTGGGAGATAGTACCAGCGTATTTTTGAGGGTGACAAATTCGGGAGACAGGGAAGGAGATGAGGTCGTACAATTATATATTCATGATGAGCTGGCGTCTGTGGCCCGTCCTGTGATGGAGCTGAAAGGGTTTCAGCGGGTGCATTTACGGCCATGGGAAAGCAAAATGTTAAGATTTGACATCATGCCGGATATGTTGCAGATGCTGGATAAGGACCTGCATTGGGTCATCGAGCCAGGAGAGTTCCGGATCATGATTGGGGCGTCTTCGCGTGATCTGCGGTTAAAGAGGGATCTCACGGTGAGGCCAAAATAGTTGTATATTGAAATTGAGTTGTATTATTTCTGTTGATACATGCGATATTATTTTTTGATACTTGTCCTTTATTCCTGCAATAATCCGCAGGCTCCTGCCAGGCAGGAGAAGATCGACCCTCTGCCCCAGAACAAACTAACGGAAGGTGTAGTTGTTTTGAAAGAAAGCGCTAAGGGCCATATAAAGTTATACAACTTGGACGCCACCGTTTGGAAAGACATCGATCTGTCCAATGACAGCACACCGTGAAGGGGATAGACCCTTATACAATGAAGCTGGAGAATAATCTACTGGTATTTCGATGCGTCGCACAGGATCAACAGAGCTATCAAGTTATTGCGGATGAGGATTCCGGTCTTTTAAAAGATGTGTCCAGGGCCGACACGAATTTTGTATTCGAATCATGGGAAAAGAATATCCTGCATGCCTTCTCGGTAAATTTTGACAAAGAAAAAAAACCCGTCAAAGAGCGGCCGGATAGTACATCAAAGAATGTAAGTTCCATCGCCAACGAAGATGATATTTATGTGCCTGTTGAGATAAAGGGTGATTGGATAAAGCTGAAGTGGGGAAATGTTTTTGAGGAACGACCCGTATATACATTTGGATGGGTGAGATGGAGGGCGGGGGAAATGCTATTGATCGATATAAATTATTCAGATTAATGAAATGCCTCTTAAATGATAAGGATCTATGATAAAGTATATTGATAGATGCGTGGCAGTTTTACATATAGTACCCAGGTGACGATTGAATAAAAAATACTGATATTTCGGTAATTTATTCTATATTTGACTGAAATATCGGTAATTATATAAATGAGTAGCAAGAAAAGCATATTACTTCCTACTGCCGCGAGGATACTTAAGGACCTGGGTCTCAACATCAAACTAGCCCGCAAACGTCGCAAACTCACCCGCGAACAGGTTGCCGAAAGGGCGGACATTGCTCCTTCCACCCTGCAGCTCATCGAAGGGGGCAACGCAGGCGTTGCCATGAGTTCCTACCTACAGGTGTTATTTGTGCTGGGGCTGGAAAAGGACCTCGAGCGTGTCGCTGCCGATGACCCGCTGGGCCGTAAGTTGCAGGATGCAGGACTATTGAATAGGAAAAAATAACCATGGTACGGATATACGTATTTGCAGACTGGCAGGAATTAAATGGCCCGGTACTCATAGGAGAGCTCGTTGCCGAACCTACTCGCGGCAAAGAAGTGTTTTCCTTTTCATATGATAAGGATTGGCTAAGTCGCGAAGCCGCACTGGCAATCGACCCGGATTTGCAGCTTTATACTGGACCTCAGTACCCGCGGGACGAAAAACCCAATTTCGGTCTATTCACTGACTCCTCCCCGGATCGCTGGGGCCGCGTCCTTATGCAGCGACGCGAGGCAATGAAAGCAAAACAGGAAAATCGTAAAACCAGGGGCCTACTGGAAAGCGACTACCTCTTAGGCGTATTCGATATATACAGGATGGGGGCCTTGCGTTTCAAGCTTAACCCCCAAGGCCCGTTCCTCGACGATCAGGCCACTATGGCCGCACCCCCCATGACTTCTCTCCGCACCCTGGAAGAAGCCAGCCTTCACCTGGAGGATGATCATGCCAGCGACGATCCTGCCTTCGCCTCCTGGTTGAATCAGTTGTTATCCCCAGGCGCCTCCTTGGGTGGTGCACGGCCCAAAGCCTCAGTTATCGATCCCGACGGCCAGCTCTGGATTGCGAAATTTCCCAGCCGCGGCGATGACCACGATGTTGGAGGGTGGGAAGCCGTCGCCCAGTCCCTAGCCCGCCATGCCGGCCTGAATGTGGCCGAAGGCTATGCCCGTCATCTTACCCGGGACCATCACAGTTTCTTGACCCGCCGCTTTGACCGCAATGGTCCGGTCCGTATTCACTTTGCCTCCGCCATGACTCTCCTGGGCAAGATTGACGGTGCCAACGCAGCCGAAAATACCTCGTATCTCCATCTTGCAGAATTCCTCCAGCGTCAGGGCGCCGATCCCAACCGCGACATGGAAGAGCTCTGGCGTCGCATTGTGTTCAACATTTGCATCAGCAACAGTGACGACCACCTGCGCAACCATGGCTTTCTGTTGACCTCGAAAGGTTGGGAGTTGTCACCCGCCTATGACCTCAATCCCGTGACCAATGCCACTGGCCTTACCCTCAACATCACCGAGGACAGCAATGTTCTCGACCTGGACCTGGCCAGGGAAGTGGCTGTGCAGTTTCGGGTGTTGAAAGAAAAAAGAGAATCGACGATCGGAAAGGTTATAGAAGCAGTTAGTCATTGGAATGAGGCGGCCGCCAGGCTGGGAATCCCCAGGAGTGAACGGGAAAGGATGGAAGCCGCGTTTGATTTTTGAATGAGTTGTTACAGATTTAAAAAGATATAAATATGGTCTCCAAAAGAAAACTTCTACTCAGAGGCGCAGCCATTATTATCCTCACCTTCCTTGTGTCCTGGTATTTTGTCCCGGCATATATGGAAAGTATGTTGAGGCAACTTTCGAAAACCCAATATCAGGACGACTATACATTTGCAAATGGGCTGCAATCCCCATCCCTTTTATTCCTGATCTTTAGTGTCGTCGCTTATGGCGGTAACCTCATAATATTGAAGAAACTGGGGAAAATGACTATTTCAAGGTTGTGGATACTGGGCGCCATCGATCAGCTTGTTCTACCGGTGTGCATCTGCTGGGTGATCTTGCATAATAATTCAGGCATAGGGCTGCCGGGTCTTAGGTCATTAATAAACCCCATCGCCATTGCTGCAGTGTTGCTCGTAAAGCACGTTTTTGTATATATTGCTTTCAAAGCTGTCAGTCCTTCAGCGACCCGGTAATCGTCATTTATGTGGTTGCAGAAAACCACATCACAATTTCTGCACGGTTATTGGTCAAATCGACACGCTCATTGTCAGGATCGACACGCTGGTCAAATGGAATAGAGATGCCTGTTGTTTGTGAATCATGTTTGTTTTTTCTTTGGTGCATCATTCGTATCCTCACCTGAACTTTAATACTCCTGATTAGTTAGCATTGTAACAAAACTTATACTGTCAGAGACTTACTCCCTCTGTAAACCTTAAACTGACCTTATTATGCGAGGATTTCAGGGCGCAATGTTATTGCTGCTCACCTCTCTGTCTATTGTATGCTGTGCTCAGGACCAGCCCGATCAGGGGGCCCTTCACATCTCTTCCCGTTTTTTCAGCAAGATACAGAGCAAGACATCCAGCCTGGATGATCAGCTGACCCGTCAGACGAAAAAATACGTGCAACGTATACAGCGTCGGGAACAGCGGCTGTATCGCAAATTATACAATGTCGACTCCGCAGGCGCCAAAGCTCTGTTTGCCGGATCGGGCGAGCAATATGAAGCCCTGAGCCAAAAGCTGGTCAGTGACACGGGCGGGGGTAGCCTGCATCTGACGGGAGAGTACCAGGCATATACGGATTCACTGCAGGGGATGCTGAAATTTACGAAGGACCCAAAGGCTGCCGCCGCGCTCGGCCAGCTAAAGACGCTGGAAGGAAAAATGCAGGATGCAGATCAGATCAAGGAGTATATCCGTCAGCGTAAGCAGCAGATCGCGCAATACATTCAGCAGCATACCAGCTTGTCGGGATTGCTGGGTAGGGATTATCAGGGTATGAAACAGGACCTCTATTACTATTCTCAGCAGGTACGGCAATACAGGGAGATGCTGAATGACCCTGACAAGCTGGAGAAGCAGGCATTGGCTATCCTGAGCAAGCTTCCCGCATTTCAGTCCTTTATGAAACAGAACTCGCAGCTGGCGGGACTTTTCAGCCTGCCGGGAAGCTATGGCGACCCGGGGAATATGGGTGGCTTGCAGACCCGTGATCAGGTCGCGGCGCTGATCAATCAGCAAGTATCGGAGGGTGGGGCAAGCGGTGCGGCGGCCTTGCAGGCCAACCTGCAGTCGGCACAGTCGCAATTAGACAGCTATAAAGACAAGATCAGCAAGCTGGGCGGTGGCAGCGGAGATATGGATATGCCGGATTTCAAACCCAACAATCAAAAAACAAACACATTCTGGAAGAGGCTGGAATATGGGACGAACTTCCAGACCACCCACGATAATTATTATTTCCCTACCACATCCGACCTTGGGTTGTCTGTCGGCTATAAGCTCAGCGACAGGAGCACCATTGGTGCCGGCGCCAGTTACAAGCTGGGTTGGGGCAATGGCATCCAGCATGTGGCATTTTCCAGTCAGGGTCTGGGTCTGCGGTCCTTCATCGATGTTTTGCTAAAAGGCAGCTTCTCGGCCACCGGTGGTTTTGAATACAACTATGCCAAACCATTCTCTTCTTATCAACAGCTAAAGGCGATCCAGGACTGGACGAGGAGCGGCCTTATTGGGATCAGCAAGACCGTATCAATGAAGAGCCGTGTATTCAAGAAGACAAAGGTGCAGCTATTGTGGGATTTTCTGAGCTATCAGCAGGTGCCCCGGACGCAGGCGGTGATCTTCCGCATAGGATACGGTCTGAATTAATTTCCAAATACGAATAACTGGCAATATGTTCAATAAATCTGTCCTTTTCATTTTTTCGGTATGTCTCTTTTCGCAAGTCAACGCACAGGTGCTTGACATCAATCAGACGATGTCCAATTTTATTGCGGCCTCGCCCCAGGCATCGGCTATCGCCGCCTATCAGCAGTATCCGGTGGACTATATGACAGGCGTCCCGCAGATATCTTTCCCTCTTATTGAAGTAAAGACAAAGGCGGGAACCATCCCTTTTAACCTGTCTTACCACATCGGCCGGGTCAAAACCTCCGAGCTGACGGGCCCCGTCGGATTTGGCTGGACACTTGAACCGAATATCGGTATCTCCCGGTCGGTTAAAGGTATGGCGGATGGTATCAATACAGGGTATATTGCCAATCCGAACATTGGGAGCAACGACTGTGTTTACTTATTGAGCCTTAGCAGGAATGGAGTTGACGAACAGCCGGATAATTTCTACTATTCCCTTTTGAGTCACAGTGGCAGCTTTGTCTATAAGCTTAACCAGACCTTTTCGACCATACCGTTCGATCCGGTGGCCATTACGCATGCTACCGATCAGTCTTTTCAGGTCACGGATGTCGATGGTACCATTTATAATTTCGGCAAGTATTCCAGCGGCAGTACAACATGCCTCGAATACACGCAAGCGCCCAATCCTGTACTGACCTCCTGGAAGGTAACGGAGATCATCTCTTTCGATAAGACGGATACGATAAAGTTTATTTACAATCCCACTGTGCATCAGTGGCAGATGCCGTATTATAATGATCAGTTAAAGGTTATTGAATATCCCAACCGCCCTGACCTGCATACGCAGATCTACCGAACGGCCTTCAATTACAATAACATCACCGGATGGGAAGCTTTACGTCCAAATGTATTTGGCAACGCCCCACTTCCATCCGACCCGCTTACAGTCTATGATGTCAATGTCGGCAATGATGTGGATTACGTGGGCAGCACCCTGGCGGATGCGGCCGACCCCTCATTTCATGGTATTGATTGCGGCGGCTTGAATTTCGGTGGTTCTTATAATGACCCTAATGTATTACGAACTAACTACATCGATGAAGTGCAGTTAACAGATGTTATTTACAGAGGCGGAAAAGTTTCTTTGACCTATAATGGAACGCAGCTGTCATCGGTGATCCAGTACAGTCTTATAAATAGCCAATATCAGCAGGTAAAAAGGGTCGACCTTTTCCAGCACACCGTCAGCAATCAGGTCCAGCAACCGGTATCTTATTATAATAGTGTCAACATAAGGAGCCTGCTGGACTCGGTGCAATTCAAGGGCAGTGATAATGTAACACACCAAATGTATAAAATGAGCTATACTTCCAATGGCCTGAATACTTCTGTGCCGACACTGGCAGGAGGGTTCGATATGGATATGTTTGGCGGTTATTTAAATAATGGCTTTAGTACTACACCTGCGCTTCCGCTGCGCCTAAGCGTTGACTACGGATTGTGCACGGTGGCATCGGATTCCTATGGCAATTACAGCGGGTCCTATACGCTGGTCAGCGGTGGGAAGCTGCTGTTGGGTGGAAAACAATTGCCCTCTTCTCCCCCGCTTAATCCAATACCTGCCGGTGTGCTGCAATCCCTGACCTATCCCACCGGAGGCCGGGCGGAGTTCACTTTTGAGAAAAACAGGTTTAAAATGAGGGATGCGTCGCCGGCAGTATATGGCGGCTGGTTCCGGATAGCTCAGATCAAATACAGGTCGGTAACGGGGTTCGACTCGATAACCAAGGTCTACCATTATGGATGGGATGAGTCAGGATATGGCGTTATCCGGTACCAGCCCACCGTTTCGGATTTTATCAGCACCCAGTACATGCATACGGTATCTGTTGGTTCGGGGTCCGATGTGCTGGAGAAGATCACTATGGTAAATTCGACGCCGTTCAAGGATCTGGCTTTCGACGCCGGCGCCGCTGTACTTTATCCAAGGGTGACGGAGTATATCCAAAGCCCCAGCCGGAATGTTGGGAAGACGGTGTATACGTACGGCATCTTTGGCCTTAATAATTTCAGGCTGCCCAATACCCCGCTGCAATATGATCTGAGGGATGGGTGGAAGAGCACGGAGCTGGACTCTGTCGAAACGTACAGCTTTAAGAACAATGCTTATGCCATAGCTAAAAGAGTTAAATACAGCTATGGTGACTACTTCTTTGATAATATATCTGTAGGTTCGGCCTATCAGCAGGTGGCGTCTGCATCCAGCTCCGATGATGTTGCTCTCTGTTCCACTTCTTCTCCGACATATGCAACGCAGGCCCTGCGTTATACCATTACCACGGGAGCGACGCGCAAGCAGCAGGAGACAGAGACGTTGTTCGATCCAGATGACAGTACGCAGTTCGTGCAAACCATTCGGAACTATATCTATGATGCGGCTACTCTCCAGCAGTCCACGGAGACGGAATCCAATAGTAAAGGGCAGACCAAGCAGATGAAAATGTGGTATCCGAACAATTTTGGACAGCTGTCAGGCTGGCCGGCCGGTCAATCCACGCTGATGAGCACGATCCAATCAGCCAACCGTATCAGTACACCTATCCAGAAACAATCGCTTGTGAATGGCATACCGCAGGTGACGCTGCAGAACTATCTCACAACGGCCGATAACGGGCAGATCTATCCGTCCGAGGTTTGGACAGGACTGAGGAACAATGCCTTGGTAAATCAATCCCGGGTCAATAAATATGACAAATATGGAAATGTCCTGGAACAGCAGCGGATCGGGGATGTAAAACAAACCTATTTGTGGGGTTACAATGGGTTATATCCCGTAGCCAAGATCATTGGCGCCGACTATGCCACCGCCAGCGCATTGGTCACCCAGTCGATACTGGATAACCCGGCCACCACCGATGCACAGATGCGGACGGAGCTGAACAAGTTGCGGACGGGTTTGCCGACCTGCCAGGTCAGCACCTATACGTATAAACCTTTTACAGGCACCACCAGCGAGACGAATGCAGCGGGTATAACCACTTATTATGAATATGACAATTTCGGCCAGCTGCTCCTGATAAGGGACATGAATAACA
>Ga0105240_10006869_pt1 | contig 16632 bp, 10 predicted proteins | sample KBSC54metaG_FD_80426 | JGI IMG/M metagenome (GOLD analysis project Ga0105240, IMG submission 80426) | Corn rhizosphere microbial communities from Kellogg Biological Station, Michigan, USA - KBS C5-4 metaG | ecosystem: Host-associated > Plants > Roots > Rhizosphere > Soil | place: Michigan, USA...
CGATGTTGGTATGGTCATGGTGAATCTGCCCACCGCCGGGGTGGATTATCACGTACCCTTCGGCGGCCGGAAGGACTCGAGCTATGGTCCAAAGGAGCAGGGTCAGAGCGCCAGAGAGTTCTTTACCCTGAGTAAGACGTCTTACGTTAAGAGCGCATAATAAAAAGGCCCTTCCGTGGGCTGGCGCAGTAGGGAACTGCGCCAGAGAAATCCGCGATTTTCGTGCTGCTACAAGGCACGCGGGTCTACCGAATTTTGCGGTTTTCGCGAACCATCTGGCGCGCGCGCTTGCATAGCGGGTGGCAGCGGCGCGCTCATTCCAACATCGGCACCAGCGTCTGTGGTTTGAGCCAGGTACGTCCACTCGGGCCGGGCTTTTGGCAGGTACATCGGCCACTCACAGCGGCGAGCACGCGCTACATTACCGCGCCGTCAGCTCCGCCACGATTGCTTCACGCAAGGTCTCGGCAACTACGGGCTTCTGCAACAACTTGAAGCCGCGCTCGTTCGCCTCGCGCAAGGCCGCCGAGGAGGTTTCGCCGGTGATGATCAATACAGGAAAGCTGCCGAACTGCCTGCGCATGCGTACCGCTAGATCCGCCCCATGCTCGCCTTTGCCCAGTCGCAGGTCGGTAATTAAGAGGTCCGGTTTGCCGCGCTCACGGAAGATCCGCTCCGCCCCCGCGACGGAGTCCGTCAAAGCGGACTCCATGCCCCAGGCGTTCAACAGATGGCCCATGCTTCTGAGAATATCGATTTCATCGTCCACGAGGCACACGCGCACGCCGCGCAACGAGACATCCGCGTCCACCTTGGGATTGGGTTCGCCTGGCTCCGGCTCGCTGACTACCCCCGGAAAGCTGACTTGAAAGCAGGTGCCTCGGCCCGGCTCCGAGCGCACCGACACTTGGGCGCCGCTCAGCTCGCACAGCCGTTGCACGATCGTCAGCCCCAAGCCTACTCCCTTACTCCGGTCGCGGCCGGGATTGTCGAGTTGATAAAACTCCTCGAAGATTTTGCTGTGCTCGCCCGCCGGGATACCTTTACCGGTGTCCGCCACGCTGAGGATCACTGGCCGCTCGCCTGCCGATGGGTTGAATGTGACACCAACCTTAATACTGCCGCGCTCGGTGTACTTGAGGGCGTTATCGAGCAGGTTGCGCGCGATGCGGGCGACGGCGACCGGGTCTCCCACCGTTTGCAGCGGCTCGATATTCACGATCAGCTCCAATCCTTGCGCCGCAGCTGCACGCTGGAACTCGGCGCAGACTGCACCAATCACTTTGTCCAACGCTAGCGTGCGGCGTTCCAACGCGTAATGTCCGGTTGACAGCCGTGAAAGATCCAGCAATCCATGCAGCAAGCTGCCCAACGAGCGTACGATCTGATCGATGTTGGATGCTACTTCCCGCAGTGCTTCGGGAGCCGGATTGGCCGCGAGTACTGCAGTGTAGACGGAGAGAGCATGCAACGGCTGGCGCAGGTCGTGGCTTGCTGCGGCGAGCACGCGCGCTCGCGCCTGTGCTGACTGCTCGGCCGCCGCCATGGCGGTGCGCACTTCTGCGTTGCGCTGCTCTAGGTCGCGGATGAGGCGATCGCGTTCGCTGCGCATTATTGCCGAACGCAACAGCAAGCGATCGCAGTCGGCAGCGGCGAGAATGATAACTCCACAGTACAAAACCATCAGTACGGCGAGGGCGACTGCCTGACTCGGATGCAAAATCATCCAGACGGCACAAGCGGGGATGAGCATGGAGAACGCGTATGCCGCGACGATGTAACGTGAAGACTGCGACACGGCGACGCCTGCCGCCGGCATGGCGAACAGAATTGCGCCAAATAACGCTTGGTCGAGTATCGGCAATCGTGACATGAAGAGTATTGCACCCGTGCCAACGGCGCCGCCGGATGCCACTGCCAACAGCATGAATGTCAGGTGTGTACGCCTTGGGTCGATCAGCGACGCGCGCCGCAATACCCACGTCGCGTATATAGCGCGCACTGTTTCGACGCCGACGGTCAATATGCCCCACTCCACGAATAAGGGCGCCGGGATGAAGGGATACATGAAGAACGCCATCCCTAACACCAACAGGGCCTCGACCCACGGCATGCGTTGCAGGACGCGAGCGTGCAGGCCCAGAAGCTCGATGAGGATTTCGCGATCGGGCGGTAGCAGGGTGGTAGTGGCCAGTTGTCGGCCGGGAGGGGAGCCGGTCGACACCGTTAATGCCCGCGATTTCTTAGGGGGCTAGAGGGCCGTTCAGCAGGCGCCATTGGCTGCCCTTGATCACCGCTTCGGTGCGATTGCGCACGCCGAGCGCTTGAAAGAGGAGGGCAATGTGTTCCTTGACCGTGTGCTCGGACAAATTCAATTCGCGTGCAATCAACTTGGTTGGCAGCCCGCGGCTCAGGCAATGCAGTACGTCCCATTGGCGGGCGGTCAGCGTCGGTCGCCCGGGCTCGTCGTCGGCGTTCATGATCTGCTCCGGCAGGTACACGGTGCCTTTCAATACGTGCTGAAGCGCCTGGGTCAGCACGTCTGGGCCCAAGCTCTTGGGAATGAAGCTCATTGCGCCGTTGTCGAGGCATGCGCGGATGGTAGCGCTGTCGTCTGCACTGGAAACAACGACTACTGCCGCCTGTGGGGCCGCGTCCTTGAGGCTCGCGATGGCCGCGAGACCACTCTCGTTCTTCAGCGACAGATCGAGAAGGCATAACTCCAGATCCGGATGCGCCTGCGCCAGGCTGATGCCTGCCGCGATGGTGGCCGCCTCCAGCGTGGTCGCATCATGGCAGATTGTGGTCAGCAGCATACGCAGACCCGCGCGAAACAGCGCATGGTCGTCGACTAGGAGTATTTTCATGCCGATTCCGCCACTTGGGGCCGGTGATGGCACTATTCTCCTGCATTCCAGGCTTCGGCGGCATGCTTCCCTTCACCTGTTTGACCCCCACTTTCGAGGGGTTGCCTGGCTTCAAGGAGTGCGCGCCACCTGCCGCAGCAGGCCGGTCCCCCTTCATACGCCACGGCCGATTCTCTCTATTAGGGGTCCGAATCTTGAGCCACCGCTACGGGAGGTGCCGCGCTATGGAAGCAGCCCGAAGACGGCCACACTGTTCTGTGTGCCCACGAAGACCTTGCCGTCGGCTATCGTCGGGGTAATGAATTTATTGCCGGCGCCGAAGTGGTCGCGGCTGTTGGCCGCTTGGTTGCTGTTGTAAATCTCGTGTGCGAGGTTCGTCGCGTCGTAGGCGTGCAGCACCGCCGGGTTCGTATTCTCGTGCGCCCAGAGTATGGCGTTCGCGGTGCCGTTGGCGGATATTGATGGGGCCGTGCCAGGGTAGGTGAACTGCGTCGCCGATTGTGCGGTGCTGGCGGCGCCTAGCATAGCGTTCGTGATTGGGAATGCCTTCAAGGTCGCACCGTTGGTGCCATAGTAGACGGTCCTGTTGAAATACGCAGGGCTGCTGAATATGCCGCCCGCTAACACTCCACTTAACTGTTGCCAAATATTGTTGCTGTTAGCGCTGAATTTCCCCATGGAATCGCGATTCACGACGTAGATGTTGCCGTCCTTGCCTGCGCCAACCGCCAAGTGACGCACTGTTCCGCCTGAGTCCGTAAGATCGGGGAGTATCAATTCGCCGCCGGAGCCCAGATCCTGATCCGCGTTCGACTCGGCTACTTCGTTTGACATCGTAAAGTAATCCGCCACAGTCAACGAGTTGCTGGTGGCGGTGAGTTTTAGAAACGAATTGCCATAGTCCTTATTGGTTGGGAAGCCGTTGTTATCGAGAGTGGTTTCGAAGGCGCCGTTGGCAGATAGTAGGTAGATATTACCGGCGCTGTCAGTGCCGGGCCCGCTTCCTGACATCCAGATTGCCGGGCCTGAGTTGCTGTTGGGGCCTATGTTGAGCACGCTCGCCTGGGCTAGCGTCGTTCCATTGTAGGCAATGATCCAACCGGAGTAGGGCGGATCGTCGCAATGCGAGGTCCAGCTCGTGTAAACGATACCTTGCGACAGAAGCAGTGCCGCCCGCTCCTCGTATTGTCCGGGGTCGAAAGTCGCCGTGCCACCGCCGGAAGAAGGGTAGGTCGCGCTGATGGCGACCGGGCCATTGAAGAGCTCCGCTCCAGTAGCCACGTTGAGCGCATGGAGGCGTTGATGGTAGGCGGAGGATGAGTCCTTCGACATGGCGACGACGTAGATTGCGCCCGCACTGCGGTCTATTACGGGAGTCGATGTTATGCCGATGTTGGGTGTTACCTGGGAGCATCCGTGAGTGTCGCTAAGCGTTTCGCCTGAGGGTAGCAGCGACACGTGCCAAAGCACGGCGCCCGTATCAGAATCGAAGGCATACACCGAGTCATTCTCAGTGGCCACGAAAACTACGTTATGAGCCGTCCCTGCGACGGTGAGCGCCGAGAGGTAGAGCGGTTGTGCGTCGACTTTGCCATCAACGGACAGTGTGCGTAGCAATCCGAATGTGGAAGACGCGACGTTCGTGAGGGTCAACGTTGTTTCGGTCAAATTCTGACCGGTGCGGCCGACGTCGTTTTTGTAGGTCACGACGTCCGTGCCCGTCGAGCCGCCGGATCCGGACCCACTCGATCCGGATCCCCCGGTCCCTGAGCTGCTGGACCCTGAGCTGCTGGACCCGGAGCTGCTGGACCCGGAACTGCTGGACCCGGAACTGCTGGATCCGGAACTGCTGGAACTTGAGCTCCCCGAACTGCTGGAACCCGTGCCCGAGGAGCTCGACATCCCCGATCCGCTCGACGCGGACGAGTCGCTCCCGCCGCCGCAGCCACTGAGCCATAGGAGCAGAGCCGCAATTGCGCATCCATTGGCGACGACAGACGTTCTTTGCATCGGCATCGGCATCGGCAGATAGGTCCCTGCGGCCCGATCAAGGCGGACGATTGCAAATCCGCGGCCCGTTGTACAATTGTCGGTCAAACGCGACCCCCACCGCGGCGTTGGGTTACGTGCAAGTCTAGCAAGCGCCATGCCGCCGGTGATAGCCGTCGATGTGAGCTCGCCTGGGGCCGGGGGAGGGTGCCTCCCCCGCCCGCCTTGTCTACTTCTTGACCGGTTGGTTGAAGCTATAAACTAGGTTGATGGTGGTGAGCTGGTCCGTCGACTTGGTTCCCGGCGGCGGATTGCTGTTGTAGCGCAGTCCATAGCCAACGCTCAGTGCGAGCGCATTGGTCATGTTCACTGCCACCGCGAAGTCGTTCGCAACGGCGGTATTTTGCCCGCCCGACTGGATTAGTAATTTGTCGGTGAGTTTGGTGGTCTTGGTAAGCTGTTGCAGATAATCGAGACCGGCGCGTCCAACCCCATCGCCGGTGGACTCACCCTTAGTCCGAGCTATCACCCGGCCGTCGACATCTTTCGTCAGCGTCTCCGGCTGCAGGCGGCGATAGCCCGCACCGAGTGTGGCAGTCAGTTTCGTCGTGCCCGAGTCGACGATCTTGTAACCCAAACCGGTTGCGAGCGCCGCTTGGTAGACGAAGCCATCGAAACGATCGTTCTCGCCGTTGAGGGAGCCGAACACGAAGGCCTTCTGACTGAAGTTATAATCGGTCTCCCAGCCCGCTTCAAGGCGCTGTGCGGTGCTGAAATCGGCACTTTCGCCGTACAGAAACGCCAGATGCGCAATCTCCTTCCAGTCACCGAATATGTCGGTCGCATCCACCTTCACGTTCGCCGTGGTCGTGTCGGCGTTACCGCGCGTCAAGACCAGGCCGGCCTGGCCCGCTCCAGTCCATCCGACCGGAGGAGGCGGGGCGTCGTCGGCATGCACCGCAGGAATAGCGAGCAAACCAGCGACGAGCAGCAGGGGCTGCCGGATCGATCGAATCATTACGGGATCTCCTTCGTTCTTTCTGTTTGCGGGATCTTAGATCCCCAGTGTGACGGCGAATTATTCGAAGACGCGCCGACATACGCCATCCGTGCCACCTTAAGTCGGCGCGCGCGCAAGGTATGCAGAGTTGAGTGAACGCCGCCTGAACGTTTCTTATGATTTGTCTGCGGCGCGCTTGAGGTCGGAGAGGATTTCAGTGCCGGGAAGATCGCGGGCCGAGTCCATGGGACGCTGCAGATTCGTCTGCGGCGAGCCTTTCACAATGAGGCGTTCGGGAACTGCGAAAGACTGGTCGCGACGTGATTCGGTGACGGTGGGCTGCGAAATTTTCCACGAGCGGGGCAAAAGATGCCGGCGTGCGATGGTGATCCACTCGTTCCATTCCGGCTGCGTCAAGTTGTCATCTGATGTTGTCCACAGATGAATGAAGCGTGCTCGTGCGTCGAGTTGTTTGCGCAGGCTAGCCGCGTAGGTTTCGCCCGAGCTGCGCGCGAGAGGCGCTGCTTGCGCCGCGCTTGCAACAAACTCTCGTAAACAGCCGGGCGACAATGGCGCGGTGACGCCAACGTCGCGCAACTGTTCCTTTAACCAGCGCAGGCCGCGCCGGTGTGTGGGAAAAAGAAAGCGCGGCAGTGATTCGATGAAGCTCATTGAACGTAAGGCAGTGCAGGATCCCGCCATCTTCGCGGCATTCTGCGACAGCACATGTGACTCGCGTCACATCCAGCGACATGCGCAGCTCATAGGGCTCCTGCCCAGGTAATTCCGTCGCCTCAGCTAGCGTTAGTCTGTACGGAAACAGTGTAGCCGATGTGATGGATGTCGCGCCCTGCTCGTGCCGTATGACTTCGCTGCGGTGCTAGGTGACGCACCATAGGATAAGAGTTAGGGTCCCTTTGCGGCGTCAATCGTTTCCTGGCACCTGATGTTGGCCATACGCGAAGATCAACGCCGCCTTCGCGGGGTAATTGCCGGGTCGGGCAACCGATCCGGCATTATTTTTATTGATCTAGGATGTCTTGAGCTTCGCACCCGAACGGCTAGGGCTCAGTGGAGCTTCCACCATTTCGGGAGTAAGCGCTGTACGTCACGTTGGGCGAAGCGCTCATCCATCAAGTACACGGCGCCTCGGTCCTGCGTGGTACGAATTACCCGTCCGGCCGCCTGTACGACCTTTTGAAGACCCGGATATAGATAGGTGTAAGCATACCCGGCGCCGAACCGCTGCTGCATGCGGCGCTGCATTTCCTCGTTCACAGCACTCACCTGGGGTAATCCTAGAGTCGCGATAAATGCGCCGATGAGGCGCGAGCCAGGCAGATCGATCCCTTCCCCAAAGGCACCGCCGAGCACTGCAAATCCGACACCCTGGCCATCCGGTGTGAAGCGTTGCAGAAAACCCTCACGTTCGTTTTCTGACATACCCCGCTCTTGAAGCCATACCGACACGCCGCCATGCTGCTCTGTGAAGGAGCGAGCCACCTGTTGCAGGTATTCGAAACTGCTGAAGAACGCGAGATAGTTGCCGGGGCGCGCCGCGAATTGTGTGCTTATGAGTTGGACGATGGGTTGCACCGAGGCGGCACGATCACGCCAGCGTGTAGAGATGGAGCGCACCACGCGTACGGTGAGTTGTTCTGCCGAGAACGGCGACCGCACGTCAATACGCCGGCTGTCTAGCGGTAGACCCAACATATCAAGATGGAACGCGGGTGGACTCAACGTAGCGGAAAACAGTACCACGGCGTGCTTCGCCGCCCAACGCGGCGCCAAAAAGCGCTGCGGGACCACATTTCTCAGGCATAAAGTTGATACTTGAATCTGCCGGTCCCGCTGCCGCGTCATGAGCGTGCGATCGGTTTCAGCCCCGATAGCGCGAGTCTGCTCGCTACGCGAGACATCGAAAAGCGTGTCACTATCCAAGGTGGCGGCAAGTTCGCAGAAGCGCATGGCTTCGAAGTAAAAGTCCTCCACCTCAGCAGCAAGCAGCGACGGCTGATCGGCTATGAGATCGGTAATGGCCACAACCGAGCGCTGCAATACGGCCAAAAACCCCTCGGGCACTTCGTCGTACGCACGGTATGCTGGTGTTTGTCCCTGCAGCAGCATGTCCCACGCACGAGCCACTCGGTCCAAGATGTCTTTCAACATCATGGGCGCTCCGAATCGTACGGTGTCGAGATTAGCGCGTTCTAGGGAGGCGCTGTACATTTTGCGCGCCCGCTCGATCAGGTTGTGAGCTTCGTCAACGAGCAGGCAGACCTTCCATTGATTGCTAATTGTTAGTGCGTACAACGGCGCGTTCGCGTCGAAGTAATAGTTATAGTCGCCGACGACCACATCTGCCCACCGCATGAGTTCTTGTCCGAGATAATATGGGCAGATTTGGTGGGCCAACGCGATCGCGCGCACGGCTGGCTGATCCAGCCGGCGCTGCTGCACGGCCGCAGCGCGCGCGGCGGCCAGGCGATCATAGAAGCCGCGCGCGAGCGGACAGGAATCGCCAGCGCACTCTTTGTCTGGATTTTCGCAAGCCTTATCGCGCGCTACTAACTCGAGCACTCGTAACGGGCGCTGCGGCGAAGTGCACTCAATGTGAGCGAGTGCGTCCAATGCCAGTCGTCTGCCTGGGGTTTTTGCAGACAGGTAAAACAATCGATCCAGACCTGCGGCGGGCATCGCCTTTAACGCGGGAAAGATCGTGCCTAGTGTCTTGCCGATGCCCGTGGGTGCCTGCGCCAGAAGCGCGCCGCCGCGTCGAATCGTGCGATAGGCTGTCTCTGCGAGCTCGCGTTGACCCGTATGGAACTGCGGAAACGGGAAACGCAGCGCTTCCAGCGCAGCATCGCGCTCACTCCTATGAGCAGTCTCTTGTCTGGCCCAGCCGATAAAGCGCTCGCAGTGTGCCGTGAAGTTGCTTTGCAACGATTCGGCTGAGTGGTGCTCGGTGTAGGTGGTTTCGCGTTCGGTGGCAATGTCGAAGTAGATCAACGCGAGCTGGATTGCTTGTAGCTGCCGTTTTTGGCACAGCAGCGCGCCGTAAATCCGCAGCTGCGCCCAATGCAGCGCACGCTGGTTCTGGGGCATCCGTTCGAGGCTGCCGCGGTAAGTCTTGAACTCCTCTAGCTGGTTGGCTGTTGGATCGTATCCATCGGCGCGGCCCCGTACGTGCAGTTCCTCGTGTTCGCCTTCGAGGCTAATTTCTTTCTCGTAACCGGCACGCCGTCGAGCTGCAATGATTGAATGCCCTTCCATGCCATCCTGCGCGGACGGTGACGGCGTAAAGCGGCGCTCGAGATCGCCTTCTTTGGCAGTAAATTCACATAGTGCACGTACGGAAACAGTGTAGGTCAAAGCGCGGCCCGCCACGTAACTTTGCACACACAAACAGGAATATCCTGGGCAACACAGAAGCTCAGCCAGCGGATCTGGTTATCTTGCAGGCGATCACCCGGGCCCTTGACCTCGATTAGCCGATAGCGATGCTCGTCCGGCCAGAGTTGAATGAGGTCCGGCAGCCCGCTGCGGTTGGTACGGATGTCCACCAGCAGCCGCTCGAAACATTTGTACAAATGCGCGGCGGGTATGCACTGCAGCGCCAGTTCGATCTGCTGCCGCGTCAGCCAATTCCATGCTACGAAGGGCGACTGGATACCTTGCTTGCGCTCGAACGTATTCAGGATTGTGTCGCGATAGGTACCCTTCTCGAGTTGCGAGAAGCAGGCGGCGAATTGCTCGGCGCGCCGCTCCCGGAACCCTCCTTCGAGGAGATCCGCCGGGCCTGCATGGAAGGCGTGAAAGAACGCGCCAGGCAGGGGTGAGAAGATGGCTTCCCAACAAAGGAGTCCAAACAGGGAGTTGAGCAGCGTGTTCTCGACATATAGTACCGGCACCTGAGGAGTGCTCAGATGCTCGCTGACCGCGAGCTCTACGCGTTGCGCGGGATCGGGTAAAGGAAGCTGCAACTCCAGGTCTGTCCAGCCGTGTTCGTGTTTGCGGGTACGCGCCGCCGTGTTTATGCCTAACTTGCGGCTCAGCCGCCGTCGAATACGGCCCGATAACTGCACCTCTAACTCACTGGCAGGAGCATTTTGCACTTCGCTGAGAAGTTGCGCGGCGGCGTCGAAGCGCTGCTGCTTCTCCAATACTCGGATTGTGCGGATCCGCGCTTCGGGGTGGCGGCAGTCCCGATAGATTTGCAGCGCTTGCGATAAATCGCGCTCTTTTTCGTAGCGCTGGCCAATTGCGAACAACAGCTTCGCTCGCTTAACCTCAATCCAAGAGCCACTCGTGAGCGGCTCCGGTAGGGCGGCCCGTACGTCCTCCAGCGGCGCCGGCACTGCGGCGTGCAAGAGTTCCCGGCAACGGTAGAGCGCATTGAACTGCTCGATCTCTTCACGTGTTTGAAAAGCTCGAGCGCCTGCGTCTAGACAAACACGCTCATAACGAAAGATTCCCAGATCCGCCAGCACGAACTCGGACCAGGTCTGAGCAAAATTGCCGAAGAACATCAGTCGCAAACGCTCGCATAGGGGCGCGATTGTGACTCGAAAGAACTCATCGGGCGCCTCCGGCCACCATTGCTGCAACGGCCGTATCTCGGCGGCGGCCGCGCCGGCTAGGGGGGCAAGGTCGGCTTTGCGGACTGACCGAGCTGCGCTGCCTAATCCCAGGGCGCTCGAGATCTCCGACTTCCGCAACAGCCTGCACAGATCCGTAAAGCTCACCGCAGGGTGAGGGTCGAGCCAGCCGAGCTCAATCAGCGGAACGGCAGCTTGTTTGGGGCAACCAATTTCCAGATAGGCCAGCTTACTGGTACGGAATAAATCACCTTTGCGCATGACCATGCGCACCGCAAGCGCTGCGGATCGTATCGGGAGTCGACTGAAGTCATTGACGAACTTCTGCTCCTCCGCAATGAGTAGGTCGCGATATCTCCCGCATAGCCAATTGAGCGCCACGCTGAAGTTCTCGAGGTAGTAGTAGGGGCGCGGGTGCGCGTTCACGACTTCGTTCGATGATGGCGGCCGGTCCGCAAGCGTAGGAGACGGACAGTGCGACGTCCATCCAGTATCGTATGGTGATGACTACTGTATGGATCGGGCTAGAGCGACAGCACTGGGTTGCCTTCTACGATTCGCTGCTCGAGTTGTGGGCGCTCGCCGCGGCTCCAGAGGGGGGTGCGATGGACGACGCGATAAAGAAGGGGCCCGCCGTCGCGGCGGGTTGATCGCTCCACGGGTCTGGGGATACAGACGAACTCGCATTCCCATGCGTCAGCGGAGGCCCGCACTGTCGCGTAGCCGTGGCCGGCTAGATCCAAAAATGCCAGATGTGGCGCAAGCTCGGGATTCGAAAGCCGCCGGGCCCGTTCCGCGTCACCGCCATGTTGGTACTCAAGGCAGGAGCGCACACCGTGTCTGAGTAGCATGTTGATCGTGGGTTGCGGCTTCTGGGTCCCCGGTTTCTGGACGAAGTAAAGCGCGCGCAGCGGATGATCTTTGGGGAATTTGTATTCCAACGCCTCCACCAGTCCAGGCGCGGAGATCGACCCAACGACGAACGCTATCCCTATTGGGTCGAATGCCTTAGGGGGTAGCGTTTCGGCAGCGAGCCCGGCCCAAAAGCTGTGGCGGTCGCCTGCCACCGTCGCAAATCCGGTGATGCCCTCGCCGCGGACAAACGAATAGATCTCGGCCCGCTCCACATAGGCGCTGCCATGATCGCCGCCGCCAAATCCGGCATACCCCGCGCCGGGCCAAGGGGTCGTCAGACCCTGCGGCAAGTTTTGCGGGTCGACGCGGTAGTCGAGGGTTCCTGTGGTATTCCCCCAGACCTTCCATGTCGCCGTCGAGTTCTTCAGGCGCTTAAGGAACCACTGCTTCTGCTCGGCGCCGAGAATCGTCTGTGGCGGCTCGTGCTTGCGGAAGTTGGGTATCTGCAAGTTGCCAAAGCGGATGGTGTCGGGAGGTTTGCCGCCGGCGTAAGCGCGTCCCGCATCCAGGATCTCTTGCACTTCCTGCGGAAACAGTTGTGGAAAGTCCTTGCTAATGAACTCCTGTGCCTCCGCGCGCGCCGTAGGCTCCTCCGAGCGATAGCTGCGCTGGTCGGTAATGATGAGCTCGACATGGCGGCCCCAGCGTAGGGCGCGGTAGCCGGTCAGGCTGCCAAGCGCAATGAGATTGTTGGGTTCCTGGCCGAGGCCATGCGCATCGAAACGATCAATCCGAGTGTTGACGACCCGAGGCGGGTCGAAACGTTCCAACGCCGGACCGCTCGCTTTGCGCAGGCGCGCCGGTTGGTATTCAAAGAATGCCTGGTTGGCCGCCACCTTGCGTGTTTGTGCCGGCCGTGTGATGCCATCGAAGATCTGCAGCGATTGCCAGCCGTGCCAGGAAAACTCGTGGTTGTCCCACATGGGGATGAAGGGCCAGCGGGCGCGCGCGTCCTGCAGGTCTGGATCGTGCAGGTAAGCTCGATAGATTGCTCTATAGTCCTCCAGCGTCGTCGGGATGTGGAAATCCTGGATCTTTTCACCGTGTGCATAGCGGACGATGTCGCGTAGACGACGGTCGTACATCCCTTGCGGGCGATCTTCGGGATACCACACAATCTCGTAAATGAAATCGCCCAGGTGCAAAACGAAGCCTAGCCGATCTGCTTCCGGCGCGCGCTCATCCTCGAAGATCATGCGGCGGTAGGCGTGTTGGGCGCCCTGATTGGCGTTTTGACAGCTGATGAAGGCAAATTTAACGGGGCGTGGGTCGTTTTCAGCCGGCGCTGTGATCGTGCGGCCTACGCGGCTGGTCATTCCCGTCGGGTCCGTGAAGCGATACCAGTAAACGGTCGCTGGTTTGAGGTTGCCAACCAGGGCCCGGCAGGTCCAGTCCGCCGCGGCCGACACCGTCGCCGGCGCGGAGGCGATCACATGTTTGAACGCATCGTCCTCCGACACCTCAACCAGCAGCCGGCTCTCGGTTCCGGTGTCGAAAGGGCGGCGGGTCCAGAGTAAAACGCTGTCGGATTGCGGATCGCCCGATGCTACGCCTTCAGCGTACAGCTCAGGCCGCTCGTCCGAGGGGGTGCGGGAGGGAGCGCTTTTCTTTCGGGCCCAGACAGCAGATGCGCCTAATGCCGCGGCGGCCGCCATGAATTCTCGCCGAGTAACCTGACTCATAAAGGGCGCTCCGAACATACTATTTACGCCACGGTCGCACGAGGTTTGGCGCTTTGCCCGAGGATTCCCACCGCTGCTTTGTATAACTGTGCGCGTACGTTGAACCGCTCGCTCGCCCGGGTTACGTAGCGGACCGCAACCTCCACGCCACCGACCGCCGGCCGTATGCTCAGCCCGGGAGTCGCGGAAATTTGGGCGCCACGCCGGGTCGGCGCGCCGTTTTTCCACTCTTGTTCCGCCAGCTTCGAGCTGTCGGTCGTCGCACCGACTACTTCTTTATAAATAGATTCAGCGACTGGGGTGGCATCGCGGTCGTACGGCACTAACACCAGGACCTCGTCCCACAGCCATTGGCCTGATGTCGAGAAATTGAAGTAGTGGCCGCTGATGGCGAAGCTGTTCGTGAAAGTCACACGCCGCCCGGTCGGATGGCCGGCATCCGTCCAGTTGCCGGTCTCAAGCAATACCGTGTGAAACATGCCGAGCTCGATGACCTCGCCACTGACGCCGTTGATCTCGACCCAATCCCCCAGCCGCATGCCGTTCTTGCCCATCAATACCAGCCAGCCGATGAAGGCTACAATGAAGTCCTTCAAGGCCACCGTCAGACCGGCGCCGACAATGCCCAGCATGGTGCCGAGCTGAGTCGGCATACCGATCAGCAGCAGTAGAATCATCACGATACTCAGGATCTGCAGGCTTACCCTGGCGACACTGCGCAGTGTTTCCACCTGGCGGCGATCGAGCTTCATGCGTCCGAGCAGCCTTTCGAGCCATTGGTCGACAAACAGCAGTAATAGCAGGATGATCAAAACCGTGATGATACTCAACAGTCCCGCGTGCAATACCGATTTTGCTTGGCCGGCCACCACATCGTTCCACTTCCCATAAATTTCGGCGAGCTGCCGGCGGTCAGTAATACGTTCGTCAAGAGAGCTCAGGAGTCGTTGATCGGCAAGGAGCTGGCGGGTGGTGACAAGGAGAGTGGCAGCGTCGGGTGGCGTTGCGGCGTTGGCGCTGGAGGAAGAGGGCCCGCTGTCGGGTTGCGCGCTGCGTGCCACTCTGGGGGTGTTGCTCTTGGCCGCTTCCAGTTGTGTTGCGAGGCTCTGGCGTTGTTTGCTCAACTCGGCTGCGCTGCTGACAGCATGCGACGCCGCATATTGCAGGTAGCGTTGCTTTTTCCGTAATGCCAGCCATTCCCGCAGCCGCTCGACGAATCCGTGCAGGCTCGCCAGCGGGTCGGTGCCGGGCGCCTTGGCCGCGGACCGGCTGTTCGCCGCGTTGGTGTGGTCCTGCATCATTTTCTGGATGCGTTGATGCGCGTTGCCGCCGGCCTGCAACAGATCCTGATTCGCCGCAGCAACTTCATCTTTGTCGAGCTCCAACTGCGATTTCACCAGATCGAGCCGGTCCTGCAGACTGGCTTGTTGCGATCCGGAAGCTTGTGCCACTGCGGCAGTCAACTGCTCTACTTGTGCCTGGTCGCTGTCCAGTTGCTTCTGCGATTTTTGCAGCCGGTCCGCTATTTTCTGCGCCTCCGGGCTCAGCACGGGCGGGTGAGCCTCGATCTCGCGCAGGGCGGCCGCGAAGGCGGCATCGAGCTCGTGGTCTGCCAATTGCGCGGCGGCTTGCGCGTACGAAAGCTCTTCAGGGGTGCTAGCCAACGCACCCAACCTTTGCGCCCGACGCAGGGTACGCTCATCAATCACGAGCGCGGAGTCCGTTGAAGAAACCTGCGATGTCGGTTCTTGTTTACTCAGCTCCGGCGGGGGAGGTTGGTACGTCGCCCAGATGCCATAGGAGGCGGCAGCGAGTGAGGTCAGCAGTATGGCGGCAGCGGTTTTCTGTAGAGCGCGCATCGTTGCAAATCGTAAGTGGCGGTGGCGGCGGCTATCATGCCACGAGACGCTTAACTTTACGTTTCTCTTGAGTGTTGGGTCAGGTAACCGATGCCCTACGCGAGCGAGCTTCCCAACACGCGCTTGCCATCGCGATCGTCCTGGCACGGTACAGTGGCCGCAGATGGGGCCGCTGGTGGCAGGACCGTCTTAGACCGATCGCGCCCGACCACGAGGAAAGAGGTGCGTCCAGCGCCTTCGCTCTGTCGCCGAACGGTGGTGAGAAAGCTCCTGTTCAAGCTGAGATATTCAAGGTACGACCGCCGTCTCATTTTGCGATTTCAGTTTGGCTTAAGGGGTGCGCGCCGCCCCTATAATCATTGCTTCCCAGTCCGACGGATTTGGAACGCATGACGGAGGACGACTTCGAGTCGCTCGTTCGGCGGCTCGAACGGGAAGCGGCAGCGAACCCGGCGGGCTATCGCAGAAGGCTGGGGGCGCTGGCCTTCCTCGGTTACGGCTATATCGCCGCGTCCCTCACTTTGCTTGCGGGTGGAGCTGGTCTGATCGTCTGGACGCTCACCACTCTTAGCATCGCGCTGTTACTGCTGGTGAAGGTCGGTTGGGCCGTTCTCCTGTTGATTTATGTCGTCGCGCGAGCGATTTGGGTGCGACTCGAGCCGCCTCAAGGCAGGTTGATCGCTCGCCATGAGTGTCCCGCGCTGTTCCGCCTTATCGATGGGCTGCGCGCGAAGATCGACGCACCCCGTGTGGACCGCGTGCTCCTCACGGGAGACTTCAACGCCGCCGTCGTGCAGCATCCGCGCTTCGGTATCTTTGGGGGGACGTGCAACTATCTCATGCTCGGCCTTCCCCTTATGCAGTCCTTGTCGCAAGCAGAGTTTCGAGCCGTGCTCGCCCATGAGTTCGGGCACTTGTCCGGCGCGCACGGCAGTTTCGGCGCTTGGATCTATTGGCTGCGTACGGGCTGGGGGCGCTTATTCAGGGCGTTCCAAGCGCGTGATTACCAGGGCGGAGCGCTCTTCACGCGCTTTTTCAGCTGGTACGCTCCGTTATTCAATGCTTACTCCTTCGTCCAGGCGCGGCAGCAGGAATACGAAGCGGACCGGACCTCTGTCGAAGTAGTTGGGCGTAATGCGACGGCTTCAGCGCTTCTTCGGGTCAACGCACAGGGTGAGTTTCTTAGCGAGACGTTTTGGCCCGCAATCCTGAAGCGTGCTGACGCATATCCTACGCCGACGATGTCGCCCTTCTCGATGTTAGGCCCAACGTTGAAGCAACGGCAGTTGACGTCCCCCTATCGGGCGCTCGCCAAAGCCCTTTCGCAACGGACCGGCTACGGCGACACGCACCCGTGTCTCGCAGACCGTCTCCGGGCGATCGCCGTCGAGCCGTATGTGCCTACGCCGATCGTCTCCAGCGCTGCTGATGAGCTCCTAGGACCTATGGTCGAACAGTTACGCCTGGAGTTGGATGAGCGCTGGCGTTCCAGTGTGAAGCAGTGGTGGGACAAACGGCACCAGTACGCCAACGAATCGCGCGCGCGTCTCGCTATGCTCGAGCGTAAGGCGCAGTTGAGGCCATTGTCCGAGGTGGAGGATTGGGATCGGGCTCGTTTCACTGAAGAGTTCGGCTCGAGCGAGGTTGCAATGGCGCTGTATGTGCAGATTCTCGAGCGCAATCCTCGACATGTGGGTGCCCTCTGGCGCCGCGGGCAAC
>Ga0105240_10006872_pt1 | contig 16630 bp, 11 predicted proteins | sample KBSC54metaG_FD_80426 | JGI IMG/M metagenome (GOLD analysis project Ga0105240, IMG submission 80426) | Corn rhizosphere microbial communities from Kellogg Biological Station, Michigan, USA - KBS C5-4 metaG | ecosystem: Host-associated > Plants > Roots > Rhizosphere > Soil | place: Michigan, USA...
TGCCCGGGGGTGAGTCCGGAGCGTTTTCCAGGCCGTGCCGCGCGCCGGTCACTCCAATAAAACTCTCAGTCTTGTCGTACCAGGGCGCAAGCTCCTCATACGTCATGGGCCAGTCGGCTCCGAGGCCGTCACGGCTGTACGCTTTGAAGTCGTACGGTCCAAATCTCAAGGCAACGCGGCCCCAATGGTTGGTACGCCCACCCAACATACGGGGCCGCCACCAATCGAACTCTGTTCCCTCCGCCAGCGTGTAGGGCTCACCCGGTACCCGCCACCCGCCGCCTACAGTAGCGTCATAAAAGCCATATGGCTTGTCGGGCGTAGAAACTCCACGCAAGGGCGCAGCCTTGGGGAGCTCGAACATTGCAGTCTCGGAGAGCGGGTCGTAATCACGGCCCGATTCGAGCATTAGCACCTTCATGCCCGCATGCGTGAGTACGTATGCACTCATGCCTCCGCCCGCACCCGATCCCACCACGATGACGTCGTACATGTGCTGCATTCACGCCTTAATTCAAGGCCCCCACATCAGGGACGTAGCCACACAGTCAACAGGATCCTGCTCACCGACGCCTAGACGGCTTGCGGCAGAGGTTGGCCTAAAAGCGGCAGGGAGACCCGCCATATTTCATCGGCCTGCAAAACGGGCGCGATAGGAGCTTGGGGTCTCGCCCAGAAAACGACGGAACTCCCGGGCGAAGTGACTTTGATCCGCAAAGCCAACGTCGCTGGCGACTTGCGCTAGAGTCTTACGCGAGAATACCAAACCGCTGCAACTCATACGAACCCGCAACTGTCGCAAGTACTCATGCGGTGAGCTGCCGTAGGTGGCCAAAAAATGGCGTTCTAGCGCGCGAACCGACATACCGCAGAGCTCTGCAAGCTGGCGATTGGTGATGGGCTCCGCGTAATGCTCACTGATGAAGTGAATAGCCGCACTCAACGGTGCCTCGTCCATGGCCGGCGGCCGCCCCTGTAGAGGGCGAGTCATGCCGGCGGTCCCCACGATGTTACCTTTCGCATCGTGCAATGGAATTTTGGACGTCACGCACCAGCGCGCGGTGTGATCGAACCGGCCGACCAGCTCGACTCGCGAGAGGATTCGCTCGCCCTGCAAGACGCGCTCGTCATCCAAGCGGTACTGATTGGCGAGCGTAGAGCTGGAAAGATCGAAGTCCGTACGACCCAAGACCTCCTCACGCCGCTCAATCCCATAGTTAAGGAGGAAAGGTAGATTGACCCATTGGTAGCGGCCATCCCTATCTTTCGTCCACAGTGGAACGTTTTCGACGTAGTCGAAGAGCTCCAGGGCCTCCGGCGGCTGGACGCCAATGCAGCTCAGGCCGGCAGGCGGCTGCGAACGAGCTTTCGGGTTTTTTGTGCTCACACCTGCGCCTATTGTACGGCACGGAATGTGACGATAGCCGCTTGCGCTGAAGGCGGGCCTGCACCCGCCGACAGGATGCCTTAGCGAAGAACGTGGCAGCCACGTCCCATACCCTCGACTCAGGCAGATCGGGCGCGGTGCTCACGGCGGGCCCGCGCCCGGGACGCACTGGGACGCACTGGGACGGGTACGCTTCGCAATGCCCGGACGACTGTCAAACCGATCGTGAGCGGGGTGATGTAGAAGCGTGACGGCGGGTAGAGATATCCCACACCGCCATTCAACAGCCCCCGCGAGTCAGTCACATTGTTGGCGTGAATGTTGGTCGTCCCAGATTTGGAGGTTATGCCAGCGTGCCGAGTCAGACGCAGCACGGATGCCGGCTATTTCCCAGGTGGCGTTGAGCACGATAGGCGAGTGTTTCCGCGGATGCCGCGGCTGCCGGCAGGGTCAGGAGGGGATTGAGTGGCAGGGGGGTTCGGTCGACAACGGCCCCATCTCGGATGATCGTGTCGATACTTCGATAATTGTCCGCGGATTCCAGCGGATTCTTTTCGAGAATGAGCAAATCGGCGAGCTTGCCGGGTTGCAAGGTCCCCAAGTCCGCATCCTTTCCATAGGCTCTCGCGATATTCCGCGTGGCGGCTCTTAGCAGCTCCATTGGAGGGAAGCCCTTCTCCTCCATGGCTTTCAACCAGTGAAAGTGGCCTTGCCCCAGCTCGGCCAGGTTGTCTTCGCCGGGTGCCGACCAATATTGGGTCAGCACCGGATCTGTTAGGAACTCGGATGACATAACGAAGGCATCCGTCGCGAGCAGCACGCGGGCGCCCGCCTGAATCAGATTGCGGCAGTTGGTATCTGAGGTGGAGAAGTACGGACGATCGACCGGGCACTTCTCCAGAATCCAGTCAAATCTCCGCCGAGTAAACGGAAAGACTACGGCCCCGGTGCCGCGCTGAGCGATGAGCTCGAGAGTGCTGTCAGGAATTGGGACTGGACCGGTGATGTTGCAATGTTGAATCAGGTCGCAACCGGCCTCGACCGCGACCCGGAGGCTTTCCACGGAAGTCGCATGTGCTTGCGCCGTGATTCCCGCCTCGTGGGCTGCGTTAACAATTGCGGCCTGCGATTGCGCGGAGAATACGAGGAAAGTCGTCGGATCGCCCCAGCGGTGCTCGCTGGAGGCGTACTTGACGAAGTCGATTCCCTTGGCGATGTAGGCGCGCACCTCGCGTGCAACCTGCTCAGGCGTCATCCAGGATAAAGCGGGCCCCACGTTTGAGGCCCATATTCCGTTGAGCCGCTCGATCAAGGCACCGCTCGCGACATCGAGAGCTCTGGCGTTAAAGTCGCGCGAAATCACGCCGTCGAGCCCAATGATGTTGCCGGCACAGAAAATTCGACTACCCGGCACCTCGCCTGAATTGATTTTGTCACGGACCGATATCAAGGGCTGCCGCGGCCCGAAGGTATCGAAAACTGTGGTCAGTCCACTCTTCAAGGCGATCTGCGCCGCCTCTAGGATGAGATCCTCGTAGCGACCTTCATAGCGCACCACGTTTTCAAGCCGCACGTCGCCCATGAGATGGACATTGGCGTCCATCAAGCCCGGAATAATGTACTTCCCGTGTGCGTTGATGGTCCGAGCCCCCGAGACACGCTCCACTTCTGCGCCTCGGGTGATGGCCTTGATTCGGCGGCCCTCGATCCAAATAGAGTGCCCTGCCAAAGGAGCGTCGGAAACGCCGTCAATAATTGTAGCGCCAGAGATCAACAGAGACATTGCTCACCCACTTAGCGTATTTTCCGGAACGAGACCGACTACAATCCTCAAAGTGTTGCAGCCACCGTAACTCCATAGGTCCGGGGCGCATAAACTGTGGCAGCTTGGTTCCCGAACCCTCCGCCGGCTTCGGACTGTACGTAGTTGATGGCAATCTTGTTCAGCGTATTCTTTACAAAGAAGCTGACTTGCCAACGCGGCGTCTGCAACCCAAGGTGGATATCAACGAGGCTGAAGCTCGGGAGCTGTTGTCGTGGACCGGTTTGCTCGAAGTCCGCGTAGCGGTTGCCGCTGAAGCGCCAGTCAATACCGGCCACGCCGGAGACCACATCAAACAGGGGCCGTCGATACTCCGCTCCGGCCGAACTCTGCCACATCGGCACGGCCGGTAATCGGTCGCCGGCATGTCCATTCACATCAGCCGGGGTCGCTTCCGTCAGATATGCGTCTGTGTACGCCCCGTTGAGGTTAAGCGTCAGGCCCCGTAGAGGCATGTAAGAGAAGCTCCATTCGACTCCTTCGCTACGTGCACCGCCGGCGTTCGTTGTGAATGACTGATTATCCAGAAAAGTGTTGAGTTGGATCTTGCGCCAGTTGACAAGAAATGCCGAGACCTCCGCAGTAAGCCTGTCGTCCAGCAGGCTGCTCTTCAACCCCAGTTCATAGTTGACGCTCGTTGAAGCCTCGTAGGAGCTCGGAACGATTGCGGTTGTGAGAGCGTTATTCGGACCGCCCGGCGCGTATCCGGAGGCGATGCGCCCATACAGCATGTGCTTAGCCATGAAGTGCCAGCTGGCGTCGACTGAATAGGTGAAAACACCTTGCGAGGCGGGGTTACCGAAATTCAAGCCGCCACCGAAGGTCCCAGAGCCCGTCTCGTGAAATTTCTGGCGGTTTTCGCTGTAGCGGCCGCCCACACCGATGTCGAAAGAGCCTGTGAAATGGTGGTCGAGGTTGAGGAAAGCAGCGTATTCCCGATAGCTAGTAGGAATATCGAAAGCGCCCAGGTTGGCCAGGTTGTAAACTAGAGTTCGAGTCGTTGGATCTATGGGATACAGGTACTCGTACTGCTGCGCGTGCTCCTCCGTGAAGTAGGCGCCGGCCAGCCAGTGAAGCGCATCCTGTTCGGCGGATGAGACGCGCACCTCCTGTGTGAACGCGCGAATATGATATTGCAGCTCAAGATCCAGGCCGTAAGGCGCGCCGAGTAGTTGACTTACGAAGCCCCCAAGCAGCTTGCTGTAATCATAGGAGTAGGGGATCTTTTCATCGTAGTAGCTGGTCGTGGAGACAATGTTGCCGATGCCGGTATTCCAGTTGACCGTAGCGTTATAAAGCTGAGTCGTCGCATGACCTGGCTGACCCTCGAGATTCTCGTGAATCCAATTGCCGTACAACGGGGCCAGCGTGACCGGAGCGACATCCTCAGTTCCCCAGTCATTCCAGCGTCGCTCCTGATACATCGCGTTCAATCTGACGGTGAGGTCGGAAGACGGGCGATACTGCAGCGAAACACGACCACCCGAGGTTCGCGCTCCATTGACGTCCTGCAATCCTCCGCTCGGGTCGTCGATGAAGCCGGGATAGTAATCCTCGTACATTACCGCGCGAACGGCGAGATCCTCAGCGATTGGCGCGTTCACCATGCCGTGTACATCGAAGCCATTGCCGCCGTGATCCACGGTGTTAGCCGAGGCTTCGACTTTGGCAGCAAAGCCGGAAGGATCAGGTGCATTAGTAACGTACTTGAGGATGCCTCCCAATGCATTGGCACCGTAAAGAGTGCCCTGCGGCCCGCGTAACACTTCGATGCGAGCCATATCAAACGTATCGATGTTGGGCGTCGAGATGAACGAAGCGGCGTACGGTCCTTCTGTGGTATACGGTGTCTCGTCTACATACGTAGCCACGAGACTATTGACCGAAGAGACACCGCTGGTAATTCCCCGGATCACCAGTTGGCTGCCGAGCGCGCCATTCTCAATCAGCGTCAAACCCGGAACCTTACCGGCATAATCTTCCAACCGAAATGACTGCGAGCGCTCGAGCTCGTCCCCGCCTAGCGCAGTGAGCGACATCGGCACATCGAGCAACCGTTCCTCGCGCTTCTGTGCAGTGACGACAATTTCCTCCAATGAAGGCGTCCCCTGGGAATCGGCTGTCCCTACTGTCTTGGCGGACTGAGCCGCTCCCTGATCCACTTGAGCCATGCGAAAGCCGCCGGAAGAGCTTTTCTTCCCCTCCTCTGCCGCTGTCGACGTTGAGTTGGCCGTCGCTGGCCGGATCGCGCGAATAGTTGCGGCGTTGTCGCTGCTATAGACAGCTTCAAGGCCAGTGCCTTTCAGCAACATATCCAGCGCCGTATGCTTGTCCAAATCGCCGCTGACGGAGGCGGCACTCGCATGGTTTACGGTTTTGTATTGATAGAGCAGTTGCATATGCGACTGCTCGGCAAAAGCCCTGAGTGCCGTAGCCAGCGGTTGTGCAGGGATATTGAAGCGGGCGGAGTCCGCCATGGACATCGCAGGCGCTGCGAGCAGCACACCCGTTGCACAAATGACCGCCTGTAAGGCCATTACCGGTCTCGACCCCATGAGTACCCCCAGTTTAGTTTTGTCTGGCGACTCATGAGAGCCGCTTCACGGGGAGTACGACACTGGAGCGGAGGAAATCCCCCACTTTTGTTTATTGATCAGGTTTGCCCGCGATGATCGCACGCTGCACGCCATCCCGCCGCACGGTGAGCCCGAGACCTTCATGCAACATCGACAGCAACATCTCGACCCCGTCCTCATTGGCGCTGAATGTTCCCCCAACCGGGAGTAGACGCAGTGCGGGCTCGCCAATGTCGATCTTGAGCGTCGTATAACGGCTCATCTCATCGACGACCTCACCCAAGGGCCGATTTTCGAAGTACAGCGTGCCTTGCCGCCAAGCGACCGACCGTTTCAGTTGCGCCGGCGGCAAAGCTCGAATAACCGCCGCTGCGCCTCCTACATCAACCTGCTCACCGGCGGTGAGGACGGACACTGGGATCTGCTCCAACACATGATCAGAGGGCGCCTGTTGAATAGGCCGCGCTGCGGCGACTTTGACGGTGCCCTCGCTAACAGTGATTTCCACGTCCGCGGAACGAAGGTACACATTAAAAGCAGTGCCCACCGCCCGGACCCAGGAGTGACCTGCAACGACCCAAAAGGGACGGTGGATGTCATGAGAGACTCGGAAGAACGCCTCACCCCGCTCCAAACGAATGATGCGCGCTTGAGCCGAGTAATCCACCCGCGCCAGGCTGTTGCTATTGAGCTCGAGAGACGAGCCGTCGGGTAACGACACCGACGCATGCTCGCCAACGGCTGTCTGAAAAAGTGTCTCGGCCTTGAACTGCCACCAATAGCCGCCGGCAATCAGAGCAACGGCGGCGATACATGCCGCAACCACCGCGAACATCCAACGCCGGCGCGGCGGGGGTAACAGCGCCGACACACTCATCGCTTGCCCGAACGACACCGCCCGCACGAGCGGGCCCGATTGCACCAGTTCTTCCCAGGTCGCCGCCAGTGACTCATAGGCTTTGGCATTTAACGGATGGGCGTTACGCCACGCTGCAAAGCTGGCTCGGTCTTGCGCCGAAACATCGGCGGCGTTCAAACGGGCAATCCAGTCACTCGCCTCGCGCTCCGCTCTGCCTTTGTTGGGAATCCGGTGTATTTTAACCATTGCGGTCACCAACATCCCGATACCGGCGCTGCAGCAGAGCATGAGTCTCACGCAGCCCGCGCGCCACATGCTTCTCGACGGTCTTTTCTGAAATCTCGAGCTGCGCGGCAATCTCCTTGTAGGAAAAATCGTGGAATACTCGGAGTGCGAACGCCGCTCGACATTGCGGCGGCAGGCGCTCCACCGCAAGCTTAATAAGCCTGCTCCGCTCCTCCGCCAGCGCCGTCTCCTCGGGCGACCCGTGCTGGGGCATGACCCTAGGATCGTCGAAATCCCCGACAGAATCGGTTTTCGAAGTACGTTGGTCTCGCCGGACATTGGCAGCGAGATTGCGGGCTGTTGAGAATAAGAAGGCCCTGGGCATCTCGACTCCCTCGCCTCGCTCGTAGGTACGCAGGAACGCCTCCTGCACGATTTCCTCCGCCGTCTCGGGAGATCCGACGAATTTCCGAACGTAGCGGCGTAGCGCAGCTCGGCTGTCGAAAAACAGCCGTGCAAAGAGATCATTCCGAGAGTCAGCCATTACGACCAGGCGTAGAATCGAGTGGCCTTACCCTACGCCCGCGCAAATACCGAGGGCAAGCGCCGAGCGCCGGACCCGTCAATATCGGCCTGCAAGCAAAAATCATATGGGGGATTTTTGCCCCTAGCGTGTCGAAGCTTAAATGGACGCCACTTACACGGCGTCCTGGCGCTTAAAGCTTACATCGAATGCGGACATTGAGGCGACCTCGCCGTCGGGGCCGAGCCTGAATTCGACTTGAAACCGCCGAGGACATCGGCAACTCCGACCGTGGAATGCAGCCTACAGCCCTCGCTTCCAACTGCCATCGTCAACAAAGACAACAGCAGGATTGAAATACGCGGCCGTACGCAGCGATAGTCAGGAGGCAAGCAGCGTGGCGTAACGCTTCAAGTCGACGTTCCCTCCACTAACGATGACTCCAACGCGCTTCCCTTGCAATTGAGCCCCCAGCGCGCGCGCAGCGGCAAACCCCAAACAGCCTGTCGGCTCGACCACCAGCTTCATGCGCTCCGCAAAAAAGCGCATGCTGTCGATCAGCTGCGCATCGGTTACGGTGAGAATGTCGTCCACCGTGCTCCGAATAATCGGGAACGTATAATTACCGAGGTGTTGTGTTTGTGCGCCGTCGGCAATTGTATTCGGGGTATCGATGTGGACAATGGTGCCGGAGCGGAACGATCGCTGCCCGTCGTTGCCGGCTTCGGGCTCCACCCCGTAAACCTTGCAGTCGGGCGACAGGGCACGGACAGCAAGAGCGGAACCGGCGAGTAGGCCGCCGCCGCCAAGGCATACGAAGAGCGCGTCTAGCGCGCCTACATCCTCCAACAACTCCTTCGCCGCCGTCCCCTGGCCGGCAATGACACCCGGATGATCATAGGGCGGAACCAGAGTCAAACCTTGCTTCTGCGCCAGTGTCCGGCCAATTGCCTCGCGATCTTCCTTGTAGCGGTCATAGGTGACAATGGTCGCGCCATATTCCTTCGTAGCCGCCAGCTTCGCGGCTGGAGCGTCCTGGGGCATGACGATTGTAGCTTGCATGTCCAATATGCGGGCGGCCAGCGCGATCGCCTGCGCATGATTTCCAGAAGAGAAGGCTACAACACCGGCGCGCCGCTGCTGGGCATCGAACATCGAGAGTGCGTTGAACGCACCACGAAATTTGAAGGCGCCCATACGCTGCAAGTTTTCGCACTTAAAAAACAACTGCGCGCCCGAAAGCTTGTTCGCCGTCCGGGACGTCATCACCGGTGTACGATGGGCATAGCCCTGGATGCACTTCGAGGCGGCCACCACATCATCGAAGCTAGGCAAATTCAGCATGGCGGGAACTTCTCCGCGAAGCACAGAGTTACTTGGCATCGTTATACACCGTGGCCCGGGAAACGCCGAGTTGTAGCGCTACGATTTCCATTGCATGACGGATTTCCATCAAGCCCGACCCCTTGAGCTCGCGGATCAGCGCGCGCCTGTCGTCGCTCTTGAGCGACCGCGGCGTGGTGGCGCGCTGTGCGGCATATTGATCGATCCGCGCACGAATGGCATTAGCGCTCAGTGGATTGAGCGACTCCTTGATGGCCGAAGCGGCGTCCACCAGACCGAACTGGTCCAACACGTTCTGTAAGCCGCGGAAAACCGTCAGGTCGACATTCATACACAGTGCGGCGACATAACTTCCGCTCGAATCCCTGATGCCGATGGAGGTGCTCTTAGCCGGACGGCCGTCAGCGAACTGATTGGAATAGTTGGCAAGAACCTGCGGATACTGCGGATCAGCAATGCGCGCCAGTCCCAGCTCCGTCGTCGGGTCCCCGACTTGCCGTCCCGATAGGCTGTTGTGAATGGCGAGAATGGAATGCTTCGGGTCCAGCAGGTCATGGACCACCACTTCGCAAAAGGGCGCAAAGGTCTCACCCAGACCGCGGGCCACCTGCTTTAGTTGTTCGAGCAGCAGGTGGTGTTCCGGGTTGCGCTTCGCCATCTGGATAGAATATCCAGATCTGGATGAGTTGTAAACCGAGTAAGTCCTTGGTGACGGCGTGGCTCACGCGCCGTTCAGGACCGAGAGCAGCAAATGAGACGGATGCTCCGGATCATGGTAGACGGCCTGTTGCGCCGCGACGGGATCGCCGGGCTTGCCGCCTAAGTTGGTGTTGCGGTCGAACTTGGGGAAGTCCGCGGAAGCAATATCGATGCGTAAGCGATGCCCCGCTTTGAAGCGATTCGCGGTAGCCCACATGTCGATCTCGAAGCGATAGATACGTCCCGGCTCCAACAGTTCGGGCTCAGCGCCGCGATAGCGTGCCCGCAACATGCAATTCTGCAACTGGATTGCTCGGCCGTCCGGGAATACATCGGAAAGGCGTGCCGCGAAATCGGTGTCCAAGGCACTCGAGCTAGCATACAGAATCATACGCAACGGACCCACGACATCCAGATCGCGCTCTAGAGGAGGCGTTGTGTATACCAACACATCCGGCCGTTTCTGCACCTCACTAACATCCACACTGCCGGGTGGATATAGATAAGAGACGATGCTCCCTCCGACCGTCGGAGTCGGGTGTGTCGGATCGAAGGTGTAACGGTCAGGCTCGGCAGATTTCTGCGGCGTCTCTTGTGTCAAAGTGCCACCGGCGCCGAGGTAGAACGGCAGTTGTTTGGTCCCCGGTACGGGCCAGTCGTCCGCAACCCGCCATTCGTTCGCGCCCATCATGTAGTAAATCACCGTAGGCCATGACTCGGTACGACCCTCCCGCACCGCCTCGTACCACTTCATAAGAACACCGGAATGGGTCGCCATACCCGGCGTAAGCTGCAACTCGGGATGGGTATCGATTCCCTCGTGATAACCCAGTGTATTGTGCGCCAGCGGACTGATGATCATGCGACTGCGCGCGGCGACGTCCTTGCGGCCCTCGCGGCGCAGCGTCTCCCACGTAGCGAAGGCATCATTCAAACACCAGTCATACCACCCGGTGAACAACATAGGCGGAGCTAGGATCATTCGACACAACTCGGCCGGGTCCGCATGGGGAATGGTGTGCGCATCATGGGAAATTTGCGTTCCGAACAGCTCCGACAGCGCCTCCACCTCCATGATGCTGACACTTTCGGTGCCCATTGCCTGCTTCACGAACTCCGCTCGACCGGCGCTCGGCAAAGAGGCGTAGTGCTCCCACAACCATCGCCGCGCCTGCGCAGGCTGCATGCTGCGTAGCTGTGGAAACTGGGCCAGCAGGACCTCCGAAAACGGCTTATTCAATGGTTCATTGAAATAGCCCGTTGCCACGGTTTCCGCCTCGATTAGGCGCTCCATCTCGCTGTAGTGCACGCCAGCCATCTTTCCCGCTCCTTTGCCCACGGCTCGCCCATAGCCGTTGGTAAACATGTGCAGATGCACTGTGTTGCTACCAATGCCGAGTCCGCTTACGTGAGGAACTATGGTGGACATGGACGGGTGCGTGGCCATGGGCCACTGTGTCTGGCCAACGTAAGAGCCGCCGCACGAACCAATAAAGCCACCGAACCAACTCTGTTTGGTGATCCAGTCGACAAGGTCGTACCCGTCCTCGGACTCAAACATGTAATAATCCCAGCTGTCCGGTTCGCTATCGCCGGTGCCGCGGCAATCCTGCGCCAGAGCCACATAGCCGCGCCGCGCGAAAGCCATTAGCGCGGCGACACTCCTGTCCATGCCACGCGTGTAGGGAGTACGTGTTGCAATCACCGGTGCAGGTCGCGTTGGTGGCAGGTACAGGTCGGTCGCTAACCGAGTTCCATCGCGCATCGGCACATACACCGTCTCGCACTTGACTTCCGAAACGGCAAAACGCGGCGGGCTGCCTTCACCTCCGCGGGTTAGAAGGCGTTCGAGCTCAGGAGAAATATCACGTAGGCGCTTTGTCATGGTTCAGCAACGTCCTAGGGTAAGCATGCGGCCCGTAAAGTTGCGGGCGACGTGGGAGAGGTGGGCATGAGGCCGACAATGGTACCAGCAGGGCACGCGCGTTGCGCCCCAAAGTGGTGCAAAACCTAGGGATCATCGGCGAGTAACGCTTAAGGCACCGCCGGCTGAGTGGCGAGACGTTTGCTCGAAGCAATCAGCCACAAGCCCCGGGTCAGAACCGGCACAGCGATTAGCGCCAGGAATATATAAGTGCTGTAGCCATATCCTTTGGCTATCAGATCGACAATACCGACCTCGTTCGCCAGTACCATCGAGACACACATCAGTCCGAGGGCAATGCCGGCCCGCCACCATGGCGGCATTCTGATCTGCTTTTCACTCACGACATCGGCGACGCGCTCGTTGAACCCATGAATAAGAGCTGCGCCGGCCTCGACCAGAGTCCCGAAAATCACTGCTTGAAACACTAGATTAAAGGCCGGCGCCCCGAGTTGCGCCAGCATGTAGACGATTGGAATGTGCTGCTCGTTGACCTCAGGAAAACGAGCCACCATCGCAAAAAAGAACAAAAATGCGGGAATCATCGCGACCGGACCCGCCAACAGGCCCGACACCACGGCATCCCGGGTGCGGGTAAAGTGGCGCGTGCAATACAGGATAGTGGGCACGACGGCCATGCTGTAACCCGCATACAACAATCCGCTTGTCACGACGCCCGGCGTCATCTGGCTCGCCTGCCAATGGGCTTTGATGTCGGCTCCGAGCGTGAGCGCGACCCATGTGAAAAAAACCGCGAAGGCGCCATACAACACGACGGCCCACGCAGTAAAAAAACGCTCAATCGCCTGAGTACCGAAAAAGACGATGGTGGCCACACACAACATCTGCGCGGCGGTGCCGAGAAACAGCGGCATGCCGAAGCGCTGCGCGATGATCTCGCCGGATGCCGCTCCGAGCACCGAGAGAATCAGCACCAACAGCGCGAGGAACGCAATCTCGTACAGAATCCAGACGCGCCCCAGCAGCTTCTTCAGGAACGTCCGGTAGTCATAAAGTTGGAACCGACGGGATAACTCGAACACCACAGCCAGGATGACACTGAAAATTCCCGCCGCCAGCACCATTCCTAGGAATCCGGTTACCGGACCCCGTGATAGGAAAAACTCCACCAGCTCGCGCCCCGTGGTATAGCCGCCGCCGATCAGCACGGACTTAAACACGAACGAGCTTAGCAGGTAGCGCTTGAACAGGTCTTTATGCGAGGGATTCACCGCTGCCCATCGTTAGACAACCGCGCATACCGTAACTCCTGCCGCGGCCTACTGTTAGTACAAATCCGCCGCCGTTCTGGTCAAAAGTCGTCAAAGACACGGACCGCTTCCTCGCCCGAATGCTCCGGGACGGCGCACCGATCTGCGTGCCTGGCAAGTCGCTGCCGCTCCTCGGACGGGTTGATGCCGTAAGCGGCTTTGAAAGCCTTGCCGAAGTGAGCGCCGTCAGAGAAGCCAGTGTTGGCTGCGATGGATGCGAGCGAGTGATCCGAAGCAAGCATCCACCGGGCATGTTTCAGCCGCAGCTGCAAATAGGCCGCTTGCGGCGAGCAGCCTACTACTTCTTTGAAGAGCCGCTCCAGTTGGCGCGTACTGGTGTACAAAGCGGACGCGATATCGCCGATGGGGATGGGGCTCGAGAGGTTCTGCTCCATCAGCAGCAACGCGCGTGAGATCCGGTCGTTTTCCCCGACAGCTTCGAACGGCGGCGCCGGCTGCACGCTCGATCCGGGTTTCATGCGATCAATCTGCAGCATGTGTAACACTTTCTGCGCCGTAGATGCGCCTAAGTGCCGCGCGATCAGATCCGCGGCGAGGAAGGTAGACCCGGCGCCTCCCGGGCAAGTGACACGGTTGCCGTCAATCACATAAAGTTGATCGGCGACCGGTACCAGCCGGTCGAACTCCTCGAGAAAGTCGCGATAGTGAAACCAACTGATACAACACTTTTTCCCGTCTAGAAGACCGAGTCGACATAAGACAAAGCTGCCGGTACAAATACCCGCGAGATTTACCCGAGTCCGACCGGCATGCAGCAGATAATCGGTGGTGGCGCGATCAAGGGGAGACTCACGATGCAGCAAGCCGCCGACTACCACAATGTAATCGAGCACCGCAGGATCCATAAACGGAGATGTCGGGCACACGAGCAATCCGCAGCTCGATCGCACCGACTGCGACGATGACGACATCACGTGCCACTGACAACGAATCGGCCGACTATCGTCGGCGTCATCGGCCGCAAGCCGTAAGATATCCACAAAATCGGCGAATGCCGACAGCGTGAAATTATTCGTAAGAACAAAACCGACCCGCAGCGGCTTCGCACTCCATTGCAAGGCTGCTTTGCGCCTGCCTTTCTGCGCCCGATCGGGCAACTCGCTCACCCGGGCCACATTTGCACTCATTGGGGGCAGAAGCACCTCTAGAGGTCCCGGCGACCCACCCGGCCACCGAGCACCGCCGAGCCAGCCTTTCGTTATCCCAATCCTACATGAGTTGCAATCCTACGTGGAGCTGGCTCACCTCCCGTCCGCCTGCCGCTGGGCAAAGAGCGCCTTGGCGCGCTCAACCGCCGGCCAATCGATCTCGAACCCCAATCCCGGCCCCTTAAGAACCGGAAGCCGTCCCCCGCGTGGGGTCAGGTCCGGCGTTTTGACGATGTCCCAGGCGAGAAAGCGCGTCATATGTTGATTGGCGTCGTCCAAATTTGGGATTGTGGCGGCAACTTGATTCGCCGCGCAGGTCGTAATCCCGGTCTCGTACAGGCCGTGTAAGCACACATTGATACCCGCCGCTTCGGCGACATGCGCCACTTTGGCGAGTCGTCCCAAACCGCCGGTTTCATGCAGTCCAATGACAATCATATCCGCCGCTTGTTGGCGGCAGACGTCAAAAGCATCGGGAGGTGTAAACACCGATTGATCGGCCGAGACGGCGATTGGACTGCGTGAGCGAACCTGGGCCAGGGCGCTGATGCTCTCGCTCGGCGTAGGTTGTTCGACCATCTCGACGTTCAGAGCTGCCAGCTCACGCAGCATCCGCGCTGCATGATCGGCCGGCCAATGCTCGTTGGGATCGACCCGCAAGCGCTTCTTGGGGCCGATGGCAGCGCGCACCGCGGCCACGCTCGCGAGATCCAGAGCGTCACCACGACCTACCTTGAAATAAATGACCTCGTACCCCTCGAGCGCGAGACGCCCTGCATCCGCCGCCACCTCGGCCGCATCCTCACCCTGGGCAAAACCAAAATAGCTCACTTCATCACGGACCGCTCCACCCAACAGCTCATGCGCCGCTCGCCCGCTGGCTTTGCCCATGACATCCCACAACGCCATCTCGAGTCCCGCCAACACTTGGCCCGCGAAGCGGGGGGAGCTGCACGTACCCAGTGCTTGAAACAAAGCGTGATATGCCTCGGACATCAAGCGCGCGTTCTCGAACGGGTCCCGGCCGATACAGATGCGCGCCGCTTCCTTCAAGTAACACTGAATGCCCTCTGGAGTAGGTGAGCCGATCGTTTCCCCGAAGCCGACCACGCCACCGTCCGTATGCACCTCGATCAGAACGATGCTCGCTGCGTCGATCGTGCCCTGCGCCCAATAGTATGGCTTCGTATATGGAACCAACAGTGGTGTTGTCTTGATGTCAATAATCTTCATGTGATTCGCTCCGCTGCGGGGCTGGCAGTGTCCGCGGCGCCGGCGCTGCTGTTGAGAAGTATGCCGGCAAGCGCGATGCTACAAGACACCCCGCGCATAACGAACGACCTTCGCAGGATGGTGGCCATCTCTTGCATCTCCCCTGGTTATTGGAGGGCGCCGCCACACAGACCCGTCGCACATCCTGGACGAGGCTCGCCGGCGTGCCGCACCTCGAATTTCAGGAGAGATTATTCGCATTGACGCGTGCGAGAGTAGCAAGACTTCGCCAACGTATTTGTGAAAATACGTCGTCATGGACGGTTGCCCCGGGTAGCCGGGGCGCGCCATTGCGGCATTTATGACCCGGAGCGGTGCTCAGCGCCCCACGGAATTGGGTTGTTTTTCAAAGCGTATCGGGCTCACTGCCGGCTCTAGTCGCAGCGACACCGCGGCGATCGCACCGTCCTCGTTCGTCTCAAATAGAATCCGGTTCGATCGGTCGAAGACATGCGGCTGGTGGATCCAAAATCGCTCGTTTTCCTGAGCAACCCAACAGTCATAATGCCAGTGCTGCAACGTCAGCTCGATCTGATGCAGAACCAATGTCAAAACACCGCCGCCGCTGTCGCGGATTTCAACTGTGCCATAGCCCGGGTGCCCATAACACCCGACATAGTCTTGCAGCGCATGTGACGGTCTCGTGTTTTCGATGCGGGGTACCGCTGCGAGCCTTGCTTGATTTTCGAGGATGTTCTTCTCATACAGAGCCAGCCTCTGCTGCAGCGTCTGCGCCGGACTCAAGCCTACTAGTAGATCGAACACACCTTGGTTGATGAACTTTGCCAGATTCAGGCAACCGAAGTTGATGAAGCAAACCATCCCAATACCGTCGTCAGGGAACAGGCTGACGTCGCTATTCACATCATGCAAGTCGCCGCCGTGTGATACGCGCGCATGTCCGTTGTATTGGTCCACAAACCAGCCCATCGCATAGGCGAGATTGGGAACCAGGCGGCTGAGCTCCGGGCCGACCATCTGCGCTGAGCGAATCACATCGAGCGTCTCTGGCTTGATCAGCGGGCGCCCAGCTACCGCCCCGTCAGTCAGATTGAACAGTACCCAGCGAGCCATGTCCTCCACGTTTGAATGGATCGACCCGCCGGATGGACCGGTGACTTCCGCCGCAAGCCGTTGCGCCGGTACAAGCTCACGATGTATGTTCTCATGGTAGGAAGAGGTCACATCACCGGTCGCCGGCGCGGTGAACACGGTCCGATTCATTCCTAGTGGCTCAAGCACCCGGCGCCGCAGCAACGCTTCCCAGCTTTCATCTAGGGCCGTCTCGATGAGATTTCCCGCGATAGTCACCAGCACATTGTTGTATTGAAATTTCTCGCGCAAGCCGGCCGAAAAATCCACGTGCGCGGCGCGCTGGAGTAGTTCGGCCCGATTGAGCCGATTTCCGGCCCATAGCCAGTCGTGCCGCGGCAGCCCCGTTCGCATGCTCAAAATGTCGCGCAGCGTTGCCTGCATACTCACAATAGGGTCTTTCAGACGAAACGCCGGTAGATAGCGTTGTATCGGCGTGTCCCAGCTGAGGTGTCCATCATCGACCA
>Ga0105240_10006878_pt1 | contig 16621 bp, 16 predicted proteins | sample KBSC54metaG_FD_80426 | JGI IMG/M metagenome (GOLD analysis project Ga0105240, IMG submission 80426) | Corn rhizosphere microbial communities from Kellogg Biological Station, Michigan, USA - KBS C5-4 metaG | ecosystem: Host-associated > Plants > Roots > Rhizosphere > Soil | place: Michigan, USA...
CCGATTCTTCATCCACGCCGACATCCAGTCCGGGGATGCGCGCCGCGTCCTTTCCCGGCCCCACAATGGTGGCGCCATATTCCTTTTTCAGCTCCAGATTGCCGCCGACATGGTCGATATGGTGATGGGTGTTGAGGATATAGGCGGGCTCCCAGCCCAGCCGGTCCAGCGCCGCATTGACGGGTGCGGCCTCTGACGGATCCACCACGGCGCAATGCTCGCCGGCCTTGATCAGATAGGCGTAATTGTCTTCCAGGCACGGGACGATTTCGATCTTCATGATTGTTCCAATTCTGCTGGTTCACACTTTAGCAGCGGTGGGTGGGAGATTGAACCTTTACGAAGTTCGGATTACCGATTGGAGCAATGGATCTGCGGGGCCTGATCGATTTTTACGGAAGTCCGATGGGGGAACGGACCCGTCGTCTCATTTTGCGCCGGTTGCGCGAGATCTGGCCCAACACGCGGGGTCGGCGGCTCCTGGGCTATGGATTTACACAGCCCTATCTGAACGGCTTTCTGGGCGAGGCCGAACGTTGTATCGCCGCGCTTCCCGCCGCGCTCACCCCGGGAACAGCCTGGCCGGACGGCAAGACCCTTACCACCCTGGTCGAAGAAGACGCGCTGCCTTTTCCCGATGCTTTCTTCGACCTGGTGCTGGTGGCGCATGGATTGGAAGAAGCCGAAGGTCTGCGCCCGCTGTTGCGGCAATTGTGGCGGGTGCTGGCGCCCGAGGGCAGGCTGCTCATCATCGCGCCCAACCGCGCCAGCCTTTGGGCCCAGCTGGAACGCTCGCCTTTCGGTCATGGACGTCCCTTCTCGCACAGCGAACTCGATGCCTTGATGCGCGGCGCTCTGTTCGTTCCGGAGCAATGGCAGCGGGCGCTCTATGCGCCGCCCGTCGGTATCGGCGCCCTGGCGCGCGGCGGCACGGGATGGGAGCGGTTCGGCGCGCGTTTCCTGCCGGGCCTGGGCGGGGTGCATATCGTCGAAGCCAGCAAGTCGCTCTACGCGCCCGCCACGCCAACGGCGGCCGTGCGGGTGAAAGCGCCGGCGATCCTCAAGCCTGCCGGAACAGAATAGAAAATGCTCTGAGGTTCAATTCTTGCGCAGCAGGAAAATCGCACCCTGGGCCGCGAAATTCGGGCCCCAGGAATCGGGCCGCACATCGCCGGCCACGCTGTCACCTTTGAGCGCCAGGGCCCGGTCGATCACCGCGCCATTCTCGCGCACCAGATCCACGAAATCGGCGATGGTGCACAGATGGATGTTGGGCGTGTCGTACCAGTTATAGCCCAGTGCGCGGGTGCGCGGCATGCGGCCACCGAACAACAACGCCAGCCGCACCCGCCAATGGCCGAAATTGGGCAGCGAAATCACCGCCTGCCGTCCGATGCGCAGCATATGTTCCAGCACCTGAGACGGCTTTTCCGTGGCCTGGATGGTCTGGCTGAGGATCACGAAATCGAAAACCTGATCGGGATATTCCGCCAAATCCGAATCCGCGTCGCCTTGCACCACCGCCAACCCGCGCGCGACACAGGCATTCACATTCTGCTGCGACAGTTCGATGCCGCGGCCGTCGACCTTTTTGGTGCGCACCAGATGTTCCAGCAGCGCGCCGTCCCCGCAGCCCACATCCAGCACCCGCGCGCCGTTCGGAATCATTTCCGCGATGGCGGCCAAGTCCGCGCGAAGTTCGGCGCGAAGATTGGAAGGGCCGTTCATGCCAGCCCATCCGCCGAGGCCACGGCATTGAGGAAACCGCGCACCGTGTCGAACATTTCCGGCTCGTCCAGCAGGAAGGAGTCATGGCCTTTGTCGGTCTTGATCTCGACAAAACTCACCTTGGCCGCCACCGCGTTCAAGGCATGGGCGATGCGTTTATTCTCGGCGGTGGGAAAGAGCCAGTCCGAGGTGAAAGAGATGATGCAGAAACGGTTGGGCGAATCGCGGAACGCATCGGCCAGATGCCCGGCGTAATCTTCCGCCAAATCGAAATAATCCATCGCCCGCGTGATGTAGAGATAGGAATTGGCGTCGAAGCGGTCGACAAAGGTCGCGCCCTGGTGATGCAGATAGGATTCGATCTGGAAATCCGGCGTGAACTGGAACGACAGGGCTTCGCGGTTCTGCAGGTTGCGGCCGAATTTGCGCTGAAGCGCGGCTTCGGAAAGATAGGTGATGTGCGCGGCCATCCGCGCCACCGCCAACCCTTTGGACGGGCGCGTGCCGTGGCTCTGATAGTCGCCGCCTTTCCAGTCCGGATCGGCCATGATCGCCTGGCGGCCCACTTCATGGAACGCGATATTCTGCGCGGAGTGGCGCGCAGCGCAGGCGATCGGTACCACGGCGCGCACGCGGGTGGGGAAAGACGCCGCCCATTGCAGCGCCTGCATTCCGCCCATCGAGCCGCCGACCACAGCCAGCAAGGTCTCGATTCCCAGCGCGTCCAGCAGCATCGCCTGGGCCCGCACCATGTCGCGCACCGTCACCAGGGGAAAATCGAGCGCGTAAGGCTTGCCGGTGCTGGGATCGATTTCCGCCGGACCGGTCGAGCCCATGCAGCCGCCAATCACATTGGCGCAGATGACAAAGAAGCGGTCCGTGTCGATGGGCCGTCCGGGGCCTACCATCATGGTCCACCAGCCGGGCTTGCCGGTGACGGGATGCTCGGATGCGACGAACTGGTCGCCGGTCAGCGCATGGCAGATCAGGATGGCGTTGCTCTTGGCGGCGTTCAGCGTGCCATAGGTCATGTAGGCGATGGAGAAGGGTGACAGCGTGCGCCCGCAATCCAGCATCAGCGGCTTGTCGGGGCCGAAGTTGACCGCCTTGCCGGCATCGGCTCCCGGCGCGCTCAGCGGCCGTAAAAATCGCGGATTTGCCGTCTCGGTCATGGCATGTCCAACAGTCGGAAGGCGTAGCTAAGGTGGCGAAGCCCCCCTGTCAATGAATGGCAGCTTTGCCTGGCCGCCGCTCCGCCGTGCCTTTGCTTTTGGGGGTGCCTGCCACTATCAATACGGCCGCTTTTTGGATCGGCTTTTGACTGGCCTACCGCATCGCTATTTGAGGACTTTATGGCACTGACACCCAAGCCCGGCGTTCTGGATATCACGGCTTATGTTGCTGGCCGTGCTGGCCTGGCGGGTGTCGAGAACGTCATCAAGCTGTCGTCCAATGAAAGTCCGCTGGGACCGAGCCCGCTCGCGGTCGAGGCGCTTCTGAAGGCGGCGCACGACCTGGAGCTCTATCCGGAAGGCAGCGCTCAGATTCTGCGCGAGGCCATCGGCGAAGTCTATGGATTGGACCCGGCCCGGATCGTGATTTCGGGTGACGGCTCCGACGCCATTCTCACCATGCTGGCCAATGGCTATCTTCGGCCCGGCGACGAAGTGCTCTACAGCGAGCATGATTTCATCCTCTACAAGATCGCCACCTTGGCCAACAGCGCCACGCCGGTGGAGATACCGGATCCCAAGCTGCGCTTCGATGTGGATGCCGCGCTGGCGCGCGTGACGCCCAAGACGCGCATGGTCTTTATCGCCAATCCCAACAATCCCACCGGCTCTTACATCTGCCACGAAGAGATGCGCCGCCTGCATGCGGGCCTCTCGCCGGACACGCTTTTGGTGATCGATTCCGCCTATAGCGAATATGTTCGCAAGAACGACTATGAAGCGGGCATCGAGATGGTGTCGCGCTATCCCAATGTGGTGATGACCCGCACCTTCTCGAAGATTCATGGCCTGGCGGGGATGCGCATCGGCTGGACCTATGCGCCCGCTTCGGTCTGCGATGTGCTCAACCGCATCCGTGGGCCCTTCAACGTCTCCATGATGCAGCAATATGCCGGCGCCGCGGCGATCCGCGACCGCGCTCATGTCGAGCGGTCGGTCGCGCATAACGAGCAATGGAAGACCTATCTCACCGACGAGATCCGCAAGCTGGGCCTGATGGTGAATGAAAGCGTGGCCAATTTCGTGCTGATTCAATTCCCCAAAGGGGAAAAAAACTCGGCCAAGGCGGACGCATTCCTGGGCAGCAAAGGCCTGATATTGCGCGGTGTCGCCGGCTATGGCTTGCCGGACGCGCTGCGTCTCACCATCGGCCCGGCAGAAGCGAATGAGCGCGTCGTCGCGGCCTTGCGCGAATTCATGAGCCGCTGATGTTCGAACGGATTGCCCTTATTGGCCTGGGCCTGATCGGCTCGTCTCTGGCGCATGCGGTGAAGCGGGAGCGTCTGGCCGAGACCATTGCGGGCTATGATGCGAGCGATGCGGTTCGAAAGCGTGCCGCCGAACTGGAGCTGGCCGCCATCGCGCCGACCGCCGCGGACGTGGTGAAAGGCGCCGATCTGGTGATCCTCTGCTCGCCGGTGGGAAGCTATAAGGACATTGCGGCTGCCATCGCGCCGCATCTTGCACCCGGCGCCATTGTCTCCGATGTCGGTTCGGTGAAAAGCGCGGTGTTAAGGGATGTCTCGCCTTTCGTGCCTCAGGGCGTGCATTTCCTGCCCGCCCATCCCATCGCCGGCACCGAACAGTCGGGACCGGATGCGGGCTTTTCCAGCCTGTTCGATCATCGCTGGTGCATCATTACCCCGCCGCCGGGCGCGGATGAGGGCGCGGTGGCCAAGCTCAAGCAATTCTGGGAGCGCTGCGGCAGCCAGGTCGAAGTGATGGAAGCGGGCCATCACGATCTGGTGCTGGCGATGACCAGCCATGTGCCGCATCTGATTGCCTATAATATTGTGGGCACCGCACATGACCTGGAAAAAGTCGCCGAAACCGAAGTGATCAAATTCTCGGCCGGCGGGTTCCGCGATTTCACCCGCATCGCTGCCTCCGATCCCACCATGTGGCGCGATGTGTTTCTCAACAATCGCGACGCGGTGCTGGAAGTGCTGGGGCGCTTCAACGAGGATCTCAGCCTCTTGCAGCGCGCGGTGCGCGACGGCAATGGCCAGATGTTGTTCGACCTGTTCACGCGGACCCGCGCCATCCGGCGCTCGATCGTCGATATCGGCCAGGATTCGGCGGCTCCGAACTTTGGGCGTGACCAAATCAAAGAAGACAATCAGTAAAGCGGAAACAGTAGCGCGCGCAGGCTGGGCTGCAATTCCGGGCCTGCATCCTTGGTGGTCAGCGCGGTGGATTCGATGTCCACCTTGTCGGTGACGATCTCACCGTTCCGGTGTTTCCAGGCCCGTATGGCATCCATCCAGCCGGACCGGCCTTCCAGAAGCCGGGCAAAAGACGAGCCCTCCGTGACACGGCCATAGATTTCCAGCTTCTTCACATGATCGCCGAAGGGCGTGGCGGGATTTTTGACTTCCAGCGCGCTCAGCATCAGGTCCAGCGCGTCGGCTTTGGGGTCGTGTCGCATATGAAACTGTACACGGGCCGCGGTGAAACCCGTCCCGTCGGTGTCTTTGCCGCCGGCGTTCATCATGTCGAGATCGAAGCGCGATAGACCCCGGTCGCCGGAAATGGCGCTGGCATGCAACGAGGCTGGCAGGAAGGACAGCTGATGGCGCGCATTGTCGGCATCGGTCCAGGCCAGGGCCTGGGGCCCCGCCGCTTCGAAAATATCTTGGGTGCGGCCATAGGTGAGGGCATGCAGCGCGAAGCGGTCGCTGTGCCAGGTAATGGGCCCAAGCGGCGCCTCAGCCCGCACCAGAAGATCGGTGAAGATCACATCGACCCGGAAGGGAAAGCCGGAAATGGTTTTGCTGGCCCATGACACGGTGATCCCGGGGATCGCCTGATGACCGTTCATGGCGGTGAGCTTGCGGTCCAGATCTTTGGCCAGGATCCACCAATGACCCATCACCCAGAGGGCGAGAGCCAGAAAAAGCACCAGCGGTGCATAGAGCCAGAAGCGGCTGGAGTATTTCATGGGGAGCATCGGCCAGGAAAAGTGCGGAGCATTTTGAGCGTTAGCGAGGAATGCGGAGCGGTTTTCCGCCATGCGCGCGGAGCGCGCAAACATTTAATTGGGCGCGTCCGCGCCCGGGACGTGCGACCATCAAACAAGGAACTTAGCCGCACTTCGAGTATCCGCAAGACAGGCAAGAGTCGCAGCCTTCCAGCTTAACGAAGCTGGCCTCGCCGCAGCGGGGGCAGAAATGGGCGGGCGCACCTTCGCGGGGCAGTTTCTCGGCGAAGGAGGCCGGAGCCGCAGCGATCTGGGCTGAACGCATGCCGAGAAAGCCGATCTCGATCATATGCCGTTCGATCACTTCGCCGATTGCCGCCAGGAGCGAAGGGACATAGCGCCCGCTCATCCATTGGCCGCCGCGCGGATCGAAAATCGCCTTCAGTTCATCCACTACGAACGAGACATCGCCGCCGCGCCGGAACACTGCCGAGATCATGCGGGTCAAGGCCAGCGCCCAGGCATAGGCTTCCATATTCTTGGAATTGATGAAGATCTCGAACGGGCGCCGCCGCCCATCTTTCTCCACATCGTTGATGGTGATGTAGAAGGCGTGGTCGCTTTCCAGCCATTTGATCTTGTAGGTGCGGCCCAAAAGCGAATCCGGCCGGTCCAGCGGTCGGGTCATATAGACCACGCCGCCCCGCTCCTTGGGTTCGGGCAAAGGCAAGGGCAGCTCTGGTTCGTCGCTGGCCGGCGCAGGTTCGATAGGCGCCGCGAATTTCGGTTCTGCCACCGAAAGCACCGATCCGGTCACGTCATTGGGACGATAAGTGGTGCAGCCTTTGCAGCCATCGCGATAGGCGGCCAGATAGACATCCTTGAAAGCGTCGAAGGAAATCGATGCCGGGACATTGATGGTCTTGGAGATGGCGCTGTCGATGAAAGGCTGGGCCGCGGCCTGTACCGCCAGATGATCTTCCGGCGCCAGGGTCTGTGCGTTGACGAAATAATCGGGCAGCGCGGCATCCTCGCCGAAGCGGGCATGGAAGGCGCGCACGGCATAATCTTCGACCGTTTCCTCGCGCTTGCTGCCATCGGGCTGCAGCACCTTGCGGGTATAGCTGAAGGCGAAAACCGGCTCGACGCCGCTGGAGACATTGCCTGCCAGAAGCGAAATCGTGCCGGTGGGCGCGATCGAAGTCAGCAGCGCGTTGCGGATGCCGTGTTGCGCCAGCCGGGCGCGGATATCATCCGGCAAGGCCTGGATATGGGGACGGGCAAGAAATTCCGCCGCGTCGAACAGCGGGAAAGCGCCTTTCTCGCGGGCCAGCTCGATGGAGGCGCGATAGGCGGCGCGGGACATGGCGGAAAGCCAGCTTTGAATCAGCTCCACACTTTTCGGCGAGCCATAACGGGTGCGGCAGAAGATCAGGGCATCGGCCAGGCCGGTGACGCCCAGGCCGATGCGCCGCTTGGCGGTGGCTTCCTGGCGCTGGGCTTCCAACGGAAAGCGCGACACATCGATGGCATTGTCCAGCATGCGCACCGCCGTGGCGGTGAGGTCGGCCAAGGCATCCAGATTGAGATGCGCATCTTCCTCGAAGGGATTGCGCACCAGTTTCGCCAGGTTGATCGATCCCAGCAGGCAGGCGCCATACGGCGGCAAGGGCTGCTCGCCGCAGGGATTGGTAGCGCGGATGGTCTCGCAATAGGAGAGGTTATTCTCTTCGTTGATGCGGTCGATGAAGATCACGCCCGGTTCGGCGTAATCATAGGTCGAGCGCATGATGCGGTCCCACAGGGCCCGTGCTTTCAGGGTGCGGTACTGCTTGCCTTCAAACTGCAAATGCCAGTCGGCATCGTTCGCCACCGCCCGCATGAAGGCGTCGCTGACCAGGACCGACAGGTTGAAGTTGGAAAGCTTGCCGGGCGTGCGTTTGGCGTCGATGAAGGTTTCGATGTCGGGATGATCGCAAGCCAAAGTCGCCATCATCGCGCCGCGCCGCGCGCCCGCGCTCATGATGGTGCGGCACATCGCGTCCCACACTTCCATGAAGGAGACGGGTCCCGACGCGTCCGCCGCCACACCGGCCACATGCGCGCCCTTGGGCCGCAAGGTGGAAAAATCATAGCCGATGCCGCCGCCCTGCTGCAGGGTCAGCGCAGCCTCGCGCAAGGCGCTGAAGATGCCATCCATGGAATCGGGGATGGTGCCCATCACGAAACAATTGAAGAGCGTGACGCTGCGGGCGGTTCCCGCGCCGGCCAGGATCCGTCCCGCGGGCAGGAATTTGTAATCCTTCAGCGCCGAGGCGAAGGACCCCGCCACGGCGATGCGCCGCTCCGGCGCTTCGGCCATGGCAAGGCTGGCGGCAACCCGCGCCCAGCTGTCCGCCACATCGCGGTCCAGCGGCGTGCCGTCAGCCGCCTTGAAGCGGTATTTCATGTCCCAGATCTGGTGGGAAAATTCGCTCATCACGTCTCTAAAAATCACAAAGGCGCAGATTGTGCCACTCCGAGATGGACCGGCGCTTAATATGGGGTGGCCGGCGCTTTTTTGAAGGCGGCCGGTCTGTCGTAAGATACTGTATTTATTGATTATTTCTTGACGGCGGCGCGCTGTTTTTCCACATGCAGGCGGTAGAAATGGGGCAGCATCCCCAGAAAGTCTTTCTTGGCCCGCGCCGCCATCAAGAGGCGATAGAGATGCAGAACAATGCGCCGGACCGTGGGAAGGTCTTGGGACGCTGCGGCCGGCAGATATTCATTGATGAGGGCGCGGGGCGTGTTGGCGGTCAGATACACCGCCACGCCCTTCGATACCTGATCGGCGACATATTCGGCGACACCCGGACGTGTCACCGCGTCTTCGCCGCCCACGATCAGGAATTGCATGCCATGCCCTGCCGGCCGATAGGCTTCGGGAAGATCGGCCTGGGCGACCTGCACAATCATGATGCCGCTGAGATCGGGCCGCCAGTCTTCGCCCAATTCGGGAAAGAGTCGCCAGCCGCAGAGAAATTGGCGGCAGATGGGAAAGCGCGTGGCATAGATCCCGCAGCCTTTTTCCGTGAGGTGCGAACAGGGCGTCTGGGCTTTCTTCTGCAGCTCCGGCGTATCGATGGGCAGCTCGATGCAGCAAAGATTGCAGGCGCCGCAGCTTTTGGACGGGGGATCGGTGCGGTGTTTCATGGCTGCCGCTGCTCCATGATGGCGCGCATCCGGTCCACCTGGGCACGATACAGCGCCCAAAGGCGGCCAAGCCCCTTGCCCGTGCCTGCCGGCTTGAGCCGGTCATGCACCTGATTGAGGACACGCATCACGCCGTCCAGATCGTCCGCCACCCCTTCCAGCTGCTCGTTGATCTGAATACGTGGGGTCATCACCGAAAGGAATAAAGCGGTGCGGCGCTTCAGCATGGCGGCGGCCAAGCGCCCCAGGCGGGGCGTGATCGCTTTCTTGGCGTCCGAAATCACAAAAACCCAGCCGGGACCGGCGGCCCGATAGGTTTTTGGAATCTGCGCTTCGGGGAGCGGCAACAGCATCACCCCGCTCAAGTCCGGCCGCCAGGATGCATCCAGTTCCGGCATCAGCCGCCAGCCGCACAAGAAGCTGCGGCAAACCGCAGGACGGCTCTCATAAATGCCGCAGCCTTTTGTCACCAGATGCGGGCAAGGAATTTGCGCATCCTTGCGCAGCTGCGGTGTTTTGATTTTCAGCGCCACACAACAGACCTGGCAGGGACCGCAGGTTTTTTCCGCGCCGCTCATGTGCGCAGCATCCGGTTGGTGGTGTCTTCTATGCGCTGCTCCAACAATGCCATGAATTCGCGACGCTTCAGGCCGGGCGGAATGGCTTCGAGAAATTCCAGGCTGATGGTGCCCGGATGCTTGGTGAAGCCTTGCCAGTAGCATCCCGAATCCAGCGCTGCCGGCACGCAGGCCACGCCCAACAATCCATAAAGTCCGGCGACGCCTGGCTTGTAATCCGGCGGTGCGCCCGGCTTCTTGCGGGTGCCTTCCGGGAAAATCAGGATCGGCCGTCCCTCGGCCAGAACCTGCTGGGCTGCATGGGTCATCCGCCGCAAGGCATCGGCGCCCGCGCCCCGGTCGATGGGGATGGCCGCGGCTTTGCCCAGATACCAGCCGTAAAATGGAATGCGCAGCAATTCACGCTTGAGCACGATGCCCGGATCGTCCAGCGCCAGATAGAGCGCCAAGGTGTCCCACATGCTCATATGCTTGGAGGCCACCAGCACGCCGCCTTGCGGCACCTTGCCGATGCGGCGCTCGTCAATTCCGGCAAAGACGCGAAGCCCCCATAGGCTCGCACGCGCCCATTGCCGCGCCATCCGCACTGTGGCTTTGCGGGGCGCTGCCAGGAGCGGCAGGAAAATGATCGCCATCACCAAAGTGAGGATCACAAACCACGCCATGAACAGGGCCGAGCGCAGGAAGGTCATGCCTTGGCCATGCTGGTTGTCACAAGAGTGGCCAGATATTTCACATATTCGCGATGCAGCAGGAAAATGGTGCGCGGATAGCGCCACCATCCGGACAGATCGATGCGGCCCTGGTCCACCGGATAAGGAACCAGAGTCACATCCGGCATGGCGGTGGAGAATTCCCGAAGCGAGCGCGGCATATGATAGCGCGCGGTGACCAGGATCACGCGGTGAAAGCCGTGGCGCCGGGTCCAGCCCGCAGCCTCCTGGGCGTTGCCCCGCGTGTCTTCCGCCGAATAACCCACATCGGCGCAGCAATCGAACCGCGGCCCACCATGAACCAGGCGCTTCAGGGTTTTCTTGGTGGTGGTCACATCCACGCCGCTGATCAGAAGCCGCTTGCCGACGCCGCCCTCGAACAGATCGTCCGCGCGGTCCAGCCGCGTGCCGCCGCCAGTCAGGACCACGATGCCGTCGGCCTTGGGTATGTTTTGAGGCGTCATCGGCAACAGCGAGACGAACAGCACAAAGCTTGCCGTATAAGCCAGCGCCACCAGCACCATCGCCGTGAAAAAGCCGCGTATCATGCCCTGAAACTTAGTAGATGGCGCGCCGTTTTTATAGCCGCCTCCCAATCAGCCGCCACACCAATCCCGATTGTGAGGCGGCCTCGACGTCGCATTGCCGCGCTTTCAATATATGGCTCGCACCACCGAGAGCACGGATATGCGCGCCGTCGCCCAGGCGATCAGCGCGGTCGCGACGGGGACCAGCAAGAGCCAGGGCATTTCCGACCAGGCCAGGGTGAGCGGTGGCAGAAACGGCACCGCATCGACACCGAACCGTTCCAGCCCGCCCGCGCCCAGGAACAGAAGCGCCGCAAAGAGCGTGCCGAGCAGGGCCGCAAACAGCGCCGACGTGAAATAATGCCATTCCACCGTGCGGGCGATGAAGCTGGCGCGCGCGCCCATCTGATGCAGTAGCGCCACCATTTCGTGATGCGCTTCCAGGCCCGCACGGGTGGCGAAAGAAACGGCCGCGGCGGTCGCGCCGGCAATCAGCAGCAATATTCCGTACGCGGAATAGCGCACCGTATCGGCGATGCCGCTGAGCCGGGTGATCCAGCGGCTGTGATCATCCAAGGTGGCATGCGGTGCCGCCTGTTTCAGCTTTGCCACCAATGCCGGCACGTCCACATCCTCACCCGGGGTGATCGAGGCATCGATCAGGCGGGGCAGGGGAATGTCGCTGGTGATGCCATTCTGGCCCACCCAGGGCGCCACCAGGGCATTGAGTTCGGCATCGGACAAAGGCGCGGCGTGTGCGATCCCGGGCGTGGCGCGCAACAGGCGCACGGTTGCGGCGGTCTCCCGGTCCAGCACGGTCTTGGCATTGTCACTGTCGGGTGGGACCACCTGCACTGTCAATTTGGCGGCAAGACCATGGCTCCAGCCTTCCGTGGTGCGGTCCGCAATCAGCGAGGCGCCCAGCGCCAGCGCCGCCAGGAAGGCCATCACGGCAATGACGAAATCGAGTGGCGCGGCGCCGCGGTCGCGGGGAAGAACGGCATTCATCTCTTTCATGAGGCGGCACCGGCGCGCAGTTCCACCAGCTTGCCGTCCACCAGCCGCATCTCGCGGGCCCGGGTGGATTCGATCAGGGCCCGGTCATGGGTGGCGATCAGGACGGTGGTGCCCAGCCGGTTCAATTCCCCGAACAGGCGGATCAGGCGCGCGCCCATTTCCGGATCGACATTGCCGGTGGGCTCGTCGGCGATCAGAAGATCGGGCCGCGCCACCACGGCGCGGGCAATAGCCAGGCGCTGCTGTTCGCCGCCGGACAAGGTGGGCGGACGGGCCGACATCCGGTCGCCCAGTCCCACCCAGGACATCAATTCCTTTACGTCATGGGCGTATTCGGTGTCTCGCCCTCCCGCCAACTTGAGCGGCAGCGCGACATTGTCATAGGCCGAAAGATGATCCAGCAGCCGGAAATCCTGAAACACCACACCGATGCGGCGGCGAAGCGGCGGCAAGTCGCGGCGCCGCGCGGTGGCAAGTTCCTGGCCGAACAGGGTGATGAGACCCCGGGACGGCGGCTCGGCGAGATACATCAGCTTCAGCAAGGTGGTCTTGCCCGCGCCGGAAAGGCCGGTGAGGAAGGTGAAGGAGCCACCCTCCAATTCGAAGCTGACATCGCGCAGCACTTCGGGCCCCGTGCCATAGCGCATGCCAACATTTTCAAAGCGAACCATGCGGGGACCATAGCGTCGGGATGCCTTGCGGTCATCCGGTGTGCCCCCTATTTTCGACCGCGAAACGCCGATCAGACCGCATGATTCTCACCTGTCCCGCTTGCGCCACGCGTTACCAGGCTGATGAGGCGAAATTCCCGCCTTTGGGCCGCCAGGTCCGCTGCGCCAAATGCGGACATGTCTGGCATCAGCCGGGGCCGGTGGCCGCGCCCGAAAGCGATGTGGTGCCGGCGCCCGCTCCCTCGCAGGCTGCAGAGCCGTCCGGCTCGCGCACTCGGGCCTTTGCACCTTCGGTCGCCATGCCGGAAGAGCAGGGCGAACCCCTGGCCCGGGGGGCGATGCTGGCCGTGATCGCGGGCTGGGTTGCCCTGATCGCGCTGATCGCCGCGATCGGCTATGCGGCGATGCGCTATCGCCAGGAAATCGCGGTGATATGGCCCCAATCGGCCGGGGTCTATTCGGCGATGGGCATCAAGCTCAATCCGCAGGGCATCGATTTCACCAAGGTGGATTACCGCCGGGAGAGTGAGGACGGACAGACCGTGCTGGTCGTCACCGGCAATATCGTCAATGCCGGTTCGCGTGAATTGTCTGTGCCGCAGAATGTCCGCGTTACCTTGAGCGACGACAAGAATCACGAAATCTATCATTGGAATTTCACGCCCAATGTGCAGACCCTGAAGCCGGGCCAGTCGTCTCCGTTCCTCACCCGGCTTTCCGCGCCGCCCGCGGCTGCCCGCCATCTGGAAGTCCGGTTCACATCGCATGACTGATCGCATGACTGGCCGCATTGGGTCCGAGATTCTGTTCAGCAGCGAAGAAATAGCGGCGCGGGTGAGCGAACTGGCGCGGGAAATCGCCCAGGCACCGCAGCGGCCCGATGTCGCCATGCCCATCCTGGTGGGTGGTTTCGTGTTCGCCGCCGATCTGGTGCGGGCGCTTTCCAACGAAGGCGTCGATCTGGCGGTCGAGATGCTGTGGCTGCGCTCCTATGGCGACAAGCGGGTGGCGAGCGCGATTTCCATGATCGCGGGCCCCTCCGACCAGATTGCCGGGCGCCATGTGCTGGTGATCGATGGCGTGCTGGATGTGGGGCGCACCGTCAAGAAAGCGGTGTCCCTGATCGAAGCGGCAGGCGCGGCCAGCGTGCGGGTGGTAGCCCTGCTGGACAAGCAGCGCGCCGACCGGGTGGCCGAGGCCGATCATGTCGGCTTTCAGATCGGCGATGATTTTGTGATCGGCTATGGCATGGACGATGCCGGGCAGTATCGGTCTTTGCCGTATATTGGTCGTGCAGGCTGACCTGAACCGGTGCCCACTTCAGGGGCCTGCACTCTGTATTGGTCGCGTGTAATCAGAATTCGCGCAGCAGCCGGTCGATATAATCCAGCTCCTGGGGTGGGCGGCCGCGTTCGCCGGCCCGGCGGCGCAGCTCCTGCAGGATGTCGCGCGCCCGTGCCAGATCATTGGCATCCGGAATTTTGACGCCATTGCCCGGACCAACCGGCCCGCGGCCGAGCGGATCTTCCTGACCCTGTTGCCCCGCCAGGTCGCTGCCTTGCATCTGCTTGGCCAAAGCATCGGCGCCCGCACGCATTTCGGCCAACGCATTCTCCTGCGCATTGCGGGCATTGGAAAGATCGTGGCCGTTCAAGGATCGTTGCGCCTGCTCCATCGCCTGACCGGCCTTGCCCAAACCATCACCCAACTTGCCCAGCTTCTGCATCGAGCGGCCCAGTTTCTGGCGCAGATCGTCCTGCTGTTTCGCAAGGCCCTGCGCGCCGCCATCCTTGGGATCGCCCTTGCCCTGCTGTTGACGCATGGTCTTGTCCATCAAGGCGCGCTGCTCGCCCATCAGGTCGCCATATTCCTGAATCGCCTGATTGAGCTCGGTGTTCTGCTGGCCGCTGCCTTTGCCGTTCCCGCTCTGGGCCATGCGCATATTTTCCAGCATGCTTTGCAGCGCCGCCAGCATCTGCGCCGCCTGTTCGCGGTTGCCGCTGGCCGATAATTGCTGGATCGCCTGCATCAGCTTCTGCAAGTCATTAAAGCCCAACACTTTGGCATTGGGATCGTTGGGCTGAGGTTTCTGCGCGCTCTTGCCGGCATTTTCCTGCATCGCCTGCAGGTAGCGCTGCATGGCCTGATTGTAGCGCTGCAAAAGCTGGTCGATCACCTGCTGGGGCGCGTGCGCCGCCATCGCCGCCGTGATCAGGGCCTGCAATTCGCGCAGATTGTTGGCCGCCTCCAGGATTCCTTTCTGCTCGATCGCCATCGCGGTCTGCCAGAGAAGATCTTCGACATGGGTGATGTCTTCCGGCGTATGCGCGGCGCGGATGCCCCAATAGGCGGCGCGGATCGCGGTATAGACGCCGCGCTGGTCGGCGTAGAATTTTTCGGGCGCGATGGTCAACGCGTTCAGCATGTCGGCGACGCCACGCCGGGCTTCACGCGTTTCGCTGGTCGCCAGCGCCTGGCGCTGCTCGATCAGGGCGCGGGCAAGCGGATCGGTGAAGACCCGTTCGGGCAGCCGGAAGGTGATGGTTTTGCTGACGCCGGTTTGGCCCGCACCGTCGCGCGCTTCCAGCTGCGCATCCACCATCAGCCCGGCGTAGGGATGACCGGAAAGATCCGAATAGCTGGTCTGGGTCACCGATTTGGCGGGCGCCAGGGGAAGATCCAGCGCGATGGGCGCGCCTGGTTTTCCATGCGGGCGGATCACCACCTTGGCCGATGTGACGGCGTAATCGTCGGTGGCCTTGAAAGCGAATTTGACGGCGCCGCGCTCGCTCACCGATGGCGTGGCGGTGAACGCAATTACCGGCACGGCGTCCGGGATGACATGCAGATTCCACTGGCCGATGCGATGGCCGCTGGCCTGCACGCGCACCCTTCCGTCCTGCATCAGTTTGGCCGTGGTGGCATATTCGCCGACTTCGCCGGTGAAGCGGGGCGGATTGGTGCCGCCGATGGTCACGCCCGGCGCGTGATCGGCGCCGTGAACGCGCAAATTGAGGGTCGAGCCCGCCGGAACCGAAATCAGGCGCTGTTCGCCCGCGGGCAGATAGATCGGCGCAATGCCGGTATAGGGCGGCGGGTCCACCCAGGCGTCCAGGCCGATGCCGGCGGCGGCGCCGCTTTCAAATGCGCCGGCCAGACGGGTGCGCCATTCACCGCGCGCCACGATCAGACTGGCCGCCAGAAGCACCAGCAGCACCAGATGCAGGCGGCGCGGATCGCGGGCGTCGAAATCCGGGTTCGGCCAACCGATCTTCAGATTGTCCGGCAGAGCGCGGGCGCGGTGATGGGTCCATAATTCCAGCGCCAGAGAATCGGTCTCGCCTGCCATCAGCCGGTCATCGGCTTCAGAAATGGGCCGGTGGACCAGGGCATTGTCGCGCTCCAGCCGCCGGGCGCAGTCCTGCCAGCTGGGCCAATGGAAATCGCGAAAGCCGTTTTCCAGCGCAAGGCCGGTGGCCGTGATGGCCGCGGCCAGGATCAGCGATTGCAGGATCCAGGGAATGACAGTGAACAGGCCGAACAGGGCTACGGCGAAATAAAGTCCGATCGCGCCGATGGCGGGCCACAAGGCCGGCACCACCCGCTCCACCAGAAGCACGAATCCCGCCATGCGGATGCGGCGGCCGAGCCGCACATCCTGTCGGGCCCGGGTGTCAGCCGGCCAGCCAGTCGGGGATATGGTCTTGGGCGATGAGCTGCTCATGGGTCAGTCTGGGCCGAACAATGGCCCATTCCGAGCCCTTGACCAAGACCTCCGGCGCGGGCGGACGGGCGTTGTAGGAGGACGCCATCACCGCGCCATAGGCACCGGCCGATTGAATGGCCACAAGATCCCCGGGTTTCAGTTCCGGCAATGCCCGCCCGGCAGCGAAAAGATCAGATGTTTCACAGACCGGACCCACCACATCATATTTGATCCGCTCGGCGCCCGGCCGGGGTTCCCGGAGTGGAACGATCTCGTGATGGGAATCGTACAGCGCCGGGCGGATCAGGTCGTTCATCCCCGCATCCACGATCAG
>Ga0105240_10006879_pt1 | contig 16619 bp, 11 predicted proteins | sample KBSC54metaG_FD_80426 | JGI IMG/M metagenome (GOLD analysis project Ga0105240, IMG submission 80426) | Corn rhizosphere microbial communities from Kellogg Biological Station, Michigan, USA - KBS C5-4 metaG | ecosystem: Host-associated > Plants > Roots > Rhizosphere > Soil | place: Michigan, USA...
AGATGGATCATCTCATGCGCCATGGTCGCCATCAGAAGGTCGGTGGATTTGACTGCCCGTACGGAAACTCCGATCTCGTTGAGATCCGGCATGCTTTTGATCCGGCCGCGGAAATGGCCGAAGCGGTCCCGCGCGCCCATCACCCGGAAGACGAGATTGTCCGCATGCGGAAGATTCATCCGCCGGAACGGCAGCGTGCCGCGCAGATATTCATAAGCGTTTTCCAGGCAATCGGGCGTCAAATGCAGCCCGCCATCTGCGCCGGTCGTGGCGCGCCCATTTGTCGTCCGTTTCCGCATGGCGCGATTCTAGCCATAGCCGGACCGCCGCCGCCAAGCGTGGAACCGCACAAAAAATATAAAGTTTTTGCGAGGCAACCTTTTTCGGTAACCCTATTGTGCGGTAGGATTTTTGCGGAAAATGGAGCATCTATGGCCGGTCTCCGCCGTTTTCTCCCGCTTCTTCTGGTCCTTCCTTTGGGGGGGTGTTTCGCCGACCAGAAAACTCAGCTCGCGACCTGTGAAAAAGAGGCGCCAGGGGCCGGTGTGGGGCAACCCTTCAAGTCCATCCAGGGTTGCATGGACCAGGCGGGGTACCGGTTCATCGGCTGGGACGATGGTGTGGTTTGCGGGCTGGGCGCGGTGGTCAAAGGCCGGCCCTTAAAAGACGGCACCGACGCGCTTTGCTTCGAACCCAAAGGCTGGCTGGCGCTCAAGCTTTATCGAATCGAAGTGCCTACCCGGAAGCCTCGCGCCGCTTAAAGCCATCCGTTGGGATCGAGGATGAGGCGGGCTAGATTCTGATTCATGTGGCTTCTCCTCGCCTTCTCCGGACCTATCTGCTGGGCGGTCTCCACGCATATCGATAAATATCTGGTCGATCGCTATTTCCGGGACAGCGATACCGCCGTCTTGATGCTGTTCACCGCGCTGACGGGCGTGCTGCTGCTGCCCCTTATCGCGTGGATCGAGCCGACCATCTTCAAGCCCACAGCCGTCGCCATTCTGGTGATGACGGTGTCCGGCATCCTCTATATGGGGGCGATGCTGTTTTATCTGCGTGCCATCCAAAGCGAAGAAGCCTCGGTGGTGGCGCCGCTGTTCCAAGCTTCCACGCTTTTCACTTTCCTTCTGGGCTATCTGTTTCTGCACGAGAGACTGGGTCCCTTGCAGCTTCTGGGCGGCGCGCTGGTGGTGGGCGGTGCGCTGGGCCTGTCCTTCAGGGATGGCTCCGGCAAGCGAGGCCTCAACGCACGGCTGATCCTTCTGATGCTGGGCGCGACGTTCGTGCTGGCGCTGTCGACCGTGCTGTTCAAATTCTTTGCTATTCAGGACAATTTTTGGACCACGACGTTCTGGACCTTTGTGGGCGAAGGCATCTTTGGGTTCGCTCTTTTGCTGAAAGCGGACTATCGCCGGCAATTCGCGGATTTGTTCCGCCGCAATCCCGGTGCTATGGCCGGCGTCAATGCCGCCAACGAATTGATCAATCTCGGTGCCGGCCTGGCGGTACGCTATGCCTCGCTGTTGGCGCCGGTCGCGCTGGTCTCGGCGATTTCTTCGACCACGACGTTCTTTGTCTTCGCTTTCGGAATTCTTCTGACCCTGTTCTTCCCCAAAATGGGCCGCGAGGATCTTTCGCCCGGCAATCTGGTCAAGAAAGGGCTTGGCGCGCTTTTGGTCGCGCTGGGCGTCTTCCTGATCGAGCGGCAATAAAAAAGCCCCCTGCCTCTTACGAAGCAGGGGACAGATCATACTCAGGGGAGATACCGGAGCGCGATCCGGAAAAGTGCGAAGCGCTGGCACGCTGGCGCTACCAGCTCCGTAAGATCGCGCGACAATTTAATAACTAGAACTTGAACCGGATACCGCCGCGGATGGTGCGGCCCAGCGTGTCGTAGATGCCGGCATTGGTGTTGATGTCCAGGCTCACATTCGAATTGTTGCCGAGCGTGGAAATCAGCGGCGGCGGCACGTTGGTGAGATTGTCCAGCGCGGCATAGAGCTGGATGTTTGCGTTCCAATTGTAGGATCCGCGCACATCGAGATATCCGACCGCCGGGATAGAATTGTCATCGACCTGCACGCCCGAGGTCCAGGCATTGCTGAGACGCGCCGAACCGATAAAGCGGCCCTGGATGGTCGCGGACCAGGCGCCTTCAGCATAGGTCGCCGACAGGCTGCCCTTGAGCTTGGGCATGGCCGTGTTGCCGGTGAAGGAGCCGAGCTGACCGGCATAATCGACTGGCGCCTGACCGAAGGCAGAGATCGTTTCCTGATCCGTGTAATTGCCCAACAGATGCCAGGAGACGGTTCCTGCCAGCAGTGGCATGGAATAGTCGGCCTGGAAATCGAGACCGGACGTGGTCAGCGACGAGGCATTCTGCGGCTGCTGCAACAGCCATTTCAGCGAACCATCCGGATTGTGGATGAATTGGCTGCAATAGAACTGGTTGCCTGCCGCGCAGAAATTACTTTCCTGCACCGCACTTGGAGTGGAGATGTAGCCCTTCACATTGATGTTGTACCAGTCGAAGGAGAGCTGAAGGCCCTCGACCCAATGCGGCGTCAGCACCACGCCGCCCGAGAGCGTGAAAGCTTTTTCCGGCAACAGCGCCGGGTTGCCGCTCTGATTGGTGAAGGAAACAACCTGCCTGGCCGGGCTCACTGAGGTATCGACCGGCGAGGCCTGGCTGACCAGACCCTGCTGGAACAGCTCCGCCAAATTGGGTGCGCGGATGTCGTAGGAATAGGTCGTGCGCAGGCGGATATCCTCGTTGACCTGGCTGGTGGCGCCCAGCTTCCAGGTTTCGACCATGCCGGAAGTCGAATAATCGGTGATGCGGCCCGCAGCGTTGACGCTGAGAGCATCGACGAAGCCGTCTTTGATCAACGGAATGTCGGTTTCGACAAAACCTTCCGCCACCGAATAGTGACCCAGAAGGGCGCCGAAATTGCCCACATTCAGAACCTTGGCGGCGGCCAGATCGGAAATCTGGGCGCGCCCCGCTTCCTTGCGATATTCGGCGCCAAATGTCAGGGCCGGCTTGCCCGCGCCCGTAATATCCCACGGTAGAATGCCCTGCATCGAGCCCGAGAAGACATCCTCACCCAACACCATGATTTGGAAATTCTTGTCGGTGTTGACGTAGTTGATCGCAGCCTGGCTGGCGACGCCTTCGCCGAAAACATTGAGCGGCTGACAGCCATTGTTGGGATTGGTCAGGCTAGAACGGCAGACGATGGTGCCCGCGGCGACGCCCAGCGCGTTGCCGGCCGGTACGACCACCGCGTCGGTCGCCAGATTCAGGTTCGGATCAATGACCGAATGGGTGGGCGTTGATTTCACCCGCGACTCGCCATGCTGATAGTAAGCATTCCACGACCAGTCGTTGCCGAGCGCTCCGTCCAGGCTGAAGACGCCCCGCATCAATTGCCGGTTCACGATATTGACCGGCACGCCCAGCGACGTCTGAAACGCCGAGAAGGACGGATTGTGCATATCGACATTGTTGGTCGATGGCGTGGCCAGGATCGCATAGCCCCCAGCCGGTATCGCAGCAGCCAGAGTCGGCGCGATCTGATTGAGATAAGCATTGTCGCGATAGATCTTGATGCCGTTGCTGGTGCCTTGCCGAAGGTCGGTGGTCGAATCATTCATCGACCAGCCTTTGCCGAAATTGAGCTGCACCGAGGCGCTGATCTCCGGCGTCAGACGATAGCTGCCATAACCAAACAGCGTCGTGGTGCGGTACGGATAAGACAGAAGATCGGAGGGGATTTCGCTGTTGTAGGGATTGGAGCTGCCGCCGGCCGCCAGGGTGCCGAACGCCACGCCGGGATTATAGACCGTCGGGGTTCCGCCCGGGCCTACGAATTGAAGATTCTTGAGCGCTGCCGCGGTCGAGACCACGCCAGCCGCAGACACGACCTGTCCCGAGAACATGCCGCCCTGGGTCGCGATCTGGCCCACATTGCTGTAATGTAGATATTGCACCGCGCCGTTGGTGGCGGTGTAGGCCGGGTTCTGCAGCAGGTAAGTGGACTTCCACCATTTGGCCTGGCCGATGAAAACGGTCTGCGGGCTGTCCTGATAATCGCCCGACACGACGATGTGACCGCGATCGCCGTCGAAATCGAAACCGTACGAGGCTTCCAGGCCATAGGCGCGACGATTATCCTGGCCAGTATCGCTGCCATGGATGTCGGCCTTGAATCCGGTGAACTGCTTGTCGAGCACCAGATTGACCACACCGGCCACGGCATCGGAGCCCCAAGCAGCGGAGGCGCCGCCGGTCACAACGTCGATGCGTTTCACCAAGGTGCTGGGAATGGTGCCGAGATCCACGCCGCCGCTAACATTGGACTGAACCACGCGCTGGCCGTCGAACAGTACAAGGGTACGGACAACGCCCAGGTCGCGCAGGTTAACGGTGCTGAGGCCAGCAACCGGATTGAAGATCGAGGTGCCGCCCCCGGCTTTCAGCGGCGAGGACGAAATACCCACTGCGGGCAGATCGCGGATGGTGTCGCCGATGTCGGCATTGGCGGCACTCTCAAGCTGCGCGGACCCGACCATGGTCACGGGCGTAGGCTGCTCGTAACCGGCGATCGAAATGCGCGAAGCCGATACCACCACCTGCTCCACACCGGCCGCCGAGCTGGGTTGGTCATCCGAAGCCGCGGGGGCAGCTGGCGCTGTGTTTTGCGCCACCATTGTCTGCGGCACATAGTCCGCACTGCGCGCCGGCGTGACCGGCACTTCGCTACCCAGCGACGCCAACTGGATGCTGGCGGGATGGGCATTGTCGCCCCGTTGCGCGCCATGCGCCGCGCGCACGATCAGTCCATCGTCGCCGTCGGGCGCCGCTTCGAGATTGGTGCCCTTGAGCAGAGCGTTCACCGCATCCTTGCCGGACATTTCGCCGCGCAAGGCCGGCGCCGTCACGCCTGCGATGGATTGCGGCGTGAAAAGAATATTTTGGCCCGTCTGTTGGGCAACGGCCTTCAAGGAATCCGCGAGAGGCTCCGCAGGAAGGGAGAAATTTGCGCTTTGTGCGAGCGCAGCGCCCGCAGTGAGAGCAAGAACACCGACGCTGCCTACCAAATGAGCACGAATCTGCCTGAATTTAACGCTATACATACGTCCCCTCTCCTGAGCATGGCGGCTTGTGAAAACCCGCCTTGAACACAGAGACGAGCGGCTGAAATGTTTCCCCACCCCCGCCGCATGTCGTATTTGCCGCAGGTTGGCGAAGTAAAAAATTTTCAGAAGCGGAAGCGAATGCCTAAGCGATATTGTCGCCCGATCGCATCGTAAACATCGTCGCGAATGGAAGCATCGTAAGGTGTCAGCGAGTTGGTGGTTCCTGCTACGGCCGGTGGAGCCGCGTTAAAAACATTATCGACGGCAACATAGAGTTGAATGTTGGACGACCAACTGTAGGCACCCCGCAGATCCAGATAAGCCATGGACGGAACGTCATTGTCGTCCACATTGAGCGGTCCCCATGCGGTATTCAGCCGCGCCGCGCCGATGACGCGCTCTTGAACGGTTCCCTGCCACGCGCCCTGAATATATGTGGCAGCCACGGTGGTCTTGAATTGCGGCACGCCGCGGACCGGAGAGTCCGCGCCCACGCCGCCCGCATATTCGACCGTGACACCTTGTGCCGTCTGGGTCTGTTCGTCGGTGTAATTGGCGATCCAGTGGATATCGAGAAGCCCCCTCTGGAAGCCTGTTTGATAATCGCCTTGAAGATCCAAACCGGAAACCGTCTGACGGTTGGCGTTGATCGGGATGGTGTTGATTTGTGACAGTGCCCCGCCCGGCCCCCCGAACACCAACTGCGCGCAGGAAAGTTGAACGCCTGCGGCGCACTGCGCCACCAGCGTGCTGGCGTTGATGGTGGCGATCGCCTTGTTGATATGAATGGAATACCAGTCGGCGGAAAAACTTAGGCCCGGCACCCAATGCGGTGTGAGCACAACGCCGGCGGAAAAAGTCTTGGACTCTTCCGGCTTCAGATTGGGATTGCCGTTGGTGTGGGTAAAGGTCTGCACATTGGCGCCTGTGCGTGGATCGCTGTAGGCGCCCAGCACCGAAAAGCCGCCGCTAAAGAGTTCCTGCAAATCGGGAGCCCGGATATCGAACGACCAGGTGGTGCGCATACGAATGTCGTCGTCGATCTGGCTGGTGAGCCCAAGTTTCCAGGTTTCGACCAGGCCGCTGGTCGAATAGCCGGTGACGCGCCCCGCTGTGTTGAATTCCAGCGACTGAACGACCGTGTCCTTCAGGAGCGGCGCTTCGATTTCGACGAACCCTTCTTCGACATTGTACTGGCCGGAAAAGCCCGAGAAATTTCCTACAGAGAAAAGTTTTGCTTCCGCCAGGGGGTCGGTGGTCACCCGCCCTCCTTCCTTGCGGTATTCGCCGCCAAACGCGACCGAAACGGGGCCTGCGCCCATCGATACGGGAAGCGTGCCCTGAAGGGCCAATGATGCGACATCCTGGTTCAGGACGGCCAGTTGATAATCATGTCCGGCACGCGCAGGGCCGTTGATATAGTTGATGGCGGCTTGCGACGCGACGCCGACGCCGAAAAGATCGAGCGGCTGACAGCCATTGGCGGGATCCGTCAAGCTCGAACGGCAAGCGATGGATCCGATCTGTACCCCGGACGCGCCCACATTGCCCGGCGTGACCTGCACGGCATCCACCGCGAGATTGTAATTCGGCGTATAGATATTGTTGATCACGACCGTGTTCACGCGCGACACGCCATGCTGGTAATAAGCGTTCCAGGACCAATTGCCGCCCAGACTGCCTTCCAGATTGAACACGCCGCGGAAGAGTTGCCGCCGGTTGGTGGAGACCGGCACGCCCAGGCTCTGCGCTTCCGCTGCGAGGGAATTGCCGACCAGATGGGCCCCCGTAGTGCCGAGATTGTTGAGATTGCTGGTGCCCAGCGAAAAGCTGGAAATGCCTAGTCCATCCATCTGGGTGCCGATGGCGGGATTGAGATAGGCGTTGTCGCGCTGGATCGTGATCGTTCCGAAACGGTTCGCGGCGTAGCTGTTGTCTTCCGAAAAGGACTTGCCGTAATTGAGTTCGATTGAAGCCGAGAGATTGTCCGCAAGCCGATAGCGGCCATAGCCGAAAAAGGTGAAGGCGCGGAACGGCATGGTGAGGTGGTCAAGATCGCCTTCCGACCCCTCTCCGCTGCCGCCATTGGAATAGGCACCGGATATGTTTCCGAAATTGAAGGGCGCGGGGGTGTCGCTTGCACCTACGAACTGAATGCCGCGCAAGGCGTTCTGGCCAAGACCGGCGGCATTCGCGGGACTGGCCGTGATCAAACCGCCCTGGGTCGCCTGCGATAGGCCGACATTGTCGGCGTGAATATATTGCGGTTGTCCGCTTCCCGGCGCGAAAGCGGGATTGTTGACCAGCCGGGTGTTCCGGTACCAGGACCGCTGACTCACGAACAACGTATCGGGACTGTTGAGATAGGAAACGCTGCCGATCAGATGGCCGCGATCTCCATCGAAATCGGTGCCGTAGGACAATTCGCCTTTGAAGGCGCGATGATCATTCTTCCAGGAATCACTGCCCTCGATATTGGCGGCCAGGCCGTGGAAGTCACGGTTGAGGATGACATTGACGACACCGGCGACCGCGTCGGAGCCCCAGGCGGCGGAAGCGCCGCCGGTCACCACATCCACGCGCTCGACCAGACTGGAGGGCATGGTCGAAAGATCGACGCCGCCGCTGAGCGCCGAGGCCACGACGCGCTGACCGTTGAACAGGACCAGTGTGCGCAGCACACCCAGATTGCGCAGATTGACGACATCGATGCCGGGGGTGCCGCTGACGATATAGTTGGCGCCGATGGTGTTGTTGGGACTGGAAGAGGCGCCGAAAGCGGGGAGCTGACGGATGGCGTCGCCGATGTCCGTGAAGGCGTCGCGGCGCAATTGATCGGCACTGACGGTGGTGACCGGCGTCGGCTGCTGATAGCCGCCGATGGAGATGCGCGAAGCACTGACGATCACTTGTTCGATCATGCGCTCCGGCAGTTGCGCAGCCGTTTCCGGCGTTGCCGCTTGCGCTGTCCCGGCAGCTTCACGGGTGAGCGGCGGGCCAGCTGCCGGGACGGCGGGAGCGGGCACCACATCAGGCCGCGACGGCATTGTGGGACGCGGCGTTTGAATCCCGTGGGGCGCGCCCACGGTATGAACGATCAGCCCGCCATTCCCGTCGGGATCGGCGACAAGGGGTGTGCCTTTCAGGAGAGCCGAGACCGCATCCTTGCCCGACATCTGGCCACGCAATTCCGGCGCCGAAAGACCTGCGACGGCGTCCGGCGTGAAAAGAATATTCTGGCCGGTTTGTTGGGCGACCGCTTTCAATGAATCGGACAGGAGCTGCGCCGGCAACGAGAAACTCGCACCTTGCGCCTGCGCCGCGCCCGCCGCCAAAACCAGGATACAGACGCCACGGAAAAGATCTGCGCGGATCTTTCTGAACCCGGGCATCCTACTTCCCCTGAACGGTGGCTTTTCTAGGCCTCCACCTTTTCCACAAACGCTTGCCCGCGAATTGCCTAGCCTTGCAGCATCCGCGCATCATCCCCCACAAGCTGGATAGTGTCGTCCACCACCCGGATCTCGATGGGCAGAAGACGCGACAGCGAGCGGGCGAAATTGGTGTTGTCACCCACACGATATACGCCACTGACCTTGAAGCGGGAAATGCGGGTGTCATCCACTTCCAACTTGACGGTGGAATAGCGGTTCATCTCGTGCACCACATCGGCCAAGGTGGAATTCTCGAAGATGGCCTGCCCCGTGTGCCAAGCGATCAGCGGCAGAAGATTGGGCTTGTCCAGCTTGGGCGATTGGCCGGAAGTGAAACTCAGCCGCTCGCCGTCGCTGAGCTGACGGCCGCCTTCTACGTTGGCCGCGATATTCTTGACCGTTGCCTCGCCATGGATCAGGAGCACCGAGATATTGTCGCCATCGCGGCGCACATCGAACGTCGAACGCGTCCCGATCACTAGCTTCTGCGCCGCTTCCACCGCGAAGGCGCGGCTGGCGTCGGGAGCGACGCGGAAATTGGCGCGGCCGTAGCGCAGATCCACCTTGCGGCTCTTTTCGGTGAAATCGACCACCAGCTTGGTGTCGGTGTCGAGGAAAATGCCGGTGCCATCTTTGAGGGTGACGTGCTTTTGCTCGCCGACTTCGGTTTTATAGACTTCAGCGGCTGCCGATTGCAGGAACGCGAAACTGCCGCCGGTGACGATTGCCAGACCAATGCCGCCGGTCACAAGCGCGCGCCGGTTGAGACCGGTTTCCAGACGCACTTCGCCGCTGCGCAGATCGCGCGACAAGGCCCCGATACTGTCCCACACGCCATTGACCGACTCGAAAGCGGCGGCGTGACGGGGGTCGGCCATCAGCCAGGCGCGGAAAGCGCGTTCGTCTTCGGCCGATCGATCGTCGGCGCGCAACCGCGCGAGCCAGATCGCGGCTTCCTTGACTTCAGGGGCGCCGGCAGAAAATCGCGTCATCTCACCAGCCTTCGGTCCATTCCGTCAGGAAAAGTACAGCCTTGGCTATGTGTTTTTCAACAGCGCTTTGGCTGATCCCCAAGCGGCTGGCGATTTCGTGATACTTCAAATTGTTGAGCCGATGCATGAGGAATATTTCGCGCGTACGGGGGGTTAGCTTGTTCAACCCCGCCTTTACCCTGGCTAGACGTGCGCGGGCGGCAACTACCTCATCTTGAAGCGGGGCCGCATCTTCGATGTCGGGCGCTTCAGCCTGATTCTGCTGAATCTTGGCGTGGCGGTAATTGTCGATGCTTATATTAAAGGCGGTGCGTACCAAAAAGGCAGCCGGATCATTGACGACATTCTGGCTGCGATAGCGCTCCAACCGGAGATAAGCGGAATGCAGCAAATCCTCGGCATCGCTGCGATTCCGCGTCCGGCGGGCAATCTGCCGGAGGAGATCACTCCACAACTCCCGACCGACTGGAATGTCGGTCATGTTTCCCTGCCCGTCATCTTTCCCCCTGGTACTTAACACCATAAAGGCGCAGCCATCACCCGCCACTAAAAAATTTTTTGCAGCCCTGGTGGGGAAAACCGTGCGCGGTCCGTCGGCCGCCAAAACATTACGCTCCGTCATCAGAGACGGCGATGGATTGACCCGCAGCCCCGCGTTGCCCCGAATATGGGCATGATGTTCGCCCGGTTTGCAGGATTGTGTGTGGGGTTGGCGATGGCGGCCGGTCCGGGTTTGGCCCAGACCGCCGACAAGGCTGGAGCACAGCCTGTCGCCAGCCAGTCAGGCACCGTGACGCCGCCACCCGAACGTTCCGCCACGACAGCGCCGCCGGAAATTTCCCATGAGGAGATGGTGAAAGAGCAGGAACGCCGCGACCGCGAGGCGGAAGCCGAACGGGACCGTGACGATCAGTGATCTCTCGCAGTCGCTGCTCGGCCAGGCTTCACAGGGCCTGGAACAGCAGGAAAGCAGGGCGCAGCATCAAGGCGATGCCAATCGGGATGACGAAGGCGCGGGCCATCTCCCGAGAGACGGGTCGATTCAGAGCGGCCGTGCGAGGCGCCGTAAAAATTCCATAAGAATTTGGCTCAGGCGGTGACGTGGTGGTGCACCTCTGTCGTGCCAGTGACCTTCTTTTCCAGAGCCCGGAGCAGGACATAGAAGACCGGGGTCAGGAACAGACCGAAGAAGGTCACGCCCAGCATGCCGAAGAACACGGCCACGCCCATGGCGTGACGCATCTCCGCACCCGCGCCGCTGGAGATCACCAACGGCACCACACCCATGATGAAGGCGAAGCTGGTCATCAGGATGGGACGCAGTCTGAGCCGCGCCGCCTCGATGGCCGCCGCCGCGGTGGTGCGGCCCTGTATCTCAAGCTCACGGGCAAATTCCACGATCAGGATGGCGTTCTTGCAGGCCAGACCGATCAGTACGAACAGGCCGATCTGGGTGAAGATGTTGTTGTCGCCGCCCGTCAGCCACACGCCGGTGATGGCTGAGAACAAACACATGGGCACGATCAGAATGATGGCGAGCGGCAGGAACAGGCTTTCATACTGCGCCGCCAGCACCAGGAAGACCAACAGCACGCAAATGGGAAACACCAGGATCGCGGTGTTGCCCGCCAAAATCTGCTGATAGGTCAGATCGGTCCATTCGTAGCTCATGCCCTTGGGCAAAGTCTCGTCCAGGATCTTGGTGATCTCCGCCTGGGCCTGGCCGGTGGAAAAGCCGGGCGCCGGCCCGCCATTGAGATCGGCGGCGCGGAAACCGTTGTAGCGGGTGGCGCTGTCAGGGCCGGTGGTCTCCTTCACATCCACCATGGCACCCAGGGGCACCATCTCGCCGCCCTGGTTGCGCACCTGCAGACGCAGAATATCGTCCGGCCGGGTGCGGAACGGCGTGTCGGCCTGGGCGATCACTTCATAGGTGCGGCCGAACCGGTTGAAGTCGTTGACATAGATCGACCCCAGATAGGTCTGCATGGTGTCGAACACATCCTGCACGCTCACGCCCAGCTGCTGCGCCTTGGTGCGGTCGAGGTGGGCGAAAAGCTGCGGCACACCGGTGTTGAAGTTTGAGAAGACACCTTGCAGAGCGGGATTCTTCGCCGCTTTGGCTTGGATCTGCGCCATCACTTGATTGAGCGCAGCGTCGCCTTGGTCGGTGCGGTCTTCCACTTCCAGCTTGAACCCGCCAATGGTGCCAAGCCCCTGAACTGGCGGCGGCGGGAAGATGGCGATGATCGCGTCATTGATGCCGGCGAACTTGGCCTGCAACCGCTGGGCAATGGCGTTGCCCGAGAGATTGGATGCGTTTCGCTGATCGAACGGCTTCAAGGTCACGAACACGATACCGGCGGACGGGCTATTGATGAAGCCATTGATGGAGAGGCCCGGGAACGCCACCGCGTGATCGACACCCGGTTCCTTGGACGCGATGTCAGACATTTTGCGGATAACCGCTTCGGTGCGGTCCAAGGTTGCGCCTTGCGGCAGCTGCGCAAAGCTCACCAGATACATTTTGTCCTGCAGCGGCACGAAGCCCGGCGGCACGGCGCGGAAGCCGATCACGGTTGCCGCCAGGAGTGCGCCATATACGAGGACCGCGCGGGATTTGCGGTTTAAGATTCCGCTGACGCCGGTGCCGTATTTCTCGGAGCCGACGTGAAAGAGACGATTGAAGCCGGCAAAGAACGGCCCCAGCACCTTTTCCATGCCCCGCGCCAGCCAGTCTTTCGGTGCGCCATGGCCTCTCAACAACAGAGCCGCCAGCGCCGGCGACAGGGTCAGCGAATTGAACGCCGAGATGATGGTCGAGAAAGTAATGGTCAGCGCGAACTGGCGATAGAATTCGCCGGTCAGGCCAGTGATGAAGGCGATCGGCACAAACACGGCGCACAAGACCAAGGCAATGGCGATGATCGGGCCGGTGACTTCCCGCATGGCCTTGAGCGTGGCGTCGCGCGGTTTCAGCCCTGCTTCGATATTGCGCTCGACATTCTCCACCACCACGATGGCGTCATCGACCACGATGCCGATAGCCAGCACCAGTCCGAACAGTGATAGGTCGTTGATCGAAAAGCCGAAGGCCAGCATGCCGGCGAAAGTACCAACGATGGAGACCGGCACCGCCAGCAGCGGAATGATCGAAGCCCGCCAGGTCTGCAGGAACAGGATCACTACCAGCACCACCAGAGCCACGGCTTCCAACAGGGTGTGAACCACAGCGGTGATGGAATCGCGCACAAAGCTCGTCGGGTCATAGACGATCTGATAGTCCAGCCCTTGCGGGAAATTCTTCTTCAATTCCGCCATGCGGGCGTGAACCTGCTGGGAGATCTGCAGTGCGTTGGAGCCGGGTGCCTGGAACACTGGCAGGGCGATCGCCGCCTTGTTGTCGAGCAGCGCGCGCAAGCCATATTGCGAAGCGTCGATTTCCACCCGCGCCACATCGCCCAGCCGCGTGATCACGCCATTGTTGTCGCGCTTGATCACGATCTGGGAGAATTGTTCGGGATCCGACAGGCGCCCTTCCACCGTGATCGGCAGCTGCAGCGCGCCTTTCTGGCTATAGGGCGGGCCATTGATCACGCCGGCGGCCACCTGGACATTCTGCTGGCGCACTGCCGCCACCACTTCGCTGGCGGTCATGCCACGCTCGGCGATCCGCTGCGGATTAAGCCAGATGCGCATGGCGTAATCGCCGGAGCCGAACATCTGCACGCTGCCCACGCCTTCGATCTTGGCGAGCTGATCCTTGACGTTGAGGGTGGCATAGTTGCGTAGATAAAGCGTGTCGTAACGATTGTCGGGCGAGATCAGGTGCACCACCAACGCGAAATCGGGCGATGCTTTGACGGTCGTCACGCCCAGATTGCGGGTGACGTCGGGCAGACGCGGCAGTGCCTGATTGACCCGGTTCTGCACCAGTTGCTGCGCCAGATTGGGATCGGTGCCCAGCTTGAAAGTGACGGTGAGCGTCAACACACCGTCGCTGGCGGCCTGTGACGTCATGTAGAGCATGTTCTCGGTGCCGTTGATCTGCTCTTCCAGCGGCGTCGCCACCGTGTCGGCTATGGTGGCCGGATTGGCGCCCGGGAACTGGGCCGTTACCACCACCGACGGCGGCACGACTTCGGGATATTCCGAAATCGGCAGCTGCTGCATGGCGATCAGGCCCGCCAGGAACAAAGCGACGGAAATCACCCCGGCAAAGATCGGCCGGTCGATGAAGAATTTCGACAGGTTCACGTTTGTCTCTCCCCGGGCCAGACCCGGCGTCTAGAGCGCGATCCGGAAAAGTGGAAACCGATTTTCCGTAAGATCGCGCGACAAATAAAAAACCAGGGCGTGATCACGATTCAAAGAAGAGTGATCACGCCCTTAAATCAGTTGCTGGCAGTTTGCAGCTTGGCCGGTTGGGCCGCGACCAGCGCACCGGGCGCCAGACGCTGCAGACCGTCCAGAATTACGCGATCTCCGGCCTTCACGCCGGAGGTGACCACACGGGCGCCATCCACTTCGGCGCCCAAGGCCACTTCGCGGTATTCGGCCTTGGAATCCTTGTTGACGATGAAGACGAAGCGCTTGCTCTGGTCGTTGCCGATGGCCTTTTCCGGCACCAGCAAAGCATTGCTGAGCGCACCGCCGCCCATCTTCACCGAAACGAACATGCCGGGCACCAGGCTGGCATCTTCATTGGCGAAACGGGCGCGCGCACGGATGGTGCCCGAAGCGGTGTCGATGCGGTTGTCGAAGCTTTCGATGGTGCCGTGATAGACATGGCCACCCTTGTCGCCCTCGACTTCCAGATCGACCGGGATCTTCTGCTGCTCGTCCTGGGTCTGGGCGTGGTTGCGAACATTATTCAGATAAGTCTGTTCGTCCACTTCGAAATCGGCATAGACGCCATTGTCGGAGACAATGGAGGCGAGAAGCTGAGGCTGGGTGGCGGCAGCGCCAACCAGATTGCCCAGGGTTACTTCTGCCCGGCTGATCCGGCCCGAGATCGGCGCCTTTATATAAGCGTAGTCGACATTGAGCTGCGCCGCCGCCAAAGCTGCCCTGGCCGATTGCACTGCAGCCTGGGCCACGCCATCGGCATTGACGCGTTGATCGGCGGATTCCTGCGCCAAGGCCTGGGCCTTCAACAGCCGGTCGCCGCGGTCATGCTCGATCCTGGCCAGCCGGGCATTGTTAAGTGCGGTCGCAAGATCGCCTTCGGCCTTGGCCACGGCTGCCTGATAGGGACGCGGATCGATGACAAAAAGAATGTCGCCTGCCTTCACTTTCTGACCATCATGGAAACGGATGTCCGTGATGCGGCCGGAAACCTGGGGCCGGATCTCGGCATAATCCACCGCGGTGATGCGGCCGGAGAATTGGGCGAAGGGGTGGACCGTCTGGGGTTCCACGGTCTGGGCGCTCACCGGCTGGGCCTGGACCGGGGGCACGGCGGCGTCGCCGCTCTTGGAGTGCAGGACAAAGAAGCCGCCGCCGGCCAGCAAAGCCACCACCGCCGCGCCAAAGAAAGCACGCCGCTTCAGGCTATTAGATGGCCCGATGGGTTGACCAATGAATTTGTCGGCGCGGGCGAGGTCAGCGAAATTGGACATGGAAGATCCCCGAATTCTGTAATGCTCGGCACAGATATGGATCTGGACGGGGACCGTCAAGGACCTTATGTAACGATTGCTACAATAATATTGGGAGGCACCTATGCGGACCGGACGTCCCAGGGCCTTTTGTGTCGAGGAAACCCTGGATCGGGCCATGACCGTGTTCTGGCGTCATGGCTATGAAGGCAGTTCCATGAGCGACCTTACCGCCGCCATGGGCATCAATTCGCCCAGTCTCTACGCCTGTTTCGGCAGCAAGGAAGGTCTCTTCCGCGCCGTGCTGGAGCGCTATGACGAGCGTCGCAAAAAATTCATGGACGCAGTCATCGCCGCGCCCACCGCACAGGCGGTGGCGGAAACCTATTTGCATGGCGTCGCCGACTTCGCCGTCGATACCAGCGGCAAGAATCCACCGGGCTGCCTTTTGTTGCAGAGCGGGCTTTCTTGTGGCGATTCCGAAATTCCCGACGAGATGGCTCGTCATCGCGCCGAAAAGGAAGCGGCTCTCTGCGATCGCTTCAAGCGGGCCCTTGCGGAAGGCGATCTTCCCAAGACCGCGAATCCCGCCGCCCTCGCTCGCTATCTGATGACCGTGTCGAATGGCATTTGCGTGCAGGCCTCTTCAGGTGCTTGCGCCAAAGAATTGCACGAAGTCGCGGCCATGGCCTTGATGAGTTGGCCAGCCGGCAGCGGCAAGCCGGCGAGGGCCAGGAAAAAAGCCCCCGCCGACGCCTGATCAGGCGGCCAGTGCGCTGTGGGCTTCGCCATCCAGCGTGGCCGCCACCGCATGCACCACCGCGGCGATGCGCACGGCGGCCTGGATTTGCTCCGCCGAGAAACCAGCGTCGCGCAAGATCTTTTCATGGCTATCGATGCAGACGCCGCAGCCATTGATGGCAGAAACCGCCAGGCACCAAAGCTCGAAATCGGCTTTGTCCACGCCGGGTTTGCCGATCACATTCATGCGCAGCCGCGCCGGCAGAGTTTTATAATCCTCAGCCGACGCCAGATGGGTGAACCGGTAATAGATATTGTTCATGCCCATGATGCTGGCCGCGGCCTTGGCGGCTGCCAGCGCTTCAGGCGACAGCGCGGGCGCGAAACTTGCCAGCACGGCGCGGGTGGTGGCTTCATTGCGGGCGGCCAATGCACAGGCGACGAAGGTCCCTGCCCGCTGTTGTTCGGTAAGTACCGGCTCCGCCGCCAGGCTGGAGAGATTGAGCTTCAGGTCCTTGGCGTAGTCCGGTAACGCGTCTTTCAGGGCTTCAATAGTCATGGGATGCATCTCTTTCGATGATGGCCCCCATCTGTCCTCCACGCGGGCAAGCCCGCTAGAGGACATCTTCTCCCGCTAACGGGCTCCGCCGTGCGGGGGAAGAAAGTCGGGGCCAAGTTCAAACAGGATTAGGCGGCGGTCTTGATCA
>Ga0105240_10006881_pt1 | contig 16617 bp, 13 predicted proteins | sample KBSC54metaG_FD_80426 | JGI IMG/M metagenome (GOLD analysis project Ga0105240, IMG submission 80426) | Corn rhizosphere microbial communities from Kellogg Biological Station, Michigan, USA - KBS C5-4 metaG | ecosystem: Host-associated > Plants > Roots > Rhizosphere > Soil | place: Michigan, USA...
AGCCCGACGACGGAGAGCATCATGAGCGCGCAGCCCAATCTTGGCATGCAAGTCACCACGTTCGAGAACCCGATGGGGATCGACGGCTTCGAATTCGTCGAATTTGCCGCCCCCGCCGGCCGCAGCGAAGAGCTGCATCAGTTGTTTCGCAACATGGGCTTTACCGCCACCCTCAAGCATAAGCGCCGGGCGATTACCGTTTACCGCCAGGGCGGCGTGAATTTCCTGGTCAACGAAGACCCCGATTCCTTTGCGGCCGACTTCGCCCAGCAGCACGGCCCCTGCGCGGCAGGTTTCGCCATCCGCTTCAAGAAGCCCAGCGCCGAGGTCCTCCAGACCGTGCTCGGCAATGGCGGCGAAGCGATCGGTACCAAGGAAGCCACCAAGGCGGTCAATGCGCCGGTGGTCAAGGGTATCGGCGACTGCATGCTGTACCTGATCGATCGCTATGGCGATGCAGGCAGCATCTACGACGCCGATTACGAACCGATTCCGGGTGCCGAGCAGAACCCGAAGGGTTTCGGCCTGACCTTCATCGACCATCTGACGCATAACCTGTATTTCGGCAACATGCAGAAGTGGTCGGACTACTACGAGCGCTTGTTCAACTTCCGCGAGATTCGTTACTTCGACATCAAGGGCGTCAAGACCGGCCTGGTGTCCAAGGCGATGACCGCGCCGGACGGCATCGTGCGCATTCCGCTCAACGAGTCGAGCGATCCGAAGTCGCAGATCAACGAATACCTCGACGCCTACAAGGGTGAGGGGATTCAGCACATTGCCTGCTTTACCGACAATATCTACGACACCGTCGAAGCGATGCGCGCGCGCGGCGTGGAATTCCTCGATACGCCCGATACCTATTTCGACGTGATCGACATGCGTATTCCCGATCATGGCGAAGACGTGCCGCGCCTGGCCAGGAACAAGATCCTGATCGACGCCGATCCGGAAACCAAGCAACGCAAGCTGCTGCAGATCTTTACGCAGAACAACATCGGCCCGATCTTCTTCGAGATCATCCAGCGCAAGGGCAACGAAGGCTTCGGCGAGGGCAACTTCACCGCGCTGTTCGAATCGATCGAGCGCGACCAGATGAAGCGCGGCGTGCTTTAAGAACACCAGTAGCGCGCCGGCAGGTGTCGGCGCGCTACTGGGGCTTCAGGTCGGGAGGTGTGCACCCGGCAGGTTGTGCAGGCTGAAGCCGAGGGCCAGCGCGGCAATGATGCCGAGAATGGCCAGGCCGAAGCCAACGATCATCGCGATCGCCTGGATCATGAAATACAGCTTGAGCTTGCCCAGGGCCGTTTTCGCGGCGATGGCATCGTCGCGCAGCTGGGCCTGTTCGAGTGCATTGGCCGATTGCAGCAACAGGATGCTCAGCCAGATAGGCAGCCACATGACCAGAAGCCCGAGGCCGAACGAAATCAGTACATAGAGTCCGCAAAAGACCAGCTGGACAATGGCGAGGAACTTGATCCACCCCTTGCCTTGTGCCAACGGATCGATGAGTTCGGAAACACTGACGCCGCCGTTTCCAAACGGCGGAGGATTAAACTGAGACGACATGATTTTCCCCTTCATGCATGAATAAGACCGCCGTCTTGGCGGCGGTATGGCGAAGGTAGCAGCAAACGGCGGCAGACTGGTAAGGCCGGCGTGGCTAATTCAAAGGAAGCGATGATGAGCGAGCAGGCAGGTTATCAGTCCGGGTTTGGCAACGAGTTCGCCAGCGAGGCCATCGCCGGTGTCTTGCCGACAGGCCAGAATTCACCGCAAAAAGTCGCGCACGGCCTATACGCCGAGCAGCTGACCGGCAGTGCCTTCACCGCGCCGCGGCCGACCAATCGGCGCAGCTGGCTATATCGCATCCGTCCGGCAGCGATGCACAAGCCCTTTGCCGCGCTCGACCACACCAGCTTTCATAACCGTTTCGATGAAGCCCCGGCTACGCCGAACCAGCTGCGCTGGGACCCGTGGCCGATGCCCGGCCAGCCGACCGATTTCATCGACGGCCTGATCACCCTGGCCGGGAACGGCAGCGCCGCCGAGCAGGCCGGTTGCGGCATGCACATCTATGTCGCCAATCGCTCGATGCAAGGGCGTTATTTCTACGATGCCGACGGCGAGCTGCTGATCGTGCCGCAGCAGGGCCGATTGCGGCTGGCGACCGAGCTGGGTGTGCTCGACATCAAGCCGCTGGAGATCGCAGTGATTCCGCGCGGCGTGCGCTTTCGCGTGGAACTGCTCGATGACCAGGCGCGCGGTTACGTCTGCGAAAATTTCGGGGCATTGCTGCGCCTGCCCGATCTCGGGCCTATCGGCGCCAACAGCATGGCGCTGCCACGTGACTTCCTCACGCCGCACGCGGCCTATGAGGACATCGAGGGCGACTTCGAGCTGGTGGCGAAATTCCAGGGCGGCCTATGGTCTGCGCGTATCGACCATTCGCCGCTGGACGTGGTGGCCTGGCATGGTAACTACGCGCCGTACAAATACGACCTGACCCGTTTCAATACGGTCGGTACGATCAGCGTCGATCATCCTGACCCATCGATCTTTACCGTGCTGACCTCGCCCAGCGATACGCACGGTACGGCCAACATGGATTTCGTGATCTTCCCGCCGCGCTGGCTGGTGGCCGAACATACCTTCCGCCCGCCGTATTTCCATCGCAATATCGCCAGCGAGTTCATGGGCCTGATCGAGGGCGTCTACGACGCCAAGGCCGGTGGCTTCGCACCAGGCGGCGCCAGCCTGCACAACTGCATGAGCGGCCATGGCCCGGATGCCGGTACGTTCGAGAAGGCCAGCAACGCGCCGCTGGACAAGCCCGATCACCTGACCGGTACGATGGCTTTCATGTTCGAAACCCGCAAGGTGATTCGCCCAACCCGACAGGCGCTGACAGCGCCGCAGTTGCAGGGCGACTACTATCAGTGCTGGCAGGGCATTGCCAAGCACTTCAAGGAACCTGGCGCATGACGCGCACGCTATCGTTACTTTTGTTGAGCCTTGGCCTGGCCGCCTGCAGCCAGCGCGACAAACCGGTGGATCAACCGGCTGCCGCCTCGTCGGCAGCAGCGCAGCAACATGCGCAGGCGGTGGTTGCTTCCGGGCCGACCGCCGGCGTCGCCAAGCCCGCGGCAGCGGCGAGCGTGCCGGTCAATCCACCACAGGCGGCAAGCTACAGCGGCTATGGCGATCTGCATTTCGGTCTGAGCGAAGCGGAGTTCCGCAAGAACTGGGGCGATCTCAAGGGCGGCTCCGCAGCGGCCGGTTCCACCTGCAAGGTTCTTTATCCGCTCTGGGTCAAACAGATGCCGCCGGATATCGGTTTCATGTTCGAAGGCGACAAGTTCGTACGCTATGACGTCAGGACGGCCAAGGAGGCGGCACCTGGCGGCGGCAAGGTCGGCATGACCGCAGATCAGATCGCGACGCTTTATCCGTCGGCGCAGAAGCAGCCGCAAAAGTACGATGCGGATGCGGTCGATATGCGCGTGTCGGGCGATAACGGCGCCGTACTGCTGTTCGAGGTGGACAAGAGCGGCAAGGTCAATGCGTGGCGCGTAGGTCTGCCACCACAAATCGATTATGTAGAAGGTTGCGGCTGAGGAGCCATGCATGAAATTGGGTAGTCTCAAAGAGGGTGGCCGCGACGGCAGCTTGGTCGTCGTCAGTCGCGACCTGACCCGCGCCGTCCGCGCCAAGGGCATCGCATCGACGCTGCAAGCGGCTCTGGACGACTGGTCCAGCAGCGCGCCGCGCCTGAATGCGCTTTATGCAGAACTCAATGACGGCAAGGCCGCCGATGCGTTCGCGCTGGACATGGCAGCATTGGCCGCGCCCTTGCCGCGCGCGTATGAGTTCGTCGATGGCAGTGCCTACCTGCCGCACGTGGAGCGCGTGCGCCGTGCACGCGGTGCGGAAGTGCCGGAAAGCTTCTATACCGACCCGCTGATGTATCAGGCGACCAGCGCCGGCTTCCTTGGCCCGCGCGATCCCGTCATCGTCACCAGCGAGGACTACGGTATCGACCTGGAAGCGGAGGTGATCGTTATTACCGACGACGTGCCGATGGCGGCGACGCCGGCACAGGCCGCGGCGCATATCCAGTTGATCGGCCTGGTCAATGACGTGTCCTTGCGTGGGCTGATTCCCGGTGAGCTGGCCAAGGGCTTTGGCTTCCTGCAGTCCAAGCCACGCTCGGCGCTTTCTCCGGTACTGGTGACGCCGGACGAATTGGGAGACACGTGGCAGGGTGAAAAGCTGCATCTGCCCATGCGCACATGGATCAACGAGCAATGGTTCGGCGAAGCGGAATGCGGTGTCGACATGCAGTTCGACTTCGGCCAGTTGGTGGCCCATGCAGCCAAGACGCGGCCGCTTACCGCCGGCACCGTCGTAGGCTCGGGCACGATTGCCAACGAAGACACCAGCAAGGGCGCGTCCTGCCTGGCCGAGCAGCGCACCGTGGAAACCCTGCGTGACGGCAAGCCGAGCACACCGTTCCTGAAGTTTGGCGATCGCGTGAAGATCGACGTGACCGATCGCGATGGCAAGTCGATCTTCGGCTCGATCGAGCAGACGATCCAGAAGGCGAGCTGAGAGCATCCAGGAGTGAGAAAAGCGTAGGGCTGCGCGGGCTTTACTCGTTTCTCACTCCTCATCACTCTCAACTGTCCCCCTCGTCATGCCAAACTAGCGCTTCGCCCGTCGCGGAAGCTGGGAATGCCCCCTCTCGAAACTGCCAGGATCGCCATCATCGGCTTGGGCTACGTTGGCCTGCCGTTGGCAGTGGAGTTCGGCAAGCGCTACGACACGATAGGTTTCGATATCCGCGCCGAACGCGTCGAGGCCTTGCGCTCCGGCCACGACAGTACGCTGGAGGTCGATGCAGTTGAGTTGGCTGGTGCACGGCGGCTGAGCTACAGCGCTTCGCTCGACGCTATCCGCGACTGCACCGTATTTATCGTTACCGTACCGACGCCCATCGACAGCGCCAAACGTCCCGACCTGCGGCCGCTAGAGGCCGCCAGCGAGAGCCTGGGCCATGTGCTCAAGCCTGGCGACATCGTGGTTTACGAATCGACCGTGTACCCGGGCTGCACCGAAGAGATATGTGTGCCAATACTGGAGCGCGTTTCGGGTTTGCGCTTCAATCAGGATTTCTTCGTCGGCTATAGCCCGGAACGGATCAATCCAGGCGACAAGCAACATCGAGTTACGGCCATCCTTAAAGTCACCTCCGGTTCGACGCCGGAGTATGCCGATTTTGTCGATCGCCTCTATGCCAGTGTGATCCCCGCCGGAACGCATCGCGCCAGCAGCATCAAGGTGGCTGAAGCGGCCAAGGTGATAGAGAACACGCAGCGTGACTTGAATATCGCCTTGGTCAACGACCTGGCGATTCTGTTCAACAAGCTGGGCATCGATACGCTGGAAGTGCTGCAAGCAGCGGGCACCAAGTGGAATTTTCTGCCGTTCCGCCCTGGGCTGGTCGGTGGCCATTGCATCAGCGTCGATCCGTACTACCTCACGCACAAGGCGCAGGAAGTCGGTCATCACCCGGATGTCATTCTCGCGGGGCGTCGCACCAACGACAGCATGGGCGCGCATGTCGCCAGCGAAGTGATCCGCCTGATGCTGCACAAACGCATCAACCCCGTGCAGGCGCGCATCCTCGTGCTGGGTCTGGCCTTCAAGGAAAATTGCCCGGACTTGCGCAATACGCGCGTGCTCGACATTGTCGACGCGCTACGCGGGTACAGCGTGCAAGTGGACGTTCACGACCCATGGGTGGATGCGGCCGAGGCCGAGCACGAATATGCGCTCAAGCCGGTGGCTGTGCCCGAGCGGGGTGCCTATGACGCGGTCATCATTGCCGTTGCGCACCAACAGTTTGCCGAGCTCGGTGCCGAAGGTGTCCGTGCGTTCGGCAAGCCCGAATCCATTCTCTACGATGTGAAATACGTGCTGCCGCGAGACGCGGTGGATGGGAGGTTGTAAGCGATGAAGATCCTGGTTACCGGTACGGCCGGCTTTATCGGCTCGCATGTGGCGCTCAAGTTGCTTGAGCGCGGCGACGAAGTGATCGGCCTGGACAACCTCAACGATTACTACGACGTATCGTTGAAGAAAGCGCGCCTGGCCCGCTTCGAGGGCCGGGCCGGTTATACGCATATCCACGCCGATCTCGCCGATCGCGCGGCCATGGAGAAGCTTTTTGCCGAGCACCGCCCGCAACGCGTCGTGCACCTGGCTGCGCAGGCGGGTGTGCGCTATGCCGCGCAGAACCCGCATGTGTATATCAGCAGCAATGTCACGGGGTTTCTGCACGTGCTCGAAGGCTGCCGCCATCACGGCGTGGAGCATCTGGTATTTGCCTCGACCAGTTCGGTCTATGGTGCGAATACGACGATGCCGTTTTCGGAGCACCAGTCGGCCGAGCATCCGCTGACGCTGTACGCCGCGAGCAAGAAAGCCAACGAGCAGATGGCGCACAGCTACGCGCATCTGTATCGCATCCCCAGCACAGGCCTGCGCTTCTTTACCGTCTATGGCCCCTGGGGGCGCCCGGATATGGCGCTGTTCCTGTTTACCAAGGCTATTCTTGCAGGCGAACCGATCAAGGTGTTCAACCACGGCAAGCACAAGCGCAGCTTTACCTTTATCGACGATATCGTCGAGGGCGTCATCCGCACGCTCGACAAAGTCCCGGGGCCCGATCCGGACTGGAACAGCGCCGTGCCCGACCCGGCGAGCAGCAACGCGCCGTATCGCATCTACAACATCGGTAACGAGCGGCCGGTAGAGTTGTTGCGTTATATCGAAGTGCTGGAGGAGTGCCTGGGACGCAAGGCCCGCATGGAGATGCTCCCGCTGCAAGCCGGCGATGTACCTGACACCGAGGCGGATGTATCCAGCCTCATCGAGGCCGTGGGCTACCGCCCCAAGGTGTCGGTAGAAGAGGGCGTGCGCCAGTTCGTCGATTGGTATTTGCAGTACCAGCCTCATTGACCGTTAGTCGATCCTTCCCCACCCTGTCTGGAGATTCCGCATGTCTACCGTCACCCTCAAGGGCAATCCCATTCACGTCGACGGCTCCTTGCCTGCCGCCGGCAGCACGGCGCCAGCGTTTTCGCTGGTGGCCAAAGATCTCAAGAATGTTTCACTGACCGATTTCGCCGGCAAGCGAAAGATCCTGAATATTTTCCCCAGCGTCGACACGCCGACCTGCGCTACCTCAGTGCGCCATTTCAACCAGGACGCAAGCGGTCTCGATAACGCCGTGGTGCTGTGCATTTCCGCCGATCTGCCGTTCGCGCAGGCACGCTTCTGCGGTGCCGAAGGCCTGGCGAACGTGGTCACGTTGTCGACCATGCGCGGTGCCGCTTTCCTCAAGGACTACGGCGTCGCCATCGCCGACGGCCCGATGGCCGGGCTGGCCGCACGCGCGGTAGTGGTGCTGGATGAGCACGACAAGGTGCTGCATAGCGAACTGGTCGGTGAGATAGCGCATGAGCCGAACTATGAGGCGGCGCTGGCTGTTTTGAAGTAAAGAGTCATCTGGAACGAGAAACGGGTGGTTGACGCTTCGTTGTGGTCGTTGTTTCGATGTTTCCGCCGCGCCAACCCTTCAACCGTCATCCCGGCGCAGGCCGGGATCCAGCGTCGGTGACTGCCATTGAGCAACACCGCGAAAACCGAGCGTCAAGTCACTGGATCCCGGCCTGCGCCGGGATGACGGTGAGGGGGACGGGTGTCGAGACAGGTCTGTGACGAATGTCCAGGCCAAGTGCTGACAGGGAAAGCAGTCAGCGACTGATTTCTCACTCCTCTTCACGCACAACCAAAAAAAAGCCGGGCGCAAGGCCCGGCTTTTCGAAAACATCCGATGAACGACGGCCCTTACTTGGCTGCCATCAAGGCCTTGGTCATATCCAACATGCGGTTGGAGAAGCCCCACTCGTTGTCGTACCAGCTCAGCACCTTCACCAGCGTACCGCCCATGACGCGCGTCTGTGTGGCGTCGTAGGTGGAGGAGGCCGGGTTGTGGTTGAAGTCGATCGACACCAGCGGCTTGGTGTTTACCGCCAGGATGCCCTTGAGCGCGCCATTGGCGGCTTCATTGATCGCGGCGTCGATTTCTTCCTTGGTGGTTTCGCGAGCGGCGACGAAGGTCAGGTCGACCACCGACACGTTGATGGTCGGCACGCGAATGGCGAAACCGTCGAGCTTGCCGTTGAGCTGCGGCAACACCAGGCCTACCGCGGCAGCGGCGCCGGTCTTGGCCGGGATCTGGCTATGCGTGGCGCTACGAGCGCGACGCAGGTCGGGGTGATAGACGTCGGTCAGCACCTGGTCGTTGGTGTAGGCGTGGATCGTGGTCATCAGGCCGTGCACGATGCCGATCTTTTCGTGCAGCACCTTGGCAAGCGGGGCCAGGCAGTTGGTGGTGCACGAGGCGTTGGAAATGACCTGGTGCTTGGCGGTCAGCTGGTCGTCGTTGACGCCGAAGACGAAGGTGCCGTCCACGTCCTTGTCGCCCGGGGCCGAGATGATCACCTTCTTGGCGCCGCCGGCGATATGCGCGCTGGCCTTGGCCTTGGAGGTGAAGAAGCCGGTCGACTCCAGCACCACGTCGACACCCAGGTCACCCCAGGGCAGCTTGGACGGGTCACGCTCGGCCAGCACCTTGATGCGGTCGCCGTTGACGATCAGGTCGCCGCCGTCCACCGATACCTGACCCGGGAAGCGGCCGTGGGCAGTGTCGTACTGGGTGAGGTGTGCATTGGTCTCGGCGTCGCCAAGATCGTTGACCGCGACGATCTGAAATTCGTTGGTGCGGCCGGATTCGTACAGCGCGCGCAGCGTATTGCGGCCGATACGACCGTAACCATTGATGGCAACCTTGATAGCCATGAGACAGCGTCCTCCGACAGTGATGGGGGCAGCAAAAGCGGCCCAGCTCGGGCCGCCAAAGCAGACATTTTAGCGCGAACCGAGGGCAGACCCCAGTCGCTGGTGGCCGATATCGCAAAAACAAGCGCCAAACCCTATGGCAGAATCCGGGGTTCACTCGCAGGGGATACGATTTCATGACGATTCATCGCCGCCTCGCCGTTGCCGTGCTTGCCTTCCTGGGCGTTGCGCCCCTGGCCCAGGCATGGGGGCCGCTTGGCCATAGTGTGGTCGCCGAACTGGCCCAACGTCATTTGAGCCCGGCTGCCAAGGCCGAGGTCGAACATTTGCTCGCACTGGAAAACAAGACCCGCCTGGCCGATATCGCCAGCTGGGCGGATGAGATCCGCAACGACGCCAGTCAGCAGGAATTGTGGAAGAACACGCGCGGCCTGCACTACATCAACTTCACCAGCGAAAAGTGCAACTACGTGCCGCCACGCGATTGCCCGGACGGCCATTGTGTCGTCGCCGCCATCGATCACTATGCGGAAATCCTTGCCGACAAGAAGCAGCCCGATGCGACGCGCCTGGAGGCGTTGAAGTTCCTGGTGCACTTTGTTGGCGACGAACACCAGCCGCTGCACGCCGGCTATCGCGACGACAAGGGCGGCAACGACTACCAGGTGCAGATGAACGGCAAGGGCAGCAACCTGCATCGCGTGTGGGATTCGAGCCTGCTGCTCACGCACAGCAATGATTGGAAGGCCTACGCCGACGAACTCGACAAGCGCGGCATGGTGACGCTGCCGCCGCCTATCGCGCCGCTTGATAACTCGTTCGCGCAGTGGGCCGAAGAATCCTGCCTGGCCACCGCGCAGCCTGGGTTCTATCCCAAGGGCCACAAGATCGACGACGCCTATGTCAAAGCGGAGCTGCCGCTGGCCGAAGAGCGCCTGCGCGAAGGCGGCAGGCGTCTGGCGGATGTGTTGAATCTTGCATTGAGCAACTGACGACAAAGGCCGGCTCGATGCCGGCCTTTGCGTTGTGGGTTGCTTACGGTGTGGTTGTCGCCATGGCAGCGCCGTGCCCGTTACCGATATTGTGGTCCAGGAAGTCGAGCATCTTTTCGTAAGCCTGCTGACTATGTTCAGGCACAAAGAATCCGTGGCCTTCGTGTGGCATCACCAGCTCTTCGTAGTGCTTGCCATTCTTGTCCAGTGCGCTGGTCAATTCGTTGAAGTTCGCGATCGGTACGCGCGGATCGTCGCCGCCGTGCAGCAGAAGCAGGTTGGCCTTGATCTTGGCAACGCCACCCAGGGGCGAGCGGGCGAGCAGGTCATCGGGATTGTCGCCAAGTGCCAGGCTCAAGTAGGCATCGCCCATCTTTGAACTGTGCGTGTCACTACGGTCCAACTGGACCCGGAGGTCATAGACACCGGCATAGCCAATGGCGCATTTGTACAGATCAGGCTCACGAACGGCACCCTCGATGGCGGCATAACCACCATAGCTGGCGCCGTAGATGCATACCCGCTGGGCCGAGGCGTAACCCTGATCGATAGCCCAATGCGTGGCATCGGTCAGGTCGTCCTGCATGCTCAGCCCCCACTGGCGATAGCCGGCGCGTTGAAACCACCCACCATAGCCGCCCGATCCGCGGTAATTGATCTGTAGGACGGCATAACCGTGCATGGCAAACAACTGGGCTTCGCGGTTGTAACCCCACTCATCGGCGATGCCGTGCGGGCCACCATGTGGCAGTACGATCAAGGGATACGGTTTGCTGCCTGCGGGAAGCGTAAGGAAACCATGCAGGTCCAGGCCATCGCGTGATTTCACCGTCACCGGTTCCATCGGGCGCATTTGTTGCGGATCGATCTGCGGCCGCGCGCTGACGAGATGCCCCGCCTGCATCGTGTCCAGGTTGAAAACGTAGAAGTCGCCCGGATTCCTGTCGCTTCGCACATCGACTACAGCGCGCTTTCCATCACGGGTGAAGCTGGTGAAAGTCGCCAGTTGTCCAGGGAAGCTGGGCTGCAAGGCCTTGGTCAATCTGGCTTCCTGGCTATTTTCGTCGAGAAAGTAGAGGCCTTTTTTCCCATCCTTGGTAACGATGGCGTAGAAGTCCTGGCGGTCCGCCGTGAGCAGCATCGGGCCGGGATCGGCGAACTGACCTTTGTAGACGGGCGTCCGCTTCAGCGTGGCCATATCCATCAGTTCGATGGCATCGGGACCGTTGCCTTGCGATACACGCACATAGAGTTTCTTGTTATCGCGCGTAAAGCCTTCGGGCATGATACCGATGCCGCTTTTGGCGGGATCGTTTATCAGCGTCCAGGCAGCGCCGTTCTTCTCGCGTGTCCACATGGAAAAGTGCATGAAGTCACGGCTGGCGATGGCAACACGTGCTTGTCCGGCGTGGTCGATGGTCAGGCTTGAATTGAGTGCAGGCGAATCATCGATGTAAAAGACCCGACCTGTCTTGACGTTCAGACGCTGGAGTTCGGTCACCGAGCCGTAACGATCGCGCGAAAAATTGTTGCTCTCGATAAGTATTTCATCAGGTGTTATCGGCGTCGTATCGAGAACGCGGCCGCTGGCGTAACTGCCTTCTTCGTTCATGCGCCTTGCGACGAGATCGCCCTTGCCCTTGCGGAAACCAAACAGTTGGACTTGCTGGCTTCCATCAACATTGATGGCAAATATCTCACCGGTCAAACCGGGTGTGTCCAGGCCATTAGGCTTGATGGCCAGCGAAGCGACCAGGCGTTCGTCGCTCACCCAGAAATAGGTGGCGATCAGCGCGCGCGCGCCGGAATGAATGAAGCGAATAACTTTGCCGGTCTGCCCGTCCAGGATCGCGAAAGCATTCTCGTGCGGATTGTCCGGCATGGCGATGATGGCAGCGATATACTTGCCGCTCGGCGAGAGCTGCACATCGGAAAAATCAGCGGGCTTGACGAAATCGGCGATCGATACCGGCGCCTTTTGAGATGTCGCGGCAGGCGGCGTATCCGCCGCGACGGCGCTACCGACGACACAGGACAGCAAAGCGGCCCATAGCCGCATCCTGATAGACATGTTCCCTTCCCCTGTTGCGACTCATGACGATGCGCCTGGCGGCCCGGGCTCCGGTATCGATCGATGCATCCGTCGCAAGCGCTCCCCGCGCAGTTGACGCGACCTCCCGGATATGTTCCCCAAGCCAACCGCAACTGCGCAGAACCGACCCCTCGGTCCTGGCTTATCCTAACTTTTCGCGAGCCTTTGCGAATATCCGATAAGTCAGGGTAGGGTCGAAATTTCTTTCGGTCCGATATGCGCATCCAGAAAATCGAGCATCTTCTGATACGCCTCCAGGCGATGCTTCTCCAGGAAGAAGCCGTGCCCTTCGTCCGGCTCGGTCAGCGATTCGTATGGCTTGTGCTGCTTGTCCAGTTCGCGGGTGAACTCGCGGAAGTTGGCGAATGGCACGCGTTCATCCGCACCGCCATGGATCAGCAGCAACGCGGCTTGAATACGGTCGACACCGCTCAACGGCGAGCGGCGCAGCAGGTCATCGCGATCGTTCCCGAGCACATTGTTGAGATAGCTAGTGCCGCTGTTGCTGAGCTGTATGTCGCTCTTGTCCCACTGGATGCGCAGATCGTAGATGCCGGCATAGCCGATGGCGCAGCGATAGAGTGCCGGCTCGCGCACGGTCGCTTCAATCGCTGCATAGCCGCCGTAACTCGCACCATAGATACAGATGCGCCTGGGATCGGCGTGACCTTGCTTGATCGCCCATTGCGTTGCGTCGGTCAGGTCATCCTGCATCGCTTGACCCCATTGGCGGTAGCCGGCTTGCTGGAATGCCTGCCCGTAGCCGCCGGAGCCGCGATAATTCAGCTGCAACACGGCATAGCCTCGATGGGCAAAAAGCTGCACTTCGCGGTTGTAGCCCCACGCGTCTTCGATGCCGTGCGGTCCGCCATGCGGCAGAATGACAAGGGGGTAGGGCTTGTCGCCGACCGGCTCGGTAAGGAAGCCATGCAAGGTCATGCCGTCACGGGCAGTGACGGTAATCGGCTGCATGGGGCGCATGCGCTGTGGCTCGACCCAGTGGCGCCTGCTTAGCAGGTACGTGGCATTCCTGGTGTCGAAATTGAACAGGAAGTAGTCGCCTGGATTACGATCGCTGCTGACGCTGAGAATGGCCTGTTTGCCGTCCCGTGTGAAGTTGCTGAAGACAACCAGGCGACCGGGAAACTTTTCGCCGAGCGCCTTGTTCATCAGCGCCTCGGGGCTGTTTTCGTCGATGTAGTGCAAGCCGGGCACGCCGTCACGCGTGACGATGGCGTAGTAGTCCTTGCCGTCGGCCGACGGCAGCATCTCGCCTGGATCAGCGAACTGGCCTTGATAGACAAGTTCGCGCTTGCCATCGTAGGGATCCATCAGCTCGATGGAGTCGGGGCCAGAGGCATGTGACACGCGTACGTAAACCCGGGTGTTGTCGCGGTTGAAGCCGATCGGTTCGATCGCGATGCGCGACTTGTCCGAGTCATTCAGCAGCCACCAGTTCGGGTCCTTCTCCGGGTCGCGTCCCCATAATCGCGTGCCCAGGTAGTCGCCGGTGCCCAAGGCCAGACGAACACGGCCGGCATGATCGGCGATGAAAGAGGCATCGGCTGCCGGGGAGGTATCGATCCGTCGACTCCTACCGGTATTGACGTCGAGCCGCTCGATGGTCGGTATCGCGCCCTTGCGACTATAGGTGAATTCGCGTGCGGCGATCAGGATGTCGCGATTGTCCAGTAACTGCGTATCGATGACGGTGGCCGCTGCCGAGCGTTCCTCGCCGCCCCTCCGGTTGACCGTTGCGTCGTTCTTCGATGAGCCGCGGGCACCGAACAGATACATGCCGTGTTTGCCGTCGACGTCGGTGGCGATCAGTTCCCCCGTGGGAAATGGCGTATCGAGAAAGCCTATCCGCGTGCTCAGGCTGGCGACCAGACGTCGGTCGCTTACCCAGAAGTGGCTATATATCTGGTCACGGTTACCGGACGGAAAGCTGTAGATCAGTTTGTTGGTGTGCGCATCGATGATGGCCAGCACGTTTTCATAGGGGCTGTCCGGCATGGGTACGACCGCGGAGATGTAGCTGCCGTCTGGGGAAATGCGCACCTGGCTGAATTCGTCCGCACGGACAAAATCTTTCAGGGGGAGGGTGGCCGGAGCGGTACCGGGCATTGATTCGGGAGCGTCAGCCCGACTGGGCGACGGTACGGTCAGGCACACGAACAGGACAGCAACGGCAAACCGGTTCCATGACATGCGGTGACTTCCACGAGGGTGAGCGGGCGGTCTTATGACGTCCAGGTCATGCTAGCGCAAGCGTGGTCATTCCGTAGTCACATGGTTGGGCTGACGGCCGCTACATTCGTATGCATCGTGCACAGAGGTTTAGACGGCCATAAAAGTTCTGGTAGTCTCCGGGGATGACCAACGAAACTTTCATGCGGCGCACAAAAATTGTCGCCACCCTGGGCCCCGCGACCGACGCGCCGGGCATGTTGCAACGGATCATCACCGAAGGTGTCGACGTTGTTCGCTTAAACCTCTCGCACGGTCAGCCGGACGATCACCGTGCGCGTGCGAATGCTGTGCGCGAGGCTGCCGCCACGGTAGGCCGCGAAGTCGGCATCCTTGCGGACCTGCAAGGTCCCAAGATCCGTGTCGAGCGCTTCGGTAACGGCCCGGTCGAACTGCGCGAAGGCGATGCCTTTGTGCTCGACTGCCGACCCGGTACGCCCCCCGGAGACAACACTCGTGTCGGTGTGAGTTATTACGATCTGCCCCGGGACGTGAGCCCCGGCGACGTGCTGCTGCTGGACGATGGTCTGGTTGCCATGACCGTGGAAGAGGTCGTCGGCAGCGAAATCCGCTGTCGTGTGCTGATCGGGGGCAAGCTGTCCGACCGCAAAGGCCTGAATCGCCAAGGCGGCGGTCTCTCGGTCGACGCGTTGTCCGACAAGGACAAGGCCGATATCAAGCTGGCCGCGGAGATTGGCGCAGATTTCCTTGCGGTGTCCTTCGTGCGTTCGGCAGCCGACATGGAACAGGCGCGCCGACTGATGCGCGAAGCGGGCGGCAATGCCGCGCTGGTAGCCAAGATCGAGCGCGCCGACGCGATCCCCGTGCTGGGCGAAATCATCGACGCATCCGATGTGGTGATGGTGGCGCGCGGCGACCTGGGCGTGGAAATCGGCGACGCCGAGCTGCCCGGCCTGCAGAAGAAGATTATCCGCGAAGCCGTGCAGCGTAACCGCGCGGTCATCACCGCTACGCAAATGTTGCAATCGATGGTGCGCTCGCCGATCCCGACGCGCGCCGAGGTGCTCGACGTCGCCAACGCGGTGATCGACGGCACCGATGCGGTCATGTTGTCGGAAGAGTCCGCAGCCGGCGCCCACCCGGACAAGGCTGTGGCGGCATTGCGGCGTATCTGTCTCGGCGCCGAACGCCAGTTCGAGCCGAAGGAAGACCTCGCCACGGCGGGCCATCGGATCGACCGTACCGACCAGGCTATTGCACTGGCAGCGATGGTATTGGCCGGCGAAGTCGGTTGTCGCGCGATCGTGGCATTGACCGAATCGGGCGCAACCGCCCAGTGGCTGTCGCGCTATCGCAGTGCGGTGCCGATCTATGCACTGTCGCCGTTTGCCGATGCCCGCCGCCGCATGCTGATGTTGCGCGACGTCCAGCCGGTGGAGTTCACCCATGCCGGTCAGACCATGGCGGCGTCCGCTCGTCAGGCGGTGCAGGAGTTGTTCGCCCAGGGCAAGCTGGCCGAAGGCGATCGCGTGGTGGTGACGCATGGCGACCATGTCGGTCGGGGCGGTGGCACCAACACGGTCAAGCTGCTTTCAGTCGGCGCGGAAGGCATGGTGGAAAGCCTGCGGGATCTTTGACGATCACGCCGGGTGTGCGGCCTCTGCCGTACACTCGGCACCTCCCCACTGCTAGCAGGGCGCAGTCATGCACAAGAAAAATCGTCTGGCCGCCCGCGGCCTTCTGCTCGGCCTGGCCCTGGTGTGCACCGTGCCGGCCATGGCCCAGGGCGCACGCAAGGTCGGTCCTGAGTCGCTCAACACATATTGGATTCTGCTCAACACCAAGGTTGACGCGGACGTTCCCAACTCCGGCCGCAATCTGGACAAGCCGGTTTGCGCCGCAGTGACCTATTCGATCGGCTCCGACGGCGCCACGATGAACGTCGAAGTGGCCAAGGTCGTCCCCGACAGCGATCTCGGTGCCGTCGGCAAGAGCGTAGTGAGCCGTTTCCACTACGGCCCGTCGCTGACCAACAAGGACAGCACCCCCGTCAGTACCTACTACGTGGTCTCGTTCAACCTGCCGGCCGACCCGGCCCAGGCCAAGCAGATCACCGACGCCTGCAAGCTGCCGGGCTACTCCAGCTAACCGCTCCCCGGGCTCCTTGCTGCGGCCGGCCAAGACCGGCCGGGCCGATCGGGCTATAATCCAGCGCTTTAAGCCTTGCCGGTCTTCCCGGGCCGGCATCTCGTCATGTTGCGTGGCCATTACGCCGCGCTCGTTCTACGGAGTCGTCATGAGCATCGAAGATCTCGAAAGCATTGCCTTGGCAATGGTCGCGCCTGGCAAGGGCATCATCGCCATCGATGAATCGACCAACACCATCAAGAAGCG
>Ga0105240_10006883_pt1 | contig 16614 bp, 7 predicted proteins | sample KBSC54metaG_FD_80426 | JGI IMG/M metagenome (GOLD analysis project Ga0105240, IMG submission 80426) | Corn rhizosphere microbial communities from Kellogg Biological Station, Michigan, USA - KBS C5-4 metaG | ecosystem: Host-associated > Plants > Roots > Rhizosphere > Soil | place: Michigan, USA...
AGGTGCCATTTGCTCATCTGATGAATGAAAAGAGACGGCTTAAAGCTGAGGCTCAATTTATCGTGTGCCGCTGTAAGCGCTATCAGTTTCAAGTTTTTAATATGGGCCGAAACCTTGCCTGCATCGGCACCCGGATTTAGTTGGGCAAATATCTGCCACGTGTTGTTGCCCCACTCATTAAGGTTTCCCTTAGTCCAGGGATTATTAGCCAGGTAAAAATCCCAGGGAAGCATGTACGCCATGTCGTTAAACGAGGTGTTTCGCGGGAAATCTTCATATACGCCTGTAACTTTTACTATACTTTTATTGTCAACCTTAATTACCTGGTTCATCGGATCAGCATCGCCAAAAAGCGCTTTGGCCAGTTTTGCTGATAACAATATGGACGATCCGTCCTTTAGGCCTGCGCGGGTGCCTTTCAGCATTTTCAGGGCGAACATTTCTGGTGCTTCGGGCTGGATACAATTACCGCTTTGATTCAGCTTTTTATCCTTCCACGCTAGAATATGGCCTTGTGTCCAGCTGGACATCACCACATATTTAAAATCTTTTGAGGGGCCGGTATATTCATCTCGTAACTTTGGTCCCAAGGGCAGCGGTATAGAACCCTGTGTGCCCCGCTCACCATTGAAGGTTTGGTGCTGCATTACGCGCACCAGGCTGTCGTAGTTTTGAAAATATTTATCGTATGATAATTCATCCCATATCCACAAGCCGATCAGCATAGCAACCGCCATACCTACTGATAGGCCGGTTACATTAATTATCGTGTGCGCCTTGTTCCTGAATAAATTCCGCCAGGCGATCTTTAAATAATTCCGTATCATGGCTTTAGTTTATTAGTTCAATTATTCACTGGTTCATTTATGTCTAACTACTACTATGACCTTAAGCTTTCTTCGAGAGCTATAGCTCATTCTGACCTTAGACTCTTCACGGGATTCGCCGTTGCAGCTTTTATACTTTGATAGCTCACGGTTAGCAGTGTAATTACAATCGCTCCAACTGCTGTCAGCACGAATATCCACCACGAAATTTCTGTATGATATTTATAATTTAGTATCCATTTGTGCATAAAGTAATAAGACACCGGGGTAGCCAGGATTAATGAAATCGTTACCAGTGTCACAAACTCTTTTGACATCAATCCCCAAAGGTTTACTACAGATGCACCGAGCACTTTGCGCACACCAATCTCCTTGATGCGTTGTTCGGCCATAAATGAAGCCATGCCAAACAGGCCCATACAACTGATGAAGATGGCCAGTACGGTGAATATGCTTGCCAATCTCCCTGTGCGCGCCTCGTCGGCGAATTTTTTCGCGTATTCTAAATCGGTAAACTGGAAATTGAAAGGACTTCCCGGATCGTATTGCTTAAAAACAGCTTCCACTTTTTTAACCGCTTCAGTTGTTTCCATGTGCGGATTAAGCCTTACGTTGGTGACGCTGCCGCTACCCCTTAAAATGCTAAACACCGTTGGCATAACGGGCGAATATGGTGATTGCATCACCATATCGCTTACTACACCAATGATCTTATAGTTTCCGCCCCATTTTATTGTCTTACCAACAGGGTTTTTCAGGTTCATAAACTTCACAGCTGTTTCGTTTACAATAAGTCCTGTTGAGTCGCTCAAAAACTCCTTGGAAAAATCGCGTCCCTGGGTGATTTGCCAGCCAAAAGTTTTGCCGAAATCCGGTGAAACTCTAACCACGCCCATATCAGGCTGGAAGCCCGGGGCCATGCCCTCCCATGAAAAGCCACTTTGATCTGACCATATCTCGGTTATCGGGCTGCCTGACTCAGCTATTGAGGTTATTGCCCCTGATTTCATCAGGTCGTATTTTACCGCCTCGAAATGATCATGAATATCCGAAGTTTGCTGATATACCTGTATCATGCCTGCGCGGTTGTAGCCAACAGGACGTTTTTGGGTGTACTCAACCTGTTTGAAAACAACTATGGTGCCGATGATCAGCGTAGCTGAAACGGTAAACTGCAGCACAACTAATATTTTACGCGGCAAAGAAGCCAGGCGGCCTGCCCGAAAAGTACCTTTAAGCACTTTTACCGGTTGGAATGACGAAAGGTAAAAAGCAGGGTAACTGCCTGCAACTATACCTGTAAGTATGCTAAACACTAACCCGATGATCCAAAATACCGGGCTGGTCCAGGGAATCGACATCTGTTTATCGGCCACCAGGTTAAATGATGATAATGCCAATTGAACCAGGATCAGGGAGAATACAAAGGCAAAGGTTGACACCAATAGCGATTCACTGAAGAACTGGCTGATGAGTTGTTGACGCAATGAGCCTAATGTTTTGCGGATGCCTACTTCTTTGGCCCTTTTTTCAGACCGGGCAGTGCTCAGGTTCATAAAATTGATGCAGGCCAGGAGCAACACAAATGTGCCGATAATACCAAACATCCATACAAACTCTATATTACCACCTACAATTACCCCGTTTTTAAACTCAGAATGCAAATGCCATTTGGTCATTGGATGTAAAAAGAGTGCCGGTTTAAAGCTGAGACTAAGCTTGTCATTCACCGCTGTGAGGGCGTTCAATTTTAAATCTCTGATACGTGCTGAAACCTGGTCGATATTGGCATTGTCATTCAATTGAGCAAATACCTGCCACGAGTTATCGCCCCATTCTGCTACATTATTTTTAGTCCACGGATTAGTAGAAAGATAAAGGTCCCACGGCAGTATGAAGGCCATGTCATTAAATGAGGTGTTGCGTGGCAGATCTTCATACACACCGGTAACTTTTACAAGAGTTTTGTTATCGATCTTTACCATCTGGTTCATTGGGTCAGTATCCCCAAAAAGTGCCCTGGCGAGTTTTGCCGACATCACTATAGATGAGGGATCTTTTAAGCCATCGCGTGTGCCCTTTACCATTTTCAAAGTCAGCATATCGAGCGCCTCGGGTTGCATATAATTGCCGGTTTGGCTCAGTTTTTTGTCTTTGAAAGCAACTATATGACCCTGTGTCCATGTTGACGATACCACATATTTAAACTGCTTGTCCGGACCGGTAAAGTCTGCACGTAGCTTTGGCCCAAGCGGCAGCGGTTCCGAATTTTGGGTGCCACGCTCGCCGTTGAAAGTTTGGTGCTGCATTACCTGCACCAGGCGGTTATAGTTTTGAAAATATTTATCATACGATAACTCGTCCCATATCCATAAGCCGATCAGCATAGCTACTGCCATGCCTACCGATAGACCTGTTATATTAATAAATGTATGCGCCTTATTTTTTAATAAATTTCTCCAGGCGATTGTTAAATAATTCTTTATCATGATGTTAAAATTCTAAATCCTAATTTCTAAACTCTAAATGCTAACTGGTTATTGATTACTCACTTCTCAAACTCTTCACCGGATTCACCAACGCCGCTTTTATCGCCTGAAAACTAACTGTTGCCAGTGCGATCAGTATAGTTAATATTCCTGCCACAGCGAATACCCACCAGCTTAATGGTGCATAATATTGGAAGCTGTGCAGCCATTTATCCATTGCATACCAGGTTATTGGTGTAGCAATCAATAAAGCTATGGTCACCAGCACTACAAACTCCCTGGATAATAATGTAAACAAAGATGCTATGCTGGCACCCAATACCTTGCGTATTCCTATCTCTTTAATGCGTTGCTCAGCCGTGAACATGGCCAGCCCCAATAAGCCTAAGCATGAAATAAAGATCGCCAAAAACGCAAAAGCATCCGATAGCTTATTGATGATCTGCTCGTTTTGATATAGCTTCTGATACTGCTCATCCACAAAATGCCAGGATGTAGGGAAGGAAGGATTAAGTTCCTTGCATAGCCTTTCAATATTTGCCACCGCTTCGCGTGATTTGCCGGGTTGTGTCCTTACCAATATCGGGCCCTGCTCATGTTCACCTGAGCGGAAAATGATCGGACCGATTTGCGTATGCATCGAGTGGAAATGAAAATCTTTCACCACGCCGATGATTTTTCCTGGTCTGCCAAACACCCTAAGTGGTTGCCCGATTGGGTCTTTGTAGCCTGTTTCTTTAACGGCAGTTTCGTTTAATATGTAATTGGCGGTATCGGTCGGGTAATCTTTTGAGAAGGCGCGACCGGCAGCCATTTTCATTTGCATAGTTTGGAAAAAATCGTACCCGATACCAACAGTGGTAAACATGACATTTTTGGTTGTGTCCTGGCCTATCCATCCCACAGCGGCCGTACTACCATAGATATCTGTGGGGTCAGTGCTAATGCGGCTTACCGATTTAATGTCTGTACTTCTCAATAATTCATTCTTAAGAATATTGTATTTAGACACCAGTTCGCCTTCCATCGTAATTGAGATCAGGTTTTCCCTGTTGTAACCCAGGGTTTTCGACTCTATATAGTTCATTTGCCGCGATATGATGATGGTTCCGGTTATCAATATCACTGACAATACAAACTGAAATACCACCAAGCCTTTGCGGAATAGGGTAGTAGTAGGATCCAACTTAAGCGCACCCTTCAATACTTTGACTGGCTTGAACGATGACAGGAATAGCGCTGGATAACTGCCGGACAATAGCCCCGTTAGAAGTGTAACGCCGATAAGCTGCAGCCAGAAAGAAACTTGCTGAAATGGCAGGATAATCTCTTTTTGTGTGATCTGGTTGAACACGGGGAGAGCTGTTACAACGATAGTTAATGCGATTGCAACTGCAAGAATGGTTGTCAGCAAGGATTCACTGATAAACTGACCGATCAACGAGGAGCGCATTGCACCGATGGCTTTAAGAACACCAACTTCCCTGGCTCTTTTGAGTGAGCGTGCCGTGCTGAGGTTCATAAAATTGATACAGGCGATCAGCAGGATGAAGATTGCTACGATGCTGAAAATGTGCACGTATTCTATGCGCCCTCCGTCCGGGCGACCATGGTCTACATTATTATGCAAATAAGATTCGGCAAAAGGCTGCAGGCCGAGATCTACATAAAACGTGCTGGTCTTTCTGTTGATACCACCGAAATAATGATCGTAAAAATAGGTTAGCTTTTTATCAACCAGCGCTGCGTTTGCATCTTTTCTTAAGGTGACGAAGGTCTGCGGTCCGACATTGCCCATGCTGCGTGCCCACTGGTTATTGTTCAGAAAGGCTTCCCAATTGGTCAGGAACTCGAAAGATTGCGAAACGTTTTTAGGCAGATTTTCAAATACGGCGGTTATAGTAAAGTTTTTTGTGTTTTGGTATAGAATGTTTTTGCCTATTGCATTATGTGCGCTTCCAAAAAATTGCTCCGCCATTTTCCTGGAGATGGCAATGCTTGATGGTGAGTTCAACGCGTTTTGAGGTGTCCCTTCTATCAACGGGAAGCTAAACATCTTAAAGTAGTCAGCGCCTGCAGAGTTACCCTGTATTTTGAGGATTTTCTCACCAACACGGAAAGTGCTGGTTTCGCCAAAACCCATGCCTGTGGCATATTCTACCTCCGGGATGGCCTTTTTTAATTCACCCGACAATACTCCGGGGGTATCATACATGCCGCTAATGTTGGTATGATTGGAGTGTAGTATCCCTATAACCGTATATAATTGCGGAGAATGAAAACCGTCAATGCTTTCCTCATTCTGCACCCATAGCAAGATCAATAGACTACAAGCCAGTCCCACAGAAAGCCCGGCAATATTAATAAACGACTGTGCCTTGTTCCTCAACAGGTACCTCCAGGCAACTTTCAGATAGTTTTTTATCATGGGTTTTAAACTCTAAATCCTAATTTCTAAACTCTAAATCAAACTGCTGATCTCTGGTTAACTGATAACTGGTCACCGATCACTCACTCCTAAGGCTTTTCACCGGGTTTGCCAGCGCTGCTTTTATACTCTGATAGCTTACCGTTAATAGCGTGATAAAGAGTGAGCCGAAACACGTCACTGCAAATACCCACCACGACAATGCGGTATGGTATGTATAATGCTGTAGCCAGCTGTTCATAAAATTGTAGGCTACTGGCATTGCTATCAGTAAGGCGATGATCACCAGTACAACAAACTCTTTCGACATCAATCGCCATAAGCCAAAAACAGATGCGCCCAATACTTTCCGTACGCCGATTTCTTTGACTTTTCGTTCAGCCATATAAGATGCCATGCCGAACATACCTATGCAACTGATGAATATTGCCAGCAGCGCAAACGAGTTTGCCAGATTACCTACACGTTCCTCACTTGCGAATTTTCTGGCATAATCGTCGTCAGCAAACTTGTAGGAGAATGGAACCGAAGGCGAATACGTTTTACATACCGTAGCAATCTTGCTCAATGCTTCATGTGAACTTAATTGTGGGTTTATCCGGATAATAATATGGTCCAACGCGCCACGACCGATACGGAAAAAGGTTTGTTTAACAGGCTCATAGGGCGATTCCATCACCATGTCTTTTATCACGCCAATAACGGTCAGGTCTTTTTTACCGACGTGGACAATTTCTCCTATTGGATTTTTAAGGTTCATATATTTTACGGCGGCCTGATTTAGGACAAGAGCTGACGAATCGGCTATTACGCTGCTGTTAAAGTCGCGCCCATCGGTAAACTGCCAGCCTACTGTTTTTCCGTATTCCGAAGTCACATTGATATTGCCGAAGAAGGAGCTCATGGATGGATCTTTTTGCTTCCAGCTTACATCACCGCGGTTATTATTTATACCGGTTGTAGGACTGGCTGATTCGGCCATTTCTACTACAGCGCCTGACCTGATAAGATCGGATCGCAGCGCTTCAAAATGTTTGTGCAGGTCGTCGTTGGTCACTTCTATATCAATCAACCCTGCTCGTGAATAACCTACAGGACGGTTCTTAGCAAATTGTACCTGTTTGAAAACGACAATTGTACCAATGATCAGGATAACCGAAACAGTAAACTGAATGACAACTAATACTTTTCTTGGTATTGAAGCAAGCCTTCCGGCTTTAAAACTGCCTTTCAGAACGCTGACCGGGTTGAAAGAGGATAGATACAAAGCGGGATAACTGCCTGCAATAACCCCCGTTAAAAAGCTAAAGCCTATGCTCGCCGCCCAGAAAATAGGATTGTTCAAAGGCATCACTATCTCTTTGCTGGATACGCTATTAAACCACGGCAGCGATACCCAAACCAATATTAATGAAAGAGAAAAGGCCAGAAATGCAATTAAAAATGATTCGCAAAAAAACTGCCCGATCAATTGTTTTCTTAACGAACCTACAGCTTTGCGTATGCCTACTTCTTTAGCCCTGCGTTCGCTGCGGGCAGTACTCAGGTTCATGAAATTGATGCAGGCCAGCAGTAACACAAATGTGCCGATGATGCCGAATAGCCATACATACTGTATTGCCCCACCCGTGTTAACCCCGTTTTTAAATTCAGAATACAGGTGCCATTTGCTCATTGGCTGCAAGAAGGCGATGGGATTAAATTTGCGGTCTTCCTTGTCTATTTTATTGAGCTTGATATCATGTATTTTGGCAGACACTTTAGCCATATCAGCATTGTCGGCCAATTGCACATATACAAATAATGAGTTGTCCCCCCAATCGGTCGGCGACCTCCTATTATCTGGCTGGTTGATATAATACTCCCACGGACCTATAAAGGCAACATCATGCAAAGTGGTATTAGCGGGCAAATCTTCATATACTCCTGAAACTTTGAAGATATCCTTATTATCCAGTTTTATAATTTTATTTACCGGACTTGCATCGCCGAATAATGCTTTAGCTACTGATTGAGATATCAGCATAGATGAGCGGTCTTTTAATCCTTTGCTAGTACCCTGGAGCATATTGAGAGAGAATATTTCAGGAGCTTCGTCGCCCATGAAATTTCCTGAGAAAGAGATGTTTTTATCGCCTACGCTGAAAATATGTTTGTTTGTCCACGAGGCCAGCGCAATATGTTTAAAATCACTGCCGTAGCTTTTGCGCAATTCGGCATCAAATGGTAATGACACCGCTGCTCCGGTATTTATAGTGCCGTTAAAAGTCTCATTTTGTGTCACGATAGCAACGCGGTCGTAGTTTTTATGATACTTATCAAAAGAAAGCTCATCCCAAATCCACAAACCGATAAGGATAGCTACTGCCATACCCACAGCCAGCCCGCCTATGTTAATGAATGCAGTAGCCTTATTCTTAATAAGGTTCCGCCACGCAACTTTCAGATAGTTTTTTATCATGGGTTAGTTTATTGGTCATTAGTCACTGGTCATTAGTTTATTGGCACCTAACTGCTACTGCAACTGCCGCTGTTACTCTGATTTTAAGCTACGCACAGGGTTCATCAATGCTGCTTTTATGGATTGGAAGCTTACCGTAAACAGTGCAATGGCGATGGCCATAAAGCCTGATAAAACGAATATCCACCAGCGTAAAGGAACCTGGTAGGCAAAATCCTGCAGCCATTTGCTCATACCGTACCAGGCAATTGGTGTCGCTATCGCAATAGCGATCAATACCAGTTTTACAAAGTCGATAGATAAAAGCGTGGTAATATTGGTTACTGTTGCACCAAGCACCTTGCGGATGCCTATTTCTTTGCTGCGCTGCTCGGCCATAAAGGCTGAAAGAGCGAACAGTCCAAGACAAGCTATGATAATGGCCAACACCGCGAAGCTGGTGAAAATGCTGCCAGTGCGCTGAATATCCTGGTACATATTGGCAAATTGTTCATCGAGAAATGTATAGCGAATCGGCTGGTCGGGCGAGTATTTTCTCCAGAGCTCGGTAATACTTGCAATGGTATTTTTCATATCTGTACCACCAACCTTTACGGATACGATAGACGGACTAAGGCCGAAATTGAGCAGGATTGGCTCGATATGCCCACGCATGGATTCGTAATTGAAATCCTCCACCACGCCGATAATGGTATACTTTCCATATCCATTTGTGATGTGCGCGCCAATAGGATTTTTCAGGTTAAGTTTTTTGGCCATGGTCTGGTTGACAATAACCGATCCTTGTGTGTCCTGGGCCATGGAATAGGAGAAGTTTCTTCCTTCAACCAATTTCATACCCAACGTTTTCAGGTAAGTATCGTCTATCTGCCAAAATTGGCCGCCTACTCCCGGATCTATTTTTGTCCGGCCCTCTTTAAAGAAAGTATTCCCATTTCGTTTGGTGCCTTCAACTGGTAAATAATCGCTTATGGATGCGTTTTTTACTGATGATAGCTTTAATAATTCATTTTTAAAGCTCTTTACATTTTTATCGCCCAGCGTATTGGTGCCTTGTATCACCATTACCTGATCCTTGTCAAAACCCACCTTTTGATGCAGAATGAATTGCGTTTGGTTGTAAATAACGACAGTGCAAATGATGAGTATAATCGAAGCGCTAAACTGGAAAACAACCAGGCTATTTCGCAACACCGAACTTTTGCTGCCCGCGCTGATTGAGCCTTTTAATACCTGTACAGGTCTGAAAGCTGACAAATAGAATGCAGGATATAACCCGGCTAAAGTGCCGACGATCAAGGATGCAATCAATATCACAGGAACGAACCACCAATCGCCAAATGGCATTATTAGTGATTTGGATGCAAGTGCGTTGAAATAAGGCAATAATAGCCACGCTATCATAATACCAAGGATAAATGATATCAGGCTATATACTAATGACTCGGTAAGAAATTGATTGATCAGGCTGCTGCGATACGAACCTACTACTTTTCTTAGACCTACTTCTTTTGCCCGGTTAGCCGATTTGGCAGTTGAAAGATTAACAAAGTTGATGCAAGCTATAACAAGAACAAAACCTGCAACAGCACCAAACAGCCAGATGAAACGAACATCTCCATGCGGCGTGTCATCATAAATATCATACGAGTACAAATTGATATCACTAACTTTCTGCAGGTGGAGGGAGAATTTTGCGGCTTGTTTTTCTGCATCCTTCATCCCGTCCTTTATCATTACCGGGAGGTAATAATTCTTAATAATATCATGCGTGACCTTTTTTTCAAATTGTGCAATATCAGTGCCCGGGCGCAGTTTGATATAGTCAGGATAGTTGCTGGCGTCCCAGTTGTTTTGTTCGCCCTGGTAAAATTCAACACCCTTTAAAGTCAAAAGGAAATCAAATTTCCTTAGATGTGAGGTCGACGGAATATTTTCCATAACGCCGCCTATTTTATAAGGCTTGGTCTTATCGTTATTCAGGTACATTACCTGACCAACCGGGTCTGCGTGCGGAAAATATTTATCTGCGATGCGCCTGGATATTACCATGGTTAAAGGCTCTTTCAAAGCCAGCTCACGTTTGCCATAAACCATAGGTAGTTGCAATATGTCCAGCATTTCCTGGTCGGCGTAAGTAAAGCCTTGCTCGTAGGTGTTTTGTACCTGGTCGGCACGCCTCACCTCGTTGCTCCCGGCTTTATCAAACAGTGAATTAGGCATCAATCTGCCTGATATTTCCACTTCGGGGAAGTCGGCTTTTAAGGCTTTGCCCATTGGAGCGGGCCAGTCGGTCCCTTTTTCCGTTTTGCCATCGTTATTATAGTATCCAACGACACGATAAATTTGATCGTTATCAGGGTATGATTTATCAAAACTGAGCTCGTCTTTTATATAAAGACCAATCAGCAAACAGGCTGCAATACCAAGCGCAAAGCCACCTATCTTGATGGCTGCATACATTTTTTGCTTACGTAGCTGACGTATAGCGATCTTAAGATAGTTCTTTAGCATGGCCGTGTGATTAGAATAGAACAAAGTGTTAACACGGTTTAGTTAAACAATATCATGCCGATATTTTAATGTTCTGATATACAGCAATTTGAATCAATTTATACTGGATTGAACTGTAACAAAACCGTACACTGTTCGTTCGGATACGAATCATCACAAAAGCATGGCGGCCAACAAAAAGAAAAGTATCTGCCGGTTTAGCAGATACTTTAAATGTATGATAAGATAATCAGGGCTTGTGTTACAACTGGCAGAACTTTAAGGAGTTAATGCGTTTTGAATATCGGCCCACGCAACTTTTTTGAATAGTTGCTGTATCCGGTCGTCGGCACCATGTACTATGAAAACTATATTTTCGATGTAAGGAGTTACATGGGGACGTTTGAAATGGTAATTCAATCCGTATTCTCCATTCTGTGCAGTCTCCCAATTTCCAAAGAGCAATGAATATTCAATTTCGCCGCCATCGCCCTTGGTTTTATAGGCATAGGGGATACCGGTTACATTTAATTTTGTGGTTTTTGCATGGTTGCCGGGGTAAACATTGGCGGTATGCCGGTTAATATAAACATCAACGGTTAGCCAGCTCAGTGCCTTGTTTTGTTTGCCAAGTTGCTGCACTGTTGCGAAGTCGCTTTGCTGCATTGCGGCAGTTATTTTATCCTCAATGGGCTTGATGAGGGTATTATAGCGGTCTGAGTTCATCTTTACGTGGTATTGCCGCTCAAAATTATTGTCGATATCCATCGGAACATCTGCATGCCCGTTTATGGCTATCTCGCCGGTATAGTAGTCCTGTTCTTTGTCCCAGTCGTCACTGTTAAACTGGTCGAGGATATTCTCTATGGAAGTTACCGCCTTATCCAAAGCTGCTTTTTCTGCAGGCGTCGGGTTTCTTAATTGAGCATTAGCGTTCAATCCCAATAGGAGGGAAAAGAGTGATAGTAAAGTGACGGGGAATTTCATGTTAGCAGGATAATAGGTCAATCGGGGAGATTGGTGATCTCCCGGAAATGACTGATAAGGTGACTTGACCCATTATATTTTTACAAACTCTACCCGGCGGTTATTGGCCTTTCCTTCGGGCGTGGTATTATCAGCAATCGGTTTGGTATCGCCCAGGCCTTTTGTATTAAACCTTGACTCATCAACACCCATACTCACTAATTGTGCCTTTACAGCATCAGCGCGTTGTTGAGATAGGGTAAGGTTATGAGGCGCAGTACCGCTGTTATCCGTATGGCCGTCAATTTCCATTTTTATGGATGGGTTTGCTTGAAGGAACTTCGATACCTCATTTAATACCCCCATGCTTTCGGGCTTGATTGTAGCTTTATCAATGTCGAATGTGATACCGTGGGTAATGAATTTGCCGTTGGTCAATATATTGTTGATCATATTCTGGCTACCGCCCTGTGCCAGCTTTACATTGGTAAATACAAGTGGGTTGTCTACGCTGCCAATGCCCCCAAACCGGATGCTGCCAGGTGTTATCTTAGAATCAGGAACAGTCAACACGCGGTATTGATCTACATAAACCTTTATTTGCTTGTTTTTATACCCTATAGATATATGGTGCCACTTATTTTCGAATTTCTCACCATAGATTGAAGAAGGAAGCGTGCCATTGAGGTCCATCGAGCTGCCTTCAATGTGGTTGGAAAAAGTGGCCTCACCCGCCGATACTGTAATATATGCGCTGTAATCATCTGAATTTGGCAGGTAAAGGAAAACGTGGGTAGGATAGGCCCCACTTTCAAAATAATTATCATATTCCAGCGTGAACTCATTTCCCAAATAGGATTTTGTCTTCATCCTGGGGGTAACGTAAACATAGTTACCATCGGTTAGCAGAAAGGCCTTTTTACCTTTTTGCGTATTCATTACCGCCTGTCCTTTTTCCAGTTCCCAATGCGAAGGAAATTCACCGTCCTGGTCGGCAGTGAAATCATCGTTGAAGATGATCTTATCACCTGCTATAAAATCGTAATTCTGATAAACTGAAACGCCTGTCGCCGGAGCGTTATCTACATTATTGTTCTGCACAGACTGCGTATTGTTCTGTGAATTGTTATTGGTTTGCTGAGTATTGTCGGCTTTCTTTTTCTTTTTGAAAAGACCTTTAATGGCGCCCTCAGTTTTGTTTAGACCATTATTAACGGTGCTGTTGATATCACCATTGGCGTGACTAGTAGCTCCATCCTTGGCTACGTCACCAGGATTGTTTACCTGCGCATGCACCGAATTGAAGGCAGCAAGACAGATCAGAAACATCAATAACTTTTTCATGAGGTTCTTCTATTTTTTTGATTTTACAAGATTTGCGGCAGATGAGGTAACAGCTTGTGATTTAGAGGCAATGAGCCAATGTCAGGGGGTGTCACTTTTTTGTTACTACTCAAATTTACCGAGCAATAGGAGGGAGTACAATCGGATGAATATCTGATTTTTATGATCTCTTTTTCAGTATTTTAGCCACGGCCTCAGCTTTAGAGTTGACATGGAGCTTATTGTAGATACTGCAAATATGCGTACGGATGGTGCTGATGCTGATCATATATTGATCGGCTATTTTTTTGTAGCTCGCACCGTCAACCAGCGAACGGAGTATTTCTTTCTCACGGGGAGTGAGTTTATATTCCTCAACTGCTGATGCCTGCTGAACATGGAATGACTGGATCACTTTGCGGGCAATGCTGCAGCTCATCGGAGCACCACCGTTATACAAGTCGCGTACGGCTTCGACAATTTCCAGCGGAGGTGTTTTCTTTAACAAGTAGCCTGATGCACCATTCCGGATGGCGTCAAATATTTTGTCGTCATCCTCAAAAACGGTAAACATCATGATCTGTATTGAGGGGAAGAAAGATTTAACCGTTAATACTCCATCAATCCCCGAGATATTTGGCAGACCAATATCCATCAGGATCACGTCGGGTGTATTCTTTTGAATTTCCTTTACAATATGCAACAGGTTGTTCAAAGACATGACAGAACGCATATCGCCTGCATCATTAAACAGGCTGGTAAGACTCTTGCGCAAAGTGTTGTTGTCTTCTACTATACCTACTTTTATCATGATATAAAATTGTACGCTAAATAGCTTATTTACAATAGGATATTTATTTGATTTTTATACTGATCGCTACCGACGTGCCCTTTCGCGGTGTGGAATCTACCTGAACGTTGGCCCCCATTTTGGCCGCTCTGTCTTTTAGGTTTATCAATCCATTGCCTGAATGACTTTTGTCAGTTTTAAACCCTTTCCCATTATCGTCAATCACTACATTAAGTAAATGATCTTTACATGTTGCTGTTATGGATGCTTTTGTACAGTTAGCGTGTTTTACAATATTGTTGATGGATTCCTTTATCATCAGGTACAAATGTTGACGAGATTCCATCGATAATCTCAAATCCTTAATATCAGGCTGAATAGTGATAGTATGCTCAATATTTTTTGCCTCAAATAATTGTGTAGCAAAACGGGTAATGCGTGAAAGCAGGTCTTCCAGCGAGTCGTTCTTCGGATTAATGCTCCAAACAATATCATCCATTTTTTCCATCAGGCTAATGGCATTATCCTTTATCTCATTCAGCATTTCATCGGCTTGTTCTTTATCTTTTTTATGAAGAACCAGTTCACTTAAAATAGAGATGGAGCTCAGTGTTGAACCGATATCATCATGCAGATCAGTTGATATTTTTGTTCGCAGACGTTCAACCCTTAGCAGCTGTTCCAGCCTGTAATTGTAAAGACTATAACCGATGATAACTGCAACGATTATGCAGAGCGTAACAAACCACCATGTTTTCCAGAACGGCGGTGATATAGTAATGATCAAGCTAGTACCCTGGTTATTCCAAACGCCATCGTTATTTGCTGCTTTTACCTTGAAAGTATACTTGCCAGCACTGAGGTTGCTATAGGTTGCGCTGTGTTCGTTTCCGCTTTGTATCCAGTTTTTATCCAAACCGGTCAATTGATAGGCATATTTATTATTACCGGCATTCATCAGGTTAAGCGCAATGAAATCTATCGAAAAGTAATTCTCGTTATAGCTTAAGTTGATCTCTTTCGGCAAAGGAAAATACGACTGGCGATTATCCTGTTTATTGAATAGCTTTAATGAAGTGATATAAATGGGCGGCGGGCTAGAATTTTTGTACAGTTTGGCAGGATCAAAAAGGGTTACATAGCCTTTTGCCCCTGCTGTAGCTATCTCATTGTCGCTTTTGATCATGATAGCATTTGATTGGTCGTTTAGCGAAAGCCCGTCCTTCTCATAAAAGCTTTTGATAATATTGGTAGATGGGTCTATAGAGTTTAAACCATTTGCAGTTCCTGCCCAGAGTATACCTGCTTTGTCACATACAATATTATAAATGCGATCGTTACTTAGCCCGTCGGCAGTGGTGAACAGTTCAAAATCGTTGGTTTTTTCATTGAAACGGTTCAGCCCCTCGTCATTGCCTATCCACATATTCCCGTTTTTATCTTCGGCCATTCCGTTAACATCGCCTGCTGCTTTGCCTTTGTTATTATTCTTTTGATGTTCGTATATCTGCCATTGTTCTGTCTTTTCATCCAATCTGAAAAGCGCCCCGGCGCAGCCCAACCATATCCGTTGCTTACCGTCCTCATGCATGCAAAACACGCGCTTACCTTTGGCCGAGGCTTGTATCTGATCGGGTAGTTTAATAAATGTGTCATTTACTGTGTTCATTAGGACAAACCCCTTGTGATACGTTCCTATCCAAAGTCTTTTCTGATGATCTAAAAGCAAACTCATCACATGCTCAGATGGTAATGACAGTGGATTAGACTTATCAGGATAATATGCCTTAATGGTATTATTTGCCCGGTTCCATTTGTAAAGCCCGTCCATGGTGGCAATCCACACATCTTTCGTGCCTGGATCGATCACCACCTGGTTAATCTGCCTGCTATTTGCCGTTTTCCCGTATTCGCCTGGCAACTGCACTTTTTCTTTCGGTAGAAAATTCTGGTCACAAAGTACTAACCCGTCAGTATACCAGCAGTTCAACCAGTATTGATAGTGCCCGCCATCAAGTTTTTCCTCCGTGATTGAATTAATTAGAGCGCGGGGATGATTGGTGCTGTTTATCTCACGGAAAACCTGGGTAGATGGTAATATATAGCTGACATCATTATCTGTTGCTATCCAAATAATTCCCTGCTTGTCTATCAATGTCTGCGAAGGTATAGAGCCTATGCTCCTGGGATCGTCCGGTTGGTGATTATAGAAATATTTAAAACGGATATTCTCAGGATTGCGCATATCAGGCAGGCAAAGTCCTTTATTCGTACTGACAAAAAACAGGCTGCTGTCTTTTCCTTTTACATCCTCCTGGATATTGAAAACAATATTGTCCGTCCCGACGTGATAATCCGGTTCAAAAAGGGAAAAGGAGAATTTACCGGAGGATTCATTAAAATACCCTAAACCGCGCCCCCAGGTGGCTATCCAAAGCCTATCGTGCGAATCCTGGAACAGGTTGTTCATGGTTACCGGCGGACCATCGGGATAATAGTACCGGGCAAACCCAGTCTTCTTATTGAAATGAACAAGCCCGTCATAACTCGATAGCCAAAGCCAGTCGTGGTTCTTTTTATCATCAATGATGCTGGTAATGAAAATGCCGCCTTTATGACCCGGTGATTGGTATTTTGGGAGATCGTAAAGAATAAACTGATTTCTTTGATCGTCAAAACGGCTTATACCTGATTGATTACCGCACCATAATACGCCCCCTGCATCAGTAAAAAGTATATTGTCGAACAGGCCGTTCCCGTTTTTTGGATTATCACCTGCATATTGATAATTTGTAAAGGAGTCTGTTGCCGGATCATAACAACTGACCCCTTTTATG
>Ga0105240_10006886_pt1 | contig 16613 bp, 10 predicted proteins | sample KBSC54metaG_FD_80426 | JGI IMG/M metagenome (GOLD analysis project Ga0105240, IMG submission 80426) | Corn rhizosphere microbial communities from Kellogg Biological Station, Michigan, USA - KBS C5-4 metaG | ecosystem: Host-associated > Plants > Roots > Rhizosphere > Soil | place: Michigan, USA...
ACATAAACAGAGTGCCAGAGCATGTCGTCGTGAACCACAAAGCTCCCGCGCCGATTACCTGTCCGGCAAACGTCGAGCGGCTTGGATGCAACGGACGCGTAGGGACTTTCAACGCACCGCAATGTCCGGCAGGTTTCCATACCGATGGCAGCAGTTGCGCGCCTGACGTTTGACCTCTTCCGCGGCTGCTTATTCCGAGCTGAATTCAATTTTTACAACTACCTGCACCAGCCCACCCTACTTACGCGCAACCGGTTGCAAGTCATTCAGACTGGTGTCGCTCCAGCCCCCACCCAGCGCCTTGGCGAGCAACACGCTGGCCGCCATGCGCCGGTTGAGAATATCCAGCGCCGTGCGCTCCGCCGACAGCGCGGTGGCTTGTGCGGTGATCACATTGACGTAGCTGACCGTGCCGGCCTTGTATTGATTGGTGACCAGCAGCACTGCCTGACGCGCAGCCAATAATGCTTCGTTCTGAACCGCAGCCTCTTGCTCCAGGATGCGCAGCGCGGCCAGGTTATCTTCCACTTCTTGAAACGCAGTCAACACGGCTTGCTTGTATTCCGCCACGGTGCCGTCGTACGAAGCGATCGCCTGATCCGTCGCGGCGCGACGCAAGCCGCCGTCAAAGATCGATTGCGCCAGTTGCGGACCGAGCGACCATACGCGGCCCGGCAAGGAGAACCAATCGGCGAAACTCGAACTCTGGTAACCACCTGAAGCGGACAGCGTCAGACTCGGGAAATAGGCCGCCTTGGCCACACCAATCTTGGCGTTGGCGGCCGCCACGCGACGTTCAGCAGCGGCCACGTCGGGACGGCGCTCCAGCAGCATCGACGGCAAACCTTGTGGAATCGGCGGCGCAGTGGCCTCCAATGGCGCCTTGGGCAAGGTAAATGTCGATGGTGTCTTGCCTACCAGCAGCGCAATGGCGTGCTCGATCTGAGCGCGTGAGACACCGTTATCCAGCGCTGAAGCCTGGGCCGAATTCAACTGGCTCTGCGCCTGGATCACGTCGGACTTGGCGACCATGCCGACGGCGTACTGATTTTTTGTGAGCTGGTAGGAGCGCTGATACGCCTCCACCGTTTCTTCCAGAAGCTTTTGCTGGGCATCCAGCACGCGCAATTGCAGATAGTTCTGCGCTAGCTGCGCCTGCGCTGAAAGACGGGTCGCAGCCAGATCGGCGGCACTGGCCTGGGCGCTGGCCTGGCTGGCTTCGACGTCGCGCCGTACCCGTCCCCACACATCGGCTTCCCATGACGCGTTCAATGCAAAGGAATAGGAATTGCGCACGCCAGCGTTGTTAGACGAAGAAGAATTGCTGGAGCTGCTGCCTGAGCGGCTGCGCGTGGCGGAAGCCGTAGCATCCAGCGTCGGCGAATAAGCCGCGCGCGAGGTCTGCACCAGCGCCATGGCGTTGCGGAAATTGGCTTCGGCCAGCGCCAGATTCTGATTCGAAATATCTACCTGCCCGACCAGCGCATTGAGCTGCGCATCGCCAAACATTTCCCACCACTTGCCATCGGCGGTCAGTTCGCTCGGCTGGGCCGGCTTCCAGTTCTGGCCTTCCTTGAAGACGGTCGGCGCTTCGTCCATCTGCGGACGTACATAGTCGGGCCCGACCGAGCATGCGGCAAGCGCCAGCACCACAAGGGCCAGCGAGAACATCGTCAAGGTGCGATTGATTTTTGCGTATGTCATTTTCATTTCTCCGTAGGCGCCGCTGCTTAAGCCGCGCCCGAATTTGCTCGCGCCGTCTTGCGTTCGAACAATCCCTTGCTCCACAGACGGAAACGCTCCATGTACAAATAGACGACTGGCGTGGTGTACAGCGTCAGCATCTGGCTGACGATCAGACCGCCGACGATCGAAATACCCAGCGGCTGGCGCAACTCGGCGCCATCACCGGTACCCAGCGCCAACGGCACGGCACCCAGGAGCGCGGCCATCGTCGTCATCATGATCGGGCGGAAGCGCAGGCTGCACGCCTCGAAGATTGCTTCGCGCGGCGACAGACCGCGGGTACGTTCCGCCTGCAAGGCAAAGTCGATCATCATGATGGCGTTCTTTTTTACGATACCAATCAGCAGAATCACACCGATCAGCGCGATCAGACTGAAATCCGTCCCGGTTGCCAGCAAGGCCAGCAGTGCACCGACACCCGCCGACGGCAAGGTCGAGAGAATGGTGACCGGATGCACCAGGCTTTCATACAGGATACCGAGCACGATATACACCGCCAGCAAAGCCGTCAGGATCAGCAAAGGCTGGCTGCCCATCGATGATTGGAAGGCATTGGCAGTACCGGCAAACGCACCATGCACAGAAGTCGGCACCCCAAGGCGCGCCAGCGTGTCATTGATCACCTCTGTTGCTTGCGACAACGATACGCCTTCGGCCAGATTAAAGGAAATCGTCGAGGCAATGAACTGCCCTTCGTGACTGACGCTCAAGGCTGTCGTCGTCGGTGCAAAACGCGAGAACGAGGTCAGCGGCACCTGCTTCGACGCTGCGGTCGACAGCGTCAAGGCCAGCGACGAGTTGGAGTTGAGCTTGCCACCCGCCGTCAACGCCGGCGGCGTACCCAGCGCTGAAGTCGTCGGCGACAGATTGGCGGTGCTGTTGGCTAGGCTGACGTAGGTGCTGTTCAGGATTTCCGGGCTTTGCCAATACTGCGGTGCAGCTTCCATCACCACGTGATACTGGTTCATGCCGCTATAAATCGTGGAAATCTGCCGCTGCCCGAACAGGTCACTCAGGCTGGCGTCGATCAACTGTGGCGTGACGCCGCTGCGAATGGCGGTTTCACGGTCGATCGTCAGTGTGGTCTGCAAACCCTTGTCCTGCTGGTCGGTGGTGACGTCTTCCAGTTGTGGGATATTGGAGAATGCCAGACGTATCTTCGGCTCCCAGACACGCAGCGCCTCAAGATCATCCGATTGCAGTGTGAATTCGTATTGGGAATCGCTCTGGCGCGCGCCGACACGGATGTCCTGTGCCGCCTGCAAGAAAACGTTGGCGCCGGCCACGTGCGCCAGCTTGCTGCGCAGACGGGCGATCACCTTGTCGGCTGAAATCTTGCGTTCCGACAAAGGCTTGAGCGCGACGTACATGCTGCCGCTGTTGCGCCGCCCGCCACCGGTGAAGGCAGTCACGTTGTCCACCGCCGGATCCTGACGCACGATTTCGATGAACTCATTGAGTTTTATCCGCATCGCCTGGAACGAAATCGACTGGTCGCCGCGAATGCCGCCGATCAGCCGGCCGGTGTCCTGCTGCGGGAAGAAGCCCTTTGGCACGATCACGTACAGATAGACATTGAGCGCGATCGTCGCAAACAGGATGATGATCATCAGCGGCGAGAAGCGTAGTGCCCACGTCAGGGAGCGCTCATAGCCACGCAGCATGCTGTCGAACAGTCGCTCCACGGCAGAGAAAAATTTCCCCGGTTTGCGTTCTTGCTCACTCTCGCGTTTGAGCAACATGGCGCACATCATCGGCGTGGTCGTCAGCGACACCAGCAGCGAAACCAGAATCGCCACCGACAGCGTTACCGCAAATTCACGGAACAAGCGGCCGACAATCCCGCCCATCATCAGGATGGGGATGAATACGGCAATCAGCGAAATGCTCATCGACAAGACCGTGAAGCCAACTTCACGCGCGCCGATCAACGCCGCCTTGACCGGCTTCATGCCCTGTTCGATGTGGCGCGAAATGTTTTCAAGGACAACAATGGCGTCATCGACCACGAAACCCGTTGCAATCGTCAGCGCCATCAGCGACAGATTGTCCAGGCTGTAGCCCAGCATATACATCACGCCGAAGGTGCCGATCAGCGACACGGGTACTGCCACGCTCGGAATCAGGGTTGCGCGCCAGTTACGCAGGAAAATGAACACCACCATGATCACCAGCGCGATCGACATCAGCAGAGTCTTCTCCGTGTCCTTGAGCGAGGCGCGGATGGTTGGCGTGCGATCCATCATCACGTCGAGATTGATAGCGTGCGGAATCGATGCCCGCAACTGCGGCAACAGGCTCATGACGGTATCGACGGTTTCGATGATATTGGCGCCCGGCTGTCGATTGATGATCAGCAGGACCGACGGTTTACCGTTGGCGGAACCGGCATTGCGCAGGTCAGCTACTGAATCCTTGACTTCGGCCACGTCGCGTACCCGCACCGGCGAACCGTTGCGATAGGAAACGATCAGCGGCGCGTACTCGGCGGCTGTCTTGGCCTGGTCGTTGGCATAGATCTGCCAGTTGCGATCGCCATCTTCGACAATGCCCTTGGGGCGATTTGCATTGGTGGCGGCAACAGCCGTGCGCACGTCTGCCGAACCGATACCGTATTTATTGAGCGCACTGGGGTTGAGCTCTATGCGCACTGCCGGCTGCGAGCTGCCGCCGACGCTGACCTGACCGACGCCGCGCACCTGCGACAGCTTCTGCGCCAGAATACTGTCGGCCGCATCGTACATCTGCCCTTGCGTCATGGTGTCGGACGTCAGCGCCAGGATCAGGATAGGCGCATCCGCCGGATTGACCTTGCGATAACTCGGATTACTAGGCATGCCGGACGGCAGCAGGTTGCGTGCAGCATTCAACGCCGCCTGTACGTCGCGCGCGGCGCCATCGATGTCGCGGGTGAGATCGAACTGTAGCGTAATGCGGGTGGAGTTCAGCGAGCTCGACGACGTCATTTCAGTAACGCCGGCGATGGCGCCCAGCGCCCGCTCCAGCGGTGTCGCGATGGTCGCCGCCATGGTTTCCGGACTGGCACCAGGCATCGAGGCGGAGACGGAAATGGTCGGATAGTCGACCTGCGGCAGCGGCGACACCGGCAACAACCGGAACGCCACCATCCCCGCCAGCGCGATGCCGATGGTCAGCAAAGTGGTGGCGATGGGCCGTTCGATAAAGGGACGCGAAATATTCATGCTGTCTTATGTCGTTTCAGCGCCGGGATCACGGATGCAGCGAAGGTGGCGAAGATGGCGGCATCATTGCTGATGGTGCATCATCATCAAGGTCGCCTGCATCGTTGGGCTTGTCCTTGCCGAAACGCTTGCGCATGCGTTTGGCCAGGCTGTCGAAGCCCAGATAGATCACCGGTGTGGTGAACAGCGTCAGCACCTGCGATACCAGCAGCCCACCCACCATCGTGATGCCCAGCGGCTGGCGCAGCTCCGAGCCGACACCGCTGCCCAGCATCAGCGGCAACGCACCGAGCAAAGCCGCCATGGTGGTCATCAAGATCGGACGGAAGCGCAGCAGACAAGCCTGATAAATCGCCTCACGGGGCGACTTGCCTTCGTTGCGCTCCGCTTCGAGCGCGAAGTCGATCATCATGATCGCGTTCTTCTTGACGATACCGATCAGCAAGATGATGCCGATAATGCCGATAATGCCAAGGTCGTTGCGTGAAATCATCAGCGACAACAACGCCCCTACGCCCGCCGACGGCAAAGTCGACAAGATCGTGATCGGATGGATATAGCTTTCGTACAGCACGCCGAGCACGATGTACATGGTGACGATCGCCGCCAGAATCAGCCACAGCGTGTTCGACAGCGAAGCCTGGAAGGCCAGCGCCGCGCCCTGGAAGTTGGTGGAAATACTGGCCGGCAGATTGATCTCTTTCTCGGCAGCGGTAATGACCTTGACGGCTTCACCCAGCGAAGCGCCTGCGGCAAGATTGAACGACACCGTCGTCGCCGGGAACTGGCCGAGGTGATTGACCACCAGCGGTGCGGTACGTTCGGTCACCTTGGCGATGCTTGCCAGCGGAATCTGGTTGCCGTTGGAGGCGACCAGGAAAATGCTGTTGAGCGCGTCCGGGCCTTTTTGGAATTCCGGCTTGACCTCCATCACCACGCGGTACTGATTCGATTGCGTGTAGATCGTCGAGATCAGGCGTTGACCGAAGGCGTTGTACAAGGCGTTGTCGATCGCCGCCGTCGTGATGCCCATGCGTGAAGCGGCGTCGCGGTCAATCTCGACATAGGCCTGCAAACCCTGATCCTGCATATTGGTCGCGACGTCGGCCAGCTCAGGCAACTGACGCAGGCGATCAATCAGCTTCGGCACCCAGGTGCTGAGTTCGGCGGCATCGGCGTCTTCCAGCGTGAACTGGTATTGCGTGCGGCTGACGCTGTCTTCGATGGTCAGGTCTTGTACAGGTTGCATGTACAGCGTGATACCGGGGACTTTTTCAGCCAACCGGGGCTGCAGGCGGCGGATGATGTCGCTGGCGCTGATGTCGCGCTCTGCATGCGGCTTGAGGTTGATCAGCATGCGGCCGCTGTTGAGCGTCGCGTTGATGCCGTCGACACCAATGAAAGACGACAGGCTGTCGACCGCCGGATCTTCCAGCACGACTTTTGCCAATTGCTGCTGACGCTCAGCCATGGCGCCGAAGGAGACGGATTGCGTCGCCTCGGAAATCCCCTGGATCACACCCGTATCCTGCACCGGGAAGAACCCTTTGGGCACATAGATATACAGAATCACGGTCAACGCCAGCGTACCAAGCGCCACCAGCAGCGTAGAGCGCTGGCGATTGAGCACCCATTCCAGCATGACGCCGTAGCGCGCAATGATGCGGTCAAAGAAGGCGCCGCTCTTGTGATAGAACCAGCCCTGCTTTTCTTCCGGCACGTGATGCAGCAGGCGCGCGCACATCATGGGCGTCAGCGTCAGTGATACCACTGCCGAGATCAGGATCGCCACCGCCAGCGTGACGGCAAATTCGTGGAACAGGCGCCCCACCACATCACCCATGAACAGCAGCGGGATCAGCACCGCAATCAGAGAAAACGTCAGCGAGATGATGGTGAACCCGATTTGCTGCGCGCCCTTCAACGCGGCTTGCAAAGGCTCCATGCCTTCTTCGATATAACGTGAAATGTTCTCGATCATGACGATCGCATCGTCAACCACGAAGCCGGTGGCAATCGTGAGCGCCATCAGCGTCAGGTTGTTGATCGAGAAGCCGGCCACGTACATGATGCCAAAGGTGCCAACCAGCGACAGCGGCACCGCGACACTCGGAATGATCGTCGCCGGAATATTGCGCAGGAAGACAAAGATCACCATCACCACCAGCACGATCGACAACAGTAATTCGAATTTGACGTCGTCTACCGACGCACGAATGGTCGTGGTGCGGTCAGTCAGAATCTGCACATCGATCGCGCCCGGCAAGCTGGATTGCAAGGTCGGCAGAATCTTCTTGATGCTGTCGACCACGGCAATCACGTTGGCGCCAGGCTGGCGCTGGATGTTGACGATCACCGCTGCGGACTCGTTGGCCCAGGCGCCGAGACGAACGTTTTCAGCACCGTCGACCACATCGGCTACATCGGATACGCGGATCGGCGCGCCGTTCTTGTAGCCGATGATGAGATTGCGATATTCATCAGCGGACTTCAACTGGTCGTTGGCGTCAATAGTGGACGCACGCGTCGGCCCATCGAAACTCCCCTTGGCCTGATTGACGTTGGCATTGCCGATGGCGGTGCGAATGTCGTCAAGGTTCATGCCCAACGAGGCGATGGCGCGCGGGTTCAGTTGCATACGCACGGCGGGACGCTGTCCACCGGACAGACTCACCAGACCTACTCCGGAGAGCTGCGAAATCTTTTGCGCCAGACGCGTGTCGATCAGATCCTGTACCTTGGGCAGCGGTATGGTTTTGGACGTCACCGCCAGCGTCAGGATAGGGGTATCGGCGGGATTGACCTTGCTGTAAATCGGCGGTGCCGGCAAGTCCGATGGCAACAGGTTGCCGCCGGCATTGATCGCAGCCTGCACTTCTTGCTCGGCGATATCGAGACTGAGATCGAGGTTGAACTGCAGCGTGATCACCGATGCGCCGCCCGAACTGGTCGACGACATCTGGTTGAGGCCCGGCATCTGGCCGAACTGACGCTCCAGCGGTGCGGTTACCGAGGACGTCATCACATCCGGGCTGGCGCCGGGATACAAGGTGACGACCTGGATAGTCGGGTAGTCGACTTCCGGCAGCGCCGACAACGGCAACTGCTTGTAGGCCACGATGCCGGCCAGCAGAATCGCCAGCATCAGCAGCGACGTGGCGACCGGCCGGAGAATAAACAGGCGTGAAGGATTCATGCTTCAGCCTTTATTTGTTTGCATTGGCGTTGCCTGCTGCGGGCGCACCTGCGGTAGCGGGTGTACCTGCGTCACCACCATTGGCGCGCTGCTGGCGGCGCATTTCCATCATGCGTTGACGGCGCTGGTCTTCGGGCAGCTTCTTGATTTCTTCGCCGAACTCGCCGGCGTCGATGCGCTTGTTGATCTCGGCCCAGCGTTTTTGACGCTCTTCGGGTGTCATGTTCTGACCGCCCTGCCCGCCTTGTTCACCTTGTGCGGCTGATGCTCCTGCTGTACCTGCTGCTGCACCGGCACCTGCGGCACCTGCGGCGCCATCACGCTTGTGACGGCGCGGGCCGGCTTTTTCAGTCAGCTTGTTGGCCGGATCGTCGGCGCCGCCGCGCATGACGGGCTCGACCTTTGCGCCTTCGCGCAGGCGATCAATACCGTCGACCACCACGGTTTCACCGGAAACCACGCCCTCTTCGACAGCAGTCACGTCGCCTTCGGTCGGGCCAGTCTTGATATTGCGCACCGTGACGGTGTTGTCTTGCTTGACGACATAGACGAACAGGCCCTTGGAGCCACGCTGAATCGCCGCGCTCGGGATCACCGTCGCGCCCTGGCGGGTATCCAGCAGCATGCGGATATTGACGAACTGATTCGGGAACAGCGCGAAGTCGGTGTTCGGGAATTGTGCCTTGAGCTTGACGGTACCGGTGGTTGCATCCACCTGGTTATCGATGGTCAGTAAGGTGCCGCTGGCGAGTTTGTTTTTCTGCTCACGATCCCAGGCATCGGTGGCGAGTTTTTTGCCTGCTTGCAACTGCTTCATGACGGCCGGGATATTGTCTTCCGGGATGCTGAAGATTGCTGTGATCGGCTGCACTTGCGTGATGATGACGATGCCGCTGGTGTCGCTGGAATGGACGATGTTGCCGATATCGACCTGACGCAGACCGGTACGGCCGCTGACCGGCGCAGTCACGCGCGAATAGGTCAGTTGCAAACGAGCGCTGGCAAGATTGCCTTGGTCAGACTTGACCGTGCCTTCGTACTGTTTGACCAGTGCTGCCTGGGTATCGACTTGCTGGCTGGCGATGGAGTCTTGGGCCAGCAGCGTACGATAGCGTTTGAGATCAAGCTGGGCCGCATTGAGCAAAGCCTGGTCGCGGGCCAATTGGCCTTCTGCCTGGGTGACGGCCACTTCGTAAGGACGCGCATCGAGTTCCGCCAGCAATTCACCCTGCTTGACCAACTGGCCTTCCTTGAAATGCAGCTTCATCAACTGGCCATCAACGCGGCTACGCACCGTTGCGGTTGCCGTCGGCGTCACGCCGCCCAGACCGGTCAGGTAAATGTTGACATCCGCTGTCTTGGCCAGTGCCACACCCACCGGCGACAAACCCATGGTGCCAAAACCGCCGGGACCGCCTGCACCACCGGCACCGCGCTTGCCGCCGGGGCCGCGCTGACCGCCGCCAGCCCCACCGGCACCGCCCTGGGCCTGCTCGGCTGTCGCCGCACGCTTGTGGCTCCAATAGGAATAACCACCTCCGGCCAACACCACCAGTAGGATCCAGAACCACCAGCGCCTGAGCACGCCCGGTCTGCCGGCGGAAGAAGAGGAAGATGGCGTTTGCTTGTTATCGGGATTTGGTGTGATAGTCATCTTGGAAGACAGGAAACGGATAAGTTTTAATCAAGACATTTCATGAACATCTGCATTGCTGCCGCAGGCGTCTGCGTCGGCACAGATAGCAGGTGCTCGCAAAATGCACTCGTCGTCAATGACGGGGATCAATGGCTGCAATCAGACCCGAGGCAGGCTCAAATCAGACCCGAAAATGACACCCTGCAAAGAGGCAGAAAAAGCCAACTCGATATTATGGTCCAGAAGCATGACGATACGATGATGAAATACCGGAAATGTTCATCGTTGCAAAAACAAAAAACATTCTAAAAACCAAAAGGCCTTGCGCATCAAAATGTACGCAAGGCCTTGATTACAAAAGAATCTTATTTCTTTGGACCGTGGTCATCACCGTGTTCATGGCCAAAACGGCCGTGTTTGAAGCGATGCTCTTCCATCTTGCGGAATTCCTGATCAAAGGTTTTTTGCTGTTCAGGTGACAGAACGGCATAGAACTCCTTGGTCGCGGCGATACGGTCCGTCATGCGCGCTTCCATTTGCTTCATCATTTCCAGATGACGGTCCAGGCGTTCCGGCGTGGTCAGCTTGTTCCATTCATCCTTGCTTGGACGTGCCGGCGGGTTGGCCGGACGCACCGGCGTGGTCTTGTCGGTGAATGTCTTCCAGGCGCCTTCTTGCGCGGCGGTGATCTTCAGCTTGTCGTGCAATTGGGCCTGGCGCTTGGCGCGGTGCTGCTCGAATTTGGCGATCTGATCGGCGGTAGGCGCATGGCGTCCGGCCGGGCCGTTGCCATCTGCTGGTGGTGGCATCTGGGCGAACGAGGACATGGCGGTCAGACCGATACCTGCTGCGGCGACGCCGATCATCAAGTGTTTTTTCAGATTGAACATGGTGTGCTTCCTTTCGTGAGAGTGCGTTCTGCACGCTTCATATTTAACTCTCCAGGTGTAACCGCGATCTTTCCCGTGTTGCTCGATTTGTATCGTTTTGTATATGGGAAAGACAGCTTTGTTTCGCTCTATGTCTGGCGGCCTCCCTGTTATCCCAATATACAATTCAGCGTCGCCCTCTTTACAGGAATTGTCATAATGGCCGCCATGGACACAAATTCTCACATTTTGGTGGTCGATGACGACCGCGAGATCCGCACTTTGCTGGCGGAATATCTCGACGCCAATGGTTTTCGCACCCTGACCGCCACCAATGGCGCCGACATGCGCAAGGTGCTGGAAGAATCGCGGGTCGACCTGATCGTGCTCGATCTGACGCTGCCTGGCGAAGACGGCCTGACGCTGTGCCGCAACCTGCGCTCGCAATCGAACGTGCCGGTAATCATGCTGACCGCGCGCGGCGAGCCGCTGGATCGTATTCTTGGCCTGGAAATGGGCGCTGACGATTATCTTGCCAAGCCGTTCGAGCCACGAGAGCTGTTTGCGCGCATCCGCAGCGTATTACGTCGTACCCAGGCGTTACCGCCCAACATGAGCCGCTCCGAGGCGAAGGCTATGCACTTTTCCGGCTGGACGCTGGATCTGACGGCACGCCACCTGTTGAACGGCGACGGCGTGGTTGTGGCGTTGTCGGGTGCCGAATTCCGCATGCTCAAGGTCTTTCTTGACCATCCCAACCGGATTCTCAATCGCGACCAATTGCTGGAGTTGACTCAAGGCCGCGAAGCCGATCCCTTCGATCGTTCCGTCGACATCCAGATCAGCCGCCTGCGTCAGAAGCTGGGCGACGATGCACGCACGCCAACCATCATTAAAACCATTCGTAACGAAGGCTATGTGCTGGCGACGACCGTCACTATGGAAATCCCTGAATGAAAAAGATCTTCAGTTCGTTTTTTAGCTCGATGGCCAACCGGGTCTTTGTGATACTGCTGGCGGGGATTGTGGTCGCCACGGTGACCACAACCTGGCTGGCCTCCAACGAACGCCGCAATACCCTCAGGGAGATCCGCTACCAGCACGTTGCAGAACGCGTGGAGCAATTCGTACTGGCTCTGGACGAGATCAGTCCGGAGGCCCGTCGTAACGTCTTGCAAGCGGCGGGCAGTTTTGGTTTTGAAGCGGCGGTTGTCGACAGCATCGGCGATACTGTTCGGCCGAGCGCCAGCCCCATGGCCGACATCCTGAAGGCACGTCTGGGCGCCGATCGTCAGATCGTGGTGCAACGCGAGAGCGACTGCACGCCACGCCCACCGCGCAAGAATCTGCCGCCCCCTCCACCTCCAGGCAAGCTACGCATGGAAACCTGCCGTGTCATTTATGTGAGCTTGCAGGACAAAGCGCTGCTGCGCCTGCGACTGCATATCCCCGGCGAACCGCCGACATGGCGCGGCCGCGGTGGCGATATGGGTTCGTTCAGCGGTACCCCGTATATCCTGCTGTTCCTTGTACTGATTGCGATGCTGGCCTATGTGGTGGCACGCATGACCGCAGGTCCGATCAAGCAATTGGCCAGTGCGGCCGTCGAACTGGGTCGCGATATCGATCATCCGCCACTCGCTGAAAAAGGCCCCACCGAAATCCGCCTTGCGGCCAAGGCATTCAATGCGATGCAAGCGCGGATTCGCCGCCAGATCCAGCATCGTACGCACATGCTGGCGGCAATTACACACGATCTGCAAACACCACTGACACGCCTGCGTTTGCGCCTGGAAAAAGTCAGCGATCACGAACTGCAGCAAAAATTAATCGACGACCTCGCTGTTATGCAGGGCATGGTTCGCGAAGGACTCGATCTGGCGCGCAGCATGGATTCGTCCGAAGCGATGCAGCGTCTCGACATTGACTCGTTGCTCGACAGCGTTTGCGCCGATGCATCCGATGCCGGCCAGCAAGTCACGCTGACCGGTAGCACACGCGCCTTTATCGTTGCGCAGCCGAACGCCCTGCGCCGCTGCCTGACCAACTTGCTCGACAACGCGTTCAAGTATGGCCAACGTGCAGATGTCTCGATTGCGCTGGACGATTTGCTGCCCAACCGCGTGCTGATCTGTATCCGCGACTACGGCCCGGGGATTCCTGAAGACCAGCTGGAAGCGGTGTTTGATCCCTTCTATCGGCTGGAAACGTCACGCTCGCGCGATACCGGCGGCACAGGACTGGGACTGACGATTGCGCGCAATATTGCAGAGAACCACGGCGCCCTGCTGAACCTGCGCAATTATCGCGACGGCGGCCTGGAAGTATTGCTGTCGCTGCCGCTCAAGCAGGCCGGCGGCAAAGTCCGCAACAAACAGGATAAACCGGACAAACCGGCTCAGAACTGAAGAATGGTATTGAGGAGGTAAGGCGCGCCAGAACGGCGCACCTTGAAAAGCCAGATCAGAAGTAGTTCAGACCCAGTGCGCCGCGCACTTCGGATACGGTCTGTGCAGCAACGGCACGAGCGCGCTCGGTACCGCGACGCAGGATCGCCTGCACTTCGCCGCGCTCCTTTTCCCATTCCTGACGACGTGTACGGATCGGCTCCAACAAGGCTTGCAGGTGGCCATCCAGGCGACGCTTGAGCACGCTGTCGCCAAGACCGCCGCGGCGATAGTGCTGCTTCAGCTCTTCCAAGGCAACGCGATCCGGTTCGAAGGCATCGAGGAAGTCGAACACGACGTTGCCTTCGACCTGCCCCGGATCATCCACGCGCAAGTGATTGGCATCGGTGTACATGCGCTGTACGGCTTGTTTGATTTCATCGGGCGTAGCACCCAGCGCAATCGCGTTGCCGAGTGACTTGCTCATCTTGGCCTTGCCGTCGATACCCGGCAGGCGTCCTGTTTCAGATAAAACTTCTTTGCACTCCACCAGAATTTCCTTGCCGACGACATTGTTGAAGCGGCGCACCAGTTCGTTGGTCTGCTCGATCATCGGCAACTGGTCGTTACCGACCGGTACCAGATTAGCCTTGAAGGCGGTGATATCGGCGGCCTGGCTGACCGGATAGGTCAGGAAACCGGCCGGAATATCGCGCTCAAAGCCGCGCAGGCGAATCTCTTCCTTGATGGTGGGATTGCGCTCAAGACGCGACACCGTCACCAGATTCAGCAGGTGCATCGACAACTCGTATAACTCATAGACCTGCGACTGGATGAAGATGGTGGATTTCTCCGGATCGATACCGACAGCCAGATAATCGAGCGCAACTTCCAGGACGTTGTCGGTGACCTTCTGATGACGGCCGACGTTGTCGGTCATTGCCTGCGTATCTGCCAGCAACAGAAACTGGCTGGCTTCATGCTGCAATTGCACGCGCGATTTGAGCGAGCCGATGTAGTGGCCCAGATGCAGTGGACCGGTAGGACGGTCGCCGGTCAATACGATAGGTTTCTTGCTTGGTGTAGAAAGGCTGGAAGATTCGGATGCTGGCGAAACATTCAAAGACATGGTCACTCCGGAAATTTCGAAATGTCGCCAGTCAATGGAACAGCAAAAAATAATGCCGCCAGGACTGGCGGCATCACATTAACAAAAGCTGTACTGCAAAGCTGTGCAAAAGCGGGCCACCTCGATCAGGTGCGCCACCAATGCTGGATTTGCGTAAAGGGGATTTGTGGGATTCGGTATTGCATCGAACGAGTATATCACCAAGATCCGCGTCTGTGCTGCATTGCAACGTGGTGAACGTACCCTGCCGCTCTTTCCAAAATAAAAAACCGCATTGCATGCGCGATGCACACAATGCGGTTTTGTCGGACCGGTCTGTCGGTCTCAATACGCTCCCGGTGGTGGACCGTAGTAACCCGGTGGCGGGCCGTAATATCCTGGAGGCGGTGGTGGAGCCGCATAATAATAGCGGCGCGGATGATAGGTGTACACCGTGGTCTGCGCCTGGGTCTGGATCTGGTTACCCTTGCTGTACATGCATTGGCTGTAGGTCATGTCGTAGCGTTGCTGCATCGAATAATTGCCGCCTGCCGCAGCGTTGCTGCCGGCTGCACTACCGACCAGCAAGCCGCCACCTGCGCCAATTGCAGCGCCTGCTCCCGCGTTACCGGATGCTGCACCGATCAGTGCACCGGCAACCGCGCCGATGGCAGTACCCGCCGCTGCGCTATTGACCGTACTATTCTGCGTCGCCTGTGCTGCCCCGCCGATGGAGTCCTGCGCATATTGCTGACACTGCATCTGCTCTGCACGGAACTGTTCGTATGGTTTGCCCTTGCCAGGCATGGCCATCACGGATGGGCCGGTCGGAACGCTCACGCATCCGCCCAGTGCCAGTAGCACAGCGACAGCTGAAACGGCACCTGTTGTCTTGTAAATTGGTCTCACGATCTTGTCCTCGAAAATTACTACCCGGCGAATGCAACGCTCATGCTGACAGCAATGGATGGCATGGCGTCACTGCGCGCTAATTAGGATTCTTATTGCGGTGGAGGCTGATTGCCGCCGGGGCCGTTCGGCACCACCTTCATCCAGTTGCTCGGGCAGCTTTGAACGTAGGGGTAGTAGCCTTTGGATTCCTGGCAGTAGTACCAGTAGTTTTCAGGTGCCGGGCTTTGCTCGACATACACCGGCGGCGCCTGACGTTCAACGTAGACTGGCGGCGGATAGTAAACCGGCGCAGGATAGTAGGCTGGAGGAGGAATCCAGAGCGGCCCGCCGATATACACACCAAAACGGGTGTGCGCAGAGCTGGCCCCACTTGCCATCATGCAACCCAGCGCAAACAATCCCAACAAAGCTGCTTTTTTCATATTCGCCTCGAATATTTCACGGAGATCTGCCGGAGACGGCACACGCCATCTCTCTGCATTCAATATACTCAAAACGGCAACGTTTCAACGGCTTTGTTTCAATTCGTAACCCAATTTAAGAATACTGTACATGGCGCTACAAAGCCGCATACACGCGGCTTTGCAGGAAGTGGAAACAACAACGCCGCTTGGTTGAAAGCGGCGCTGTCGGACAAACGGAAATCTCTGGTAACAAGCTCACCGGGGCAAGCTTGTTTTCATCGGCTTTTACTTCGGGCCGGTCATTTCTTCCGGCTTGATCCACTGAGCGAATTGCTCTTCGGTGACATAACCGAGCGCCAATGCGGCCTGCTTTAACGTCGTACCATCGTGATGCGCCTGTTTGGCGATCTTGGCGGCCTTGTCGTATCCGATATGCGGCGCCAGGGCCGTCACCAGCATCAGCGAGCGTTCCATCAGGTCTGCGATACGATCACGATTGGCTTCGATGCCCTGCGCGCAATGCTCATCGAAGCTGTCCATGCCATCCGCCAGCAAACGCACACTTTGCAGGAAGTTATGCACAATCAGCGGTTTGAAGACGTTCAGCTCGAAATTACCGGACGCCCCGCCGAAGTTGATCGCGACATCGTTGCCGAACACCTGCGCGCAGAGCATGGTGAGCGCTTCGCATTGGGTCGGATTAACCTTGCCCGGCATGATGGAGCTGCCCGGTTCATTTTCTGGAATCGTGAGTTCACCCAGACCCGAGCGCGGGCCGGAGGCCAGCCAGCGGACGTCGTTGGCGATCTTCATCAGTGCGGCGGCGAGCGTTTTCAGAGCACCGTGTGCAGACACCATCGCATCGTGGCTGGCCAGCGCAGCAAACTTGTTCGGCGCTGTTTTGAACGGGAAGCCGTAATGCGTTTCCAGCTCTGCAGCAACGCGCATGCCGAACTCCGGATGTGCATTGAGACCGGTACCTACGGCGGTGCCGCCGGCAGCCAGTTCACTGAGCGCATTGAGGGTAGAAATGATCGCCATTTCTGCATGCGTCAACTGTGCGACATAACCGGAAAACTCCTGGCCTAAGGTCAGTGGCGTAGCGTCTTGCAAATGGGTACGGCCGATCTTGACGATGTCCTTGAATTCTTC
>Ga0105240_10006888_pt1 | contig 16608 bp, 20 predicted proteins | sample KBSC54metaG_FD_80426 | JGI IMG/M metagenome (GOLD analysis project Ga0105240, IMG submission 80426) | Corn rhizosphere microbial communities from Kellogg Biological Station, Michigan, USA - KBS C5-4 metaG | ecosystem: Host-associated > Plants > Roots > Rhizosphere > Soil | place: Michigan, USA...
CGATCTCAGCCTCGCCGGTCACGACAAAGTAATTGCTGCCGCTGAAGATGGCCCGCTGGCCCGGCGGCAATTGATGACCCAGGGTGAGCTTGGCCAGGGTCGAAGCGCTTTTCAGCGGAACGATCAGCCGCACCGCACCGGTCGAAACTGATTGCACCGGATAGCGGCTGTCGATCTCGTCGGCAGGAAAGCCCAGCGCGTCCGCGACCATTTTGGGATCCGCCTTGGGGCCGAACACCGGCTCGGTCTGCGTCATCTCGATGAACAGGCCATCGGTGCGGCGCTCCAGGGTGACGGGAATCGGGCCGACGCCTTCTTCCAGCACCATCGCCGTCTTGCCAGGCCGGGTCAGCGCCATCACGAAGGCGGTGCCAAGCGTGGGATGCCCGGAAAAGGGAAGCTCGCCATCGCTTCCGAAGATGCGCACCTTGGCGTCACCGCCGGCGGTGGCGGGCAGGATGAAGGTGGTCTCGGAATGATTGAGCTCGCGGGTGATGTTCATCATCTGCGCATCGCTCATGCCCCCGGCATCGGGAAAAGCCGCCAGCGGATTTCCGCCCAGCGGCGTCTGGGTGAAGACATCGACCTGGACGAAGTCGAAGCTTTTGCGCGCCGGTTGCGCCGCGGCCGGAAGCGATGCAGCAGCGGCGCCAGCAATGGCGGTGGTCAGAAAGTCCCGGCGTTTCATGGCGATTGCCTTGCGGTCAAACCGTGACCTTGCCCCGCATCACTTCCACCACATAGCCGCCGACGCGGACGTTGGTGGCCTTGCCGTCTTTCATCCCGGCGCGGACATAAAGTGTCGAAGGCCGTTTGACGAAGCGGCCTTGATGGATGGCGATGCGTTCGTCCGGTTTGCGGATGCCGTTCTGCACCAGGAAGGCGGTGGCGCAGCCGACCGCGCTGCCGGTGGCGGGATCTTCGGATGTCGCGCCCATCATACGGCTTTCGACTTGGGGTTCGCCGGTGACCACGAAATAAGCGCCGCTGCCGAAGGTGGCGCGCTGGTCCGCCGGCAATTGATGGCCGAGGGTGAGTTTGGCCAAGGTCGAAACGCTCTTGAGCGGCACGATCAGGAAATTCGATCCCGTGTTGACCATCTGCGGCGCATAGCGGGTGTCGATCTCGTCCACCGAAATACCCTGCGCGTCAGCGATCATTTTGGGATCGGCCTTGGCGCCGAACACCGGCTCCTTTTGCGTCATCTCCACAAAAAGCCCATCGGGACGCTTTTCCAGCGCGACGGAAATGGGGCCGACATTTTCCTCCAGCACCAATTGCATCTTGCCCGGCCGGGTCATCGCCATCACGAAAGCCGTACCCAAAGTGGGATGGCCCGCGAAGGGAAGCTCGGCCGTGGGTCCGAAGATGCGCACTTTGGCGTCGCCGCCCGCGGCGGCAGGCAGAATGAAGGTGGTCTCCGAATGGTTCAACTCGCGGGCGATGTCCTGCATTTGCGCCTCGGTCATCGACCCGGCGTCGGTGAAGACCGCCAGCGGGTTTCCTTCCAGCGGCGACTGGGTGAAGACGTCCACCTGGATGAAATCATAGCCTTTACGCGCGCCTTGCGCGGCGGCCGGAAGCGTGGCGGCGGCGGCAGCGCCAGCCGCGCCCATCAGAAAATGTCTGCGTTTCATGGCGATCCCCCAGTTTGCCTTATGCGGGCAAGGTTATGCTTGTGACGCGCGGGCGGCAAGGCGCGGTCTCGTCTTGAAAATCCATGCGGAACGGCGTCCCCTGGCGCGCGTTCGCTTGGTTTCACCCATGGAGAGACAGATGCACGCCGCACAAATGCTGAGCACCCATCCCCAAGCCAAGAAGAATGATGCGCTGATCCGTTGTATCGAGGACTGCGCTGACTGCGCCCAGACATGCACGGCCTGCGCCGATGCCTGCGTGGCCGAGGACGACGTCGCCATGCTGCGCCAGTGCATCCGGCTGTGCCTGGACTGCGCTGATATGTGCGGCGCGATGGGGGCGATGGCGAGCCGCCAGACGGGCGACAATAGGGCGGTGCTGAAGGCTGCGCTGGCGGCCTGTGCCGCAGCCTGCCAAGCATGCGCCGAAGAATGCGGCAAGCATGCCCATCACCATGCGCATTGCCGCATCTGTGCCGAAGCTTGCACAAGCTGCCAGAAAGCCTGTGAGGAAGCGGGCGGTTCCTTGCGGTAATTGGAAGAGGGGGCGTTGGGTCAAGAAACGCATATGCACTGGGACCAGGTACTTGCCTTGCTCCTGGTCGCGGCTTTGATGCCATGGCCTCTCCTGCTGGGGCCAAACAATTGGTGGGCGTTTGTTCTGGTCGCCGTTGCCATCCTGGCGGTGCTGCGCCTGCTGTTTGGGCGGCAATGGATGAACCGCGCAGGTCTCCAGCTACCACCGACACAGATTCTCTTGGTCGTCGTGGCATTCCTGGTGATCGCAACGGGAAGCAAGATGCTTCTCTTTATTGTGTACGCGGCTGCTGGGCTGAAAGCGAACGCTCCGGATATTATGGGTCGGGTCGGATTTCTGTTTCAGGCTTTCAATGAAGAGATTCTGTTTCGCGCCCTGATGATCAGCTTCATCCTGCAATATACGCGTTCGGCATTTCTTGTTTCGCTGGGATTGGCCCTTCTTTTCTCGGCGTCGCATTTTCTGATGTATCGTTTCACCAATCCCATGCATCTGGCGCTTTCGTTTCCCGCATTGGCAACGCTGTTCTTCGCCGGTGTGGCGATGAACAATCTTTATCTGACGTTCCGCCATATCGGTTTCTCCTGGGCCCTGCATGCGGGGTGGAATGTGGTCTGGTTGCCTGCCGCGATTTACGATGCTTCGACCGGTCAGCGTCTGCACGAGCCACAGATTTTCGACCGGGTGTTGGGCTCGCCCCTTATGGTCGCCACGGTGGGCGCGGTGGCGGCCCTTTCTCTTGTGTTTCTTGCGCGGCGGCCGCTGACATCTGCGGCTGGCGTCTAGCTGGACGAGGTTTTGCATGAAGATTTATTCCGGGCCGCTTTCCATGTTCGGCGCCAAGGTGGAGATCGCCGCCCATGAGAAGGCCATCCCGTTCGAGCTGGTGATGGTGCCGTTCGACATGGCGCGGGGCTATGATCCCAAGCATCCGGAGGTGCTGCGCATCAATCCCAAGCGGCAAGTACCAGTCTTGATCGACGGCGATCTGGAATTGTTCGATTCCACCCAGATCTTCGAATATCTAGAGGATGTGAAGCCCGAACCGGCCCTTTGGCCCAAGGGCGCGCGCGCAAGGGCCAGAGCGCGGCAGCTCGAACACCGCTCCGACGAAGTCTATTTTCCCCACATTATCAAATTGATGGGGCTGGACGAGCGGCCGGATGATCCTGCGGCGGTGGCGGCGCGTGAGGGCGCGGCACATTATTATCGCGCAATGGAGGAGACGCTTGGCGCGGGCGACTGGCTGGCGGGCGATTATTCCTTCGCCGACATCGCTTTTTATATGGCGCAGCTGTTCGGCGCCCGCAAAGGCGCGCCCATCACCGGGGAGACGCCCAAGTTGCTGGCCTGGCGCGCGCGTATGACGGCGCGTCCCGCAGTCGCGAAGGTGGCGGGCGCGATGGGGCGTTACCTTGCTTCTCTGGGGCGGCCGGTGCCGGATTTTCTCCCGATCTGAGTCTGTGCCGCCGCAGCATGCGGGGTGCTAGGAGGCGGGTTCCCATCTCGCTATAGTCCCGGCGTCGCAAGCTGGGAGCGCATGATGGATTTTCTCGACAAATATGCATCGCAGATTATGGGCATAACACGCATCGTCACGGGCCTGCTTTTCCTCGAACACGGCACCGGCAAGATGTTTAGTTTTCCGCTGGCCGCCGGCGCCGCACCCCACGCTTTCAATCTCATGGCCTTTCCGGTGGGACCGGCCGGGGTGATCGAAGTGGTGGCGGGCATTCTGATCGTTATCGGCTTTTTCAGCCGCTGGGCCGCTTTCATTGCTTCAGGCGAGATGGCGTTCGCTTATTTCATCGGCCATTTCCCGCACAGTCCGTTCCCCAGCCTGAATGGTGGCGGGTTGGCGATCGCTTTCTGCTTCATCTTCCTGCTGCTGGCGGCTTCAGGCCCCGGCGCTTTTGCCATCAACAAAAAGTAGCACGGGTTTCGTTTTTAATCGGCGTGGCGCCCGGCAATTTGTCGGGCGTACGGCCTTTTCTAGGAGCCACCCATGAAAGTTGCGATTGCGCTCTCGATGTTTCTGATTTCCGCTTCGGCTGCTTTCGCCAACGATGCGGCTGTCGATGCCACGATCAAGGCCTTCGGCGATGCCTTCAACAAAGGCGACATGAAAGCGGCCAAGGCGCTGCATACCGCTTCACCCGTCATCGTTGACGAAGTGCCGCCGCATCTGTGGACCGGCGCGAAAGCTTTCGACAGCTGGGGCGCCGATCTGGGCAAATCGGAAGCGGCGGAAGGCAGGAGCGGCGGAAAGGTCACCATGGGCACGCCCAGCCGGGAAGTGATCTCGGGCAATCACGCCTATGTGGTTGTGCCCACCACCTACACCTTTCAGCAGAAAGGCCAGACCATGCGCGAGGCAGCGCAGATGACCTTGGCGCTGGACAAGGACGCAAGCGGCGCCTGGAAGATCGCAAGCTGGACCTGGACCGGACCGGAAGCGAAGCCGGTGAAGTGAAGTGAGGAGCCGATGTCGAAAAGCGCCGGTCCCGGACGTCATGGCGGTATGCGGCAAAACCAAATTGGGCTTGCCGCCTCATCGCTGAAGGGAGGCTGACATGAAATCGCTGATGCTTCTGACAGGGACTTTGCTTCTCGCCTTCGCGCCCATCGCCCTGGCCGGCGACACCGGCGTGGACGCCGTCATCCGCCAATTCGCCGACGCGCTGCATGCGGGCGACCTGAAGATGGCGAAGACATTTCTGGCCAAACGGGTCGCCATCGTGGACGACACGGCGCCTTATTATTGGGGCGGGACCAACGCCATGGAAAACTGGCTCGCCGACCGCGACAAGGAAACGACCGCTGACGGAGTCAGCGACGGGGACGCCGAACTGGGGGAGCCCACGCGCGAGAAAGTCTCCGGCAATCACGCCTATGTCATCGTGCCCGCCACCTATACCTATAAGCAGAAAGGCATGGCTATGCGCCAGCCGGCGCAGCTGACCTATTTTTTGAACAAGGGCGCCGCGGGCTGGAAGATCGCCGGCTGGACCTGGACGGGACCGGAGCCGGCGGCGGTTCACTGAACTGCCCAGGCGGCCGCACAAGGTCTCGCTTTACCCCAGTTCTGCGCTGACCGATGATCGCCCATCATCGGGAGAATTTTCATGCGTATTTTCGTGACCGGCGCCACGGGCTTTATCGGTTCGGCGGTGGTGAAGGAATTGACCAGCGCGGGACACACGGTGCTGGGCCTGGCGCGGAGCGAGCAGGCAGCACAGGCGGTGCGCGGGTTGGGCGCCGAAATCGTGCGCGGGTCGCTGGAAGATCTGGACAGTTTGCGCGAGGGCGCGCGCCAGGCCGATGCCGTGATCCATTGTGGCTTTGTGCACGACTTCTCCAAATTCGCCCAGAACTGCGCCATCGACCGCGCCGCCATCCTGGCGCTGGGCGATGCCTTGAAGGGAAGTGACCGCCCGCTGCATGTCACCTCCGGCATGGCGCTTAAGGTTTCTGGCCGCACCGGTACGGAAGACGATGCCGCCGTCGATCCGTCGCCTGCCTATCCCCGCGCGTCCGAACTGACAGCGCTGGAACTGGCGGCTGCCGGCGACCATGCCGCCGTGATCCGGCTGCCGCCTTCGGTGCATGGCGACGGCGACAAGGCGTTCGTGCCCATGCTGATCGCGATTGCGCGGGAGAAGGGCGTCTCCGGCTATGTCGGCACGGGCGAGAACCGCTGGTCGGCGGTGCATCGTCTGGATGCGGCCGTGCTCTATCGCCTGGCGATCGAGGAGAGCGTGAAAGGCGCGCGCTATCACGCCGTGGGCGATGAAGGCGTGCCGGTGAAGGACATCGCCGCCGCAATCGGCAAGAAGCTGGGACTTCCCGTCAAATCCATCGCGCCGGACGAGGCGGGCGCGCATTTCGGCTTTCTGGCGGGCTTTCTCACCATGGATGCGCCGCGCGCCGCTGCCCTGACGCGCAATGCGTTGGGCTGGGCGCCGAAACAGCCCGGCCTGATCGCCGATCTGGAGAGCGGCCGCTATTTCGAAGGTTAATTCTTTCGCGAATCGCGATATTGGCCCGCCACGGTCCACGGCAGTGCCGCAGGTCTGCCTTTGTACGGTCGGGCCCTTCGGGACCATGGACAGGAATTATTTCTGGAACGCCGGAACGTTTTCCCGCTGTTCGGCCCTTACTGTCTGCGCCGGCGGGTTGCGAGAACGGACAAGCACGGGGATCGAGCCGGGATCCCGCCAGAGGTTTCAGGGGTTTGCATGACAATTCAGGACATGGTTCGCCGGGATTATCTCGACGCCGTCAAAGTGGCGGAAACAATGGCTGGAAGATGCCCCGCCGGTTCCCCGGAGCGGGACCGCTGGCTGCATGTGGCGGCGGTCTACGCCCAAGTGACGGAAGAAGGCGTGGCCGAGCAGGGGCAAGCGGGCGAGGCGCGGCCGGTCAAGCTTCGCCTGGGTTCGCAGCCTTCTTGATCAGGCCCGCGCGGCTCTAGGAACTTTGCGCTGCCCCTAGTGCGACGCATAGGCGCGTGTTGGGATAGCACGCCCTTTCCAGACATTCTCTTTCCAGGAATTCCATCGATCGGGTGGTCAAGACGTGCTGATCCCCGTCTTTGCCGCCGGGTATCCGCTCCTGGAAGCATTCCGGGAGCGGATGCTAGCGAAGATGTGCCGATCGGGGTGTTACTTCGGCGCCCGTTGTTTCAGCCTCTGGCGCCTTGATGGCGCGCGAATGATGCCGGCGCCGGCCGCGCGTACCAGGCGGCGAAAGCTGGGACATTCCAGATGATCTTTCGCCGGGCAGACCGCGGCGTGACGCAGACTGTCCCTGAGCCTGGCAAGATTGCGGATGGTCTTGTCCAGCTCGTCGGCGCGCTCGCCAAGCTTTCCGCGGTCGATACGCACCCGCCCATCGGGCGCGAACATGCGGGCAATCTCGTCCAGCGAGAAGCCGGCGGCACGGCCCAGTGCGATCAGATTGAGGCGCTCCAACACGCCAGGATCGAACAGGCGGGCGAGACCCCGGCGGCCGGTGGAGCGGATCAGACCCTTTTCCTCGTAGAAACGCAGCGCCGAAGCGGGAAGGCCGGAAAGCCGCGCCACCGCCGCGATATTCAAATCGCCCATGCCCTTGACCTCAAGTGAGCTTGAAGTGGCAAACTAGCGCCGCAATCGCAAACGGGCAATCACGATGGAAGAGGGCAACCGGGCGCAGCTGGAATTGTGGAACGGTCCCGCCGGGCGAAGCTGGGTGGCGGCCGAGGCCTCGCTGGACATTATGTATCAGCCCTTCGCGGATCTGCTGATGGACAGACTTGGCGCGGCGCGGCAGGTGCTCGATATCGGCTGCGGCGCGGGCAGGGTCACGCTGGAGGTCGCCAAGCGGCTTGGCACAGCAACCGGCATCGATATCTCTGAGCCCTTGATCGCATTGGCGCTCCGCCGCGCCGCGGCGGAAGGCATCGCCGCTGAGTTCCTGTGCGGGGATGCGCAGGACCATGGCTTCACGGAGGGGCGCTTCAATCTTTTGATCTCGCGCTTCGGCATCAGCTTTTTCGCCGATCCGGTTCGCGCCTTCGCCAATCTGCGCCGGGCGGTCAAGCCCGGCGGTGGATTTTGCTTTCTCACCTGGCGGGAGCCGAAGGAAAATCCGTTCATGACCGAAGGGGAGCGCGCCGCGGCGCCGCTTTTGCCGCCGCTGCCGTCACGCGATCCCCACGCGCCGGGGCCATTCGCGCTGGCCGACAGAACACGCATCGCGGCGCTTCTGGAAGAAAGCGGCTGGCGCGATATCAGGGTGGCGCCGGTGGACCGGATCTGCGCTTTTCCCGAGCGCGACTTGACGCATTATCTCGCCTGGATGGGGCCGGTGGGGCGTCTGCTGCAGACGGCGGAGGAAGATTTGCGCGAGCGGGTGCTGGAGACGGTGCGGTCCGCCTTCGAGGTCTTTGTAACGGGTGACGAAGTCCGCTTCGATGCTGCTTGCTGGATGATCGAGGCGCGCGCCTAAACGGCGCTTTATGGCGTCGTGTCGGCGTCGGCGATCAGCGTCTCACTAGCGGCCGGCGCAGCTCCCAAGTTTTTGTGCGGGGCGTTGCGATAGAAGACGTGATTGCCGATCTGGGTGGTCTTGCGTAATGTCGGCGCCCAATAAGGGCTCACCGTGGTGGCGTGATAGTTGATGGCGCTGCCGGTGGTGTTGCCCAGCCGGACCGCGCCGATCAAGATTCGCGAGGCAAGTTCTTCGGCGGCATTCCACGACGTCTCTTCATGCAGATGGTGCATGGAGCCGTCGCAGGTGAAGGAAAATTGGCAACCCGGATGGCCCGCGCCCTCATAAACCACGGCGCAGATGGAATGGCCGAAGCGGCCTGTGCCGAGGCGATGGAAGATCACTTCGGCGACCGCTTGCTCGCCGCCTTTGCCTTCGCCGCGCGCTTCGTAATAAAGCGCCTCGGTCAGGCAGCGATGCTCGGCCAGAAGGTCGGCGGCGGGCACATCCAAATCGATCTGCGGCGCCACGGGCGCCGTGAGAACCGTGACGGCGGGCTGCGTCAAGGCCTGGAACGGATGATAGGTCATGGCGGAGCCGACCGCGGCGCTGGCCGTGGCCAACACAATGGTAAGCGCGAGAATCAGGGCGCGATCTGAGCGTGCCACGGCATTTCTCATCGTTGCGTCATCCTGGGCCATCTGTTTCACCCGGTAACAAGGGAACCTAGTCGGGGGAACCTCAGGCATAACGCGTGCCGGAACTTGGCGATCCAGACTTTCCGTGAGGGCGATGCTTAATGCCGTGCCAGAAAAGGACGACGCCACTTTGGGTTGAGAAACGCCAATGTTTGTTGACTTGTTCGCCCCCTCCGGCTTTCCCGCGCCGGCTCGCGCCTACGCGCTGCAAGCGCTGCTACGGGCCTGCGTTAGGTCATGCGAACGGTTATGACCAAGACGATCTAGGAAATTTCATCAAGCTGCGGCTGCAGCGCTTTTTCTACAAGCGCAGCAGCGAGCGGTACATGTGAGCTGCGACGCGATAGACCACCAAATTGGCGCGCACGCCGTTGGCGGCTTCGATCTGTCCCGTGATTGCAGTGGCTGGATCGATCGGCGGTACTGCGACCAGATCCTGCAGATTCGCGGATGGTGCGTTCGGATTAAAACCCAATGCGAATCTGCTCGCAGGCGCAGGCGTAGTAGCGGCAACGACGTTGGCCGCCGCCTGCGATAGCGCGGTCATGCTGCTCTGAACTCCCGCAGCGGCGATGGTCATGGCGTCCGGCATGACGCCAAGATGCGCCATCGGATTTGCCGGATTTTCAATATGGAGCGGCGTATTTTCGGAAAAAGCTGCACAAATTGAAGCAATTGCCGGAGAGATCAATTCGCCAGCCGCGCCTTTTTCTGCTGCAGGAAGCGGCGGATGGCGGGATCGATCTCAAGCCCGATGGCGCGGTCATAGGCCTCACGCGCGTCTTCGTGCCGCCCTGTCTTGGCCAACAGATGCGCCCGCGCCGACCAATAAGGCTGATATTGGCCGAGCGATTTGGTGTCGATGCCATCCAGCGCCGCGAGGCCGGTTTCGGCATCTTCCGTTTCGGCGATGGCGACGGCGCGGTTGATGGCGACCACGGGGGAGCCGGTTCGCATGAGTAGCGCATCATATAAAGTGACGATGGCGGGCCAATCGGCGGCGCCCCTCAGGCAGCGTATGGCATGCGCCGACTGCACCGCCGCCTCCAATTGAAAGCGGCCGATGGCGCTCAGCGACGCGGCCTGGCGCAGCAGCTGCTCAGCCTCCTGCATCATCGCCCCGTCCCAAAGGCCCGTGTTCTGCTCCGACAGCGGCACGAATTCGCCTTTGGCGTCGCGGCGGGCGGCGCGGCGAGCTTCCGAATGCAGCATCAGAGCGAGCAGCCCCAAGGCTTCCGCTTCTTCCGGCAACAGCATCGCCACCAGCCGCCCCAGCCAGATCGCTTCAGACGCCAACTCGCGCGATGTGGGATCGGTGCCGGCGGGATCGGACCAGCCTTCGGCATAGGCGGCATAAATCGCATCCAGCACGGGGGGCAGGCGCTCCGGTAATTCCTCGCGTTCGGGCACGCGGAAGGGAATGCCGCTTTCGCGAATCTTGGTTTTGGCGCGCACCAGGCGTTGGCCCATGGCGGTGGGCGAGACCAGAAAGGCAGACGCGATGGTGGCGGCGTCGAAACCCAGCACCGTCTGCAGCATCAGCGGCGCGCGCACGCCTTCATCGATGGCGGGATGGGCGCAAGCGAAGAGCAGCTTCAGCCGCTCGTCGGGGATTTCGGTCACGTCCGCCGTCGCCAATTCCTCCGCCAACAATTCGAGATGCGGCTGAAAGCCTTCGCCGCGCTTCTTCGTGCGGTGGGCATCGATTGCTTTGCGCTTGGCGGCGGCCATCAGCCAGGCTTCCGGATTGTCGGGAATGCCGCGCTCCGGCCAGTGCAAGAGCGCGGAGGCGAAGGCTTCGGCCAGCGCATCTTCCGCCGCCGCCACATCGCGGGTACGGGCCGCGAGGAAGGCGACCAGCTTGCCATAGCTTCCGCGCGCAACGCGCTCGGCCGCCGCCTTGACCTCGCTTTTGTCCCGCATGCCGCCTTAGCCGGGCATCGCCCAGACGGGACGCACTTCGACATGGCCATGGCCGGCGGTGGGGCAACGGGCCGCCCATTTCAGCGCCGCGTCCAGATCCGGCACGTCGATCAGGTAATAGCCGGCAAGCTCTTCCTTGGTCTCCACGAAAGGCCCGTTCTGGACTTTCGACTTGCCGCCATCCAGATGCACGGTGGTGGCATCGCCGGCGGGACGCAGGCGGCGGGATTCGACGAAAGCCTTTTCCTGCTGCAGCGCCTGGGTGAAGGCGTAATAGGCGCCCGCCATGGTCTGCATTTCTTCCGGCTTCATGGCGGCAAGGGGTTTGGGGTCGGAAAACAGCACCAGCATATATTCCATGATCGTCTCCTTGGGTCGGGTCCGGCCAGTATCAGCCGCCACAGCGACGCGCGAAGGGAGACAGTTTCGACAGTGAGCGGCGTCCCGCAGGGTGAAATGGTCCGGGGGGGACCATTTCAAGCCGCGAACGCCCGGAGCGCAAGCGGAGGGCAGCAGGTCTGTCCAACGAATTTCCGATTTATACCGGCGCCGTCAGGCCGCGGGGCCTTGAACCCCGCGTTCCGTCACATCCGTGCCCGGCACCATGCGCTGCAGGATCTGATCCTTGCGGGTCATGTAGTGAAAGAAGATCGCCGCCGAGGCATGACCGATGGCGAGCAGGAGCAGCAGAACCGCCAGGATGATGTGCGTGGTCGCCAGCGTGCCGCCGGCGGCCTTGGCGGCATCGGGGGCAAGGTTCGCGAACAGGAAGATCTTGGGCCAGGGCACGGAGCCGAACAGCACCAGCGGCCGCGCCGGCACCGAGGCCAGGCTCCAGCCCGCCAGCGGCACCAGAATCATCAGCGCGTAAAGGGTGTAATGGGTGCCATGGGCGAAGGCGCGCTTGGCCGGGCTGAAATCGCGGGGCAGTTCGGGAATGGGATTCATCAGCCGCCAGCCCAGGCGCAGGATGCTCAAGACCAGCACCGTGGCGCCAATGGATTCATGTGCCATGATAACGCTGGGGCGTACCGCATCGGTGCGGTCCAGGAAATTCACAAACCAGATGCCCAGAACGATATTGGTCACGACCAGCACGGCGATGGTCCAATGAAACGCCATCGCCACGGTGCCGTAGCGGACATAATCATTCTTTGCGCCAGCAAGATGATGTTCGGAGTGGGATGCAAAGTCTGCGCTCATGAGATGACATCCTCCCTGTGCGATCAGAAATCATAAGTCCGGGCGCCGGAGATAGCGAGCCGTGCCGCGACGCGCCTGAAGCCGGACAGGCGTGAAACGCGTAAAGCGCGGATCGGTTCCACGACCTATTAAATGAGATGCTGCTGCGCCTTGGTCGTGCCGGAGGGGAATCAAATATGCTGATAGATCTGCACCGGATTGCCGTCGGGATCGGCAATCCAGGCGGCGCGAAGTTGACCGCCGAGAAAGTCATGCGGCGGGGTGAGCAGCGGCGCGCCCTTGTCCGTCAGCGCGGCCGCCGCTTCATCCACATCATCCACCTGAAACACGAGCTCGATGGAATGACCGCTTCCAGGTTTGAGGCCGTGATGCTCCCGCGCTGCGGCCAGGGTGGCGATGCCCAACGTAAAGCCGTCAAGTTTCAGCTCGATATGATCGGGCGGGCCGTTTTCGGGCGTGCGGAAGGTCTCGGCAAAGCCCAATCCTTCATAAAAGCCCACGGCGCGCGCGAGGTCTAGAGATTGATCTGCGGCGCGCGGAATTGGGGCATCGGATCCTCAGGCTGGGCATATGCCGTATGACGCGGGAACAACCCTGATTTCGACGGAAGTCCGGCGATGTTGGTCCCGCCATGCTAGCCTCTCGACGCCTGGCGTGTCAGCGCCGGCGCACGGGAAAGGGTAACCTCATGCAGACGCGCGAATTGGGAAAAAGCGGCCTCAAAGTCTCCGCCCTCGGGCTTGGCTGCATGGGATTGAGCGCCGCTTACGGTACGCCGGTGGAGACGGAGGCGGGCATCAAGCTGATCCGCGCCGCCGCCGAGAATGGCGTCACCTTCTTCGACACGGCAGAAGTCTATGGCCCCTTCACCAACGAGACCTTGGTGGGCGAGGCCTTGAAGCCCATCCGCAAGAGTGTGGCGATCGCCACCAAATTCGGTTTCGATACCTCCGCGCCCGTTGGCCAAACGCGTCTCGACAGCCGCCCCGCCCATATCCGCGAGGTGGTGGAAGCCTCGCTGAAGCGGCTTCAGACCGATGTGATCGATCTTCTCTATCAGCATCGCGTCGATCCCGCCGTGCCGATCGAGGATGTGGCGGGCGCGGTGAAGGACTTGATCGCGCAAGGCAAGGTCAAGCATTTCGGCCTGTCGGAAGCGAGCGCGAGCACCATCCGCCGTGCCCATGCGGTGCAGCGTGTGGCGGCGCTACAAAGCGAATATTCCCTGTGGTGGCGCGAGCCGGAAGAGGAGATGCTGTCGGTGCTGGAGGAATTGGGCATCGGCTTTGTCCCCTTCAGCCCCTTGGGGCGCGGCTTCCTCACCGGCAAGATCGACGCCAGCACCAAATTCGACGCCAATGATTTTCGCAACAATGTGCCGCGCTTCTCGCCCGAGGCGCGGGCCGCCAACCAGGCATTGGTGGATGTCATCGGCGCCATCGCCAAGAAGAAGCAGGCGACGCCGGCGCAGATCGCGCTGGCATGGCTTCTGGCGCAGAAGCCCTGGATCGTGCCCATTCCCGGCACCACCAAGCTCAGCCGGCTGGAAGAAAATCTTGGCGGCGCGGATGTGGCGCTATCGAAGGACGATCTTGCCGCTATCGACAAGGCGGTGTCGGGCATCGCGGTGCAAGGCGCGCGCTATTCGCAGAAGCTGCAGGATTTGGTGGACCGCTAGGCCCGCCGGTTTCTGCCTGCTATCATTCAAAAAAAGGGCAACGCGATGCGGCTGTTTCATGCGCTTCTGGGTGGGTTTTTGCTCGTGCCGTCGCTGGCTTTTGCGCAGCAATGGGCGCATTTCAATCCGCCGCCGCCCAGGAATGAGCCGCCGGTGGAAGTGGCCAACGGCATGGCGGTCAGTGCCCAGCATTATGCCAGCGACGTGGGCGCGCAGATTCTGAAGGACGGCGGCAACGCCATCGATGCGGCGGTGGCGATCGGCTATGCGCTGGCGGTGGTCTATCCCTCGGCGGGCAATATCGGCGGCGGCGGGCTTGCCACCATCCATCTCGCCAACGGCAAGGACACCTTCATCAATTTCCGGGAGAAGGCGCCGCTGGCCGCCAGCGCCAATATGTATCTCGACGCCAAGGGCAACATCATCCCCATGGCGAGCCTTTACGGCTATCAGGCTGTGGCGGTGCCGGGCACCGTTGCGGGCTTCGAGAAAATGCTCAGCGAATACGGCACCATGAAGCGGGCGCAAGTGATGGCGCCCGCGATCAAGCTGGCGGAGCAGGGTTATGTGTTGCAGGCGGGCGACCTCGCTTTCTTCCAGGCCAATGAAGAGTATTTCCGCAAAGAGGCCAATGTCGGCGCCATCTTCCTGAAGAACGGCAAACCTTATGCCGTGGGCGACCGGCTGGTGCAGAAAGACCTGGCGGCGACATTGCGGGAGATTTCCGCCAAGGGCGCGGACGTCTTCTACAAGGGCGACATCGCGCAGCGGGTGGTGGCGGCGTCGAAGGCGCGGGGCGGGCTTCTCACCATGCAGGATTTCGCCGCCTTCACCGCGGAGGAAACGCCAACGATCAACTGCGACTATCGCGGCTACCGTATCATCTCCGCGCCGCCGCCGTCGTCGGGCGGGGTGACGATCTGCGAGATCGCCAACATTCTGTCCGCCTATCCCATGGACAGACTGGGCCATCACTCGGCCAAGAGCGTGCATTATCTGGCCGAAGCGATGCGGCATGCCTTCGTGGACCGCAATTTCGGGCTGGGCGATCCGGCCTTTGTGAAGAACAAGGTCGACAAGTTCTTGTCGGCCAAGCACGCCGCCGATATCCGGGCCAAGATCGATCCCGTGAAGGCGACGCCTTCGACCGAGGTGAAGCCGGGCGTGACGCCGCATGAAGACGCGCAGACCACGCATTTCTCGGTGGTGGACAGGCAAGGCAACGCGGTCTCGATCACTTATACCATCAACGGCATCGCCTCGGGCTTCGGCGCGCAAGTGATCGCGGGCAATACCGGCTTCTTCCTCAACAATGAGATGGACGATTTCACCTCCAAAGTGGGCGCGCCCAATCTTTATGGCCTGATCCAGGGCGCCAACAATTCGATCCAGCCGGGCAAGCGACCGCTGTCGTCGATGAGCCCCAGCGTTGTGACAAAGGACGGCAAGCTTTTCATGGTGACGGGCAGCCCCGGCGGCTCCTTCATCATCACCACGGTGCTGGAGTCGATCCTGAACGTGGTCGACAACGGCATGAATGTGAAGCAGGCGGTGGATGCGCCGCGCCTGCATCACCAATGGCTGCCCGATGTGATCACCGCCGAGCCCAGCGCCATCGCACCGGATGCGAAGAAGGAGCTTGAGGCGGCGGGCTACAAAATCGCGGAAGAGAACAACGTCCTGTTCGGCTTCGATGAGGCGATCATCGTCGGGACCAAGAACGGCAAGCGCGTGGTCTATGGCGCCAATGACCGCCGCGCTACGGCCGGGTCGGCGGTGGGGTATTGAGGCGGGCTGATGTTCCAGTTGAGGACCGTTACCGCCACTATCTTATTGCTCGCGGTTGTCGAGGCGGCTGCGGCCCAGACCGTGAAGATCCTGCCGGAACGGCCTTATCTGGAGCCGGCCGCGGCCGGACCCAGCGCCAATTTCGACATCCTGGTCCGCAATGACAACGATCAACCGATGGCGGTGTCGAGCCTGACCGTTTATGTCGCCGACGGCTCGGGCCGCGAGGTGCTGGAGCGCCGTGTGGATGGCAATGGCGCTGCGCCATCGGTGAAGACTTTGGCCTTCGCACCGCTGAAACCTGGCGAGGCCAGGCTTGTGTTCAACCCGTTCCCCGTGATCCCCGCCGACATCATCGCCAAGGCAGTGCGGGTCGAGGTCGAGTTGTCGCCCAGCGACGACAAGGGCGCTGCGATCAACGGTACGGCCAAAGCCGAATTCCGTGCACCGCCGCCCGCCGCCTTGAAGCTGATGCTGCCCTTGGCCGGCAAGGTCTGGGTCTGGGACGGCCACGATCTTCTGGCCCATCACCGGCGCTGGGATTACAGCAATCCGGATATTATCGGCTTCGGCTTCTCCAGCAACGCCATGCGCTATTCCTACGATCTTGTCCGCGTGGACGCAGAAGGCCGGCGCGTGGTCGGCGATCCGGCGCGAAATGAGAACCATTTGAGCTTCGGCCTGCCGGTTCGCGCGCCGGCCGACGGTGTGGTGGTGGAGATCGAGAACGCCCAGACCGATGACGGCAAGTTCGATCCCTCGACGTTCCGGCAGCATCCGAACCTGGTGTTGGGCAATCATGTCGTCATTCGCCACAGCGACGGAATGTTCAGTATCCTGGGGCACGTGAAGCAGGGCAGCGTCACGGTGAAGGCCGGCGATGTGGTCAAGGCTGGCCAAACGGTCGCCGCTGTCGGTAACTCCGGGACCTCGCTGTTTCCGCACCTGCATTATCAGTTGATGGATGGCCCGACCTTCGCATCGGAAGGCGTGCCCAGCGCCTTCAAGGGCTTGACGCGGCTGCGCGGCAGCAAACGTTCTCCGCTGCCGGCCAGCGCGATCGACAGCGGCGACGTGATCGAGAGCCGGTAGCCGCCGCGTTCGTTCAGTCGCTCTTCGCGGCGTGGGCTTTTTCGTAAAAGTCGGCGAGGCTTAAGAGTTGCCCGGCGC
>Ga0105240_10006889_pt1 | contig 16608 bp, 8 predicted proteins | sample KBSC54metaG_FD_80426 | JGI IMG/M metagenome (GOLD analysis project Ga0105240, IMG submission 80426) | Corn rhizosphere microbial communities from Kellogg Biological Station, Michigan, USA - KBS C5-4 metaG | ecosystem: Host-associated > Plants > Roots > Rhizosphere > Soil | place: Michigan, USA...
ATGCAGCCGATGGTCACCAGCGGCGCCGTCGAGAAGCCGTACTCCTCGGCGCCCAGCAGCGTCGCCACCACCACGTCGCGCCCCGTCTTCAGCTGGCCGTCGGTCTCGACGCGGATGCGGCTGCGCAGGTCGTTCAGCACCAGCACCTGGTGCGCCTCGGCCAGCCCCAGCTCCCAGGGGATGCCCGCGTGCTTGATGCTGGTCAGCGGCGACGCGCCCGTGCCGCCGTCGTGCCCGCTGATCAGCACCAGGTCGGCGTGCGCCTTGGCCACGCCCGCCGCGATGGTGCCCACGCCCACCTCGGCCACCAGCTTGACGCTGATGCGGGCGTTGGTGTTCGAGTTCTTCAGGTCGTGGATCAGCTGGGCCAGATCCTCGATCGAGTAGATGTCGTGGTGGGGCGGCGGCGAGATCAGCCCCACGCCCGGCGTGGCGTGGCGGACCTTGGCCACCCACGGGTAGACCTTCGAGCCGGGCAGCTGCCCGCCCTCGCCGGGCTTGGCCCCCTGGGCCATCTTGATCTGCAGCTCCTGCGCCTGCGTCAGGTAGTGGCTGGTCACGCCGAAGCGCCCCGAGGCCACCTGCTTGATGGCGCTGTTGCGCGAGTCGCCGTTGGCGTCGGGCACGTAGCGGGCGGGATCCTCGCCCCCCTCGCCCGTGTTGCTCTTGCCGCCGATGCGGTTCATGCCGATGGCCAGCGTCTCGTGCGCTTCCTTGCTGATCGAGCCGAAGGACATGGCGCCTGTCTTGAACCGCTGCACGATCTCGTCGACCGACTCGACCTCTTCCAGCGGCACCGGCGGGCGGACGTTGCGCAGCTCCATCAGCCCGCGCAGCGTGGTCAGGTGCTCGGCCTGATCGTCGATCAGCTTCGAGTACTCCTTGAACACGCTGTAGTTGCCGGTGCGGCAGGCGTACTGCAGCTTGTGGATGCTCTCCGGGTTGAACAGGTGGTACTCGCCGTCGCGGCGGTACTTGTAGTTGCCGCCCGGATCCAGCGTCTCCTGCGCCAGCGGGCGCTCGGGGAAGGCGCGCATGTGGCGCTGCTTCACCTCCTCGGCGATCTCCTTCATGCCGATGCCGCCGATGCGCGACGCCGTCCAGGTGAAGTACTCGTCGATGAAGTCCTTGGCCAGACCGATGGCCTCGAACACCTGGGCGCCGTGGTAGCTCTGGATGGTCGAGATGCCCATCTTCGAGATGACCTTGACGATGCCCTTGCTGACGGCCTTGACGTACTTCTGCTCGGCCTTGTCGGGATCGCCCGCCAGCAGGCCCTGGCGGATCTGGTCGTGCAGGGTCTCGAAGGCCAGGTAGGGGTTGATGGCCGACGCGCCGTAACCGACCAGCAGCGCGAAGTGGTGCACCTCGCGCGGCTCGCCCGTCTCCAGCACCAGGCCGACCCGGGTGCGGGTCCCCTCGCGCAGCAGGTGGTGCTGCACGGCCGCCACCGCCAGCAACGACGGGATGGGGGCGTGGGTGGCGTCGTGGCCGCGGTCCGACAGGATGATGATGTTCTTGCCGGCGGCGATGGCGTTGCTGCAGGCCTTGCGCAGCTCCTGGACGGCGTCACGCAGCGCCGGCGCCCCGCCCTTGATGGGCCACAGCATCGGGATGGTGATCGAGTGGAAGCCGTGCGAGTGGCCGTTGCCGTCGAGCTGGCGCAGGCGCTCCAGCTCCTCGTTGCGCAGCACGGGGCTGGCCAGCGTGATCTGGCGCGCCGACTCGGGCGTCGGCTCCAGCAGGTTCCCCTCGGGGCCGATCGAGGTGTCGACCGCCATGACGATCTCCTCGCGGATGGCGTCGACGGGCGGGTTCGTCACCTGGGCGAACAGCTGCTTGAAGTAGCCGAACAGCAGCTGGGGGCGATTGGACAGCACCGCCAGCGGCGTGTCGTTGCCCATCGACCCGTTCGGCTCGACGCCGTCGGCGGCCATGGGGCCGACCAAGATCTTCAGATCCTCGCTGGTGTACCCGAACGCCTCCTGGCGCCGCAGCACCGTCTCGTGATCGGGCTCGATCACGGTGGGGGGCTTGGGCAGATCGGACAGGCTGACCAGGTGCTTCTTCAGGTAGTCGCCGTACGGTTCGGCGCTGGCGATCTGGTGCTTGATCTCCTCGTCCGAGACGATGCGGCCCAGCTCGGTGTCGACCAGGAACATGCGGCCCGGCTGCAGGCGGCCCTTCTCGGCGATGCGCTCCTGCGCGATGTCCAGCACGCCCACCTCGGAGGCCAGCACCACCATGCCGTCCTTGGTGACCCAGTAACGCGACGGACGCAGGCCGTTACGATCCAGCACCGCGCCGATGCGGATCCCGTCCGTGAAGCAGACCGCGGCGGGGCCGTCCCAGGGCTCCATCAGGCAGCCGTGGAACTCGTAGAAGTCGCGCTTCTCCTTGCTCATCGACTCGTGGTTGGACCACGGCTCGGGCACCATCATCATGACGGCGTGGGGCAGCGACCGGCCGGCCAGGTACAGCAGCTCCAGCGCGTTGTCGAACATGGCCGAGTCGGACCCGCTGGTGTCGATGACCGGCAGGCACTTCTTCAGATCGTCGCCGAACAGCTTCGACGAGAACATGCTCTCGCGCGCGTGCATCCAGTTCACGTTGCCGCGCAGCGTGTTGATCTCGCCGTTGTGGGCGATCAGGCGATAGGGATGGGCGCGCTGCCAGCTGGGGAACGTGTTGGTCGAGAAGCGCGAGTGGACCAGCGCCAGCGCCGACTCGACGCGCTCGTCCTGCAGATCCAGGTAGAAGGCGCGCACCTGGTCGCAGTTCAGCATGCCCTTGTAGACGATGGTGCGGGCGGACAGGCCCGAGACGTAGAACTGGCCGCGGCCCGGGATGGGCGACTGGCGGACCTGGTGGCGAACCGAGCGTCGGATCACGTACAGCTTCCGCTCGAACGCCATGTCGTCGGCGATGTCGGGGCTGCGCTCGATGAAGACCTGCTTCAGCACCGGCTGCGAGCCGCGGGCGGTCGGGCCCAGCATGCTGTTGTCGGTGGGGACGGTCCGCCAGCCCAGGAACTTCTGCCCCTCGGCGCGGGCGGCCTGCTCGAACATCAGCTCGCACGCCTCGCGGCTGGCGTCGTCCGTGGGCAGGAACACCAGCCCGGCGCCGTACCGGCCGGCGGCGGGCAGCTTGATGTTGGCCTTGTGGCACTCCTCGACCAGGAAGCGATGCGGGATCTGCATCAGGATGCCCGCGCCGTCACCCGAGTTGGTCTCGCAGCCGGTCGCGCCACGGTGCTGCAGGTGCAGCAGGATCTGCAACGCGTCCTGGACGATCTGCTTCGACTTCCGCCCCTTGACGTCGACGACGAAGCCGACGCCGCACGCGTCATGCTCCAGGGAGGAGTCGTAGAGACCTTGGTTCTCAGGGATGTCGAGTTGCCTTGTCATGACCGCCGCTTCCTTACCTTGTTTCCGTGTTTCCGCTGTGTTTCTGAGTCGATCTGGCGAAAGGTGCCGAAACGACCGACTCTATCAACAGAGGCCCGCCGTTCAAGCGCCACGGCCCCTGCGCGGCAGAAAACTGCCCTCATGTTTCCAATGTGTCGGCGAAGCGCCACGGGCGGCTCCGGTGGGTTTTGCCTCGGACAATCGGGCCCGCTTCCGAATGAGTGCTGGCTTTATGAGTCTGCAGGCCCCACTGTCACTGGATGGCTAAAACCTGGATGCCGAAGAATGACAGCAAAGCCCGCAAGGCCTACGAGAAGGCCTTCGAGAAGGCGATGCGCGCGCTCGTCTCCCCGAAGGGACGTCGCAACACGTCGTTTCGCCCGCGCTGATCCTTCGCAGTAGCCGCCCCTGCCTGTGAAGACAGGTTCGGGGCGGCCGTAACGCCGCCCAGGAACCTCACGGCTTCCCGGAAGCCACACGGGGCCTCAGACGAGACGCCCGATGACAGGCCGCCCAGCCCCTCAGTCCAGGATCTTCCGCACCGTCTCGCGCACGTCCTTGTAGACGTTGGGCAGGTGATAGGGCTGGTTGGCGTGCTTCGGGTGGGGCACCTGACCCAGCTTGCCTTCGTGGTAGGCGACCTTGAAGTCGCTGAACTTCAGCCCGTTGGCCGTGCTGACCACCACCACGCGGTGGCGGGACTCGATCAGCCCGCGCGCCACCAGCTTCTCCAGGGCAGCCAGCGCCACGCCGGTGTGGGGGCAGTTGAACAGGCCGGTCAGGTCGGCGCGCGCCGCGGCGTCGGCCAGCTCGGACTCCGAGGCCTGCTCGACCACGCCGTCGAACTGCTGCAGCGTGCGCACGGCCTTCTTGTAGCTGACCGGGTTGCCGATCTGGATGGCCGACGCCAGCGTGGGCTTGGCCGTGACCGGCTTGAACGTCTCGAAGTTCGTCAGATAGCTGGTGTACAGCGGGTTGGCCGCCTCGGCCTGCGCCACGCAGATCCGCGGCAGGCGCGAGATCAGCCCCAGGTCGCGCATCATCAGGAAGCCCTTGCCCAGCGCGCTGACGTTGCCGAGGTTGCCGCCCGGGATCAGCACCCAGTCGGGCACCTCCCAGTCGAACTGTTGCACCATCTCGATGGCCACCGTCTTCTGGCCCTCGATGCGCAGGCTGTTCATGCTGTTCGCCAGGTAGACGCCCTCTTCCTCGGCCAGCTGCTGCACGATGGCCATGCAGGCGTCGAAGTCGCCGTCTATGGCCAGGACGTGGGCGCCGTTCGCCAGCGGCTGGACCAGCTGGGCGGTCGAGACCTTGCCCCGTGGCAAGATGACCATCGTCTTGATCCCGGCCGCCGCCCCGTAGGCGGCCAGCGCCGCCGAGGTGTCGCCCGTCGACGCGCACGCCACCGCCTTCAGGGGGCGGCCGTCCGCGATCATCTGCTTCACCGTCGACACCAGCACCGTCATGCCCAGGTCCTTGAACGACCCGGTGTGCGACACGCCGCACTGCTTGATCCACAGCTCGGAGAGGCCCAGCTCGCGCCCGTAGCGCTCGGCCCACAGCAGGTTCGTGCCACCCTCCATCATCGAGACGACGTTCTCGTCCAGGATGTGCGGCTGCACCCACTCCTTCTTGCCCCACACGCCCGAGCCGTACGGCCACTGGGTCCGCTGGTAGCGCTCGTCGAACAGCTTGATCCAGGCGGCGGCGCTGCGCGCCTTCAGGTGCTCGATGTCGTGCACCACCTCGAGCAGATCGTGGCACTTCGGGCAGCGGTAGATGACCTGATCGAGCGGGTAATCCCCGGAGCAGCCGGAGATGCAACGAAAGACGGAGCGGGACGTCGGCATGGCGGCCTTGAATGTACTAGAAGGCGAGCCCGCTTGCAGCCGGCCCGCCACCCGGAGGCGATGATCGCGGCGGCGGCGCTCGGAACCCTTTTGGTTCCCCTCATGATAGAAACGGCGCTCGCCATGCCCGCCGCCAGTCAGAAGCGCCTTGCGCCCGAGATCCACAAGTTCGGTGGCGCGTCGCTCGCCGACGTCGCCGCCTTCCGGCACGCCATCGACATCGTCTGCAAGCGAACCGGCCCCCGGGTCGTGGTCTGCTCCGCTCCGTCCGGGGTCACGGACGTCTTGCTGGGCATGGCCAGGCGGGCGCGCAGCGGCCAGGAGAACGGCCTGCAGTCGGATTCGGTGGCGCTACGCCGCCGCTACCAGACGATCCTGCAGGCGATCGTCCCGACGAAGTCGGCGCGCCGGGCCGCCTCCGAGGCGATCGACCGCGCGTTCGACGAGCTGGACGCCCTGGTGGGCAGCTTGCTGGTCCTGAAAGAGCTGACCCCGCGTACCAGCGACTTCATCGCCGCCCGCGGCGAGCGCCTGTCGGCCCTGCTGTTCGCGGCGGGGCTGGAGGCGGCAGGAGAGAAGTCCCGCTATGTCGACGCCGTGGATGTCGTCATCACCGACGGCCCCTACGGCGGCGCCTCGCCGAACCTGATGCTGACCGACATGTCGGCGCGCAAGCAGCTGCGCCCGTTGCTGGACCGGGGCATCCTGCCCGTGGTGCCGGGCTTCCTGGGCGCCGTGCCGGCCGCTGACGACGACGACCCCGGCGTGGTCCGCCCCGCCGCCACCCTGGGCCGCGGCGGCACCGACCTGACCGCCACGCTGATGGGCCGGGCGCTGGGCGCCCGCGAGGTGATGCTGTGGAAGGACGTCCCCGGCATGCTGACCGCGGACCCGCGCGTCGTGCCCAATGCCCGCGTGATCCCTCAGCTTCACGTGCGCGAGGCGGCCGAGCTGGCCTACTTCGGCGCCAAGGTGCTGCACCCGCGCGCGCTGATCCCGGTCTCGGGCCGCAACATCCCCGTGTTCGTGCGCCCCTTCGCCGATCCCTCGGCGGTCGGCACCGAGATCTCGGGGCGCCAGACCCTGGACCGCTACCCCGTGAAAGCACTGTCGGCCATGCCGGGCCAGGCGCTGCTGACCGTCGCGGGCAGCGGCATGCTGGGCGTGCCCGGCATCGCGGCCCGCACGTTCGCGGCGCTGTTCGACGAGGGCATCAGCGTCTCCCTCATCTCGCAGTCGTCGTCCGAGCAGTCGATCTGCTTCTCGGTCCCCGAGTCGGCCGCCAAGCGGGCCCAGAAGCGCCTAGCCGAGGAGTTCCGGGACGAGCTGGCGCGCGAGGACATCGACAGCGTCGACATCAAGACGGGGCTGGCCACGCTGGCCGTGGTGGGCATCGGCATGGCCGGTCACCCCGGCATCGCCGCCCGCGTGTTCCGCGCCCTGGCCGACGCCGGCGTGAACATCGTCGCCATCGCCCAGGGGTCGTCCGAGCTGAACATCTCGTTCGTCGTGGCGGCGTCCGCCACGGCGGCCGCCCAGCGGGCCATCCACGACGCCTTCCAGCTGGCGAAGATCGGGGGCGGCGCCGCCACCGGGGGCGACCACGTCGACGTGGTGCTGCTGGGCTTCGGACAGATCGGCCGCACCCTGGCCGAGATGATCGCCAAGGGCAACGGCAAGGGCAACGGCAAGGAATCGGCCGCCCGCAAGGGCGCCAAGGCCGTGCGCATCGTGGGCGTCATCGACCGCACCGGCTTCCTGTTCGATCCGGACGGCCTGTCGGCTCGCGACGTCAACGGCCTGATCTCCCTCAAGGAAGGTGGCCGGGGCTTCGCCGACGCGCCCGCGGGACGGGTGGCGCGGCCCGCCGACGCCATCGCCACGCTGGCCAAGCACGCCCTGTCGCGACCCGTGCTGGTGGACGTGACGGCCGCCGACACGACCGAGCTGATCAAGGAGGCGCTGGGCGCCGGCATGGACGTCGTGCTGGCGAACAAGCGGCCGCTCTCCGGGTCGCGCGAGTCGCACGCCGAGCTGAACGCCCTGGCCGCGAAGTCGGGCCAGCGCATCCTGTTCGAGGCGACGGTGGGCGCGGGCCTGCCCATCCTGGACACCTACAAGAAGCTGGCCGAGTCCGGCGACAAGGTGCTGCGCATCGAGGGCTGCGTCTCGGGAACGCTGGGCTTCCTGATGACCGAGATCGGCAAGGGGCGCCCGTTCTCGGAGGCGCTGCGCCGGGCGATGGAGAAGGGCTTCACCGAGCCGGATCCGCGCGACGACCTGTCGGGCGCGGACGTCGGCCGCAAGGCGCTGATCCTGGGACGCCTGCTGGGCTTCGAGGGCGACCCCGACGAGGTCGAGGTCGAGTCGCTGGTCCCGGAGGCCTACCGCAAGCTGCCCCTCAGCGCGTTCCTCGCTCGACTGGAGGAGCTGGACAAGGACTGGGCGGGGCGCCTGGCCGCCGCCAAGAACAAGGGGGGCGCGCTCCGTTACGTGGCCACCGTCACCAAGAACCGCATCGCCGTGGGTCTGCGGACCGTCGATGGCTCCAGCCCCTTCGCCGGCCTGAAGGGCACCGACAACCAGATCGCCTTCACGACGAACCGCTACAAGGAGAACCCGCTGGTGGTGACCGGCCCGGGCGCCGGCCTGGCCGTCACGGCAGCGGGCGTCCTGAACGACATCCTGGGCCTGACCAGCTAACCCCGCCGCCAGGGGCGGCGGGCGCCTTTGGTCGATACGGGGCCCCGGCACGTACAACGAAAAACGGGAGGCCGAAGCCTCCCGTTTCCCGTGTGAAAGCCGGAGCAGGTCCGGCGCTGATGAGGGCCTAGAAGAAGGTCAGAGCGGCCAGCTCGGCCGTGACCTGGTTCTTCTTCGTGCCGGCGAACGTGTTGGCGTCACCCGCGAAATCGGCGCGGACCTCGGGACGCAGCTCGAAGTTCTTGCCCACCGGGATGCCCGCCATGACGGTGCCTTCCTCGAAGTTCGAGGTGTGCGACAGGGCGTCGCTGTGAGCCCCGACGTACTCGGCGCGGGCGGCCAGATACAGGTGGTCGGCCACGACGAAGCGGCCCATGGCGGCGGCGCCCAGGTAGTAGTTGCCGCCTTCCTTGATGTAGTCGATGTTCAGGTTCAGCCCGACCTTGTCGTTCAGGGTCAGGGCCACGACCAGGTCGCCCAGGAAGCGCGTGTCGCCCGGCGTGCTGGAATCCGTCGCCGTCTGCGTGGACTCCTTGCCGAAGTACGTGGTCGCGATGATCGACACCATCGGGTTGACGGTGATGGCGGCCGAAACTTCGCCCGTCTTCCAGGCGTTGTTGTCGGGATCGTTGTTCCAGCCGTTCACGATGCCGGCCTGCAAGGTCAGGTTATCATTGACCTTCAGGTTGGCGCGCACGCCGGTGTGCAGCAGCGGGATGATGTTGAACAGCATCGAGCGCGAGTACAGCCAGTTCTTGTTGGCCTCGATGACCTCCGCTCCGGCCGTGGTGACGAACTTACCGAAATCCAGGGTCAGGTTGCCCGGCAGTGCGATCTCGCCATAGGCCTGCTCGATCAAGAAAGCGCTGGCCGTGGTGCCACTGGCGGTCGGAGCTCCCGTGTTCGCGCCGTTGATGATGCTGCCCACCGAGCCGTAGCCGATGTCCAACTGCATCGACACGGGATCCAGGGAGGCGTTCATGGACAGCTTGGTCAGCGCCAAGGTGATGCTGTTCGAGTTCGTGTCGAAGGCCCGACCGATGCCGCCGGACGGACCGTACAGCGTGTTCGCGCCGTCAGGACGCGTGAAATTGAACAGGTAGTACGCGTCGACCAACCCGCCGAACGTGAACTTCGGCGAAGGAGCTCCGGAGACTGCCGTGGCAGGGGCAGCGGCAGGGGCGGGGGCGGCCATGACCGCGGCCGGAGTGGAGGGGGGCACCTCGACCACGGGCGCCGGCGGGGGCGGAGGAGGCGGCGGAACGGCCTCCATCGCGGGCGGAGGCGCAGCGGGCGGCGGGGCCGCGGGCGGCATTTGAGCGTAAGCAGAAGCGGAGAACAACAATCCAAGTGCACTGGCGCAGACGGCGAGGCGCATTCGTAACCCCCTTATTCAGTTTCGGTGTCGTTGACTGGCGCACACCCTATCCGGGGCTTCGAAGCGCTGTAAAGTAATTTGCGGGAGGCTCGCCATCATTTTGCCTCCTAGAAATCACACGGAAATATGATGGAAACATCGCCGCTACGTCGAAATTCACCAATGATTTAGCGGATCCGTGACCGCCGCCGCAGGGCCTAACTACGCGATCGGCGTGCCGGCGATGAGGGCGAGCACTGCGTCATGGTCCGGCATGCTGGGCTGAGCACCCCGGCCGGTCACGCAAAGTGCACCGGCCGCCGAGGCGTAACGGATGGCCTCCGCTTCGCCCATGCCGCCCGCCAGCGCGACCGCCAGACCGGCGTTGAAGGCGTCCCCGGCAGCCGTCGTGTCGACCGCCTCGACCGGGAAGGCGGGGTACAGGTGCTCGGTCGTGTCGGTGACCATCAAGGCGCCCTGGCGGCCCATCTTCACCAGCACGCGCCGCCCGCCGCGCGCGATCAGCTGGCGGGCGCGGGTGACCGCCTCCCCCCGCCGCAACGTCGCCTGCGGCGCGCTCCCGGTCAGGACCGACAGCTCGCTCTCGTTCGGCGTCAGGTAGTCGACCGAGCGCAGGAGCATGTCCGCCAGGGCGCGGGCGGGGGCGGGATCCAGGATCACCAGCGCCCCGCTCTCCTTGGCCACGCGGGCCGCCGTCTGCACGGTGGGCAGCGGCACCTCCAGCTGCAGCAGCACCACCGCCGCGCCCGCGACCGCGTGGTGCGCCTGGCTCAGCCCGGCCGGGGCGAACGCGCCGTTGGTTCCCGGGACGACCACGATCTGGTTCTGGCCGCCCGCGTCCGTGGTTATCAAGGCCAGGCCGGTCGGCAGACCGGGCGACGTTCCGACGTGGGTGACGTCCACGCCGACGTTGGCCAGGTTCTGTCGCAGCCAGCCGCCGTAGGCGTCGTCGCCCACGCGCCCGACCATGCGCACGGGCATGGCGCCCGCCGCCAGACGAGCGGCCGCGTACGCCTGATTCGCGCCCTTGCCGCCGGGAAAGACGGTGAAGTCCGCGCCGGTGACCGTCTCACCGGGCGCGGGGAAGCGGCGGACCGACACGACCAGGTCGGCGTTCAGACTGCCGACGACGGTGACGCCCGCCCCCATCGCGCCGGCGGCGTCCGCTAGGACGCCGCGGTCCCTTCTTCGATGAGGACCAGCAAGTCGCCCGCCTCGACGCCCTCGCCGGCGCCCGAGACGATCTCGCGCACGATGCCGTTCACGGGCGCCTTCACGACGGTCTCCAGCTTCATGGCCTCGGTGACCAGCAGCTTCTGGCCCGCGGTGACCTTCTCACCCACCTTGGTGACCAGATCGATGACCCGGCCCGGCATGGGCGCGCCCACCTCGCCCTTGCGGCCGGGCGTGGCCTTGCGCCGCTTGGGACCGGTGACCTTCGCCGATTCATCGAACACCCGGATCGACCGCTGCTGGCCGTTCAGCTCGAACGTCACCTGGCGGGCGCCGTCGGCCTCGACGTCGCCTACCGACAGCAGCTTCACGATCAGGGTCTTGCCCGGCTCGATGTCGATCCAGGCCTCCTCGCCCACGCGCAGACCGTAGAAGAAGGCGGGCGTGGGCAGCACGGACGTGTCGCCGTGCAGGGCCCGGTGCTCCATGTACTCGCGCAGCACCTTGGGGTACAGCGCATACGACACGACGTCGCGGCGCAGGACCGGTCCGCCGGCGAGCCGCTCCAGCTCGGCCTTGCCGCCCTCCCAGTCGAACGGCGGCAGCGTCTCGCCCGGGCGGCCCTCGATGGCGGCCGTCCCCTTCAGCACGTGCGCGCGCAGCGGCTCGGGGAAGCCGCCCGGGGGCTGGCCCAGGCCGCCCCGCATGTAGTCGATGACGGAACCGGGGAAGGTCAGCTCGGGCGCCTTCTCGACGACGCCCCGCGAATCCAGGCCCTGCTTCACCATCCAGATCGCCATGTCGCCCACGACCTTCGACGACGGGGTCACCTTGGGGATGTCGCCGAACAGCTGGTTCACCTCGGCGTAGGCGCGCTTGACCGCCTCCCACGACTGGGCGCCCAGCCCCAGGCCCTCGGCCTGCGCGCGCAGGTTCGAGTACTGGCCGCCCGGGATCTCGTGCTGGTACACGTCCGCGGCGGGCGCCTTCAGGCCCGACTCGAACGGCGCGTACCACTCGCGCACCGTGTCCCAGTAGACCGACAGCTTCTCCAGCACGACGGGATCCAGCTTCGGATCACGGGGCGACCCCTCCAGCGCCACCAGCAGCGTCTCCAGCGAGGGCTGCGACGTCATGCCCGACATCGACCCCGCCGCCACGTCGATGATGTCGACGCCCGCCTCCACCGCGGCCACGTACGAGGTGATGCCGTTGCCCGAGGTGTCGTGCATGTGCAGGTGGATCGGCACGTCCACCGCCTCGCGGATGGCCGTGACCAGCATGGTGGCGGCGCGGGGCTTCAGCAGGCCGGCCATGTCCTTGATGCAAAGGATGTGGGTGCCCATGGCCACCACCTCCTTCGCCATCTTCACGTAGTAGTCCAGGTCGAACTTGGTGCGGCGCGGATCGCTGACGTCGCCCGTGTAGCACAGGGCCGTCTCGACGATCTTGCCGGACTTCTGGGCGGCCGCGATCGCCACCTTCATGCTGCTGACGTCGTTCAGCGCGTCGAAGATGCGGAACACGTCGATGCCCCCGGCGGCCGCCTCCTCGATGAAGGCCCGCACCACGTCGTCCGGATAGTTCGTGTAGCCGACGGCGTTCGCGCCCCGCACCAGCATCTGGAACAGCAGGTTCGGCACCTTGGCGCGCAGGTCCTCCAGGCGCTTCCAGGGATCCTCGGACAGGAAGCGATAGGCGACGTCGAACGTGGCGCCGCCCCACATCTCCAGCGAGAAGAAGTCCGCGCACAGGTGCGACGTCGCGTGCGCGATCTTCGTCAGGTCGAAGGTCCGCAGGCGGGTGGCCAGCAGCGACTGATGGGCGTCGCGCCAGGTCGTGTCCATCAGCCGCACGCGGCGGTCGCTGCGCAGCCAGCGCACGATGCCCTCGGGGCCCTGCTCGTCCAGGATCTGCTTCGTCCCGCGCGGGGGCGGGCCGGGCGGCACCACGGGCACCAGCGGGGCCTTCGTCAGGGCGCCCTGGTGCGGCTTGGGCTTGCCGCGCACCGTGGGGTGGCCGTTCACCACCATGCTGCCCACGTAGCGCAGCATGCGGGTGGCTCGGTCGCTGCGCGGCCGGTAGCGGACCAGCTCGGGCGTCTCGTCGACGAACGTGGTGTGCGCGGCCCCCGTGGCGAAGGTGGGGTGGTCCAGCACGTTCTCGAGAAAAGCGATGTTCGTCTTCACGCCGCGGATGCGGAACTCGCGCAGGGCGCGGCCCAGCTTGCGGCGCACGTACTCCCACTCCAGCCCCGACGCCGTGACCTTCGCCAGCAACGAATCGTAGTAGGGGGACACGCGCGCCCCCACGTAGCCCGAGCCGTCGTCCAGGCGGATGCCCAGGCCCACGGCCGGGCGGTAGACGTTGATCTTGCCGGTGTCGGGCAGGAAGTCGTTCTGGGGATCCTCGGCGGTGATGCGGGCCTGGATGGCATAGCCCCGGCGCTCGATGGCGGCCTGATTGGCGATGCCGATCTCGGGGCTGTCCAGCCGCTTGCCCATGGCCACGAAGATCTGCGCCTGCACCAGATCGTGGCCCGTGATGACCTCGGTCACCGTGTGCTCGACCTGGATGCGCGGGTTGACCTCGATGAAGTAGTGCGAGCCGTCGGCCCCCACCAGGAACTCGACCGTGCCGGCGTTCGTGTAGTTCGCCTGGCGCGCCACCTTCAGGGCGTCCTGGGCGATCCGCTCGCGCAGCGCCTCGGGCAGCGACCAGGCGGGGGCGTACTCGACCACCTTCTGGTGGCGCCGCTGCACCGAGCAGTCGCGCTCGAACAGGTGGACCATGTTGCCGTGCTCGTCCGCCAGCACCTGCACCTCGATGTGCTTGGGGCGGACCACCAGCTTCTCGATGAACACGCTGTCGTCGCCGAACGCCTTGCGGGCCTCGGACTGCGCGCGGTTCAGCGACTCCTCCAGCTCGTCGGCGCTGCGCACCACGCGCATGCCGCGGCCACCGCCGCCGCCGGCCGCCTTGACGAACACCGGGTAGCCGACCCGGTCGGCGAACGCGCGGGCGTCGGCCAGGCGCGTGATGGCGTTGGGCGTCCCCGGCACCACCGGCACGCCGGCCGCCTCGGCGATCTTCCGGGCGGCGATCTTGTCGCCCAGCGACAGGATCGTCTCCGGCGACGGGCCGATGAACTTGATGCCGGCCTCGCGGCACTTGCGGGCGAACGAGGCGCGCTCGGACAGCAGGCCGTAGCCGGGGTGGATCGCGTCGACGTTCTGGCGCTTGGCCAGCGCGACGATCTCGTCCTCCGCCAGGTAGGCGGCCACGGGCTCCAGGCCCTTGCCGACCATGTAGGCCTCGTCCGCCTTGTAGCGATGCAGATGGACGCGGTCCTCCTCCGAGAAGATCGCGATGGTGCGGATACCCAGCTCGGAGCACGCGCGGAAGACACGGATGGCAATTTCGCCGCGGTTGGCACACAGCACGCGGCGGAACGGGAGCGACGTCATGGGACGACGATCTGTGCCGACGACGCGCGCAAAGTCAATCGGAAAAGCCTTTACTTAGCGGGGCCTGCGCGTGGCCGCGGCAGCGCCGTCCGGCGGGGTCAGCCGGCGCGGAACTGGAAGTCGCGCTCGCGCACGACGACGGGCTCGCGGCCGTCGACCAGGAAGGCGCGGCCCTCGCCCACCATTCCGTTGTAGGTCATCAGGTACCAGACGTCGATGCCCCAGCGCGCGTGGCCGCTCTCGCAGGGCGGGGACCACTCAGCGGCTTCCAGATCGCCCAGTCCCGGCGGCCGGAAGGACGCCTGCGACTGGACCTCGCGGAACGAGGGCGAGGCGCGCACGATCGCGACCGCCCGCTCGGCGGCCACGGGATCGATCTCGCGGCGCCACTCGCTGACCAGGCGCAGGCGCGCCGGCGCGCCGCCCAGCTCGATCTCCGCCTCGTACGCCTCGTCGGCGGGCATGCCCGCCAGATCGGGCACGTCGAACTCGGGGAACAGATCGTCGCGCTTGATCTCTTTCATGCGCTCGGCGCGCGCGGCCTCGGCGGCGGCGCGGCGCTCGTCCGTGTAATACGCCGACAGCCGCAGGATCGCGTTCTTGGACGGCAGGCGGTGATCCCAGTCGAGGATCCAGTCGCCACCCACGTACGCGGCCTCGCCGAACGGGACGATGGGCGGCAGCTCGGCAGCGATCCGCGCGCCATTCGTGGCCGCCGCGACGTCGGACTGCGCAGCCAGACGAGGGTGCACGATCAGCCGATCCTTCAGGAAGTCTCTGAGATCCAGACCCATGCGCCCGGGAAATTGTAGTGTCGCGCGACAAAAGCCGCCAGCTACCGTCGATCTTGGCGCCTGTTTCTTTCGTCGCCGTCCGTGTCGGCGGCTCCTCGTCACCCGGCCGCTTGTTATCCTCCGGGCCTCGTGTCCTGGCCGTTCTCCCGCCGTCTCGACTGGGCGCTCGCCGAGAATCGCCTCGCCCGCGCCGAAGCGGCCGCCCGGCATCGTCCCGATTTCCTGGACCTGACGATCTCGAACCCGACCCTGCCCGAGCTGGGTCTTCCCGACGTCTCGGCCGCGCTGGGGCGGGCCCTGGCGCGACATCCGGCCGGCGTCTACGCGCCCGCCTCCTCGGGGATGCCGTCGGCGCGTGAGGCCGTGGCCGCGCAGTACCGCGCCGCCGGGCACGTCCTGGACGGCCAGCGCATCATCCTGACCGCCAGCTCCAGCGAGTCGTACGCGCTGCTGTTCAAGCTGCTGGGCGATCCCGGCGACGCGGTGCTGGTCCCCGCGCCCAGCTACCCGCTGTTCGACTATCTGGTGCGGCTGGAGGGCCTGACGCCGATGCCGTACCGATCGTCGTACGAGCCGCCGGGTCGCTGGCACCTGGACGCGGAAAGCCTGGACGGCGCGGCGGCCAGGGCCGTGCGCGACGGCCGCCGGGTGGCGGCCATCGTCACCGTCAACCCGAACAACCCCACCGGCGCCGCGCTGGACGAGGCCGAAGCGGACGCGCTGGAAGCGCGGTGCGCCGTTCATCGCGCCGCCCTGATCGCCGACGAGGTCTTCAGCGACTTCGTGCGACGCCCTCCGCCCGCCCGCGTCGCCTGCCTGGCGACCCGCCCCGCGCGCGTTCCCACGTTCAGCCTGGGGGGGCTGTCCAAGAGCTGCGGCCTGCCCCAGCTGAAGATCGGCTGGATCGCGCTCGGCGGCCCCCCGCAGCTGCGGGACGAGACCCGCGCGCGGCTGGAGCTGGTGGCGGACACTTACCTTTCCGTGAACGGTCCGGCGCAAGCGGCGCTGCCCGAGCTGCTGCAGCTGGGCGCGACCACCCGGGCCGCCATCCAGAACCGGCTGCGCGAGAACGAGACCAGCCTGAACGACACGTTCGACGCGCGCTCGGCCGTCACCGTGCTGCGCGGTCATGGCGGTTGGTCGGCGATCCTGCGCCTGCCCGCCACGCGCACCGACGAGGAATGGGCGCTGGCGCTGCTGGAAGAGGAACAGGTCCTGGCGCAGCCAGGCTTCTTCTTCGATCTCGAGGGGGGCGCCTTCCTGGTGGTCAGCTTGCTGCCCGCGCCCCGCGCGTTCGCGGAGGGCGTGGGCCGCCTGAACGCGCTGGTGACCCGAGGGGCGTGATGGCGAGGCCGCGTGCGGATGACTTTCGGAGAACTGACCCGCGCACCTAAGATGGGACGTTGATGCTCCTCGGCGCGGTGTCTGCCTCCGCTCTCACGTCGGCCGTCGCGGCATTGGCGGCGCTGTTCGCGTTCGCGGGCCCGCCCCTGACCGGGACGTCGCTGGTGCTGGCCCCCATCGTCACCGCCCCCATCGTCCCGCCGGCGGGCAGCGACGACACCTGTCCGAACCCGCGACAGGTGTCGGACGCGCTCCAGAGTCATCTGCCGGGCCTGGTGCAACCCGGGGCCGCGGGCCGTCCCGACGCGCTGCGGGCGGTGCTGGAGGTTCCGTCCGATGGCACCGTGGTGCACTTCTCGCTGCTCGATGCCCGCGGTGACGTCCAGCTGCGCCGCTCGATCCCGGCGCCGGGGCGGGGCCGGCCCGCCACGGACTGCATCGCGCTGGCAGAGACCCTGGCCGTGATCGTCGAGCGCTACCTCAGCTCGG
>Ga0105240_10006892_pt1 | contig 16605 bp, 5 predicted proteins | sample KBSC54metaG_FD_80426 | JGI IMG/M metagenome (GOLD analysis project Ga0105240, IMG submission 80426) | Corn rhizosphere microbial communities from Kellogg Biological Station, Michigan, USA - KBS C5-4 metaG | ecosystem: Host-associated > Plants > Roots > Rhizosphere > Soil | place: Michigan, USA...
AGCGGATCAGAGTAAGTTGAAAGCTGATAGCTCGGCTGGCTTCCGGCGGTGAACGTCGTTTGAAGACTCGGGGTGTTCGACCCGTTCAAGGCGATATGAAGCGTATAGGTTCCGGTCCATCCCGCCGTGTTGACAGTGAACAAGCTACCCGATTGCGATGCCGTGAAGGTGGTCGCATTCCCTGACGAATCTATGCGGGTACCGGAGAGCGCGGAGCTTCCGGCGGCAAGCTCCGAGAAGACGAGTCCAGCTGTCGTGAGGATAACCTTGCCCGTCCCGCCAATCTGGTTGGTCGACTGGGCGGTAATTGTTCCGACGCCGCTCGCGCTCACCGTCAAAGACGCATTTTGCGAATCGGTGACGTTGCCCGCATTGTCGAAGAAATAATATTTGAGGTCCCAATTCTGACTTTGACCCGCCGTGCTGTTGAACGGTGGATCCGTCATGTTGACGTACCAGCCCGCGATATAGCCGCCATCGGTCGCGTAGGCGCGCGAAGCACTTACGTCCTGATAAGCATCGCTTGAGTTCGATCGGCGGGCCATCAGCTTCATCGATCCGGGGTGATTTTTGTCGTCGTTAAGCCCCGTAATCTCCAGAATGCTCGGCAAAGTTACGGTGACGGGGTTCGAGGTGGACGGATTGGGGCCCGTGATACGGCCAATCAGGACTTGCGATGTTCCGACCTGCTGCCAGATGAAATAGCTGCGACGAACCGAACCGGACAGGCCGCTATCCCAAAGATCGACTGAACTGCCGGCCGGCGTCGCGGAGGCGTAGGTCGTGTTGCCGGTATCGTCCTTGAGATAGATTGTACCCGAGCCGTAAGCGGTCGGAATGCTGACCGTCGTCTTGAGCGAATAGCTCGTGACCTGCCCGTTCGACCAAGTCTGATATTGGGCGACCGAGCTCACCGTCGTCGTGCCGCTGGCCGCGATGTTCGGGGTTTCCCCCGCCGTGCTGCCGGGGTTGGAAGAGCCGCTCGGCTGGGTGATGGTGACGGTGCCGGCGGAATAATTCGTGCCTGCGGTCGTCGTCGGTAGATCATTGATATGATCGGGAAGATCAGTCGCGTTCTCGATGCTTGGTTGCCGCGTCTCGACCAGCTGATTGCGCTTGTCGAAGATGCTGATCGTCTTGGTTACGCCGCTGCCCGTCTGCACCATGGCGTCGAGTGTCATCGAGCGCAGATCCGAGCCGTTGATCGGTTGGAGCAGCAAGGTGGCGTTGCCGTTGCCGTCGTAACAATACGCTTTCGTCACGCCGTCGCCGAAGTTGGTTCGCCACACGCGTCCCAGATTGTCGTAGTCGGCGAATTCCTGAAAGGAGGTGGGATCGCCGGGATTGGCGTTGGTGCCACGCGCGACCATTTCGCCATAGACATCGTACAGCATGTTGGTCGTCCGCGCGAAGGTCCAGACGCCGTTGTTCAGCGTGCCCTTCTTCTGGCTGATCTGGTTGCCGGCGAGATCGTAAGTGTAGAACTCGCCTTCGGTGATGCCGTTGCGGAGGTAGGTTTGGCCGATCAGGCGGCCATTTGCATCGTACCAGGAATTGGTCGTGAAGGTCGTCGGGTCCGTCGTCGCGGTGACGTGCCCGGCCGCGTCGTAGCTGTAGGTGGTGATCCGATCGTCATTCTCGGTAGTGTCGTCGGTCCCGCGGACGATCTGGCGCACGAGATGATCGGTGCCGTCATATTCCATGTCGGTGGTTGGGCGGACCGTAGTGCCGGTTGTGCCGGTAAAGTCCTGGTAGGGCGTTTTCTGGACGCGCGTCATGCGCCCCATAAGATCGAAGCTATAGTCGACATAGTCGCCATTGGCTTCCACCTTCTTGGTGACAAGTCCGAGCGCGTTATAGGTGTAATGGATCGTCGCATCCGCCGACCCGTGACCGTTCGTGGTAATCTGGCTGATGTTGGCGCCGTTCGCGTCGGTGCTCCAGGCCTCGACATTAAGGCGTGTCTCGCTCAGTCGTCGCCCGTCATGGTCATAGGTGAAGGTTGTGATGCGGTTGTCGGCGCTGGCGCCTGCAGCGGTCTTGAGCGCGTTCAAATCGTTCGTCGGCGAGACGCTTCCGGAAAGCGCGTTGGCATAGCGCGTCTCGGTGATGACATTCCCATCGGCATCGAGATCGTAAGTCGTCAGGTAGTTGGCCTGATCCACCTGTCCGATCTTGTGACCGTTTCGGTCATAGAAATAGATGATCTGCCCGGCGAGATTACCCGGCTGGCCATCCTGCTGCACGACGAGATTGCCCGCCGCATCGTAAGCATTGGAAACCGTGATCCGACCGGTGCCATAAACGTAATTTGGCGATCCTTGATATCCAAAGCTGACGTTATCGTGATAGGTAGTCAGAAGGCGATTATTCTTGTCATATTGATAGCCCGTCGCGCGATAATTCGAGCCATTCACGGGTAGGGGCGGGGTTCCGCCAGGAGTGGCTGGAAGCGCCACGGCGTCGCCGTAGACGCAGCTGGTCGTCACATTTCCATTCGCGTCGAAAGTGTAGGTCGTGAGACGGCCGAGCGGATTGATCTCCGCGACCTTATTGTTCGCAGCGTCATAATAGCTGAGCGTGCGCGCGCCAGCGGCATCGTCGTGCTCAATCACGTTGCCGCGCAGGTCGTAAACATAATGATCATCCGGAGCAGTCGAGGTCGTGGTCACACCGTCCGGATTAAGCACGTCGAAGGCTTGGCCGATCGTATCAGTCAGGCGCCCGGCCGCGTCATATTTGTAGTTTGTCGTACGTTGTTCGGGCAGTCCGGCGGCTTCGACCATCTGGACGCGATGTCCCAGCGCGTCGTACTGGAACGTGTTGGTCACACTTTTCGTGACATTGCCGTTCGCATCCTGCTCGATCGCGCGGGTCTCGCTTTGCAGTAGACCCCGATGATCGAACACATTGACCGTCTTTGCGCCGAGCTTGCTGATAGCCAGGATCCGGTCGCCGAACGCGTTGAGCGTATAGCTCTCCGTCGCCTGCTCCGCGTCCGTAACGGAAGTCACGCGGCCGAGAACGTCCCGCGTAAAGCTGGTGATTTGGTCTGCCAAGGAGGTAATGATCGCCGGTGGCGTGCTGATGTCATAGCCGCCCGCGACTTTGGTCATGTAATGCGTGACCGACGATATTTCGTCAAAATTATTATAAGCCGTCGCGGTTGCATAGCCCTCCGCATCGACTTGCAGCGTCAGCCGTCCAAAGGCATCATAGTAAGAATAACTCGAATTGCCGCGTTGGTCGGTCGCTTTGACCCGATTACCGAACACGTCATACTGATAGCTAACGACATTATTGAGCGGGTCCGTGACGCTGATCAAGCGGCCGAGAATATCATACCCGTTGAGGGTTACGTTGTTGTCGGGATCGGTGACGGTCAGCGCATTACCGAACGCGTCATAGCTATAGCTTGTCGTCGCCGCAGCAGCCGTGCCCCAGCCGATCGTGATGGATAATTCGCGCCCCGCTTGATCAAAAGTGCGATGGGTGGTTGAAGCAGCGGCGGTCCCGTAAGCAACGATGATATCGGTGGCCTGGCCAAAAGCATCGTAGATATATTTGGTAACCGACCCCGCCGGATCGATCATCGTGTCGATCCGACCGTCTGCATCATAGGTATATTGGGTTACGGAGCGTCCCGGCGCGACCGGGTTCAGCATTGCCGCGATATCGGCAGTTGTGGTCGTGTCGTTGACCGACACCGGGTTCGGGTATCGAGTTACTGAAGATACCCGCCACTCGGTATCATATTGGGTCTGGGTGACGTACCCGGCCGCGTCCACCTCGTAGATTGGCCGATTGGCGGAATCCGTGTAGACACGTGTAATCCGATCATCGGCACTTGCGGCGACCGGAAACGGAGATGCCAGGAACGCAGACGCCGACACGCCATTGTTCGCAGCGTCGTAAAGCGTCGCGTAAGCGCGCGTTGCGGCCAGCACACCATTCTTATAGGTGAAGGCCGTGACCTGCCCCGACGGATCGATCGTGACCGCCTTCTTGCCATTCTGATAGATATCATAGGTTACGCGGGCGTTTGCGGGGCTCAGGTGGGCCTGGACGTAAGCAACGGAATAATTGGTCGCTGCAGGAATGGGCGTATTATAAACGGACGTTGTGGTCAGATTGCCTTGATCGTCATAATCGAAACCCGTGACACGACCCTGGGCATCTATCTCAAAGCGTAACGCGCCTTTATTGTCGAAGACATAGCTGGTCCGACGATCCAGGCTGCTCGTGCCGACATCGGCCTGGATCTGCGCAAACGTGCCGGATGCGCGCAACCCGGCGCTCGCGGGATTCGCGTGAACGATCGTAGAGACGCGCCAGCCCGCCGCGTCATAGCTGCTCTCGGTGAAGGTCCCGAGTGCATCCAGGCTCCCGATTAGATTACCATCTTTGTCGTAGAAGCTGCGCGTCGACACGTCCTTGGCGTTGGTGGCCGGCAGCGTCAGCGAGGTCGGCGGCGAGGCCTTGAGCGCAGCGATGTTGAGAGCAGTGTAATATTGGGTGGTACCAACTAGCTGCGAGGCGCCGTCATAACTGTAGACGGTAGCATGGCCTGCCGGATCGATCGTCTCGATTACCCGACCTGCTGCGTCATAGATTGTCCAGGTATTCCGGTCGCTGGTGTTGGTCGCGGGCCGCACGGCACTGACGTTAACCGCTGCAGGTTGGCCCTGGGAATCGGTTAACGAAGCGATCTGTGCGGCCGTCAAGCGGGTTGCATAAGAAACCGTCCGGGTGACCCGGCCATCCGCATCATAGACATATTCCGTTATCGCGCCGTCAGCACTGATGTCGGCCACTCTGCGCCCGTCCGCATCGTATAGATAATAAGTTTTATTACCTAGCGCGTCGGTCTGCATGCGCAGTTGCCCGAGATTGTCATAAGCCTCGCTGGTGTGGTCGGCGGTTACGTCATTGCCTTGGCCAGATGACGTGATGCTGATCAGTTCGCCGGCGAGATCGAAAACCTTCGTGACGGTGACGCCGTTGCTGCTCGTGATGACCTGGCTGTTTGTGGCGTCATTGTAGACGATCGAGGTGGTGGCCCCAGCCAGATCGGTCGAGCCAATCAGCCGGTTGAGGCTATCATAGAGAAACGTTTCGGATCCACCGCCAGTGCGGTTGTCGACCTTGCTTAAAAGATTTCCGAACGCGTCGTAGACGTACGTCGTCCGGGCATAGGCCCCCGAGGTCTGACCGGCACCATAGGTCGTCACCTGAGCCCAGGACGTCACGGTGCTCAGATTTCCGCGGAAATCATATACGTAATTGGTGGTGTGCGTCCCGCTCCGATCCGGCAGGCTCAGGAACCAACTTTCGACGTCCGAAAGCGCCACAGAGTCGGTCGGCCCCAGGTTGCTCGTGTCGTAAAGATCGCTCGTACCATAAGTGTTGTCGAAAACCCGCGTGGCCTGAAGAAGGTTATATGCTCCGTAAATGTATAGAGTTACCCGTCCCTCAGGAGAAATCTCGTAGCAAAGATTTCCCTCCTTATAGACATAGCGCGTAGTCCGGGGCTGGCTGGGAGTTGCACTACCATCACCGTCCGGATCTGGAACCAGATAGTCCGTCGCGGTGAGGACTTGGTTGTCAGAATTGTATGTAAATGAAGAAGTATTTCCGGCTCCGTCTCGCTTCAGAGTCAGATTGCCGTTGGTGTCATAGGAATAGGTCGTCAGGTTGCCGAGCGGGTCGATAGCGCTCGTGACCCTGCCAGCGGTGTCGTACGTGAAGGTCGATACTTGCGGGCTGACGCCGGGCGCCGAAGTCTGCGACAAAGCCACGTTGCGCAGCGTCGCGCCATCCTGGAAGCCGGCGAGGAACACCTTGAGTTTCGTACCGGCCGGAGGACCATTCGGGACCGCGCCGAGATCGATATCATTTTGGAAGCCGTGCAAGACTCCGTTTACCCAACGCAGCGACAGTTTGTCGCCTGGCGCAAAGCTCGGGCTGCCATCATTATAGCTGATATCGGTGGCGCCGCCGGGCCCTGAGCCGAACGGGAAATAGAGGTTGCCGAGCATGATGTGTCCGCTGCCCGCGGAATCGCTGCCATAGGCGTAAATGTCCCACGCCTTGCCGCTCACCGGGTCGTAGAGGCCCACTGCTACCGCGTTGGTCGACGAGGTGATGTTCGCGGATATGTCTGCGTTCGCGTAAGACGCCGTGGAAAGGACGGACCCGGCAAGCCAATTGCCCTGCCTCGTGAAGCTGCCGTCGGCGTTCTGAATCCACTGGTCGAACTGGGGCGTCCAGCCCAGAGCAGTCGGCATTTGTTCAACGCGGGTAAGATTGCCTTGGCTGTCATAGGTCAGGCGGGTCTCCTGGCCCGTATTGTCGATCACGCTCGTGATGTTGTTGACGATGTCGTAGGAGAAAGCCGTCGTGCTGCTGACGCCCGTAGATTGGGCCTGGGTATAGCTTGCGACGCGATAGGTCCCGCCAACCTGGACATAAGCAATATCCAGCCGCGCGCCGCCGGTCTGACTGATTGACGCGACTCGTGTGCTGGTTCCGTCATACGTGTAGGTTGTGGTGATCGAATTCCCGTCCCACGTACCTCCGTCCGCGGGAGACAGATCGAGCGTCACCGACGACAAGCGATTTTGCGCATCATAACCATAGATGACACGCTTCTCAGCTGACCCCGAAGTGGTATACGGGTCAGGCATCGCAAAATCGATTACCTGCGTAAGATTATTGCCCTCATAAATAAAATAAATATCCGACGACGGAGCGCGAACCTCATTCAGTTGAGAGCCGTTGTAGTAATAGTATATGGGGTTTGCGCCATGATTACTAAAGCTGGCCGTCATGTGCCCGCCGGATGAATCTGAGTACACCTCAGTATCACCAGCGGCAGAGTCGGTCCAAGTCCACGCACCGTTGGTATAGGTCAAAGTATCCAGAGCCTTGTAGCCCGCCGTCTGGACATAGGCATTACGACCTGAGTCCCAAGCGTAGATTCTGGTTGATCCATCCCAGTCGGTGCGCTGGATCGTGCTTCCCACAGTGTTCACGGTGCCGACCAAATTACCGACGGACTTGATCGCCATAAGGGACCAATTATCGCCGTTGTCGTCGGTACCGAGCCCCTGGCTGTTGTAGGAGCGCCCGAATTGGAGATCGGACCCAGGGGCGGACAATATCTCGTCGGTTCGTTGCAGGAATAAATTGCCATTGGCCGCGTTGACGTAAACATTCTCGCCAAATCGGCCGAAAGCCGAGGATCCGAGCTGTCCGCGGGATCCGAGAACAGACCCGGATCCACGCTCCACGCCAAGCCCTAAACCGGTAAGAATGGCGACCATCAGAAAGTCCTCGGCCGGACCGGAGACCCAATTCCCCCGCCCAATCGGACTCTTCATCCGCGGTTCGAGAGATCAGTTTAGCGATTTTTTTGGCGCGAGACTCGGAGCGGGCTTTCGTCAGGGAACTAACCGTGCGCAATGCAGAGCGCCAGCAGTCGCGGCTTCGGTTCAACTGATATTGGATTTTATGTAAAAGGGGAAGGGCTGACCAACTCTTCCTCGGGTCGGTCGAATATTGCTACCTCAATGTTTGCCTAGACAACTCCTGGCCGCCGTGGGCAGAACTCCTCCTGCTCGTGAACGAGGCCCGTTTCGCGAATGAATGCGGCAAGCCCCGCGACAGCGCTGCCATCGACATCGCCGGTCACGCGAGACGCGTCCATGGAGGGAGTGCCGAAGTGCTCCAGTAGTTCAACATCCATCATGTGCGGCCTGAGTTCGACTCCCACGGCGCGAAGCCTTCGTTCGACGTGGTAGAAGATGCGCACCCCGCCTGCATCCATGTCGCCCCAGTGGTAGGTTGGAACTTTCGCCGCCGCAGCGAACCGCGTGATGATTTCCAGCGTCGGACGTGACGGAAAGCCTCCCGAATATATCACGAGGCCGCGATCGTCCCGGGCAACCTCGCGCACGTAACGAACAAAAGAGGCGTAGTTTTCTATCGTTATGAGGTAGTCGGGCGGTTCTGAGAGCTCGACGCGACCGACGCTTTCGGTCGGTATGCCGAGGAAGGGGAGCTCGGGCATCGGCTGACCGTCTAGCGTGAGCGCGCCGCGGATCAGGACGGGTTGCGGCAGGCGCTTCACGCCGACACTTCCTAGAAACTCCTCAGGCTCCAGGTCCAGCGATCGCGGGTCCGTTCTGAACAGGAGCGAGACCATGGACACGACGCCACGGACGTTTCGTTCGAGCGCCTTGCTGTCCGATACCGCCAGCCGGGAGAAGGTGCGGAAATCGACCTCGTCGGACATCGGCCCCGCCCTGCGACCGTGAACCGCCTGGGCGAGACCGATGACTTGATCGAGTGTCCGAATGTCATTCCTGGCCACTCCGAGGAATGACACGCCGCGCGCCCAGGCCGATGCCGCATCGTCGAGCACGCTGGCGAGTTCTGGTGACCGACAGTGACGCGCCCTCAGCTGCACCATGGCATCATCGATCAGCTTCCTGGCGGGCTGGCGGCCGACTTGCGCGTAAAGCAGCGTGGCATTCTTCAGCCGCGCCCCGGTGACAACGCGGTCGGAACCACGGCCGGTGCGGATCAGATCGAGGCCACCGCTCCTTTCCAGGGCCTCCAACACCTCGTCGAACGCATCACGCTGGTCGACCGTCGTAAACCCCTCATTGTCGATTGACGCGATGGGACGTGTCGACCCAGCACCCCTCTCGTAGCGATCGAGAAGATCGTTGATGAGCAGAGCCGTGCTTGAGAAACGGCGTCGGTTCATTCGGCTGCCTTCGCTTCGATCGCGAGCCGTTCGGCAAGTTCCTTGTCGGTGGCGTGCTGGGGATTGGCGGCCCGCATCTCCTCGCGCACGCGGTCCTTGATGGTGATGGATTCCGCCAGCGCGGCGTCGCCGCTGCGGAACACGTCAATAATCGTGTCGAGGTTTTCGTAGACCACCGCGCGCTTCTCCGTCGGAGCGGCTATGACCACTTGGAGGCCGATCGCCCGATAGAAGTCGAGCAGGGTCCTCTGGTTGGGCCCGTCCATCTTGCTGAACGCCTCGTCGAAGACCGCCAGGCCCATCCCGAGCTCCGCGCCGTCCGCCGCCTGGCGTGATCCGTGGTACGCGCTCGCGAGCGCGGCACCGATCACGACATAGAAGGGAACTTGGCGCTCGGCGCCGCTTGCTGAGCCGCGTCGCCGATCGAAGCTCGTCGTACGCGATGTCGCCACGTCGCGCATCCGCAGGTCATAGGTGAAGTAGTTCCGGTAGTCCTGGAACAGCGTGAAGTCGTAGCTGTCGTCTGCCAGCAGCGCCTCGACCTGCCGGAGTGCGCGCGCGTGACGCTCGTCACGTGGCTCGGCGCGGCCGAACAGCGCGTCGAGCACGGTCTCGTCGGTCTCGCTGTCACGCGTCAGGTGGTAAAGGTCCTCGAAGTCGGGCTTGACCATCTCATGAAGGCGGTACGTCTCTCCATGGAGCGGTCGCGCCTGCAGCGCACGGGACAGCTTCTCCATTTCCGCCTTCAGTTCGCCGAACCTGCTATTCAGCTCGTGCACGAACGTCGTCTTGAATAGCCGGGACACGCGATCCGCGGCCTCGTCGGCCTGGTTTCCGTAGCGGATCAGCTCGTTACCTTCGAGCATGGCGATGCCCTCCGCGACCCATCCCTTAATGACCTTCGTGATCGACGCCTGTGCATATCCCTCGAGTGCGTCGGGAAAGGTCTTGGCGTAGAGGCCGAGCGCCGATCGGATCTCGCGATCGAGCGCCCGGTGGCCCTCCATCGCCTCCTCCGCGAGCCGGACCATCTCGGCTGCGATGCGCGCCGGCTGGCGGCCGGCGTATTTCGCATAGCGATCGCGGACCGTCCGGAAGTGCCCAAGCGAGTGGACGGCGCCGCGGAAGAGACGGCCCCGTTGCTTGAGCGATAGGTACGAGCCCGGGATGGATTCGCCGGCCGCCAGCTTCCTGCGGACGCCCTCGGTCTCAGTGCGCAACGTCGCGCGCATGTCGATCATGTCCTCGCGGTCGCTCCTGAAGTTCGCGAGCAGCGCCTTCGACCGCAGTTCGGTGTCGAGCAGTTGTGGGTCGATCTGGGCGGAGATTCGTTCGAGCCGCCGGAGCGCTTCGGTGCGCTTTTCCGCCAAGCCGTCCAATGTCAATGCGATCGCATCGAGGCTTTCGCCCTCAACTACCGGCCGGCTGCAATCCTCCAGCCGGCGGATAACGTCCTCGAAGAAGCGCTCGTTTTCGCGGTGGGTCTTGAGCAGCACCGAACGCTGCTCTATCCGGGCGACAAGCGCCGCCTCCATTAGCGGCGCGGCGGCGCGACCGATCTTCATCCCGTCCGTTCCGCGCATCTCGGTGATCAGGCCGTCGTGATAGGCACCGTCGGCCATTACCGCGCGACCACCTGACAGCAGCGCATCCTGGTCATCGGCGAGCCGTACGTTTCCGATTCGGAACACCACGAACGCCATGGCGAGCGGGTCGTCGCTCCGGATCATGGATGCGAGCGTGCCGGCCTCCGGAATTGTCGCTCGGTTCTGCAGGCGGCGCGTGTTCGCGACGCGGCAGCCCGGATAGGTGTCGCGTCCATGCCGGAGGATCTCCGTCGCGCGGTAGGCGTGTTCGGGATCGACGATCACGGCCTCGCGGTCGCGCACGAGCAGAGCTTCGAGCGCGTTGCGCCAGCGCTCGTCGACGACGTCAGCGACCTCGCACAACGTGCGTGGCCGCATTCCCTCACGGCGCAGCGCGTCCATGAGGCGCGTGGTCGCCGGATGCAAACTGACCTGGCCGGAGCGGGCCGCGGCTAGCTGCGTCCGGTCGTCGGCGGTCTCGTCGTTGAGGCGCTTCGTCCAGACAATCGCGTCGTCGCGCCGCTCCTTGGCTTTCTCTATCCTCGACGATGCCGCCTCTGCCACGTCGGCGAGCATGCGATCCATCGCCGCCGGGTCGCGGGGCCAGTCCGGTGGCGCAAGGCCGCGGCTGGCCTCTCCGACGCGATCGAGCGCCCGGAAGAGTTCGCCGGGGTTGATCAGGGCCAACCGATCGCGGAATTCCAGCATTCCTATCGCGCGCGCCGCAGCGAGGTAGCGGGCCCGCAGGCGTTCGACGGCGGCCGCGTGGTCGCGCTCGTATTCCCGCATCAGGGCTTCGACGACCGCCCGCTGACCCGCCGCGCCAGTCGCGGCGATCTGGCGCTGCACGGCCTCCAGGTTCTGCTGCTCCTGCTCGATCTCGGCGTCGAGGCGCGCCAGCTCCGCCTCGACTTCCTTCAGCTCGACCGTCTTCCGACGCACTTCGGCGACGTTGGACAGCAGCGTCCCGAGCGCCTCGACGAGCAGCGCGGTCCGCTCCACCGCGCGGCAGGTCTCCTCCTCCTCGAGCAGCCGCGCGAACTCCTGGACCTGCATGCGGATCGCCCGCAGCGCCTCAAGGCGCCGCTCGAGATCGGCGATCGTCTTCTGGATCTCGCGGTAGCGCTGGATGGACTCGCGCAGCTCGGCGATGTCGATCGGCTTCGGCTCGAGCAGGTAGCGGTGAACGAACTGCTCGACGGACGTGATGTCCATGAAGGACAGGGCTGCGACGAACGTGCGGACGAACCGCTCCGGGTCGGCGGTGCGCCGTCCCGTGAACAGTGCGCGCATGTATTCGCGGATGAAGGTCTTCGCGTCCTCGGGCGTATGGAGCTGTCCGCCACCCGATGTGCATTCCCGGTCGAGGCGCCGACGGACGGCCTGCCACGGCGAGGGACGGGACGATCTTCCGCTCTCCTCCACGAGCATCGAGGTATCTACCCGAACCCCCTCGGCGATGAAGTGCCCGACCACCTCAGCCGGTTGACCGCGCACCGCCTCGATCGACAGACCGAGGGAGACCGGCAGGCGCTTGCCCTCCGTGTCCTCGAATAGGAGCGCGATGTGGCTGCGCGCCTCGTTTCGGAGGAATGTTTCCTCGTTCAACTGTCCCAGGCTGTAGCCCGCCAGTGTCCGATCCGAGCGCCCGCCGCCCTCCCCCGCGGACCTGTTGAATCGGAACAGGCGCGGCGATCCTCCGGCCATGATTGCCTGGATCAGGTCAATTATGGTCGACTTGCCCGACCTGTTTTGGCCGAGAATAGCCGCGTCGCCCGTCAGGTCGAGGTCGGCCCGCGTAAGAAGATGCCAGTTGACGAGCACAATGCGCCGCAGTTCGATCACGCGCCTTCCTCCGGACCGACGATCTCATCGGCCTCGACGGGTCCCGTCACCGGTCGCGACAGGATCTGTTCGAGCGAGGCGACGAAGTCGTCGCCCGCGACCGACGTGACGAGCGCGCGGATATCGAGATCCATATCCTGTGCTTCGGGATCGAGTTCGCCCAGATGGACGATGGCGCGCTTCTCGAGCATTTGTAGGATGTCGCGGAAGTTGTTCGGCGACATCCCCGCCCGTCGGGTGCCTGCGACGATACCCTGATAGGCCGCATATGCCTCATTGAGGGTCGTGCGAACCGTGCCGTTGGCCGACATCTCGCCGTGCTGCAGCGACTCTTCCCACAGCCGCCGCATGACCAGCAGCGCGACGGTTTCCTCGATGCGCAGGCGCGGCGGCGAGATCCGATCGGGGTCCGGCAGTATGCCGGCCCATCCCTCCGTGTCGCGGTGGACAAGCCGGTAGCCTGCGACGTCGAAGTAGGCCTCGACCAGCCTCGCCAGCTCGGGCCGGTGCATCGTCTCCAGCAGCGGCGCCGATCCCCGGTCCTCGGCATGGACGAACTGGTTGCGCATGAGGTGTGCGATGAGCTGCGTCACACGCTGGAAGCCGCGTGGGTTACGCTCCTCGAGGGCGGCGAACTCAACCAGCACGCCCGACCTCCAGCGTAACGCTATCGTCCAGCCGCCGGACGACGAAGCCAGGGCAGTCCAGCCAATCGTTTGATACCACGGCAGCGGACTCGACCACGAGCTCGAAGCGACCGCGAAGCGCGCGCGTCAGCTTCGTCTCGGCGCCGGCTCCAAGGCCGCCGGCGATGTTCACACGAAGGGCCTCGAACGCGAGGAAATCGTCGATCGTCTCGATCGTGAGCGAAGCCGCAGCCTTCTCGCCGAACGGCGGCACGCGACGCTCGAGGAAGCGGCTGACCCTCGCCGGCGATATGGTTAGCCGGTCAAGATACGCGCGCTCGAGTTCGCGCCGGAACTCCCTGACCGGATCCGGAGCCGGCATAGCCAAATCGATGTCGGATATCGCCGTCCTGAGTCCGCGCGGGCGCGCGAGGAGAGTGGGACCCACAAGCGGAATGCGTGGCTCGATGATGCTGCGGATTGCGGGAGGCGAGGCCCGCGACGCTATGATCTCGTCGAGTCCCTGGATCACGCGTTCGCTGCGCTGGAGGAAGCTGGTCCGTCTTCCTGCATAACGGACCACGTTGCGCAGGCGCGTTTCGAGCCGCGACCGATGCTGCTGAATCGCCTCGAACGCCTCCTCGATGCGTTCGAACACGCGGCGGATGCGGAAGATGTCTTCCTGAACCAGATCGCGCGCGGCGACCAGGTCCGGGACGAGCCGGGCCTCCAGGTAGGCCTCTGCGATCGCCGCGAGGTCGATGTCCGACTCCTCCAGATCGTCAAGCGACGTGAGGATAGTCCGGCGATGGCGGTATGGATGCGCGGTGGTCGCGATAGCGGTGTAGTCGCGTAGAAGAACGCGCTCGACGAAGTCCTCGAAATAGTGCCGCAACCGGTCGGCGAGCGTCTCCGACGACAGCACCAGCCGATCGACCTCGCGGAGCGCCGATAGGACGCTGCGCAGGTAGCGGCCGAAGGAGGCCGCGTCGCGCGCCGCCTTGTTCAGACCCAGTGCGTTCTCGGCTGCCTTCTCCCGCACCGCCCGGATCGCGTTGCGGACCTCGATGACCAGCCCGCCCAGCTGTTCGCTGGCACCTTCCTTGAGCGAGCATAGAAACTCGGCGAGTCGCATAGCTCCGGACGGCATTTCGACGGTCGTCTTGAGACCATAGCTGGATTCGTCGAGCCAGCCGGTCTGGAGCAGTCGGTTATAGATGTGGCGGCTGCGGCTGATGACGGTGCCAGTCGCCTCGTCGTGCGTGCCCTCGATACGGCGGCGGCGAACCCTTCGACCCACGCGCGAGACGAGACGATCGAGGTCGACGGCGGCCTCTTCCTCCATCCACAGCGCAGGTTCGCGGCTGAGCCTCTCGTAGATGACCCGAACGACCTCGGCCTGCGTGGGAAACAATAAATCCGAGCGGTAAAGCTCGTCGTAGATGGCGAGGATGGCGCGTTCGTAGAGCGCGCGATTTCCACCGGCGAACACGGTGAAGATGTCGGAACCGAGCTGTCCGAAAAGGTGCGGACGTGGAGCGTCCTGCGGTTGCGAAAACACGGAGCTGGCCAAGAATCACTCCCCCGGCGACAACGTTGGCCGGAAGCCGCCGTGAGGGTCAAGAAGTAGCCGAGGCCGTGAGGCCACCAACATGGTAGAGTGCATGATCAATTGCAGCCACTTTGGCTGATATCTGGGCAGCAGGCATTTAGGGCTCAACCGTAACGGCCGGACGAACTTAGGCGCCTACTGGAGGCCGCGTCGATTTTTCCCGGGGTAATCGGCTCAGGCCTCAAGGGCGGCCTCCAATCTGGACTGGTCGCCGCCCATGCCTGAAAAGCGCCCTAGAAGTGGCCGTTCAGACTGCGGCTCGGCGATCCCGAAAGCGGTCGTTTGTATTGCAATGCCAGACGGCGTCGACCTTGGCGACTTCGCCGAGGTGTTTGTTCCAAGATAAACGTGCATCGGTTAGACGCCGGGCAGGATGATTACAGATATTCCTACTCCGGACGAATTTCGGGCAGCTGGCGTCAATCAGCTTTACCTTGGCTGGCAGATCGCGATGCAGGCTGTGCACCAGCATGAACAGGTCACCGACTATTCCGATGTCAATGGCGAGGACGCCGACAACGCCGCGGCGGAATATTGGCGCAAGTCGCAACCCGCACTCGCTAACGCCTTCGGGCTCATCCAACAGGCGATGGAAATGGCACTTAAGGGACGTATCGCCGCCGTTTCCCCCTATTTACTTATCTCCCGCGATCCCAAGGACTGGCCGAAGGGAGTTGATACCCAAGCGGTACCTTTCAGCGAATTCCGCACGGTGGATGCCGCAGATCTTATCAAGGTGCACAACAGCTTCGTCGCGCCACCGCTTGATCAGGCGTTTCAGAACTTTTGGGACGGAGCACGGCGCGATCGCAACAAGATCATGCATTCGGTCGCACCCAAATCCTTCGATCCGGCGACCCTAGTGCGAGCTATCCTCACGGCAGCTGAAACCTTGTTCGCAGATATCCGATGGCCAGAACGCCTTCTTGCCATGGAAGAGGATGATGCTTTCGCGGCCTATGGCATGGACAATGGAGCCCAGAACACTGTGATACGGCAGATCGATACCGCGATCCGTCATCTGGACGCCGCGGAAGCTCGCAGGTTTTTTGGCTTCGACAGCAAACGTCGCGCCTACACCTGCCCGACCTGCTACTATTGGGCGAACCGCGACTGGCAAGACGACTGGCCCGCTTTAGCCCAGTTCTCCGACAGGCATCCGGGATCGACGCATTTGCATTGCATCGTCTGCGACGAGACGAGCGAGGTCGAACGCATCGCTTGCACTAATGCAGACTGTCCTGCTGATGTGATCTATCAAGGCAGATGTTTGACCTGCATGTCCTTGCAAGATGATCCGCGCCTTCTTTCGCACGCGCCGCCCGCTTAGCGCCCTAAACTCAGTCAGTCGGCGCGCCGCTTCCAAAGCCCGATAGCCGACGTTCACTTGTGCAGTTTGTACCGCCGCAAGAGGGGGTGCGAACATAAGGACACCTGATCCGTACCGCCACGGCGGGCGCCCTGCTTTTCGGCTCGGTGGTTAGGCTCCGCCGGATCGTCATCATAGGTAAATCGTTCTACGTGGCAGCTTGTAACGCATCAAGTAGACTATCGACCGGACTGAGGTGGCGAATAATCTTCTGCACGGCTTCGAATTCAGCCTTTGGATCAGCCCCGATAGTCATTTGTCCAGCAGTACTATTGTGCGCGGTCTCACCCCGCTGTCGACCAAAATTATCAATGTCGGCTACCGCGAGGGGGTCAAGATCTGATGGTGCTATTCCAAGTGGTATCAACATTGCCATCAACTGTCGCTCACGGACGCCGTGATTATCCACTCGCACGTATTTAACATACGCATCGATAGCATTCTTCAGGCGAGTTCCAATTTGTGTCTTGTCGGGCCATGACTTCTCTTGATTTTTCCCAGGCGCTTTCAAGGTGTCCGGCGGAGTAGACAAGTGTTGGCCGCTAAATCCGAGCAGGCTGAGCGTTGTGAGCGAGACCTGTTGCCGCGTCCGCCATGCGACAGCCGCCGCATTTGCTATCTCTAGTGACCGCTCTTCCAAGTAGGCTTCAATTTCGGCGTGCGCCATTATGCGAAAGGATAAGGTTCGAACCGTTGTGCGGGTCGCATCGTGATATATGCCAAGCTCGGAGAAGCGTGAGGGCAGAAGGCAACGTCGAAGCTCCTTCACCCGCGCCTGAAGGGCGGCATATCTA
>Ga0105240_10006895_pt1 | contig 16601 bp, 11 predicted proteins | sample KBSC54metaG_FD_80426 | JGI IMG/M metagenome (GOLD analysis project Ga0105240, IMG submission 80426) | Corn rhizosphere microbial communities from Kellogg Biological Station, Michigan, USA - KBS C5-4 metaG | ecosystem: Host-associated > Plants > Roots > Rhizosphere > Soil | place: Michigan, USA...
CGGCACTTCGAGAACAAGGAGGCGCTGTTCAGCGCGGCCATCGCGGCCGGCTGCCATCAGTTGTTTGCACCACAGACCCTTCTTGAAGGCGTCGACGGTTCGGTCGAAGATCGGCTGATGGCGGTGGGATCATTACTGCTTCGCACGCTGTTGAGATCAGACGTCCGCAGTGTCGAAGCCATGGTCATGGCCGACAAGACGAATCAAAAGTCGTTAAGCAAGCTCCATTACGAAGCCGGCCCGGCCCATGTCATCGCCCAGATCGAGGCCCTGTTGCGTCAGTTGCACACGAAGGCGCTTCTGAACGTGCCCGATCCTCTGCGGTCCGCCCGCTTGTTTGCCGCACTTTTCAAAGGATCCGATCTCCTGATGGTCGCACGCTTCGATCAGGCAAGAGCAGAGGACGACAACGAAATCGAATCCTATTGCCGGTCGGCCGTCGCCATGTTCATCGCCGCGCACGGTGGCAACGACTACGCGGGCGGATAAGGACTTGACTGCTCCTGCCAGCTTGGCGGACCGTCGTCAAGGCGCTTCGTCATATTGGGCCGGAGCGCGCGGCCGATCTTGCACAGATCGCGGCACCTCATCTTTCTCCCAACGAGCGAGCTGCAGGAGTGGGTCAAGATGCGCTACGCGGCGCATGCGTACCCCCGCCAGGTACACTATATCGAGAGTCTTCCGAGGACGCCGTCGGGGAAGGTTCAACGCTTTCTCTTGAGAGCGGCACAGTTCTGACCTCGGGAGAAGGAGTGAGGATCCAAACGGAGCATGCTCAAGCTGCATCACTGTCCGGAAACACGGTCCATGCGCACGCTGTGGCTCCTTCTGGAGTTGGGTGTTGCGTTCGAGCTCATCGAGATGCCCTTCGAGCTCTCGGCCACACGCTCGCGTTCCTATTTGTCGGTACACCCGCTGGGAAGGGTACCTTGCCTGACGGATGATGGCTTCAAACTGTTTGAATCCGGCGCGATTGCGGAGTACCTCTGCGAGCGCTTTCCGGAAGGCGGACTCGGGCGCCTGGCAGGTGATCCCGAGCGTTATGAGTGGCTGCAATGGATACACTACAGCGAGACGATGGCGGTCCACGCCGCCGCCCTCGTGCAGCAGTATCACTTCGTGCAACCTCCGGAGGAACGCTCGGCTGCCGTCATCCGGTTGGAGAGCAAACGCCTGCAGAAGGCGATCGGTGTCATCGACTCCCACCTGGAGGATCGGCAGTATGTGCTGCGCAGTGGATTCAGTGCAGCCGATATCAGCATCGGCTACAGCCTGCATCTTGCGCAGCGGTTCATCAGGATGGAACGTTTTCCTCGCGTCCACAGCTATTATGAGCGCCTCAGAGTGCGCGCGGCGTTCGCGGCCTCCTTACCGAAGAATTGGCAGCGCCCGCTCGAGTGGATGGTCGGTGATTTTGATCTTCCACCTTATGCCTAGTGGCGCCCGGCTCGCGGCGGTGCAGGTACCGGCCAACTGATCGATTCGATCTGTAAGGTCCGCCCGCCAGTTGACACTGTCGGCCCCCTTCTCGCTCGAAGCGCGGGCTCTACATGGCCCAGCGATTGTTCATGCAGTGATCTGTGTTGGAAGACCAAGCTCGTGGATCATCCGCTCGCGCATGATGAACTTCTGGACCTTGCCCGTGACCGTCATTGGGAACGCGTCGACGAAGCGAACGTAGCGCGGTACTTTATAGTGCGCGATCCGGTCCTTACAGAATTCCTGGATCTGCTGCTCGCTTACCTGCATGCCCGCGCGAACCTGCACCCATGCGCAGAGCACTTCTCCCAGAGCTGGATCCGGTACACCGAAGCACGCCACCGCCTGGATCATGGGGTGTCGGAAGAGGAACTCCTCGATCTCACGCGGATAAATGTTTTCTCCGCCCCGAATGATCATGTCCTTGATCCGGCCGACGATGTTGCAGTACCCCTCGGCATCGATCGTCGCGAGGTCTCCGGTGTGCATCCAACGTGCAGCATCGATCGCCTCGGCCGTCCTCTCGGGCTCGTCCCAATAGCCGTGCATGACCGAATAGCCGCGTGTGCAGAGCTCGCCACTCACCCCGCGAGGCACGATGCGTCCGCGTTCATCGACGATTTTCACTTCCAGATGCGGATGAATCCTTCCGACGGTCGAAACCCGTCGCTCGACCGGATCCGCGACATCCGACTGGAAGCTGACAGGGCTCGTCTCGGTCATGCCGTACGCGATAGTGACCTCGCGCATGTGCATCCGCTGGACAACACGCTGCATGACTGCAATGGGACACGGCGAGCCGGCCATGATGCCGGTGCGCAGGCTGGATAGGTCGAAGCGGTCGAAATCGGGATGATCGAGCTCGGCTATGAACATGGTGAGCACACCATACAATGCTGTGCACCGCTCAGCTTGGACCGCTTCGAGCACAGCGAGTGGATCGAAGCCCGCGCTTGGATAGACAGCCGCTGCGCCGTGGGTCAGACAACCGACATTTCCCATCACCATCCCAAAGCAGTGATACAGCGGTACGGGCACACAGATGCGGTCGGATTCGGTGATGCGCATCGCCTCGCCGACCTGGTGTCCATTGTTGAGGATGTTGAAATGGGTTAGCGTTGCGCCCTTAGGGGCGCCGGTCGTGCCGCTGGTGAATTGAATATTGATCGGATCGTCCGGTTGCAGTTCCTCGGCAATCTGAGCAAGGCGAGCGCGGTGCCCCGAGTGAGCGAAGGAGCTGACTTCCGCAAACGACAACACGGCCGGAAGCTCGCTCCGCTCCAGGCTGATGATCAAGCGCAGCGAAGGCAGTCGTGCAGCCTCCAAGTGCCCTCGGCCACCTTCGATTTCTGGCGCCAGCTCGCGCAGCATGGCGAGATAGTTGCTCGATTTGAAGCTCGAGGCGGTCACCAACGCTTTGCAGCCCACTTTGTTCAACACGTACTCGAGCTCGTGCACCCGATAGGCCGGATTCACATTCACGAGAATCAGACCCAGTTTGGCCGCCGCATACTGGGTGAGTGCCCACTCCAGGCAGTTCGGCGCCCAGATGCCAATGCGCTCGCCCGGTTCGAGCCCCAAGGCCAGGAGCCCGGCGGCGAACTGATCCGCCTCGCTGTTCAGCTCACCATAAGACAGCCGACGTTGCTGATGTCGGACAACGATGGCCTCCCGATCGGGCCAGCGCTCAGCCGCACGCTCCAATGCCCCGCCGATTGTTTCGTACATCAGCGGCGGCACACAGGCGCCGCGTACGTAACTCGGATTGTCGATCACATCGAGTGTCCTGAGCCGGGCCCCGCAGGCTGAAGCAGTGGCGCGGAGCTCCAGACTAGCGTGGGTCAGTAGGTACGGCGCACGTGAAGTTTTCGGCGTTACTCGGGTCACCCGTCCCACGATACTGGGCTGTTTGGGGATACGGACACAGTGGGCGTGTCAGCGCCTTCGTGGGCTCAGTCACAGCTCTTCCTGTTCCGATGAGTCTGGCCGGAGCGGTGCCTCGCTCGACCCAGACTTCGAGGGCCGTAAGAATGTTGTGCTCGGCGTCCATAGCAGTCGAAGTGCGGGTATTGCCAAAATCATTCGGGCCGATGCCGCCCGCGCAATGCGCCATGCCGGGAACCAGAAACAGGCGATAGAAGTCCGTCGGATCCGTGTTTGCGTGCCGGGCATCGGCAAAACGACTGAGGAAGGCACGGACACTTTCGTAATAGTCGATCGAGTTCAGCGGCGAAATGGCGGCATCGCCCCAGCCGTGGTACTGAATGAGCTTGCCGCCATTGGCGCGGAACGAGCGCAAGTCGGGATTGGTGGAATTGAGCACCGGGCCGGCCTTTACGTCTCCCAACTCGACGTCCGTATCGAAATTCAGCGTGCGGAAATCCCAGCCCGCCTGTTCAAACACGGCCTGTCCGTAGTAGGAATTCCCAAACATCGCCTGGAAGCCGGGCGGCAGAATCCACGGCGACCAGCCACCGGGAATGGCTTCGGTGCCCATGGGGTATCCCGGGAAGATCTGCGCGCCGGTGCGTGGATTTTTCGGGCCGCCATAGATTTTTCGCAATGTGGTGACTTGTCCCTCTGTGAGGCAGTCAGGTGCGTCGCCCGCTTTGCAAAGCATGGAGCCCGGATCGAAGTGGCAAGCCCGCGGATCTTCGATGAGGCCGTCTTTCACGCCATCCAGCGCATCGCAGGAGGCGAGCACCGCCTTCTGGATGGCAGGCAGCTTGGTGGCAGGAATCGGGGCCTGGGCCAACGCCTGTTCATTCCAGACGAAGCCCGTAAACAAATGCGACCAGTTGTTTGCAGGCGCTCCGGCGATGATGCCGTCGAACTCCTCAGGGTAGCGCTGGGCTTCCATGAGGGCTTCTCGTCCCCCATCGGAGCAACCGCTGAAATAACTCCGCGTCGCCGCGCGGCCGAAATGAGCGCGCACGATGGCCTTGGCCTGAACGCTGGTCTCATGGACGGCGCGATAACCGAAATCGATCAGTTTCTCCGGGTGACCTATCGCCCAAGGTGCTTCAGGCACGGGGCCACTGCTTACATGGCCATCGTCCGTTGCGGCAACCGCATACCCGCGCCGCAAAAGGTCGGCCATGGCGGTCAGATCGATCGATCCCGCCCATCCGCCATTGCCGACCTGCAAGTACTTGCCGTTCCACCCGGAGGCCGGAAGCCACACCTGCAGGCGAATCTCAGAATCCTTCGTGGGCCGCGTGATGGCTTGCACTTCGCAACGCGCGGGAGCCACGACGGCAGGCGAATTACCAAAGATGGCGGGCGCTGGGATCGAGCCCTCAGGGACGCTGATGGCCGAGACAATCGTGGTATTCGGCAACTTGAGTGCCAAGAGCCTGGAACAGGCCTGATCGGCCAATGCCGGTTCGATCGCGGCAAAGAACAACGCGCCAGCAAAATAGCGAGTCAACATAGCGGGTCTCCTGAAGGAGCTCTCCAAGGGCCGTGCAACGTGCCCTGGGTCGGGCAAATCGAAGCCGCACAAGCGCTGAGCCCTCCAATTCGCCCGTACGTGCGCAGTGCACCGGATTTTTTAGGTCAATGATTGCTGGCCCCGCCCCGCGTGCCTTGCCCCCTCCAGCGTGCTGGATGCAGACCACAATATAACGAACGTTAGATATACGTCAATTGCGGGTGGCGAACGCTACCGGAGGGTGAGTCGGGTATGCTCCGCCCTTGACCTCGGTGCGAAACCGACTTTCTCAGTGGGACGACACGTGGCGCCTCGAACCAAAGCAGCGGGAAACAAGCGGAATACCGCGGACGCAATTCTGGAAGCAGCGGAACGCTTGTGCGCGACGCACGGCATAGAAGCGATGTCGATTCGAGATGTCGCCGCCGCGGTGGGTGTCAGCGTTCCGGTGATCTATCATCACTACGGTTCGAGGAGCAATCTGCTGCGTACCGTGGCTCTCAACCGCTTCAGCGAACTCGGCCAAGAGTATCAGCAACTGCTGGCAACTTTGGAGGCTCAGCAGTCGCCGGCCGTACGCGACATCATTCGTGCCGTTCTGCAGCCGGTCAATCAGTGGCGGAGGCCGGGCAGAGAGGCGTCGCTGCAGTTCTATGCCCTGGCACTCGTTTGTCCCTTGCCGGAGGTGAAGGAGACACTGGATGTCGGAGTCGCCGGGTTCTATCGGATCGTGGCACTGCTCCAGCGTACGCTACCCCACCTCACACATGAGGACATCTGCTGGAAGCTGTGTTTCACCATCAAGCTCTCGCATTTCAATGCGTGGGATGCCAATCGGCTGACCTTCCTGTCCAAGGGAAGTTGTAACGGATCCGACCCCGATGAAGCACTAGCGCGCGCGGTCGCATTTGCGGAGGCCGCCTTTCTGGCGCCGCTGCCCGCAGCTCCGAAAAAAAAGGCGGCTCGCGGTAGGAAGGCACTGCGTCAGCCAAAGAAGTAGCTGAGCGCGCAGCTCCTCGAGCGCAGCAGTCGTAGTGGCAAATTGACCCGGGCGGAGATAGAACAGCGTCGCAGGACACGCCGTTTGCCTACCCGAGTGCGGTAGGGCCCGGGTTATGACTGGCGCTCCGGATTGCTCGCCTCGAGCATGGCAGAACTCACGTTGAATGCAACAGGGCGTTTCGCTCGAGAGCTATGGATCAGTTGGGAGCAGCTCGGCTCATGTCACCGGTGCGGGGTAGCTGTTTCGCGGAATCGGGTTTCAGATGCTCAAACATTCTGTCACCCCCGCCGGTCGGCGGCGGCTTACAGGTACGGGTCAGGAGATGGAATTCGCCTGCCATGCGCGGCGGCGGGGTGCCACGAGGAATGTCGAAGTAGCAATTGTCAGTGACCCAGAAGCGCTGGCCCTCTTCCACTTGTCCGGCGCGATGATTCTCCTGTGAGGAACCGAACGCTCCTGCCTGGTGAGGGGTATCTGGGGCGGTTGTGGGATGCGCAAAGGAGTGCTTCGCAGCTTTCTGGCGCTCTCGCTCGAGAGTGTCCGAGGCGGCGAGGTGCGCCTCGGTACTCCAGTCCGTGAGGCTCGGGGTGATGGAATTCTCGTCGAGCGATGGGGTTGGTACGTCGGGCGGAATTGCTTTCGGTGTGTTGAGTCGTTGAGGTAGCCGTGGGCGGAAAGTCGGGATCTGTGACGGCGCGCGGACTGGGGATGGGATCTCTGTGAACGTTAGGGTGATGAACGGGGTATCGTCGGGGGTCGACTGTGAGCTGGTAGTGAGGACACTGCGCTCGAGGATGTGGAACAGGATAATGTGGGCACCGAGAATGAGACCTAAGACGAGGGGTCGTGGGCGCCCTGGTGACATGTGTGACAGTCTCTGCCGCGTTTCTTCGGTGAGACAACGGGCGAGTGTGACGGTTCACTGGCAGCAGCGAGAACATAACCGCGCAGAGCCTCGGCCTCCTTGAAGCTGCCCTATGATGATGACACCCGATTGACGCGAGAGGGCGTTGAAGACACTACCGAGCGGCTGGATCCGACCGCTCGCCTTCGCTTAATCTACGACGGGTTCTGAGACCCGCGATGGTCTTCGTATCGAGCACCGAGACGCCCGAATGCAGCGCCATCGTGACCCACGATAGTCGCGCTCATGCGCTCCGCAATTACCAACTGCCATGCGTCATTCTCGCCCATGCGCCGGGAACTGCGCCTCTGTCGAAGCGCAACACCTTCAGCATGCACTCGGTGGATGCCCTGCCACGCGTAGCGCGCCAGGTACGCTTTGACGGCTTTGGCATCGGTGGCTCCCTCGAGCACTTCCGCCACACTGACGGGGCTGATCCAAAGCTGAGATCTCTCGTTACGCTTGAGCCACGCAAAGGCCCGTCCCTCTATCCCATCCGCGATCTCATTAAGCAGATCAATGAGAAAGGAGGAGTCCAGCAAGCACTTCTTCATGGCTTGCGCGATACACGCAGGCGCACGTCGCCCATGCGCTTGGCTGCATCAACGAGCACGTCGGCACCGTTCACGAAAGGCTCCTCGCGAATGAGCATACGAACGTATGTCGCACGTTTCATGCGCGCCTGCCGAGAACGGCGCGTAAGCACGCGCTCTTCTTCTTCGGTCAAACGCACGGTGAGGATACCCATGTTGCGAAGCATATAATGTATCTCTTTTGTATGTCAACTGAGCTGGACGAAGTCATTGCGTAAACGCGCATCAATCGTCTAAGTTGGTTTGCATCTCGAGCGTGTTAGCCACCGCTGATACCGTACTCGAAGATTGTTATGGCAGACAAGCCCGCAATACGAGGCTGCCGGCCTAAATAGTCGTCAATTTGGTCGGATCGTTGTTCCTTCCAAGCGCAAAAACCCGCGGCTGCTCGCACGACATCAACGACGTCGAATAGCTCGCGCGTAACCGACTTTCGCGCCCGTACGCTTACACCCACACAAGTCGGCGTGGCGGCTCACTCAACGTGACTGATTCATGAGGCACGAAACAGCGTGGAACCGCAGGCCTTAGTAAGCAACAATCAGCGACCGCAATTCATGCAATCAGCCAAGAAGCGCTTCAACGTGTTATCGGCTATTTCGGGGTACTGACATGCGCGTCGGTTGGACAGACCATCGTGATGCAGGAGATCGTGCCCCATTCTCCTTAGACCCTGACTGTCAAAACCTAGTTGAGGAGATGCGTTGATGCCCGCGGTCGTCGCGGTTCGCTAGCAGTTGCCCGCTCGCGGCGGTCAATGATACGCCCTTGGGGGGGCTAATCCGCATCCGTTGCCAGAATGCCGCGCGTGTTTGGCAATGTTTTTGAAGTCGCGGTCGATACTGGACAATCACCTACGTGGCCTCCGCTACCCATTAATTCGCTGGACGGCCCAGAACAATCCCACCAAGGCGATAACCAGTGAGCAGGGCACAGCGATCCGGGGCCGAAACCAGGGGCGGTTCCGGAACCGGCCCACAACCAGGAACGCCACGCCGATCACGAATAACTGTCCGAAGTCGACGCCAAAGTTGAATCCCAGCAGAGCGACCACGAACTCGCGCTTGGGAAACGGCACATCGCTCAGGCTGCTGGCAAAACCCAGGCCGTGGAGGAGGCCGAAGACGAATACCACTGCCAGACGGGCGGGCCCGAGCCGAGGCTTGAAGATGTTCTCAATGGCGATGTAGGCGATCGACAGCGCGATGGCCGGCTCCACGTACCGGCTGGGTAAACGGAAAACCCCGTAGGTGGACAGAAACAATGTCGTGGCGTGGGCAATGGTGAAGACGGTGGTCTGCGAGAGCAGCTTGCGCCAGGTGACGCCCAGAAAGAACAGGCCCAACACGAACAGGATGTGATCGGCGCCCTCGGGGACAATGTGATGGAAACCCAGCTCCAGATACAAGGCCAGCTGGCGATACCAGGGGAGCGCGTCAGGATCGAGCTGCGCAGTTGAGGACACCACGATCGGGGCGGCCCCGGGTCCCTCGGGCGCTCTGCCCTTCCATAGGAACGGATCCCCTTCGTGTACCCCACCCTCGATCCAACGTGTCACAGACACATGGGCCGCGGGAATCTGAAAAGTATAGGCAATGGGAAAATCGACCTCCGCGCCGATGGGCGCTACCAGCTTCAAAGGAGCGCTGTTGCCAACCGGCAGTGCGGCAACGAAATTGAAGGTGCTGGGCTTGCTGGTGGACGAGTCGAGAAAATCGGACTGCAACGCTCGAGCGACGGCGAAGCTCTTCAGATCCAGTTGCAACCGCTGTGAGCCCACGTACAACTGCAGCGCATTCGTCAACCCCGGCAGGATCCGTTGAGCGTCCGCCTGCTGCCTGGCGGCGGACTCAGTCGCGAACTCGTAATACCGCTCCGGAGAGCCGAGCAGAAGGGTGAGGTCGACGTCGAAGCGCACGTCGACAGACCCGGGACGGGCGAATGACACCAGCACCCGGCTCGGCATCATGGTGTGCGCCGCTACCAGCGATACCGTACCCAACAGCAGAATGAGAAATAATGGGAGCCGCCTCGACAACTACCAGACCACCGCCGGCAGGGTCTTACCCGTCTGTAACAACACCACACCGGAGGGGTTACCGGGATACGGCACCACCAGGCGCCAGGTGAAGGGACTGCAGGTGATCATGGAGAAGATCACGCTCTTCGGGAAACCCGGCGCACCGATCCACTCCATACCATCCGCCTTGGCATACAGATCATTCATGCTGGCCGCGGCCGCCTCGATGGGGCGACTGGTCATCAGGCCGCCCACCTCCAGGGGCATCTCGGCAGTCACCTTTCCCTTGTCCACCAGCACGATGCCGCCCTTCAACTCGGCGATCCGGTTGACGGCGAGGGCCATCGCCTCGTCGCTCGTGCCGACGACGGTGATGTTGTGCAGGTCATGCGACACCGAAGTCGCCACCGCGGAATCGGGAGTCTTCGGACCCAACCCGGTCCAGAACATCTTGCCCAGCTTGGCGCTGCCGGTGTAGCGGTCCACCATGGCCACCTTGATGATGTCGTGGGCGATGTCACGTTGCACCACTCCGTCGACCACCTGCAGGGTCGTCGTCTTCTGCTCAGGATCGGTATAGCCGGGATTCTGGATGGCCGCCGTCACGGTAGTCTTGCCCGCAGGCGCGCGGATCTCGAAGTCCTTGGCGGTCAACTTGCGACCGATGTGAATCGAGTCCGTCGCCCAGCCCGGCCACTCGATCCTGGGAACGGGCAGCTGATATTTGCCGTCTTTAGCGGCCAACTGGCCATTGGCAAACACATACTTGATCGTCACGTCCCGGACCGAGGACAGCAACACCACGTCGGCATAGCGGCCCGGGGCCAGGGAGCCGACGATATTGTCCATGTGCGCGTGGCGAGCGGGATTGAGACTCGCCATCTCGTAAGCCGCCTCGGGCGGTGCGCCCATCTTGATCGCCAGCCGCACGTGATAGTTCATCGTGCCCTGTTTGATCGTATCGGCCACGTTACGGTCGTCGGTCACCAGCGAGACATTCGACCAGTCCTTCAGGCCATTCTTGATGAACAGCGGAATGGAGCGCTCGATACTCTCATCGCGCAGCTGCAGGAACAGGCCGTGCTGGAGTTTGATCCACGCTTCTTCTGCGACACGCGTCTCGTGATCGCTCGTGAGGCCGGTGGAGGCGAATGCATTGATGCGATCGAGATCGCGCAGACCGGCGCCGTGACCGTCAATCACACCACGGTTGTCACGTGTCGCCTGGATGTCCTCCCAGATCCGCTGATAGCCGGGATGAGTGGGCTCGGACACCGCCGGCCAGTCCATCACCTCATCCAGGCCCTGCACCGCCAGGCTGGCCTGGATGTTCGCCGCCACTTCCTTGTAGGCATAGTTGCCGCCGCCGACCTCGAACGCCGACGGCGGAGTCGCGGAACCCAGCGCCGTGAAAATCTTCAGCGGACTGCCATGCTTCTCAGCAGTATTCCAGAACTCCACGTTGTGCGGACCGCTGACATTGGAGAACTCGTGCGAGCCCTCCGTCGTCCACGTGTTACCCAGCGGAATGACCAACGCCGCCTCGTACTCAGGCGACAACATGGTGCTCTCGATATGCTTGTGGGATTCGCCGAAACCCGGCACAGCCCATAGCCCCTTGGCGTCGAACGTGCTGGTGGCCTTGCCCTTCCACTCCCCCTCCGGTCCCACCCAGGCGATGCGCTTACCTTTGACCACGATGTCCTGATCCGCGTCCCACTGCGAGGTATAGACGTTCAGGACCGTGGCACCGCGGATAATGAGATCCGCCGGCTCACGGCCCAGGGCCACGAGCAACAGGCTCTGGCGAACCTTGGTCTCCTCGTTGAAGGGCACCGGGTGCAACACCCGGGTAGCGGTGGGAACTTCACCGCTGGCACCGGCCAGCACTTGCGTACAGCAGGCAGCGGCGAATACGACCGCGGCGCGCAGCCGCCAGCGAGCACCGACCGGGTTGTTCTGCAACGTGGGTGTCATGGGCTTGATCATCACTAGAACTTATAGGTGGCGCTGATCTGGTAGTGGAACGGCAGAGCCGCTGTGATGAGATCGTTACCCTCGGCGGCCCCTTCCGCGATCCAGTTCTTCCGGTCGGTGATGTTGTAGAAATTGGCGTGCACAGCCCACTTGGAGGCTTCGTAGAAGAGCATGCCGTCGAGAGTGTACTGGGTATGAATCTTCACGTTGCCCAGGTACGAGGTGTTCATGGGACCGGTGACCACGGCCCCGAGGCTCGCGCCGAAGCCCAGATCCGTGCGGTATTTCGCGAAGGCACTGTAGAGTTGTTGCGGCACACCCGGCTGGTCATAGCTGCCCAAGGGCAACGTAGCGAAATTGGGACTTCCCACCCCCGTACCGTACGGGGCCGCGAACGAATCGTAGACATTCTGGGTGAAGGCCGTCGGGGTCGCATCCGGCAGCCAGGCATGCAGATAGCTCGCCGCCGCGGTGGCCGAGAAGTTTTTGTTGGGCTGGTAGTTGACCTCGAATTCGCCACCCAGGGCCTTGATCATACTCGTGACGTTGAACTGGTCGGTTTGCGCCCGGCGCTGATAGAAGGCCGCCGTGGTCACGTACAATGTATTGTCGAGCAGCGCCAGCTTGTTGCCGGTCTCATAGAGCCAGTTCTTGATATGGAAGTCGCTCGTCGCGAGTGTATTGCCCGTGAAAGCCGCGAAGCCGCCGCCATTGGTCGTGACCGGCGACTGGTTGAAGTCCACAGTCACGTAGAACGTAGTCCAGGGCAACGGCTTGTAGGTGATGCTGGTGTCCACCGCCTCCTCGACCTGGGTCGTCGTGGCATGCGCGGCCGGATAGCCCGGCACCGGCAACGGGTCCGTGATGCTCTCGTGGACCGCATCCACACGCAGGCCGCCGAGAACGCTCCATTGGTCGTTGATGCTGTAGATGTCCTGGAAGAACACACCGAGTTGGTGCGAGTTCTGGTCCTGGGTATTGGCGATGGAGTTGTTGCCCGCGCCGTCATAGGAAGCACCGGGAGTGGCGTACTGGTTGGACGTGCCCGGAACGAGATAGACACCGGACAGGTCCGTGATGGGAAAGGTAGCCGGATTGGTCGTGATATCGGTCGCGTTCAGATACTCGTTGTAGAAGTCGCCATAGGCCAGCACGTGCATGAAGCGGTAGGCCACGCCCGTGATGAGCTCGTTGTTCGACCACTTGCCATGCAGCTCGATCCGGTCCTCGAAGTTGTAGGAGTCCTCGATGTTGTTGTAGTAGCGCTGCGCGTACTCGAGCTGCTGCTGCGAGTAATCCTCGAAATAGCCCTTGTTGGCTAGCGTGAAGTGATCACCCAGCACGGCGGTGATATCGAGCTGGGCCTGAAAATTCGTACCCTGGTCGTGATCATCCTTCGCCACCAGCTGAGCGCGTCGATTGATGGGCACCACGCCGGTCACATTGACGATCGACTCGAAATTGCGCACACAAGCGTCGGGAATGAACTTGCTGCACCCCGGCCCCGTGTAATACAGGCCGCTGTCGATGAGTTGTTGAGTGGGTCGGTTGATGCCCGTGTTCTCGGTGTAGTGCGCGCTGTAGAACTCCGTATTAAAGTCGATCGTCAGATTCGGCGTCGGCAGATACCGGAGCGCGGCATAGATGTCGTTGGAATGAGTGTAGCCCAGATTGTAGTAGCTGCCCGAGTGAATGCCCTCGTAGCTCACGCGGTACGCCAGCTGATCATTCACCGGTCCGCTGGCGTCGAGTTGCCATTTGCGGGTGCCGTATTCACCGTAAGTGCCATTGACCGTCACGTGCTCCTTGTCGAAGTACGGGCGCTTGGTCACCAGGTTGACGTAGCCGCCGACGTTGCCCGTCGGACCGTACACCACATCCGCCGGTCCCTTGACGATATCGAAGCCTTCCACCGATTTGAAGCTCAGTGGCTGACCATCCGAGCGCGGCGTACGCAACATGCCGTTCTGGAAAATCTCGGACGACTGACCGCGCAACCACGGCACGTTGGGTCCACCGAATTGATCGTTGGTATAGGCGCTGGAGACGATCTTGGAAAAGTCCGTCACATCGATGATGGACTGATCGCGCATCTGTGCCGCGTTGATTTCAGTCACCGCGCGCGGAGTGTCCAGCACCGACAGCTCGAGGCCCAACACCGAGCTCACCTTGCGCTGGAGCGGGCTCACCTGGTCCTCCAGCTTCACACCCTGAACCACCACCTCTTCCAGCGAGTCGGTACCGGCCGCGGTGCCGCCGGGAGTAGTTGCATCAGGGGCATTATCCGCCTGCGCGATAGCTGCGCACGACAGACATAGAACAGCAATAATGGCAGCGTACTTTCTTGATTGGTGACTCATGGCACTCATAGTATTGTTGTGATGACGGCCTGCCGCGCCCAGCCGGCGCACGGCAGCCCCTCGCCCTCGCGCGTCCGCTGCGTCGCTGCACCTATCAAGCAAAGGGTATGCCAACGCACGCTGCAGTAACGGCATGTCAGCGCGTCAGGCCTGCTTTTCCCGCGAGTTTCGCTTATGACAGCAGCGGCCCGTGCAACGGGTCAGCCGCGGATTGCATCCGAGCCTGCACACAAGTCGACCTTTGATTGTCGCTGCTGCACGAAGAACGGGCACCCCGGGGCGGCCGGGATATCCGCGCCGCCGTTAGTTGCAACAAACACATGGAAACATCGTGCACAATCCGTCCATATTTCGCTTACGCTGCCGCGCGTGAAAAGCATGATGAAGTCCACGCCAAACGCCGATCGGGAAACAAAACAGGAGTGCGCACACGCCACGACGGGCCCGACGCCGAGGAGGTCTATGAGCGTCTGTGGGCGGCCATGATGGATCACAGTCTGCCGCCGCAAACCCGCCTGGTCGAAGAGCGGCTTTGCGAGATTTTCGGCCTCGGCCGGACGGCGCGGTTTGCGCCACCCTGACCCGATCGCCTCAATGCCGTGCGATCGCGGCGAGGGCCCGCAATCGCACGGCGCAGCAAGCGGACCGTCTAATAACCCGACGAGAGGGCTGGCGAGCCGACCACAGTGAAAGACAGCAGCCACTTCCCATTGATTCTGCGCGCCTGTCCAGTGCTCGGCTGGCCGGCGAGTCCGTATGACACATCCGATGTTTTGACCCCTGTCGCCACGTCGACGTAGTGACACTCGAAATACACGTCCGCCAGATTGCCATGCACCTCGAAATGAGTCCGGGGCAGCGTCGTGAGCGCCACCCAATTGCGGCCGAGCACGAAAGATCCCGCGTGATTCTGGAAGAAGTCACAGAGGGTCAGCGAGCCCGGCGCGCATGTCGAGCTGTTCGGCTCGCCCCGTCCTGCGTAAACGGTAGTCCCGACGATCAGGATGCCATCGGACGTAAAGACATCGAGCATGTCTCGCAGGTGATCAGCCTTGGTCGCGGCATCGACCCCAGCCCCGCTGGCCGCCTCGTGAAACGCGGCTTGCAGCTCGTACAGCTTCGCGATGGCGTTGTTCGGTCCCTGGTTAGCATCATCCTCATCGGCGAGCGCTGTGAGTGGCCCGGCGGTCATCACGGTTGCGGCCAGTTGCACAGGGCGCACCCTCGTCACGCCTTGCTTTGGCGCGGGTACCCCCGACGCAATGGCAGGACTTTCTCACAGAGATCGAAACGCAACTCGCCGGGCACATCAAGAACGCGCAACTCGAGTTTCCAATGGCGAGCAACGTGCTGATTGCGCGGCGCTAACGAGATAGGAGCAAATCAAGGTGGATCTCGGGATACGCGGACGCAAGGCAATCGTCAATGGCGGCAGCGCCGGCCTGGGGCACGGCGCTGGCGCTGGCCGGTGAAGGTGTCGATCTCTTTGTTTCGGCGCGGGGTGAAGAACGACTCCTCTGGCTGCAACGTTCTGCAGCGAGTACTCGAACTACGTGACCGCGCAAAGCCTCGTCATCGACGGCGGTTTCGAGAACTCGACGTTTTGAGCTATTCCTACGGCAGCGGCGCCCACCGAGGCGTCGCATCCTCCCAAGGATTATCAGTGAGGATGTGAAAATCCGACCCGTCGGGCCGCATCACAGCGACTTCGCCGTATGACTGGGGATTGTGAGGATGCAGCGCCATCTCGTCCTTGAAGCCGGCGGCGCCGGTTGCGAAGGCAAGCCACTCACCGTCAGGTGACCAGGACGAATGCGCGTCGTTGCCTGGAATGTGGGTGATCCGCCGAAGGCCCGTGCCGTCGGGATGAATGGCGTAGATCTCCCAGTCGCCGTCCTCGCGGTCGCTCGAGAATGAGATTTCGTCGCCCTTCGGGGACCAGGTGGGAAAATTGTCCTTGTTGCCGTTGCCGTCAGTCAGCACGGTGACCTGTCCGGTCTCGACATCGACAATCCGCAGGCCCTTGCCGTGCTCGTCCTGCAGGCGAAATACGATGCGCTTGCCATCGGGAGACCAACTGGGAAAACCGCTGTTGCCTGCGGTCTTCGTCAGCAGGCGGAAACCGCTCCCGTCCGGCGCGACCACCGCGATATTCGAGATCTGCTGCCGGTTCTGGCCCAGGAAACCCGCGAATGCGCCACCGGATCCGAACGCAATGAGATTCCCGAGCGGCGACCAACTCGGCGCCACCGTATTGTGCTCGAGATCGTCATGGATGAGCCACCGACCCGATCCGTCCGTGCTGGTGGTCATCAGGCCGTTATGAAGGAATGCGGAAAAGCCGGTGGTGAACGCAAGGCGATCACCTGCCGGCGAAAACGTGGGGAAAATACCGGCGCACATGAAGCGAAACCTCGCATCGGGACTCCATGCCTCCATGACCGGCGGCCAGGCCTGCCCCGTGTCACGATGGAACAGCATTCGCTTGCCATCCAATGACCAGACAGGATTGTTGATCTCCCCGCGCGCGCCCTTTCGGTTCGTCGTGAAATTGAGGCCGCCCTCGGGGCCGCCTCCCGAATAGCCGATGGAATCCGGCGTCACCCAGCGCGGTGACCACTTCTCGCCGGCGCCGCTCGTCACCTCGTGCACCTCGCCTCCCGCGACGTCGACGACGGAAATCTGCGTCGTGGCGCGCTGCCGGCGCGGATCGGAGATGGCGATAACATCCTGGAAGCTCGCGGTGTAGAACACGATATGTTTGCCGTCCTGAGAGAAGGATGGGCTGCCAGCGTACGTCCCTGTGTGTGTCAGTTGACGCGCAGCGCTACC
>Ga0105240_10006896_pt1 | contig 16600 bp, 12 predicted proteins | sample KBSC54metaG_FD_80426 | JGI IMG/M metagenome (GOLD analysis project Ga0105240, IMG submission 80426) | Corn rhizosphere microbial communities from Kellogg Biological Station, Michigan, USA - KBS C5-4 metaG | ecosystem: Host-associated > Plants > Roots > Rhizosphere > Soil | place: Michigan, USA...
ATACGCCGCGACAAAAGGGGCCGTGGTCGCGTTCATGCGCGGGATCGCGCTCGATTACGCGGCCGAGGGCATACGGGCGAACTGCGTGATTCCAGGTGCCACGGACACCCAGATGCTGCAAAGCTACTTCGACGAATGCGCCGATACGGATGAAAGCCGCTCCCGCCTGCTGGACAGTATCCCGATGCGAAGGCTCGCAACCCCGGCCGACATCGGAAGCGCGGTGCTGTTTTTGATCTCGGACTACGCGGCCTATATCACCGGCACGTGTCTCGCCGTGGACGGTGGTTTGATGGCGCAAGGATGATTTCGGAATTTGTTCCGAAAGCCTTGACCACGATGCCCGGCTTCGATTATATTCTTCCCATGCGCCGCGATCGGAGCGGCCGCGCCGGTAACGAATGCGGATCGTTGACGTAGAGACCTACCTTGTCGGCAACCCCTGGAAGAACTGGCTCTTCCTGAAGTTGATTACCGACGAGGGGATTCACGGGATCGGAGAAGGATCGTTGGGGCATCTGTCCAAGACTGTCGAAACGGCAGTCCACGAGATGAAGCCCTTTATTCTTGGTCTCGAGGTCTTCCAGACCGAGCTGCTGGTGAACCGTCTCTCGCGCCAGGTATACGCGGATGGGGGCCAGATCAAGATGTGCGCCATTTCGGCGTTGGAGATCGCCTGCTGGGACGCGATCGGGAAAGCTCTGCGGCAGCCGATCCACAATCTTGTCGGCGGCCGATGCCGGGAACGGGTACGCGCCTATGGCAATGGCTGGTACCGCTGTAAACGCGAGCCCCGGGCATTCGCCAATGCCGCGCGGAGAGCGGTTGCCCTAGGATATACCGCTCTCAAGTTCGACCCCTTCGGGGCGGGAATGAATATTCTCGCCGCTTCGGAGGAACATCTCTCGCTCGATATCGTTGGCGCCGTGAGGGACGCGGTGGGCCCGGACGTCGATCTGGCGATCGAAGCGCATTCCCGTTTTACGGTTTCCTCCGCGATCCGGATCGGCAGAAAGCTGGAGCAGTTTAGCCCTGCGTGGCTCGAAGAGCCAGTGCCGCACAACAATATTCAGGCGATTGTGGACGTTTCCCGCCATCTGAACATACCCGTGGCAACCGGCGAAAGCTTTTCATCGAAGCAGCAAATTGCCGAGCTGATGGCATACAACGAGATCGATATCGTCAACTTCGAGCCGCTGCACATGGGTGGCATTCTTGGCTCGCGAAAAGTGGCGGACATGGTCGAAGCCCATTACGGAGTGGTCATTCCGCACGCCGCGCAAGGACCTGTATGCACGCTGGCCTGCCTGCATATCGATGCCGCAACTCCCAACGCGTGGCTTCAGGAAACGTTCGAAGACTGGAACGAGCCATGGGAAAGAGACCTGCTGACTTACTTCCCGGCAATCGTGGACGGGCACTTCGAAATTCCCACGGGGCCCGGCCTGGGCGCCGACCTCAATTTGGAAGAAGTGCGAAAGCATCCCTATCACGAGAACCTCGACACCTCGCTGTTTGAAGAAGACTGGCAGTTCCGGCGATCGGCCGTTGAGACCTCATGAGCATCGAGGAACTTTACCCATGCTGCGATTGAACGGCATTACACCGGTGATGGCAACCTGCTTCAATGCGGACGAATCCATTGACGACGGGGCTTTGCGAAGGCAGATCGACTTCGCGATCGAGGCGGGGGCCGCAGCAGTTTGCGGACCGGGCTTCGGCGCCGAGTTCTACAAGATGTCCGATCCGGAGCGATATCATTTTGTGGATGTCCTGATCGATCAGACGCGCAAACGCGTTCCGGCGATCGCCGCGACAAGTTCCGGTTCCACTCACAGCACGATTGAGTTCTCCCGGTACGCCGAGCGGAACGGCGCGGACTGCCTTATGGTGACGGCGCCCCGCGCCGCGCCTTTACCCGCGGCGGAGATTGTCGGTCACTACAGCAATCTCTGCGATGCCGTCAGCATTCCGGTGATGCTACAGGACGCGGACTTCACGGGCGCCGGCCTTCCCTCCGGTGTTTTCGTGGATCTCGCGCGCAAGCATGCGAATTTCCTTTTCGCCAAGCTTGAGGTGACGCTTCCGGGCCGGAAATGCGCTGAAATCGTGGAACAAACCGCCGGGCAGGTGCAAGTCATCTATGGCTTAGGAGGCGTCGCCATGATGGATGGCCTGGTGCATGGGGCATCGGCGATGATGCCGGGCGCGGCATGTATCGAGGTTTACGTGCGTGTCTACGAACTTTACGCCTGCGGACAGCGCGACGAAGCCAGGGCTCTTTTTCACCGCCTGATCCCGTACTTAACCTTCGCGCTTCAGCATCTCGAGGTTGCGGTCCGCATCGAAAAGATGGTCCTTGAGAAGCGCGGAATTCTACCTAACTCCCGCATGCGCAGGCCGACTATTTCGCTCGATGCCGCTTACGAAGCGCAGATGTGGGAGCTTGTGGAGGGAGTAGCCGGTTTGTCGCTCGAATGCCGCGCCGGCGATTCAATCGTGACGGCAGGTTAGATCGATTTCACCAATAAATAATAAATAGAGACGGCTCCGATGACTCCTCCAGGGAAGGGAATAGGCTCTACGGCCGGGGTGGTGGCTTGGATCTTTTTGTCACTGGCTTCGCTCGCGCAAGGTCGGAGGGGACTGGACAACGGCGGATTTGAAGCGAAAGAGCCGCTCAGCGCCTGGACACTGCTCCCTCCTGCCGCGCGGCCCGGCATCTCGATCCGGAACGACACCGGCGCCTTCAAGGAAGGCCGGCAATCCCTGCTCATCGAGGCGGCCAAGCCCGCCAACGCCAGCCTGACGCAGGAAGTGTTTCTGCCAGTTGGAAGTCTGTGGCGCGCATCGGCGTGGATCAAAGTAGACACCACGGGCGGCTCTCCGGGCGCGGGTTTGATCGTCGAAACGCCTTCTGGCGATCAAGGCGCGTCCAGCGCAAGCAGCCAGACCGTCGAGTGGCAGCATTTACACGTTCTGTTCCGTGTGCCGTCTCCAGGGCGGGTGAGCATTCACCTGACGGCTTTCCAGAATGCCGAGGGCCGGAACGGCACAGGTACAGGTAAGGTGTGGTTCGACGATGTCCGTCTGGAGCCACAAAGCGAGCCAGCCGTCTTGCGGGAGGAAGTAACAATCCTTCCGGAGAAGCTCAGCGGCCGGCCCATCGATTTGAAACAGGGCGGCCAGTTCATTGAGCCGCTTTGCCATCTCACGCCTTCCATGATCGCCCAGCAGGTGGAATCGACCAGTTTTGAGGAAGAGCCCGCTTGGAAGCCGAGCTACAAGCGCGAGATCGATGAACCTCACCGGCCCTGGTATCCGGATGGCGCGGTGCATTTGGCACGATTCTCGCTGGATTCTCAGGACCCGTTTAATGGCAGCCGGTCAGAAAAGATCGAGTTGCCAGCGCGGGGAAGTTGGGCTGGCATTTCGCAGGACGGCTTCTATCTTGCGCAAGGCCACCGGTACCAGTTGCGTTTCCACGCGCGCGGCGACCGCGCTCTGCACCTCCGGGCGTGGTTGCACGCCGATGGCGGCGTGACAGCGGAACCACAGGGGATCGAGTTGAAATCCGGGGACTGGCAAGGCTTGGAGGTACGGCTGCTTGCGCTCCGGTCCAGCGGCAATGCAACCCTCAGCATTCAATTTGAAGGACCTGGGGCCTTATGGCTGGACAGGATCTACCTGATTGATGAGAGCGCCGTGCTTGGTATCTGGCGTCCGGACGTGGTAGCCGCATTGAAGGCCATGAACCCGGGCGTGATCCGGTTCGGTGGCAGCACGCTCGAAGTGTTCGAGTGGGACAAGTGCCTCGGCAACTGGGACCGCCGCGTTCCATACGTGACAAAACCCTGGGGAGGGCTGGACCCGAATTTCATCGGAGTGGAGGAATTTGTGCAGCTCTGCCGGTATGTGGGCGCCGAGCCGCTCATCTGCGTCCGATGGACCGGTAAGCGGTCAGAAGACGCAGCCGCCGAGGTCCAGTATTTCAACGGAGCTGCGTCCACGCATTGGGGCCGCCTGCGCGCTCAGAACGGGCATCCGGAGCCGTATCATGTCCGGTACTGGCAGATTGGCAACGAGATTGGAGGTCCGGAGTACGACGCCTCTGTCCGCGCGTTTGCCGAAGCCATGCGCGAACAGGATCCGGGTATTAAAGTTCTGTCCTCGTTTCCGTCTCCGGAAACACTGAAACTGGGCGGCGGGTATCTCGATTATCTCTGCCCGCATCACTATTCAGTTGGCGACTTGGCGGGCTCTGAGCGCAGTTTCCAATTTCTGCGGGACGAGATCGCAAAATATTCCAACGGGCGCGACGTGCGTGTCGCCGTGACCGAATGGAACACGACCGCCGGTGAGATGGGACTGACGCGTGGAATGCTGTTGACGCTCGGCAACGCGCTAAGTTGTTCCCGCTACCAGAATCTGATGCAGCGTTACAGCGGGTTAGTGGAAATTGCCGTCCGTTCCAATCTTTCGGACAGCTTCGGTTCGGGAGTAATTCAGCCTGGACCGGGCTGGCTCTACCTTACGCCCACTTACTACTCCCAGCGCCTGTACCAGCGCGCGGCCGGATCTTTTCCGCTTCGGATCGTTCGTGCCAGTCCTCTTCCCTTGCAATTGCGGGAGCCAGACCTTAGCGCGACACTCGACCGCGGCGGCAAAGTGCTGCGCATCTACGCTGTCAATTCGACAGCTTCAGAGCGCAGCATAGTCTTTCACCTGCAAGGGTTCGCAACGCCGGCCGGCCAGGTGCGCGTCTTTACTCTGGGTGACCGGGCGCGCGCGAGCGATTCGGAGGTGATGAACACTCATGACGATCCGAATCGGGTTTCGGTGGCATCCACTCGAATTGTGGCGCGCGGCAGTAAATTCGATTGCGCCTTCGAGCCGTTCACCGTGACGCTGCTCGAAATCGAATTGGGCGGGCGGCGCTGATCCGGCCGCGGGTTGGAACCGAGGGGCCTCCAAAACGAGGCCTATAGCGGCACGTCTTCCGTGCCGATGGCGAATATCAGGATCGGTTGCTCGCCCGGCTCCAGCCGCCAGGTAGCCGATTCCACGAACTGGCCGCGAAGGTCGGCGCTATACAGCAGGATCTGATAATCCTCGCGAGCCGTGTCCTTCAAAAACCGAATCGCGCGTTGCGCGCGCGTGGCAATCGGGTCTATTCGGGTCGTCTGGTAAATCATATTGCCGCGCGCGACCTCGTATCCGTGCCGGAGAGGGAAAACCTGTACACTGCGATCCCGATACGCCACCCGGAGATTGCCAGCGACCGCGCCGGCTTTGCCAGACGGCGGGTAACCACCGGGACACGTGATGTGCCCGAGCACGTGGAGACGTGAGCAGCGTCGCCCGACAGCTATAGTGACCTCAAGCTGCGCGGCGGTCACAACGACCGGCCGCGCGTAACCTTCGACGCTGGGCACGAGGAATTGAACGCCGAGAATATCGATCGCGGTATCCCGCCATAGGAGAAATTCGCTCCCGGTCCTCTGCCACTGGTTACGGCCGTAATCGGCCTTCGACCAATACCCGGCAACGGAATGCTCAAAGTCGTTCCAGGCGTCCATCTGTGGCGCACCGCGAACCACGCTGGTGAGATCGATACCTCGGACCGCGTTCCCCGGCGTCCAGGGAGTATGTCTCAGAGGCACGAGTTCCGGGCTAACGGAGGGCGGCAACGATGTTTCCTCGCGCCCTTCATACAAGTGCCGAAGCTCCATGACAATGCGCGGGCGAGGCTCACGCGACTCTGTCACCACACCCGATTCGAGAATGCCGTTTTGCATCTCCTGGTCGATGCGGCTGAATTGCGGCAAGTCCTGCCAAGACCAAAAGCACGTTCCGGCAAGCTGGTCCGATTTCTGCAACGCAAGCAGAGCGTCCACCGTTTTTGGCATGACGTACCGCGATTGTCCAATCTCTTTGCCGCCCCATTCCGTGAACGTGAGGGGGCGGCTGTCTCCATAAAATGCAACGATCCGCTGGAATTCGCTGACATCGAAAGTGTATGGGTGGTCGTCGAAGAAGTCCATGCCGGCCTGTTCGAAAAGCGGCTTTGCGTCCTCTTTGTTCATTGAGTTCGCGGCCGAAACCAAACGCCCGATCGGGTCCGTTTTCCGGCACATCGCCTTGCCCTCGCGAAGGTACTCGGCCGTCAAATGACACTCATTCGCGAGAAGCCACGCGACCACCGATGGGGAGTTCCAGTCGCGGCGGATGGTCTTATCGAGTATCTTCAAACCGAGGTCAATTTCGGATCGCGGTATTTTGCGGAAATCGACCTGCCAGTAACCCGGCTCCTCGCTCACAAGCAGCCCCAATTCATCGGCGAGCTCGACAATGTGGCGGTGATGAGGATAGTGGACTAGACGCACGAAGTTGGCACCCATCGCCTTAATCGCTCGCATGTCGTAGCTCATCTGCTGCCGGGTCAGCGTGAAACCCTGGTCTTTCCACATGTCGTGGCGGCAAACGCCGTTTAAGATAACCGGTTTGCCGTTCAGCTCAAAGGTGGTCCCCTTCACGCGGAATTCGCGGAATCCCGTGCGAAACCGAAACTCGTCGGACCCGCTAGGGGTTTGTATGGAGACCGTTGCGTCGTATAAGTCGGGGGTTTCAGGCGACCACAAGGCTGGGCCGGGAACTTCGAACGGTATATCGGCCTCTCCGCCGCCAGCGGCCACGGAAAATGCGCGAGTGCCCTGGCCAAAGACATGGCCCCCGCGCCGAAGCTTCGCCTCCAGTTTTCCCGATGCCGGATGGCGAGACTGGAGATATGCGCGCAGACTGCACCGGGCCAAGCGAAAGTCCGGTTCGAGCGTGTACGCGATACGCGCATTTTCGATGAACGTCGCGGGTCTGAGTTCGATCCACGCATCGCGAATAATGCCGCCGTACGCTTCCCATCCAGGATTTACCCCGAGCGCGATTTCGTCGTCGCCGCCGCTCTCGGCTTCGGTCTTCAGATCCGCGATATGAACGCGAACTACGTTCGATCGTTCCCGTGCCGTTCCGGATATATCGAATTCATACGGCACGTATGGGCTCATAACGCCGAGCTCAGCGCCGTTGCAGAAAACGCGCGCGAAGTAAGCGATGCCGTCAAAATGCAGCATTGCGTGCTCGCCCGGAGCAAGCCGCGGCAACGCAAACTCGCGGCTCAAATCGTAGCTACCGATCGGCCGGTTTGAGGATGGCGTCTGCACGGTTCGGGCGAAGACGCCTAAAATCGACTGATTCCAGCCTCCGTTCAAATCAATGCGGGCGCGCTGGGAGGAGGGCCCGCGAGTTTGGCCTTGAACCGCGTCTCGCGCGATTGCGGCGTAAGCTCCCGCCGCTCCCAGAAAATGCCGGCGTTTCACTGGGCTCCTCCTGTCTGGGTCGCGCCTTCCGCGGCCGTAACGGCGAAGATGACCAAAGGCGGTCCGCTTTCGAGTCTGCAACGCAGCTCGCTTACATGGCCATGCGCCGGACACGCGAAAAGGAGCGCCTGATAGTGCTCGCGGGCGGGGTCCTTCTCGAATGTGAGGGCTTGCGGCGCCAGCAGGGCCAGCGGTTCGATCCGGGTCGCCTCATCGATAAGATTCGAGCGCGCGATCTCGTATCCGTTCCGCAGAGGAATGCGCTTACTGCGGCCATCCTGATAGCGAAGCTCGAAACTGCCCGCGACGGCGCCCGGTTTACCCTCAAGCGGATAACCGGAAGGGAGCGTGACGTTGCCGAGCACATAAAGCCGGTCGCAGTCGCGCGCCACCGGAATGGCCACTTCGGACGTCTCGGTAATTACAATTGGCCGCACAAAACCGTCGCGAAGCGCGCACGTGAGCGGCACGCCTGCAATTTCGAAAGATGGTGAGCGCCAGAACCGCAGCCGTCCTCCGGTGCGCTTCCATTGCCCGCGCGCCAAGCGCGACTGCGCCCAGAACGCCTCCATCATCCGCTCAAGCGACTGCCATGCAGCCACGCCGGATACTGAATCCACCACCGATTGCAAGTCGAGCGGATGCATTTGCCCGCGGCGAGCCACAACCGGGATTCGAAGCGGAACTACCAAAGGCGTCGCGGCCGGGATATCGTGGCCAACGCGCGCGCTTTCAGGATATTCCCGCTGCCCCTGGAAAAGACGGCTGAGGCGCAGATATAGCTCCGCATAAGGCTTCCGCGCTTCGCTCATCACGCCCGAGAAAAGAATACCGTCGTGGGTTGGCCAGTCAATGCGCCCATACTGGCGAAGATCGTTCCACGACCAGAAAGCATGCCCGGCAATCTTCCCTTCCTGAATGGCATCCAGAACATGATCGAAGTTCCGGTCCCAGAAGATCTCGCCGTGGCCCGCATCTTCCCAACCCCACTCGTCGATTACAAGCGGCTTTCCGGCACCGTAATAATCGGCGGTGGTCTCGAACTTATTCTCATCCAAGTCGTAAAGATGCTGCGAGAAGAAATCGAGGCCGGCTTCCTCAAACTGCTTTTTTGCTTCCTGTTTGTTAGTGCTGTTGGCGAATGAAACGGGGCGGCCCAGCGGGTCCAGACGGTTGCACAGCGCTTTCCCTTCGCGCAGGTACTCCACCGTTAGCCGCGACTCGTTGCCCAGCAGCCAGGCGAACACCGCGGGCGAATTCCAGTCCCGGCGAATCACGCCTTCGAGAATGCGCAGGCCCGCTTCGACCTCCGGTCGCGGCATTGACGGAAATTCCACTTGCCAGAACCCTGGCTCTTCCGTGACCAGCAGCCCGAGTTCCCCGGCCAACTCAATTACATACGGGTGATGCGGATAATGGACCAGGCGAACGAAATTAGCGCCCATCCGTTTGATCGCGCGCATATCTTCGCGCATTTGCTCTTTGGTTAACGTGAATCCCTGGTCCAACCACATATCGTGGCGGCAGACGCCGTTCAAAATAAGCGGTGTCCTGTTCCACTCGAATTGGCGTCCGCGAATGGCGAAGTGGCGGAAACCGGTGCGGCATGTGTGCGTATCGGAAGCTGAGCCGGCGCCGAGAGTCGTCATTAGCGTGTACAAATGGGGCCGATCCGGCGACCACAACAGTGGATTGGCAACATTGAAAGAGATGTCGGTTTCGGAAGAGCCTTCCGACAGGGTGACCCGTGAAGACGCGCGAGCCACTTCCGCCGATCCTTGAAGAACACGGACCGTCAGATCGCCCGTTATCGGATGCACCGAATCGAGAAACGCAGTGACCTTACACGAAGCGCGGGAAAAATCCGCCGCCACTTCGTAGGAGAGCCGAGCGTTGGCGATGAAGGCCTGAGGCCGGGTCTCAATCCACACGTCCCGAATGATGCCGCCGTACGCTTCCCAGCCCGGATTGACGCCGATGGCCAAGTCGCCTTTTCCTTCTCCGTTCGGTCCCGGCACCAAGTCGAAGAGAGTAACTTCGACCGTGTTCTCGCCCTCGCGGAGGGAGCGGCTGATATCGAACTCCGCCGGGATATACGCGTCAATCTCGCCGGCGGCGCGCGAATTAACCGACGCCGAGCCGTGATACGTCAGACCTTCAAAACATAGAAACGTGCGTTCGCTTGCGCCCAGGCGGGGACGCCAAAAACTCCTTTTCAACACGTAAGTGCCGGAGGGACGTAGCGAGGAAGGAACGGTTACGAAATCCCACACTTCTCCATTGACGATGCGCGCCCATTTGCCGCCGAGATTGAATTGGCGACGCGTCCCGAGATTGGCGGAAGCGGTAACACTGCCGGCTTGGCTGGACTGCATATAAAAGTGCCACTCACGTTATCACACCTTCAGGCCGGGATCAAGAATAATCGGAATGCATTCCGAACTGTTGCCAAAAGTGCGCCAAATCGGCCTCCGGATCGGCGGGATTCGTGGGAGTTCCGTGCGAAGCCGTTCCGCTGGTTGAAGCATCGAAGCGGCAGATAAATGCGCGATGTTCGCGGGAACCGTCCGGATATTGTCTCGGCTAATGATGCTCCACATGTAAACCTGCGTGATGTTAAACTACCGCCTTATAGACATAACGCACAGCAAAGAGGGTTACGGGACGGCCACTTGTCTGGTCCCGAGATACCGTTCCGTAGTTTCCACCGAGGCGTGGCCGAGCAGACCCGCGCCGCCTATTCTTTACGCGTCTCGGCGTGTTGGCGACGCCTGAGCGTGTGCGATAACCAGGAGGCCTCCGAGATCACGGAGCCGCAACAGGCGGCGCACGTCATGGCGTGCTGCCTGATGATGAACGAGCTCACCTCTAGCACCGCGACGCTGACTGGCGTGGCCGACCTGCTCGTCCACTAACTCGCCAATCACAATGCCATGGCGCATTATGACTTCCGGGCCGACCTGCTACGCAGCCTGGAGATATTCGAGCGCAACCGCGCGCTGCTGGCCAAGCAGTCGAGAACGGTGGACCCGGAAGCGGAGTTCAGCCGTGCGACCGGGCTCTCGCCGCGCCACTTCATCGAATTGTGCCTAGTCGTCGGTACGCCCTACCGCATGATGAAAGCGGGGTCGCTGATCAACAACGATCCGAACTTCTTCATCGACAAGAACCGTTTCGGCAACATGAACCTGAGCGATGCCGAAATGACTTCGTTCTTCCCCACCGTTGCGCAAACGGCGCAGCAGCTTGCGGACTATCTGCCGACGCAGGGCGAGCGCCCCCTCGGCGACAGTACTGTGTTTCAATCGTGGCCCGTCATCCGGACGGCGGGACGGAGAACGTTATTACTGCTGTGGCGTGGCGAGCCCGATGGACAAGACCGGCCGCGGACTTTACTGGATGCTGTTCGGTGCCGCCGACAAACCCACCAGAGGAAAGCTTGGCGGCACTTATGGGCGCGCCTTCGAAGCCTATCTGCACAATCGCGTGCGGCGTGCGGGGTTTGCACTGGACGCTTACCTGGAGAGGCCGTTATTCGCCGATGGCGCTGAGGTTTGCGACGGGCTGTTCGTCGACGGATCGAGCCTGATCCTGTGCGAGTACAAGAGCAGCGTGCTGCGAGCCGATGCGAAGCTGAGTGGGCGGCTGGACCTGCTCGAACCGGACATCTGCAAGAAGTTCGTTAGCGGCGACGAAGACGGCCGCAACGGCATCGCTCAGCTCAGTCGCAGCATAGAGCGCCTGTTGAGGGGCGAGGCGGTCATCGGGCTGCCGTCACGAATTGGAGCATCGTTCAGCCCGTGATGGTCTGCCTGGAGCATGCCATGCTCTGTCCCGGCATGTCCGGATATCTGAATAGCCGGTTTGACCGGACGGTGTTCAGGAAACTATCACGTAGTAGAATCACGCCTCTGACTTTGATAGATATCGAGCATTTCCAAGATCTGCTGCCGGACATGAAGGAGTTCGGGTTAGCCCTGTTTTCCGTCAGGCAGCGCCTTTAGCTTACGAGCATTCCGACCGTCGCCGCGCTCATCAAAATGAACGTCACCCACCCTAAGATGCGCAACCAGGTTGAACTCACATGCTCTCCCATGACCCGTCTATCGCTCGTCAAGAGGATGGCAAGCAGGATCAAGGGCGGAGCGAGCGCGCCATTCACGACGGCCGACCAAAACATCATCTTGACGGCGTCCAGCCCCAGGAAATCAATCGCGAGCCCGCCGACCATGGCCGCAGTGAGAACTCCATAGAAGCGGCGCGCGCCGCGGGGCTTCTTCTCCAACGAGCCCCGCCAGGCGGAAGCCTCGGCAATGGCGTAGGCAGAAGAGCCGGCGAGCACCGGCACGCCAAGCATCCCGGTGCCTATCAGGCCGAGCGTAAACAGCCAATAGGCAGCCTTGCCGGCCAGCGGACGAAGCGCCTCGGCGGCTCGGCGGGCAGTGTCGATATGCGTTACACCATGGGTATGCAGCGTGGCCGCCGTCGTGAGAATGATGAAATACATGATGAAGTTCGAGGCGAACATGCCGACAATGACATCGGTGCGCGCCCGGCGCAGTTCCCCGTCAGTCGCTCCCTTCCGCTGTGCGAGATTACGGCCCATCGAGCGTTCTTCCTCGACCTCTTGCGCCGCCTGCCAGAAAAACAGATATGGCGAGATGGTTGTGCCCAGAATTCCGACAAGTACGGCGAGAGAGTCCCTCGAGAAGGACAGTTTCGGAAAAACTATGGCGACGAGCGCCGCTTTCCAATCGACATGCGCGAAGAAGGCGGTCGCGACATAGGCCAGCAAGACGAGCGTGATCCATTTGAATACGCGCGCAATCTGCCGATAGGAGGACCAAAACAAAAAACTGACGATCAGAGCCGTAAAGAGCAGCGTCCAGACCTTCGCGCTCACGCCCGTAACCATAGCGGCGGACTCTCCCATGCCGCCAAGATCGGCCGCGATATTGATGACATTTGTCGTAACTAGCAGCAGACAAGCGCCCCAGAGAACCCACCGAGGGTAATGCATACGAATGACGGACGCGAGCCCGCGGCCTGTCACCATGCCAAGACGGCTGCACATCATCTGCACGCTGACCATCAGCGGGAAAGAAAGCAGCGCGGTCCAGAGCGTGCCGTAGCCGAAACCCGCTCCGGCAATGGAATAGGTAGAAATGCCGGACGGATCGTCATCGGCGCAGCCCGTGATCAGCCCGGGACCCAGATCCCGAAAAAACACATCGACGCGATCAAATACCCCCGGCACCGGTTCGCTCCCGATCGCCGTCCCCTCCTCGTCCGCAGAACGAATGGAAAGATCTGTTCTGGCCCGATCCTCCGGTAAATCTGGAATCCCCGCGTTTGGCATAGGCGCTCTTGAGGAAGCGGCTGGCTAACCGCCGCTATAGCCGCCGATGATCGGAAGAATCTCACCCGTGATGTAACAGGAGCATTGCGGCGAGGCCAGGAAGACATAAGCCGGCGCAATTTCCTCGAGCTGGGCGGGCCGTTTCATCGGCGTGTCCGATCCGAATTTGCGAACGTCTTTCTCCTCTTGTCAGAAGAATTGAGCGGCGTCCAGACCGGGCCAGGCGTAACGGCATTAACACGGATGCAGCGGGCTACAAGGTTTGTCGTCAACGATCGCGTAAATGCATGGATGCCGCCGTTGGTCATCGAATAATCGAGCAGGAATTCGCTCCCGAGGAGAGTGACCGAACCGGTATTCACGATCGCCGAGCCAGGTTTCATTTCCACACCATCTGATCCACGATGGTATCGATTTGTGGGCGAAGTTGCGACTCAGGTTGTTGCGGTAGATCCAGGATTCGCCTCAGGTGCGCCGATATAGTCTCCGACATCTCCGGATAGCCATCGAACTGCGAGCGCTGAAATGCAAATGGCGAGGAGCCGTCGGCGTCCCCAGATGTCCTCCTTAGATGATGTCCACCCAAATAGCACCGCATCTTCTAACTATTTGATTCTACAAATGTCTATTCCTTGAAGGTTTCTCGCTGGCCTGGGCATCTGAGGACATCTGCGCGTCATAATCCTAACTCGGCCATTACTCACGTTCGTCAGCCTCGGAGCCTCGGATGCCTCTTTGTACTCCTGCCGGGAGACCAGCAGGAATTCAGCCCAAGCCGAGGAATTACGCAGGACAATGGGATTCAAGCGCGCTGAGCTCAAGATGCGGGGGCCAAGAGGACATTCAACCCTCTGCTTATTCGATGGTTTCTTTGCGATCCGTGGCGGCCCTCCTGCGACCGCACCCCCAGCCCACCCCTAGGCAATGGAATCCTTCACATCTCGATATCTCCGACTCCAACGATGGTTTGCACGTGTATCCCTCCCGACCCGTTTTGTTATCAGTTGAGCTCCCGGAGCCGATTTCAACCGGGCGTGAGTTCCACAGAAATGTAGGGGTGATTGCGAGTAAATAGGTCAAAGGCAGGGTGCTGAACTGACATTCGTTTGTAGCACCGAGCTCGACCACGTTCCCTTGCGGGTCAGTACACGTCGCGCGAGACCCGAGCTTGACGGGAAACGCAAAGGACGGTGTGTCCGACAAGCGCGTGAACGACACAATTGAGCGATCCGCAAGCGCTTGGTCAATGTCCGAAAAACCAGGACATTTTTGAAGGCCGCTTCGACTCATTGACTGGAATTGGTTAGATTCGGACACGCAATGCGGGTCTCGCAAAAAATCGGCGCTGAGTCCGAGAACAGAGGAACGCACGCAAAATGTTTACTTTCGCTTCCCGTGTGTTGCCAAGTTCCGCGAAATATAAGGCTAAGCGGCCCATAACAGCTACATCATTATCATTTATTGCATTCTGCGTTCCTACAAAAAAGCAATAAAATAGAATTTCCCGAGGAATGGTAGGCGCCGGCCAATAAACCTGTGTATTGATCCGCTTTCGGCGCGAGCGAATACGCCTTCTCTTAGCATGGCGGGTTCGGGAATTACAGAGGGCTCAGTTTATTGGGTGTCTCTAGCGCACTACGGGATCAGCACTACCGGAGTCTGCCAAAACGCCGCTTTTTGCGACGTGGGGTCGAGCACGGTTACTTGGCAGTCGTACTTACCGGGAGGAAGGCTGGTGAGGGCGATGCTGAATTGGAGAGGCATGGTTTTCAAACTATTGTTCAGTCCGTCTTTCATCTCGATGGGCCGGGTTTCAAAGATCTTTTTCCGCGCGCGATAAAAACTCACGAACGCGACCAGCGGCCGGGTAGCCGCCGCGCCTTGCTCGTAGGCCTGCAAATAGACGTACATGTCGTGGCTCTTGCTGAACACGCGCGTCACGCTGGGTATCAGCTTCCGGCCGTCCTGGACCAACGGGTTCGCGGCTTCCGCCTCCTCTTTGTCCTTGACGGCGTTGTACAGCGCCTTCTTGAGGTCCACGCGCTGGCTGCTCAATAACACGGAGCTGATCGGAATGCGCTTCGATTCCTTGTTGAGATTGGGGATGAGAAACATGGTTTGATAAGTCCCAATCCGGCCGGTCTCGGCATCGCGGGCGAGAAATTTGATGGTGTACTTTCCGGGCAGAAGCGTGAAGCCCGCGTCGTATTCGATCGGGCGCTTGGCCAGTTCGGCGGCGGTGGCATCGCTCAGCTTGATGTCCACTTTGTCCCGTACGTTCGTGATGGTCGTGCCGTATTCGTCCTTGATCTCGCCGATAAAATCGACCAGCGTGTGTTCGGCGCCTCGGCGCTTGGCAAGCGCGAGCTCGCGTCCCGGAATCTTCACCACCAGCGGCACGAAATATTCGGCGCGGTTGAGTTGGAAATAATCGATCTCCATCGCGATGGTGAGCTCCGTAATGGGGTCGGGAAGCATCAGAGCGTCTTCCAATTGCCGCTCTTTATCGGCTGCCGTGAATTTGCTGAACTGCTTTCCGGCGTAATAACCGCGCCGATAATCCAGGCTGGCGGATAAATTCGAGTTCAGCGAGATTTTGATGCGGCGGAATTTTCCATCTTGCTCCGTGTTGCTGGTGTAATAACCGAGAATGTAGTAGCTCGGAACGGAATTCGCGGCTTGGACGATTCCTTTCGTCAGGTCGTTGTAATCGAGCAGAGCCTTGCCCCCCGTGTCGCCTGCCAGCGCATACAGTGTATCCTGCGAGCGTTGAAAGTTCGTCGCCACGGCCAAAGCCGAATTACCGGAATACATGCCGGCGCCGCCCGGCGACCCCTGTGTGGCATCGCCTAAGGGAGCCTGCGCCACCAGTCCGCGCGCGTCGATAGGCCAGAACGTGACGCCCGCCCGGATCGCGGCGTTGATCGTGGCGTGTAGCTGCGCCTGGTTATCGAGGCCGTTCAGCCGAAGGCCGCTCGCGAAGTAGATCAGCGATTTCTTTTCGCTGAGCTGGCCCAGAATGTTGGCTGCGGTTTGAAGCGCCGACAGTTGGCGATCGGTATTAAAGATGTTGAACTCGCTATCGTCCTGGCCGAAAGCGGCGCCCGTGTCAGGAGTGCCGGCGTCGTTGCCGCTCTCGTCAAAGCCCTCGGTTTCTCCCACGAGCAATGTTTGCAGGATGCTCAACAGCCGGTCGCGATCGGCGGTGAAGTCTTGCAGCACGTCCACCGAGCCTCCCGAAAATCGCAGGATGGCCGCGAGATCGGCGGAGGTCATTTGGGTCGTGACGAACTTCTTCGCGGCGTCCAGCGCTCGTAGCTGATCGGCCGGTGGCATGGCGGTCATGTCGAAGTAGAGCGCCAACAGGCGGCGATCTTTGTATCGCGGATAGCCGAGCGTTTCGGGCAAGATTTGGGTTCGTGTGAGGTGGTCGTAGAGGTGGATATTCTGAGGCGTGTATGGAGTGGCAGACAGGGTGGCGGGAGTCTCGGGCAGCTTTTGGTGCTCGAAGAAACGGATGGTTTGCTGGACGCCGTTCTCGGTCACGGTAAAGTCTTTCGCGGTGAGACCTGGGACGGGATTGCCATTCTTGTCTTTGACGACGACGATTTCGACGACGAGCTGCGTGCCGGCCGTGAAGGTGGCGGTTGCGTTGCCGCCGGACGGCGCATTCTGTCCGATCTGCTGAGCCGCGGCAATGAGCGCGGGCAGAAAGACAAAGGTCAGCAAACCGGCCTGTGCGCTTGAGATCCTCCCCATCCGGCTCGCCCGGCTCAAAATCGCACGCTCAGCGTGGTCTGTAATCTGCGCATGGCATTAGCTGAGATTGGCAATCCAAACTGCGCGCTGGTCACGGTCGTGTTCCAAC
>Ga0105240_10006898_pt1 | contig 16599 bp, 16 predicted proteins | sample KBSC54metaG_FD_80426 | JGI IMG/M metagenome (GOLD analysis project Ga0105240, IMG submission 80426) | Corn rhizosphere microbial communities from Kellogg Biological Station, Michigan, USA - KBS C5-4 metaG | ecosystem: Host-associated > Plants > Roots > Rhizosphere > Soil | place: Michigan, USA...
CGGCACCCAGGAAGCCCACGTCCACGCGCCCGCCCTGCAGCCAGTAGCGGAAGATCTCCGGGATCGAGACCACCGTATCGGCGTGCTCCGCGAGCTCGCCGTCGCCGATCGAGAGCGGCAGCACGTCCGGCTTGGCGCCGATCGTCCCCGATTCGTAGATCAGCACGACCTCCGGCGCGTGCGTGAGGCGCGCGAGGTTCGCCGCGGCCGACGGCATGCCGATGCCCACGAAGCAGACCATGCCGTTCTTCAGGCGCCGCGCGGCCTCGATCGTCATGATCTCCGTGGCGGAGTATTGCAGGCCGGCGTCGTCAGGCATGGGCGGCTCCGGCGCGCTCGGGGACGGCGATGCCCGCGGAGCGCAGGAATTGCGCGTGGTCCTTCGTTCCCAGCACGTGCTTCTCCATCCACTCGGTGAAGCCTTCCCGCTCTCGCGAGATCCCGTCCCACGCCTTGCAGAACGCGTTGTCCCGGCCATAGTAGCCGTGCGCGTAGCTCGGGTGCGCGCCGTTGGGCACGGGGCACACGGCCGAGAGCACCCAATGCGGGAGGAGGCACGCGTTCATCGGCGCCGCGAGGTCGTCCACGATCTCCTCCACGGTCGCGATCGCCGCGCGCGCGGCGAGCACCGCCTCCTTCTGGATTCCCACGATGCCCTCGATGAGGACGTTGCCTTCGCGGTCCGCCCGCTGCGCGTGGATGATCGCCACGTCCGGGTTCAAGGCCGGCGTCGCCGCGAGCCTCTCCCCGGTGAAGGGGCACGCGATCGTGCGGATGTTCGGGTTGTGCTTCGGCAGGTCGCTTCCCACGTAGCCGCGCAGCACCGAGAAGGGCAGGCCCGAGGCGCCCGCCTGGTAACGGCCGGCCATGTCCGCGTGGCTGTGCTCCTGGATCGCGAGCGGCCGCGGCCAGCCGTTCTCGATCGCGTCGCGGAAGCGGTGGATCGATCCCACGCCGGGGTTGCCGCCCCACGAGAAGACGAGCCCCGCGGCGCAGCCCATGCCGATCAGCTGGTCGTAGATGATGTCCGGCGTCATGCGCACGAGGGTCAAGTCCTTCCGCCGCTGGCGGATGACCTCGTGGCCGGCGGCGAACGGAATCAAGTGCGTGAAGCCTTCCATCGCGATCGTCTGGCCGTCCTTCACGAAACGGCCGACCGCCTCCGCGAGCGGGATGATGGGTGTCGTCATGGGTTTCTTCGATGTGGAACGGCGTTCCTGCGACCAATCCCGATGTTAGACTTTCCGGCGGCAAATTGCACATGCGCGAGGGACGACAGCGATGGATGACGCTAAGAAACCGGGCCTCGATCGGAGGACGTTCCTGAAGGGCGCGGTTGCGAGCGCGGGAGCGAGCGCCGCGGCGCCGCTCGTGGTGGCCGCCGCCGAGGCGGACGCGAAGCCCGCGGCGAAAGCGGGCGAGAAGAAGGGCCACGGCGGCCTCGAGGTGATCGACCGTCCCGGCTCCGACTTCATGGTGGACGTGATCAAGACGCTCGGGTTCGACTACCTCACGTTGAACCCCGGCTCGAGCTTCCGGAGCCTGCACGAGTCCCTCATCAACTACGGCGGCAACCAGGCGCCGGAGCTCATCACCTGCATGCACGAGGAGGCGGCCGTCGCCATGGCCCACGGCTACTCGAAGGCCGCGGGCAAGCCCATGGCGGTCGCGGTGCACGGCACCGTGGGCCTGCAGCACGCGACGATGGCGATCTACAACGCGTGGGTCGACCGCGTCCCGATCGTGATGTTCGCGGGCAACGGCCTGGACATCACCAAGCGCCGGCCGGGGACCGAGTGGAACCACTCGGTGCAGGATCCGGCGCTCATCGCGCGCGACTTCCTCAAGTGGGACGACTATCCGATGTCGCTGCAGCACTTCGCGGAATCCACGGTGCGCGCGTACAAGATCGCGACCACGCCGCCGATGGAGCCGGTGCTCATCACCGCGGACATGGACCTCCAGGAGGAGCCGGCCCGCGAAGGCGGTCTCTCGATCCCGAAGCTCGCGCGCTCCGTCCCGGCCCAGGGCGACCGGGCGGCGCTCGCGGAGGCCGCGAAGTGGCTGGTCGCCGCGAAGAGCCCGGTCATCATCGCCGACCGCTGCGCGCGCACGCCGGAGGGCGTGAAGCACCTGGTCGCGCTCGCCGAGGCGCTGCAGGCGCCGGTGGTGGACCTGGGCGGCCGCATGAACTTCCCGAACACGCACCCGCTCTGCCAGTCGGGCAAGCGCGGCCTCATGCACGAGGCAGACGTGGTGCTGCTCCTCGAGGTCGCGGACCCGTTCGGCCAGTTCAATTCGATCGCGGATCCGTCCAAGAAGCTCACGCACTTCGCGAACAAGGACGCCCGCGTCATCAACATCTCGATGCAGGACGTCTTCCTCCATTCGAATTACCAGGATTTCCAGCGCTACCTTCCGGCGGACCTCGCGATCAACGGGGATGCGGAGGCGAGCCTTCCGGCGTTGACCGAGGAAGTGCGCCGCCTTGTCGACGACGGCCGGAAGCGCGCCTTCGCGGAGCGGGGCGCCCGGCTCAAGGACGCGCACGCCAAGTCGCGCAAGCGCGCGCTCGAGGAGGCGGCCGTCGGCTGGGATTCGAGCCCGATCTCCACCGCGCGCATGTCGATGGAGCTCTGGGCCCTCATCAAGGACCAGCCGTGGTGCCTCGCCGTGAGCGATCGCCTCCACGCGCCGCGCGCGCTCTGGAGCATCACCGAGCATCACCAGGCCCTGGGCGGGGCGGGAGCGCAGGGCGTGGGGTACTGCGCGCCGGGCTCTCTCGGCGTGGCACTCGCGAACAAGGCGAAAGGCATCCTCACGGTCACGTTCCAGCCGGACGGCGACCTCAACTATTCGCCGGGCGTGCTCTGGACGGCCGCGCACCACAAGATCCCGATCCTCTACGTGATGTTCAACAACCGCGCGTACCTGCACGAGACCATGCACATCCAGCGGATGGCCGGCGTGCACGAGCGCGACGTGAGCCGCTCGCACATCGGGACCACGATCGACAACCCCTTCGTGGACTACGCCAAGCTCGCGCAGGCCTACGGCGTGTGGGGCGAGGGGCCGGTCACGGATCCTTCGCAGCTGGCACCGGTGTTCAAGCGCGCGTTGGCGGTGGTGAAGTCGGGCCTGCCCGCGCTGGTCGACGTGGTCTGCCAGGGGGCCTAGCGCTTCTCCACGAGCGCCACGGCGTCCACGCCGCTGAGAGCCAGCGCGAGCTTGCCGTCGGGCGCCAGCATCATGTGGCGCACCACGCCGCCGCCGGAGGGGATCGCCCAGCTCTGGAATTTCCCCTCGCGCGGATCGAATCGCACGAGCGTGTTGGGCTTCACGCCCGACTCGCTGTACCAGAGGATGTCGCCGTCCGCGAGGATTCCGTAGGGCTCCGAGCGCCCCCCGCTGGGCGAGGGCCACTCGGTCACCTTGCCGGTCGCGGGATCGAGCCGGCCCAGCGCGCCGCGCGCGTAGTCCGTGAACCAGATCGCGCCGTCGCGGGTGATCGCGAGCCGCCGCGGCCGGCTCGCGCGGTCCGGGAGCTCGTATTCGCGGATCGCCATCGTGTGCGGGTCGATCCGCGCGACCTTGTTCGCGCCGAACTCCACGAACCACGGCACGCCCTTCGCATCCACGCGCATGCCGTACGGGCGCGAGCGCGGCGTGGTCGAGCGGACGAGCTTCACGTCCCCCGTCTTCGGATCGAGCCGCCCCACGAAGTTGCCCGACTGCACCGTGAACCAGAGGATGCCGTCCCCGTCGAAGACGGGCGTGTGCGGGTCGCGCGCCGCGGCGTCCGGCATCGGATACTCGGTCACCTTGCCGGTCGCGGGATCGAGCTTCCCGATGTAGCCCTTGAAGTTGGCCGTGAACCAGATGTTGCCGGCGCGGTCCTCGACCAAGCCGTGGGGGCCGGAGTTCTCCGTGGGAAGGTGGAACTCGCGGATGCGTCCCGTCGCGGGATCGAGCCTTCCCAGCACGTTCGCGAACTGGCCCGTGTACCAGAGCGAGCCGTCATGCGCCGCGAGGGGGTCGTGGGGCCGCGATCCCGCGGTGGGCACGGTCCATTCATGGAAGTCGACCTTCGCGCCGCCGGCAAGGAGCGCGGGTTGCGGCGTCGCGCGCTCGGGGAAACCCCGGGCGAGATAGTCGACGACCGTGTCGACGTCGGCCGGCGCGAGCTTCGCGCCCACGTTCACCATCATGCTCACGCGGGTGCGCCATTCGGAGCGCGAGTATCCCGCACGCGTGACCGTCTCCAGGCCGTGGCATCGGCCGCAGGCGGCTTCGACGATCGCCTTTCCCGGGCCTTCGGGAAGCGGGGGCTGCGCCGCGGAAGCGCCGGTGCCGAGCACGGCGATGCCCGCGGCGAAAGCGGCCCTGCGCAGCCTCATGCGCTCACTCCCTCAGGAGCGCGAGGTCGCTCGCCTTGGGTCCCGGCGGGATCGACGCGAGGTAGGCGTGGATGTCGGCGAGGTCCCGGTCGCTCGCGAACGTGGGGGCGTAGGGCGGCATCGACGCGCGCGGATGGCGCACCTGGCTCGCGAGGCCTTCGAGGGTCATGGGCTTCGGGGCGAGCCGCGGCCCGTACGGCCCTCCCTGGCCCTCGGTGCCGTGGCAGGTCCAGCACATGTCCTTCATGAAGAGCGCCTTCCCGCGCGCCGCGTCGCCGGCGCCCGCCTGCCCGAGCGCGGCGGCGGAAGCCGCCGCGAGGACGGCCGCGAGGGCCGCCGTGATGCCTTTCCTCATGTCTCCTCCTCCTGTGCCTCTGCGATGAGCGCTGCACCGGCGCTGCGGGCCGCGGCGATGCGCCGCTCCGCGAGCGACAGGAAGCCGCCCACGAGCAGGAACGCTCCGTTCGCCCAGAATACCGGCACCAGGCCGAATGCGGAACCGAGGCCGCCGAAAACCACCGGCACGGCGATCTGGGTGAGCTTGTTCACCGTGAGCCGCATGCCGAGCGCCTCGCCCGAGCGCCCGCGCGGCGCGTGGTTGTACGTGAGGAGGATGGTGAGGGGCTGCGCGCAGCCCAGCCCGATCCCCAGGAGGAAGGCGACCACCGAGAGGAGGAGCGCGTGCGAGACGAGCGGCACGAGGAAGTACGTGGCGCCTGCCATGAAGAGGGAAGCCGTGAGCACCGCCACTTCGCCCATCCGCCGCGACGCCTCGCTCATGCCCATGCGCACGATGAAGGCCGCGACCGCGTAGCTGCTCATCACGATGCCGATCGCCGAGGCGCTCAACCCGATCGATCGCCCGTAGACCGGGAAGTAGAACGTGAAGAGCTCGACGCCGGTGAGCGTCACGCCGCTCATGATGAGCGTGCGGCGCAGCGCCGGGATGGCGAGGAGGTCGCGCGCGTTGCCGGCGACCGGCTCCTCGGCGTGCGCGCCGCGCGGGGGGACGATCGACGGGCGGGCGGCGAGCAGCACCGCGGGAAGCGCCGCGACGATGGCAAGGAGGACGTAGGTCGGGCCGAAGCCCAGGCCGTCGATCGAGAATCCCGTCATCGACGGCCCGAAGAATGCGGAGAGCGAGGCGCCCAGCGAGAAGGTCGCGAAGTTCCGCGCGCGAGCGAGGCCGTCCCCGAACGCGCCGATGAGGTTATGGACGGAGACGTGGAAGAAGATGTGGCCCAGGCCGATGCAGGTGGCGCTCGCGAGGAGCCCCGGGATGCCCGGCCATGCGAGCGGCACCAGGATCCCCGCGGAGATCACGAGCGAGCCCCAGGCCATCGGCGGCTTCACGCCGATGCGGTCCGAGACCTTGCCGGCGTAGACCGCGAGGAGGAGCGGGAAGACGGGGAAGAGGGCGCCGATCAGCCCCACCTGGAAGGAGCTCGCCCCTTCGCCCAGCGCCACGAGCGATACCTGCATCTTCGCGCCGCGCATGGCGATGCCCTGGAGGAACGACAGCAGGACCGCGAGGTAGACCGCCACGAAGACGCCGTTCTGGATGCAGGAACGCAGTTCCGTCGGTGAGTGCCCGAGTATACTGGACGCCTCGAACTGCAATCGCATCGCCATGCCTGTCGGGCGTAACGATCCATGCCCCTGCGGCAGCGGCCGCAAGTACAAGAAGTGCCACGGGGTGGTCATCCCGCTCGCCTCGGCCCGCGGCCGGACGTGCGGCGAATGCACGGCGTGCTGCGACGGATGGGTGGTCGGGGTGATCGAGGGCCACGAGATGCGCCCCGGTAAACCTTGCCACTTCCGCGGCGACCGCTGCTGCACCATCTACGAGCGCCGGCCGCAATCCCCTTGCCGCGATTTCGTCTGCGGCTGGCTGCGCGAAGGAAGCCCGTTCCCGGAGGAATTCCGGCCGGATCGCATCGGCGTGATGGTGATCCCCATGCGCTGGCGTGGGCACGAGGCGTACGTGCTGCGCTCCGCGGGGCGCGATCCGGACGCGGCGTTCCTCGACTGGATGCGCGATCTCAGCCTTCGCACCGGGCGCCCGTTCTTCTACGAGATCGCGGGCGAGCGGTTCGGCTTCGGCTCGCCCGAGTTCCAGCAGGAGATGAGCGAGCGCGTCGCCCGCGGGGAGGCGCTGTGGTGAGCGAGTCGCTGCCGCTCCTCCTCCTCGGCGGATCGCTGGGTGCCGGAAAGACCACGCTCCTCGGCCGGTGGCTCGCCGACCCCGCGCTCGCGAACACGGCCGTGCTCGTGAACGAGCCGGGCGAGGCCCCGGTCGACGCGCACCTCATGGGGGCCCTCGCCGGCGCAGCGCGCACGCTCGCCCCCGGGTGCGCCTGCTGCGACGCGCGCTCGGAGCTTCCGCGCGCGCTCGAGGCGCTGGTCGACGGCCGCCGCGCCTCTCCCGCCTTCGAGCGCGTGATCGTGGAGCTCTCGGGCCTCGCGCACCCCGCGCCGCTCCTCGAGGACTTCGCCGCGGACGGCGGCCTGCGCGAGCGTTTCCCGCTCCTCGGCATGGCGATCCTCGTGGACGCGAGCGAGGGGCTCGCGGCGCTCGAGGTGCCCGAGGCGCGCGCGCGGGTGGCCGCGGCGGACGTCCTCATCGTCGGCAAGGCCGAGCTCGCGGCGCGGGACGAGGTGGAGAGGCTCGTGGCCGCGCTGGCGCGCCTGAACCCCCATGCGGAGATCGTGCGCGGCGGCGCCGGCGCGGAGGCGCGCGACGTCTGGGCCGCCGCGTCGGCCTCCCCCGGACGCGAGCTTCGCCGCATCGAGGCGGCGCTCGCCACGGGCGAGGAGGACGGGACCGGCGACAATCGCCTCCGGGTCCACACGGTCCGCTTCGGCGCCCCGGTCGAGCTCTCCGGGTTCTGCGTGCGGCTCGCCGCCTGGCTCGCGGCGAACGAAGGCTCGGTGCTCCGCGTGAAGGGCCTTCTCGCCGTGCGCGGCCGGCACGGTCCCGCGGTGATCCAGGCCGTCGGCGCCGCGCTGCAGCCCGTCCGCACGCTCAAGGAATGGCCGCCCGGCGCTTCGCCCGGCGCGCTCGTGGTGATCGGCCGCGGCCTGGACGGCGCGCGGCTGCGCGAATCCCTCGCTTGATCCCCCAGATCGATCCCAGGAAGGCGAATCCATGTCCGAGATGATCCCGATGACCGTGAACGGCCGCGCGGAAACGGTGCGCGCCGAACCCGACACCCCGCTTCTCTACGTGCTGCGGAACGACCTGGGCCTCTCGGCCCCCAAGTTCGGCTGCGGGCTGGGCCAATGCGGCGCCTGCACCGTGCACCTGGACGGCACCGCGATCCGCTCGTGCGCCACGCCGGTCGCCTCGGCGCGCGGCGCGAAGGTGACCACGCTCGAGGGCCTGCCCAAGGGCGGGGCGCTCCACGCGGTCCAGCAGGCGTTCATCGACGAGCAGGCCGCGCAGTGCGGCTACTGCATCAACGGCTGGATGATGACGGCGGCGGCGCTCCTCGAGGCGAATCCGCATGCGAGCGAGGACGAGATCCGCCGCGGGCTCTCGGGGCTCAAGTGCCGCTGCGGCACGCACATGGCGATCCTGCGCGCGGTGAAGCTCGCCGCCACGCGGATGGCCGCGACGAGGAGGGCCTGACCATGGACGGATTCCTCGTGACGCAACGCGGCGTGTCGCGCCGCGGCTTCCTCAAGGGCGGCGGCGCGCTCGTGGTCTCGTTCGCCATTCCGGGGTGCGCGAGCGTTGCGACCCGCGAGGCCGCGCTTCCGGCGCCGGGCGCGGCGTGGCCGGCCAAGGTCGATCCCGCCCAGCTCGACTCGTGGCTGCGCATCGCCGCGGACGGCTCGGTCACGGCCTCGGTCGGCAAGATCGAGGCGGGCATGGGCGTGGGCACGTCCTTCGCGCAGATCGTGGCCGAGGAGCTGGACGTCCCGGTCGAGCGGGTCACGATCGTGATGGGCGACACGGCCAACACCGTCGACCAGCGCGGCACCGGCTCCTCGAACGGCGTCATGCAGGGCGGCGCCGCGCTGCGCAAGGCCGGAGCGCAGGGGCGCGCGGCGCTCCTGTCGATCGCCTCCGGGCGGCTGGGCGTGCCGGTGGAGGCGCTCGACGTGCGCGACGGCGTGGTCTTCGTGGCCGCGGACCCCGGGAAGCGCGTGACCTACGGCGAGCTGATCGGCGACCGGCGGTTCGACGTGAAGGTCGCGGAGAAGCCCGTCCTCAAGGATCCGAAGGCCTATCGCGTGGCGGGCAAGCCGGTCCCCCGGATGGACATCCCGGCGAAGGTCGACGGGTCGTACCGCTACGTGGCCGACCTGCGCGTGCCCGGGATGCTGCACGCCCGCGTGATCCGCCCGCTGGAGGCGCGCGCGGCGATCTTGCGCGTGGACGAGACCGCGCGGCTGCCGGGCCTCGTGCGGATCGTCCGCAAGGGCGACTTCCTCGCCGTCGTGTGCGAGCGCGAGGAGCAGGCGATCTCGGCGGCGAAGGCACTCCCCGTCGAGTGGTCGCGGCCCGCGCCGATCTACTGGGAGAGCGACGACGCGCTCTACGAGGCGCTCCTCGCCGGAAAGCCCAAGTCGAGCAAGAGCGAGGACGTCCATGGCGACGTGGAAGCGGCCTTGGCCGGCGCCGCGCGCCGCGTGGAGGCGCGCTACGAGTTTCCGTTCCAGTCGCACGCGTCCATGGGTCCGGGCTGCGCCGTGGCGGACGTGCGCGATGGCGGCGCGGTCGTGTGGTCCGGCGGACAGAAGCCCTATCCGCTGCGCGGCGCCGTCGCGGAGATGCTGTCCCTTCCGCCGGAGAAGGTGCGCGTCGTCTGGATGCCCGGGCCGGGCTCCTACGGCATGAACGACGCGGACGACGCCGCGATGGATGCGGCGATCCTCTCCCAGGCCGTGGGCCGTCCCGTGCGCGTGCAGTACATGCGGCACGAAGGCACGGGGTGGGATCCGAAGGGCCCGCCGGCCGTATTCCGGATGCGCGCGGGGCTCGATGGGAGCGGCAGCATCGCCGCGTGGGACTGCGAGGCGCGCGGCTTCTCCGGGCAGCTTCGGCCTTCGGGCACGGACGTCGCGGGCGACTCGCTCGCCGCGCAGGTCATCGGCGGCTACAAGCCGAAGGGGCACGACGAGCACAAGTTCCCGGACGAGGGCTACGCCTTCCCGGCCAAGCGCAAGGTGAGCCACATCCTCCCGTGGGAGCAGTCGCTCGGCACGGGGTTGAGGACCGCGCACCTGCGCGATCCGGACGGGCCGCAATGCTGCTTCGCCTCCGAGTCCTTCGCGGACGAGGTCGCGTATGCCGCCGGCGTGGACCCGGTCGAGTTCCGCCTGCATTACCTGCGGGACCCGCGCGAGAAGGCCGTGGTCGAGGCGGCCGCGCGGAAGGCCGGCTGGCAGCCGCACAAGGCGCCGCGCCGCCGGAAGGAGGGCTCGCTCCTCGTGGGGCAGGGGCTCGCGTACGCTCCGCGCCACGGGACGATGGTGGCGATCGTGGCGGAGGTCGCGGTCGATCCCGCGAGCGGACGCTATCGCGTGCGGCGCTTCACGGTCGCGCACGACTGCGGCTTCGTCGTGAACCCGCTGAGCCTTAAGGGGACCATCGAGGCGAACCTCATGCAGGCGATGAGCCGGACGATGCACGAGGCGGTGCGCTTCGACCCGACCCGCGTGCGCTCGGTCGATTGGATCACCTACCCGATCCTGGACATGACGGAGGTGCCGGACGCCGTGGACATCGTCGTCATCGGCAACAAGCCCGGCGCCAAGGTCTACGGGGCGGGCGAGCCCGGCTCGCGCCCCGTGCCCGCGGCGATCGCGAACGCGCTCCACGACGCGATCGGCGCGCGGGTGCGGCGGGTGCCCCTCACGCCGGAGGCGGTGCTCGCGGCGATGCGCGCGTAGCGCTTCAGTTCACGCCGAGGAAGCGCTGGCGCGCGGCGGCGTCGGCGCGCAGCGCTCCGGGGCTCCCGGTGTGCACGATCCGTCCGTTCTCGAGGATCGACACCGTGTCCGCGTGGGCGAGGGCGCTGTAGAGGTTCTGCTCGACGAGGAGGATCGCGATGCCGCCGTCCTTCAATGCCCGCACGATCCCCTCCAGGTGCTGCACCATCACGGGCGAGAGGCCCTCGGAGGGCTCGTCCATCAGCAGGAGCTTCGGGTCGAGCATGAGCGCGCGGGCGATCGCGAGCATCTGGCGCTCGCCGCCGGACAGTTGCGTCGCGCGGTGGGAGCGGCGCTCGGCGAGGCGCGGGAACACCTCGAAGATGCGCTGGGCCGTCCATGCGCCGTGCGGCCCGGGGACGAGCGCCAGGTGCTCCTGCACCGTGAGCGAGGCGAAGAGGCGCCTTCCCTGCGGCACGTAGCCGATCTTCCTCCTCGCGACGCGGTGCGGCGGCTCGCCGCGCAGCTCCTCGCCCAGGAAGCGGACGCTCCCCGAGCGCACGCGCGGTTGCGCGAGCCCCATGATCGAGCGGATGAGGCTGGTCTTCCCCATGCCGTTCCTGCCGAGGAGCGCCACGAGCTCGCCCGCGCGCACCGCGATCGAGACGCCGTTCAGCACGTGCGCCTCGCCGTAGAAGCTGTGGAGGTCGGTCACCTCAAGCATCGCGCGGCTTTCCGAGGTAGACCTCCTGCACCTGCGGGTTGGCCCGGATCTCGTCCGGGGCGCCTTCCGTGAGGACCTGCCCGTAATGCAGGCACGTCACGCGGTCGACGAGACCCAGCGCGAGATCCATGTCGTGCTCGATCAGCACGAGTGTCAGCGTGCGCGGAAGGCCCTCGATGATGCGCGCCATGGACACGCGCTCGGCGGGCGAGAGCCCCGCGGCGGGCTCGTCGAGGAGGAGGAGCGTGGGCTGGGAGGCGAGGGCCAGCTGGAGCTCGAGCTGGCGCTGCTCGCCGTGGGAGAGCTCGTGCACCGGCGTGCCGCGCCGGGCGGAGAGACCGCTCGCGGCGAGCCGCGATTCCACGGTTTGCGATTCCGCCGGCGTGCACTCCCCGGAGCCGAAAAAGGTGAGCTTGCGCGCCGAGCGCCCGCGCGCCGCGAGGCGCAGGTTCTCCTCCACCGTGAGGTGCCCGAAGAGCGTGGTGATCTGGAACGTGCGCCCGACGCCGCGCCGCGCGCGCCGGGCGGTGCCCAGGCGCGTCACGTCGCTGCCGTCGAACCAGACCGAGCCCGATGTGACGCGCTGCTCTCCGGCGATGGAGTTGAAGAGCGTGGTCTTGCCCGCGCCGTTCGGCCCGATGATCGCGCGCCGCTCGCCGCGCGCGACCTCGAGCGAGACGCCGTCCACGGCGGCGAGGGCCCCGAAGGCCACCCGCACGTCCGAGAGCCGCAGGAGCGCCTCGCCCAACCCGCGCCTCCTAGCCCTTGATGCCCTGGAAGCTGCGCGAGTACGGCGGCTGCTTCATGTATTCCTCGGGCTTGTAGTGCCAGAACTGCGACACGTTGGGGTAGACCTCGAGGGGCACGTTCCAGTATTTTCCGTCGGGGCGTTTCTTCACCTCGCGGATGAAGACGTCGTAGACCGGCTCGCCGTAGTCGTCCAGCCGGACCGGACGGCCGAGCGGCGAGTCCGTGAGCACCACCTTGCGCACGGCCTCGAGGAACTTCGGCCGGTCCTCGACGCTTCCCTTCACCGCCTCGATCGCGGCGGCGAGCCACATCGCGCCCGAGTACATCGAGAAGCCGTAGAGCGACGGAAGCTTCTGGTACGCCTTCTCGTAGTCGGCGACGAACTTCTGCGTGGCCGGGGCGTCGTTGCCCTCGCAGAAGTGGGCGGCGGAGAGGATGCCTTCGCTCTCGGCGCCGAGGTTGCGGATGATCGACTGGTCGGTGAGGTTCATCGAGCCGCAGAGCGGCATCTTCCCTTTCATGCCGAAGTTCGCCCACTGCTGGATGAAGCGCGTGCCGTCCGCGCCCGTCTCCATCGCGTACACGATGTCCGGCTTGGCGTCCTGGATCTGCGCGAGGTAGGGACTGAAGTCCTGGGTGTTGAGGGGGTGCCAGTACTGTCCCACGACCTTGCCGCCGAGCTCGGAGAACGTCTGCACGAATCCCCCGCACTGCTCGTGGCCGAAGGTGTAGTCCTGGGACACCGTCACCACCTTCCGGATGCCCTTCTTCTTGTAGAGCCAGTCGGCGAGCGGGCGCGGCATCTGGCTCGCGGCGTACCCGGCGATGCGCACCACGTTCGGGATCCGCTTCCTCTGGGTGAGGTCGTCGGCCGCGATGATGGGAATGAAGTAGGGAACGCCGTTGCCCTTCACGTACTCGGCCACCGCGAGGCCGGTGTTCGCGAGGAGGTCGCCGATCAGCATGTGCACGTTGCCCTGCTCGACCAGCCGGCGCGCCTTCTCGAGCGCGGTGTTGGGGTTCGAGGCGTCGTCCTCGACCGTCACCTGGATCTCGCGGCCGGCGACCTTGTGGCCGTGCTGGTTCCAGTAGAGGTTGAACCCTTCGACCATCTCCTTGCCGCCCGAGGCGACGACGCCCGTGAGCGGGGCGAGGAGCCCGATGCGGATGGGGCCGCCCTGCGCGGTGGCCCCGGGGATGTAGCCGGGTCCGGTGGCGGCCGCGGCGACCGCGCCCGCGGCCTTGATGAAGTTGCGACGATCCATGGCGATTCCTCCTGGTTGACGTTCAGGTGCGCGGCTTGCCGTTCCCCGCGAGCGCCTGCCGCACGCGGCCCAGCACGCCGCTCGGCGCGAAGATCATGGTGAAGACGAAGAGCAGGCCGAGCGCCATCATCCAGCGCTCGGTGTAGGCGGATACCAGGTTCTCGAGCGCGATGATGATCGCGGCGCCCACCAGGCCGCCGAAGAGCGTGCCGATGCCGCCCACGATCGCCATCAGCAATGCCTCGACCGATTGCGCGAGGCCCACGGTGGAGGGGCTCACGAAGCTGTTGAAGAACGCGTAGAGCACGCCGGCCATCCCCGCGAAGAAGCCGGAGACCGCGAAGCCCAGGAAGAGGTGCAGCGGCACGTCGTAGCCCAGCGCGCGCATGCGGGTCTCGCTCTCGCGGATGCCGGCGAGCGTGAGGCCGAAGGGCGAGCGCACGAAGCGCCACATCGCCGCGGCCATCGCGCCCGTCGCGGCGAGGGTGAAGTAGTAGAGGACGCGCGCATCGCCCAGCCAGGCCGGGCGCACGGTTCCGCGAATGCCGTTCTCGCCTCCCGTGACCGACGTCCAGCGCAGGCACACGCCCCACACCACCATGCCGAGCGCCAGCGTGACGAGGAGGAAGTAGACGCCCGAGGTGCGCACGGCCAGCAGCGCGAACACCATCGCGGTGAGCGTCGCCGCCGCCACGCCCAGCGCCGCGCCCACCCACGGATCGCCGTTCGCGACCGTGACGTAGTAGAGCACCACGTAGGTCGACACGCCGAAGATCGCGCCGTGGCAGAGCGGCGTGCGCCCCGCGAAGCCCGCGAGGATGTCGATCGACATGGCGAGCGTGGCGAAGATGAGCGTCTCGGTGGCGAGCGTCGTGGGATAGCCGGGAAAGGCGAGCGGAACCGCGGCGAGCAGGACGAGCGTCGCGAGCGCGATGCGCAGGCGGGTCGCGCGGGTCATGCGGCGCGCCCGAAGAGGCCCAGGGGGCGAAAGGCGAGGAGGAGCGCCATCGGCCCGAAGATCACGAAATACGCGAGCTCGGGAAACCACACCTGCCCGTAGGTCGCCAGCATCGCGACGAAGAGGCTCCCCACCACCGCGCCCCAGAGGCTCCCGCGCCCGCCGATCACCACCACCGCGAGGCTGAAGACCAGGATCTCGGAATCGGCCGTGGGATAAAGCGAGAGGAACGCGCCGCCCAACGCGCCGCCCACGCCCGCCAGCGCGGAGCCGAGCATGAAGGTCGCCGCGAAGACCCGCTTGATGTCGATGCCGATCGCTTCCACGGTTTCCGCATCGTCCACGCCGGCCCGGATCAACGCGCCCAGCCGCGTGCGGTTCACGAGGAGCCAGAGGAGCACGAAGACGACGATGCCCACCCCGAGGACGAAGATCCGGTAGCGCGGGTAGGTCACGCCCGCGAAGCGCGCGGCCCCGCGCAGCGCCTCCGGGATCGGCACCGTGAACGTGTCGCCGCCCCAGATCACGAGGGCCAGGTCGTTCATGAAGAGGGCGATACCCAGCGTGAGGAGCACCTGGCGGAGCTCGTAGCCCTTCACGAAGCTCAGGAGGAAGCGGTCGATCACGAAGCCCACGGCGGCGATCGCGGCGGCCGCGGCGCCGATCGCGAGGGCGAAGCTCGCCGACTTCGACGCCACGGTGAGCGCGATGTAGCCGCCCATGAGGTAGAGCGCGCCGTGGGCGAGGTTCACGATGCGCATGAGCCCGAAGATGAGCGTGAAGCCGCTCGCCACGAGGAAGAGGAGGGCGCCGAAGGTGAGGCCGTTCAGCGCCTGGACGATCGCTAGCGTCACGGCGGCGGCTAGCGGGCGGCGCCCTGCGGCCGGGCACCCCGGTACCAGTCGAGGATCTGCGCGCCGTTCCAGTGGAGGACGCCCGGAAAGCCGTTCACGTAGTCGTAGACCTGCTCCAGGTACTTGATGCGGAACGGCTGCCCGCTGATGTAGGGATGGATCGCGATCGCGAGGATCTTCGGGCGCCGCTCGCCTTCCGCGTAGTAGCGGTCGAACGTGTCCATGCACTTTCGCGTCCAGTACGCCGCCTCGTGGTGCTGGACGATCATCATCGTGATGTCGTTGTTCTCGACGCTGTACGGGAGGGTCACCAGCGGCCCGTGCGCGGTCGCGATCTCCGTGGGCTCGTCGTCGTACACCCAGTCGCCGATGTACCGCACGCCGGCCGCGGCGAGGTGGTCCGGCGTCTCGAAGGTCTCCGTGAGCCCGGGCCCCAGCCAGCCGACGGGCCGCTTGCCGGTGAACTTCTCGAGCGTGTCGAGCGAGCGCGCGATCATCGCGGGCTGGTCGCGCTCGTTGTGGATCGGTCCCTGCTCGTAGCTGTGGCCCATGAACTCCCAGCCCGCGTCGCGGCACGCCTGCGCCACGCGCGGGTAGTCGACGCACACGCGCGCGTTGACGGAGAGCGTGGGACGGACGTCGAGCCGGTCGTAGAGCGCCTTGAAGCGCCAGAATCCCACGCGCATCCCGTACTCGTGCCAGGCCCAGTTGGGCACGTCCGGGATCATCACGGCGCCCGTGGGGGCGGGCAGCACCTGGCGCGCCATCGGGCGCGCGATGTCCCACACCTCGAGGTTCACGATGGTCCAGACGACGACGCGCGCGCCGCCGGGGAGCGCCAGCGCCGGGCGGTCGACGATCGCGGAGTAGGGGACGCGCTCGCGGGGCTGCTGCGCCATGCCGCGCCCCCTAGGCCGCGACGGGCGCGGGGTGGATCTCGTCCGCGGTCATGACGAAGCCGAACGCGGTGCGGATGCAGGCGAGCGCCGCGTCGTGGAGCGCCGGCCCGTCCATCGTGTCCACGCAATCCTCGACCACGACCACGGCATAGTCGCGGGAGCACGCGGCGGCGACCGTGGAGAGGACGCAGCTGTTCGTGTTGACGCCCGTCACGTAGAGCGTATTCACCCCGTGGGAGCGCAGCAGGAAGTCGAGGTCCGTGCCCACGAAGCAGTCGTAGCGCTTCTTCGTGTCCACGAGCCAGTCGCCGTCGCGCCAGACTTCCGGCATCACGGTGCAGCCGGGCATCCCGGCGAGGTTGTGGGCGAGGACGTTGCGGCGCGGGTTGTCCGGGTTCTCCGCGCGCGTGCGCCAGAAGGGATTCACGCGGATCTCCTCGGCGTCGCGGTATTGCGTGAGGAGGTGCGCGACCGGGATGCCGGCGTCGCGGCAGCGCCCGAGGAAGCGCGCGTTCGCCGCCACCACCCGCGCGGCCTTCGGCGCGGCAAGCGGCATGGTCGCGACCTTCGGGTCGAGGTGGCCGCGGTGCAGGTCGATCGCGACCACGGCGGGCTTCACGGTATCGACGCCGACTTTCAAGGGCTCTTTCCTTTGCGGGCGGGCGACGCGTAGCTTGCCACGATCCCGCAAATAATCAATCCGCCGCGCGCCGGGCGCGGCGGCGCGCCCCTCACTCGGGCTTGATCTTCGCGTCCCGCGCGACCTTGCCCCATTTCGCCGCTTCCGACTGGAAGTGGCTCTCCAGCTGCGCGGGCGACATGGCGTCCGGCTCGACCCCGCGCTTGTGGAGCTTGTCCGCGACGTCCGGATC
>Ga0105240_10006899_pt1 | contig 16596 bp, 13 predicted proteins | sample KBSC54metaG_FD_80426 | JGI IMG/M metagenome (GOLD analysis project Ga0105240, IMG submission 80426) | Corn rhizosphere microbial communities from Kellogg Biological Station, Michigan, USA - KBS C5-4 metaG | ecosystem: Host-associated > Plants > Roots > Rhizosphere > Soil | place: Michigan, USA...
GAGCGCGACCTGTTCCTGATGCTGCTCTCTGTTCAGGCGGTTGGCCCGAAGGTCGCGATGGCGGTTCTCTCAAGCGGCTCGCCGCGCGAGTTGATGACGGCGATCGCGGGCGCCGACGCCAAGCGCTTTCAGGCTGTTCCGGGAATCGGAAAGCGCACGGCCGAACGGATAATCGTCGAGCTGCGCGAGAAGGTCGGGGTGCACGGCGACTTGGCGAACATCGGTCCGGCGGCGCCTTCTGGCCCGCGCGCGCTGGCGCACGAGGGGCTGATCGCGCTCGGCTATGACGCATTGGAAGCCGAGGACATGTTGCGCGACATCGACGGCGACGCTCCCGAGCAGCTGATCGCCCAGGCCCTGCACACGGCGCGGGCGGCTTGAGGAGCGCGATGAGGAGCGCGGCGCGATGACTCAGACCGAGCGGATACAAACGCCGTACCTGACCGCCGAGGACGAGCTCGACCGTTCCCTGCGCCCACGCGCGCTCGACGAGTTCGTCGGCCAGGCCGGCCTGCGCGAGCAGCTCGCGGTCGCGATCGAGGCCGCTACCGCCCGCGGCGAGGCGCTCGACCACCTGCTGCTGGCCGGACCGCCCGGCCTGGGGAAGACCTCACTGGCCCAGATCGTCGCCGCCGAGTTGGAGGTTCCGTTCGTGCAGACCGCCGGCCCCGCGCTCGAGCGCAAGGGAGACATCGCCGCGTTTCTGACTGCGCTTCAGCCGCGCAGCGTCTTCTTCGTCGATGAGATCCACCGTCTGCCGCGCACGCTCGAGGAGACCTTCTATCCGGCGATGGAGGATCGACGATTGCCGATCACCGTCGGCCAGGGCGCCGGTGCCCGCGTCGTCACGCTCGACCTGCCGCCGTTCACGCTGGTGGGCGCCACTACGCGCACGGGGCTGCTGAGCACGCCGCTGCGCGACCGCTTCGGCATCCAGGCACGACTGGAGCCGTACGCCGTCGAGGATCTCGCGCGGATCGTGCGTCGCTCCGCGGACATCCTCGGGATCGACGTGGACGAGCGTGGCGCGCTGGCGATCGCGATGCGCAGCCGTGGCACGCCGCGCGTGGCCAACCGGCTGCTCAAGCGTGTGCGCGACTACGCCGAGGTACGCCTGGACGGAATCGTCGGCGAGAGCGCGGCGCGCGACGCACTCGAGTTGTTGGAAGTCGACGAGCAGGGGCTTGACCGGCTCGACCGCGAGATTCTCAGGGCGATCTGCGTCAAGTTCGACGGCGGGCCGGTCGGACTCTCGACGCTCGCGGTCGCCGTCGGCGAGGAGCAGGACACGATCGAGGACGTGTACGAGCCTTACCTGCTCCAGCAGGGCTTGATCAAGCGCACCGCGCGCGGCAGGACGGCGACGCTCGCCGCCTTCGGGCACCTCGGCGTCGAGGCGCCCGCAACCGAGCCGAGCGCGGCCGGCCTGTTCTGATCTGCGAAGTCTCGCGACCGGGCCGCGCCGATCTGACCGGCCTGCGCCGGTTGCACGCCCACCCGCGCGCTTCCCTACTCTGTGGAGTCTCATGGCGCACCCGTTCATCTGCCCAAATTGCGGACACCGCACCCGCGAGATCGACGGCAACATCGGCTTCACGCGCGAGCGCAAGGGCTGCGCCAAGTGCGGCTTCGCCTTCCTGTTCGAGCTGCTCGACGACTACTATCCGGCGCCCGACGCGGCCTTCTTCGTCTGCGACGGCGAGGGCAGGATCATCGGCTGCGGCAAGAACTCGTTCGCCTTCACGGGCCTGGAGGAGGAAAACGTGATTGGCCAACGGGTCGAGAAGGTGCTGGGGCTGAAGTTCGCAAACGGCGACGACCCCGTCGAAACGGTTTTGGAGTGGGGAGTGCGGGCGCTGGACGTGCCGGTGCGGGTCAGCGGCGAACGCGACGTCGAAGCCGAGGCGAAGGCCGACATGTTCCCGGCCTACGACGACGACGGCGGGCTGCTGCTCGTGCTTACGCCGGATCGCTAGGGAAGGGTACGCTGGGGAGATGGGAGACCGCCGCCGCAACACGCTGATCCTGCTGATCGTGCTCGGCCTGCTGGCCGCGTCGCTCGTGGTGATCGCCTCAAAGCCGACGCACCTGGGGCTCGACCTCAAAGGCGGCGTGCAGTTGATCTACCAAGGACGCGCCACCGCGCAGGCGAAGGTCGACTCCGAATCGCTTGACCGCGCGATCGAAATCATGCGCAAGCGCGTCGATCAGCTCGGCGTCGCCGAGCCGGAAATCAAGCGCAGCGGCGAAAAGGAAGTCCTGGTCGGGCTGCCCAACGTCACCAACGCCCAGCGCGCTCAGGAGCAGGTCGGCAAGACCGCGCAGCTGTTCTTCTACGACTGGGAGCCGAACGCGATCGGACCCAGCGGCAACCCCGAACCGACCAATGGCCACGTCACCGGCGGCACCCAGCCTGCCTCCGCCGAAGCGGGGCTGCCCGAGTACGAAGCGGTCAAGCGGGCGCTCAAGCGCAAGGCGATCCTCCGCAAAAACGGCACGACCTATTCGATCGGCTGCACGCCGGCACAGATCGGCGGCTGCATCTACGGGCAGTGGTACCTGATCGACGAAACGACCAAAAAGGTCCTACGCGGCCCCGAGGACACCGAAAAGAACCTGTACGGCGATAACCAGAAGCTGCCGGCGAAAGACAAGGTCAAGGCTGTGCGCGTCAATCCGGGCACGGTGCTCGCCCAGGCGCAGCCGATCACCGGCAAGGAAGGCAAGGTCATACAGCCCTCGCCACCAAGCTGGTACGTGCTCAACGACGATCCGCAGCTGACGGGTAACGACATCAAGAACCCGCGCCAGGGCTTTGACGAACAAACCAGCGGACAGCCGAACGTCACGTTCGAATTCACATCCGGCGGGCGCAAGACCTTTGAACACGTCACCCGCCAGATCGCCGAACGCGGCCAGTCGCGCCAGCTGCCGGGCGTGCCGAAGGAAGCGGCGCTGCAGCACTTCGCCGTCGTGCTCGACAACCAGGTGATCACGGCGCCCTCGATCGACTACACGCAGTACCCGGAAGGGATCGACGCCGCCACCGGCTCGCAGATCTCCGGCGGCTTCACGCTCACCTCCGCCCAGAACCTCGCCGACGAGCTCCAGTCCGGCGCGCTGCCGATCAAGCTGGAACTGATCTCCCAATCGCAGGTCTCGGCCACGCTCGGCAAGACGGCGCTCAAAGAAGGGCTGATCGCAGGGCTGATCGGATTCGCGATCGTCTGCCTGTTCCTGCTCGTGTTCTACCGCGTGCTCGGCATGATCGCCGTCGGCGGCCTGCTGATCTACGGCATCTACTACTTCGCGCTGATCAAGCTGATCCCGATCACCCTGACGCTGCCCGGAATCGCCGGGCTGATCCTGACGATCGGCATAGCCGCAGACGCCAACATCGTGATCTTCGAGCGCGTCAAGGAGGAGGTCCGAGCGGGACGATCGATCGCGGCCGGCATCGCCACCGGCTACAGGCGTGGCTTCGCGGCGATCGTCGACGCCAACGTCGTCACGTTCATGACGGCCTTCATCCTGTTTGCGCTGGCGACCGCCGAAGTGCAGGGCTTCGCGTTCACGCTCGGCATCGGCACGCTCCTGACGCTGTTCACGGCGGTGCTCGCCACCCAGGCCGCACTGGGAGCGATGGGGCGCTCGCGCGCGGTCTCGCACCCCGCCCTGCTAGGCGCCGGGCGCTCGGGGCGCAAATGGACGTTTGACTTCATGGGCTCCTCACGCTGGTTCTTCTCACTGTCAGGCTGCATCCTCGCGATCGGGGCGCTGGCGATCGGCGGCAAGGGGATCAACTTCGGCATCGACTTCAAATCGGGCACACGCATCCAGACGGCGTTCGCCAAGCCGGCCAGCGAGAACCAGGTGCAGTCGGCGATGTCAGGAGCCGGCTATCCCAACGCCGAGATCCAGAAGATCTCGAGCTCGAGCATCGGTGGTCAGGGGTATCAGATCTCGCTGAAGAAACTGAAGCCCGAAGAAGTGCAGAAGGTGAAGTCGGCGCTGGACACGAAGTTTGGGTCCGGGCCGCAATCGCCTGGCACGAAGAACTTCTCCAACACCTCGATCGGACCGACCTTCGGGCAGACTGTGGCGAAAAGCGCAATTATCGCGATCATCGCCTCGCTGCTTGTGATCTCGATCTACATCGCCCTGAGATTCGAATGGAAGTACGCCGTACCGGTGCTGATCGCGCTAATGCACGACCTGCTGATCACAAGCGGGGTCTATGCTCTCACCGGGCGTGAAGTGACGACCGCGACCGTCGCGGCTCTGCTGACGATCCTCGGCTATTCGATGTACGACACGATCATCGTCTTCGACCGCGTGCGCGAGAACGTGCCACGGATGCCGCGCGCCGCTTTCTCGCAGATCGTCAACCGCTCGATGTCCGAGGTGCTGACCAGGTCGCTGGCGACCAGCTTCTGCACGCTGCTGCCGGTGGCCGCGATCCTGCTGTTCGGCGGCGCAACGCTGAAGGACTTCGCCTTCGCGATCATGATCGGCATCGCCTCCGGCGCCTACTCTTCGATCTTCATCGCCTCGCCCGTGCTCACGCACTGGAAGGAGCGCGAGGGCGTCTATCGCAACCGCCGCGCGCGGATCGAGCGCGACCTTGGCTACGTGCCCGCCTACGCGCTCGCGACCGGCGAGGCCCCGGTCGACGTCGAGCCGCCGGCGAAGAAGCGGCGCGGCGGACCTACGCTCTCCGAGGAGCCCGGCGATCAGCTCTCGCGCGAGGAGTTCCAGGAGCTGGTGCGCGATATCGAGCCGGAGATCTCCGAGCAGCCAGCGGGAACCTCGACATCCCGGCGCGCGGCTGGACTGGCGGCGCGGACCGGGCTGCGACGGGGGCGCAGCAACGGAGCCCCCAAGGCCGACCTCGAGCCACAAAGCCCCGCCGAGCAGCCAGAGCGCGACTCCTCCGCCGACCTGGAGCCCGAGGACCTCGTTATGAAGGAACCGCCGAAGCCGCGCCGCCAGCGCCGGCCAAGGAACCGCCGCCATGGGAGGGCTCGCTAATGGGCATGTTGGCTTGGGTGATGATGGGCCTGTCGGTCTGGCACTTCACGATCTTTCTGCCCGACCGCTTCTGGGGTGGGATCGTCGGCGCATTCGTCGGCGCGCTGGCCGGAGCCGTGATCGTCGGGCTGCTGATCTACTCGATCAAGACCTCCTCGTTGCAGGTGCCGAACGTCAAAGGCACTGACATCGCCGTCGTCCTGTACGCGGTTCCCGGCGCGCTGCTGGGCATCGCGCTCGTCTACTACGAGGGTGTGCGCCGCAGCCGCACCCCCGCAGCCGACGGTTCCGTCTAGCCCGAGCCGTAGTGTGGGCGCACGATGGTGCGCTTTGACATAGCCGACTGCGACCCTCATGCGGTTGCCCGACTGTGTGAGCGAGCGGGGGTGAGCAATCCGGTCGCGCAGGCGCTGGTGCGCCGCGGCTACGCCGACCCGGATCGAGCGGTGGCCTTTCTCGCGGCGGACGATCGACATGGCGTGGAGGATTTTCCCGGCCTGCTGGACGCCGCCCGGCTGATCGTCGCTCGCGCTCGCGCCGGCGTCCGGGTAACGATCCATGGCGATTACGATGTCGACGGCGTGTGTTCGACCGCTGTGCTCGTGCGCGCTCTGCGCAAGCTCGGCGCCCACTGCGACTGGCATCTGCCCGACCGCACCGCCGACGGCTATGGCCTGAGCGCCGAGACGGTCAGGCGCCTGTCACAGCGCGGCACCGGCCTGCTGATAACCGCCGATTGCGGCATCACCGCCGTCGATGAGGTCGCGCTGGCGCGCTCGCGGTTGATCGAGACGATCGTCAGCGACCACCACCGACCACGGGCCGACGGCGTGCTCCCCGAAGCCCCGATCGTGCATCCGGTCGTTTGCGGCTATCCCTGCGCCGAGCTGTGCGCCACAGCCGTGGCCCACAAGCTCGCCCAGGCCTGCTTTGCGATCGCCGGTTCAGGCCACGATCCACGCCAGCTAGAGGAGGATCTCGACCTCGTGGCGCTGGCTACGATCGCCGACGTGGTGCCGCTGCTCGGCGAGAACCGCTCGCTTGCCCGCCGCGGGTTGCGGGCGCTGGCGGGCACCGCCAAGCCCGGACTGCGGGCGCTGATGGCGGTGGCGCGCATCGACCCGGGCAAGGTCACGGAGCGAGCTGTCGGCTTTGGTCTGGCCCCGCGGATCAACGCGGCCGGGCGTCTGTACCGCGCCGATACGGCGCTTGAGCTGATCATGACCGAGGACAAGGCGCGCGCGGCTCTCCTGGCCGAGGAGCTCGACCGCGCCAACTCCGAGCGCCGCCACGCCGAGCAACTGATCCGCGGACAGGCCGAGGCGCAGATCGCCACGCTCGCGGCCACCGGCGAGCGGTGGTCCTACGTGCTGGCCGCCGAGGGGTGGCATCCTGGGGTGATCGGGATCGTCGCATCGCGACTGGCCGAGACGCACGGCCGGCCGGTCGTGCTGACATCGCTCGAGCAGGACCGCGCGCGTGGTTCGGGACGGAGCGTCGAGGGCTATGACCTGTTGGCGGGTCTGACGGCATGCTCGGCCCATCTTGGGCGTTACGGCGGGCACAGCGCCGCCGCCGGCGTCGAGCTTGCGCGTGAGTCGCTCGAGGAGTTCGCGGTCGCCTTCGAGCGCCATGCCGCGGTGGCGCTGAGCGGGCGCGACCGTGCCCGCCGCGAGCGCGTCGACGCCGTCGTGAGCGGACCCGAGCTCGGCATGGATCTGGCGGAGGAACTGGCTGCGCTGGCGCCATTTGGGAACGGGAACCCGACCGTGTCGCTGCTCGTGCGCGACGCGCTCGTAAGCGACGTGCGCGCGATGGGGGAGGGCAAGCACGCTCGCTTCCAGCTACAGGCCGGCGGCGTCCACGCCCGCGCAGTCGCCTTCGGCTGCGACGGGCGCCTGCCGGTATCCGAAGGCGAGCCGGTCGACGCGACCTTTGCGCTGGAGGTCAACGAATGGCGTGGGATAAGCGAGCCGCGAATCGTGCTCCGAGAGGCCCAACCCGCCTCGCGGGAGGCTACGCTTACTACATGGCAGAGACACGACCAAGCCCAGTCCACGCTGTTCCCGCTGCCGGAACTCCTCGACGCGTCCGCCGCGCCGATCTAAGCGACGCCGAGCAGCGGCTGCTCGACGACCTGTTCGCGATCGTCTCCGAGCACGCCGCAGACGCGGTCGTGGAGATCGACCGCGACCGTGTGGAAGACGCATTCGTGTTCGCCTGCGAGCACCACGCCGCCCAGCGCCGGCGCTCGGGCGAGGACTTCATCACCCATCCGGTCGGCGTGGCCCGCATCTGCGCGGGGATGCGCCTGGACACCGAGACGCTGTGCGCCGCGCTGCTGCACGACACCGTCGAGGACACATCCGCCTCGATCGAGGAGGTGCGCGAGCGCTTCGGCGAAGAGATCGCCGTCGTCGTGGATGGCGTCACCAAGCTGACTGGAATCACATTTCAGTCACGCGACGAGGCGCAGGCCGAGAACTATCGCAAGATGATGGTCGCGATGGCCAGCGACGTGCGGGTCATCCTGATCAAGCTCGCCGACCGGCTGCACAACATGCGCACGATCGATGCGATGCCAAAGCAGAAGCAGCTCGAGAAGTCGCGTGAGACGCTCGAGATCTACGCGCCGATCGCGCACCGGCTCGGCATCCACGCGATCAAGTGGGAGCTCGAGGACCTCGCCTTCGCGACGCTTCACCCGCGCAAGTACAAGGAGATCAAGGAGCTGGTCTCCCAGCAGCGCGAGGATCGCGAGCGCTATGTGACCGAGGCCGGCGCCTACCTTGGGCACGAGCTCGAGCAACTCGGCATCTCCGCGCAGATCGCGGGGCGAGCCAAGCACTTCTACTCGATCCACTCGAAGATGACCAAGAAGGGTCGCGAGTTCAACGAGATCTACGACCTCACGGCCATGCGCGTGATCGTCGACTCCGAGAAGGACTGCTACGGGGCGATGGGCGTCATCCACTCGCTGTGGAAGCCGCTGCCGGGGCGCTTCAAGGACTTCGTCGCGATGCCCAAGTTCAACATGTACCAGTCGCTGCATACGACGGTCGTGGGGCCGGAGGGAAGGCCACTGGAGATCCAGATCCGCACGCAGCAGATGCACGAGATGGCCGAGTTCGGCGTAGCCGCGCACTGGATGTACAAGCATCGTCAAGGGTCGGGCAAGAACGGCTCCTCGGCAGGGGCCGGCGGGTTGGAATCGGAAGAGAAGCTGAAGTGGCTGCGCTCGATGCTCGACTGGCAGAAGGAGATGTCAGACCCGCAGGAGTTCATGGAGAGCCTGAAGATCGACCTGTTCGAGGACGAGGTCTACGTGTTCACGCCCAAGGGCGAGGTCAAGTCACTGGCCGCGGGAGCGACGCCGCTTGATTTCGCCTACGAGGTGCACACCGAGATCGGGCACCGCTGCATCGGGGCACGCGTGAACGGCAAGATGGTGCCGCTCCACTACGAGCTGCACTCCGGCGACATTGTCGAGATCGTCACCGGCAAGCGCGAGCGCGGACCGTCGCGCGACTGGCTGGCGACGGTAAAGACAACGCGTGCGCGCAACAAGATCAAGCAGTGGTTCAAGGCCGAGACGCGCGAGGGGACCGAGCACACCGGGCGCGACCTGCTGCAGGAACATCTCAAGAAGCAAGGGCTGCCGGCACAGAAGATCACCGGCTCGGCCCTGCTTGCCGACGTGATCCGCGAGATGGGCTACCGCAAGGCCGACGATTTCTACATCGCGCTTGGCGCGGCGAAGATCTCGCCGAAGGTCGTCGTCAACAAGGTGCTGCAGCGCCTCAAGCGCGGCGAGGCCGCCGACAGCGAGGCGCCCGGCAGCGACCTGATCAAGGTCGGGCGCTCGCGCCGGCGACCCACCACCTCATCGGGCAAGTACGGGATCAAGGTCGAGGGGGTGGACGACGTCATGCTGCGCCTGGCCAAGTGCTGCCGGCCGGTGCCGGGCGATCCAATCCTCGGCTACATCTCGCTTGGTCGCGGGATCACGATCCACCGCAAGGACTGCCCGAACGCGCGGCTGCTGGCGCGCAACCCCGAACGCTTCACCGACGTCAGCTGGGAGGGCGACCAGGAGACATCGTTCGTCGTTGAAATCCACATCGACGCGTGGGATCGCCACCGTCTGCTCGAGGACCTCTCGCGCGCCTTCTCGGAGTCGGGCGCGAACATCCTCGAAGCGCGTTGCCTGTCGATGCCGCCGATGGTCAAGAACCGCTTCGTTGTCGAGCTGGCCGACACCCAGAGCCTGAAGGGCGCGATCTCGCGTCTGCGCAACACCGACTCGGTGTTCGACGCCTACCGGGTGACGCCGGGCGGCGCCGGCGCGGCTTAGGAAACGACGCTCAGCTCGCGCGGGAGCACGGAGTAGCGCGCCTCGGCGACCTCGCCGATGTAGTCGCCGTCGACCTGCAGTGGCAGCGGCTGCTCGTCGGCGGAGCGGACCGTCAGCTCGGCCGACTCGGGCAGCGGTGTGACCTGGCGGTGGCGGGCGACGCGCGCGCGCTTTGAGAAGGCGCGATAGGCGATCGAGGGCATGTCAAGCGGGCGGGCGCGGTGCAACACGGAAGCCTTCAGCGTGCCGGAATCCAGCTCAGGGCCATCGGCCACTTCGATTGGGCGTTCCTTGAAGTAGGTGAAGGGCGATGCGTTCTGGAGGATCGCGGTCACGCCCTCGTACTGCTCGCCGTCTGCCTCTACGAGCAGGTGCGGCGGTTTGAGGATGTAGCGCCGCGAGAATGTGGAGACCGCCGCCCAGGTGAAGTAGTAGGCGCCGAAACGGGCCTTCAGGTGCGGGTTTGTGTCCACACGCTCCACCACGCTGGCGTCCAAACCGAGCCCGGACGCGAACGTGAAGCAGCGGCCGTTGACGACGCCCAGGTCCACACGTCGCGGCTGCCAGCGGTCGGCCATCGCCAACAGGTGCTCGGTGGCGTCGACCAGCTCGCCGGGGATGCCCAGGATCTTTCCGTACACGTTGGCTGAGCCGCCCGGCAGGCATGTCAGCGGAGTCGCCGAGCCACGCAGGCCGTTGGCGGCTTCGTTGACCGTGCCGTCGCCCCCGAAGGCCACCACGACGTCATAGCCCTCGTGGGCGGCCTCACGGCAGAGCTCGATCGCGTGGCCGCGCGCCTCCGTGTCAACCGCGTCTACCTCGTAGCGACCTTGCAGTGCGTAGACGACCAGGTGGCGCAGACGGTCAGAGACAGTCGTCGCGTACGGGTTGACGATGATCAGCATCCGCTTCTTGGCGGCCGGGTCGAGAGGCTCGAACGCCTCGGGGGAGTTCGTCGGCGCCTGTTCGACCTCCACCGGGTGGGTGCTCATGGATAGGGCCTACACCGCCGTGCGCCCTGCGTTACCCGGGTTGGTCTTGTGTTCCGTCCAGCGGCCTCGTATACTGCCCGGCACATAGCTGGACACATCCAGAGGGGTGGAGGGACTGGCCCGACGAAGCCCCGGCAACCGCCGTCTAACCGCGGAAAGGTGCCAATTCCTGAGAGATGTGTGGCGGGCACTCCTGCTCTTCGCCACACGGTTTACCGGCGAAGTCGAGTGCAAGGAGTCCCCCATATGGCTGTTACACACCTGAGGTGCCGAGAGTGCAAAGCCGAGTATCCGCTCGAGGCGCTGTACGTCTGCGACCGTTGCTTCGGGCCGCTGGAGGTCGCCTACGACCACTCCGCGCTCGTCAAGGACGCCGACCAGCTGCGTCGCCGTATCCAGGCCGGGCCGCAAAACCTCTGGCGCTACGCCGACTTCCTGCCGGTGCTCGACGGGCCTCCCGGGCCGTCGGGGCGGCTTGCCTCGCGCACCGGGCTGCCGGCAGGCTGCACGCCGCTGATCAAGGCCGATCGCCTGGCAAAGCAGTTGGGGCTGCGCGAGGTCTGGGTCAAGAACGACGCCGCCAACCCGACCCACTCCTTCAAGGATCGCGTCGTCTCGGTCGCCACCGCACGGGCGCGAGAGCTTGGCTTCAAGACGATCGCCTGCGCCTCCACCGGCAACCTCGCCAACTCGGTCGCGGCACACGGCGCGGCGCTCGGGCTCGAGTCCTACGTGTTCATCCCGGCGGACCTGGAGGAGCAGAAGATCCTCGCCACCGGCGTCTACGGGACCAATCTGGTCGCGGTCAAGGGCAACTACGACGACGTCAATCGGCTGTGCACGGAGCTCTCCGCCGAGCGCGACTGGGCGTTCGTCAACGTCAACCTGCGGCCCTACTACGCCGAGGGCTCAAAGACGCTTGCCTACGAGATTGCCGAGCAACTCGGCTTCGAGCTGCCCGACCGCTGCGTCGTTCCAAAAGCCTCCGGGTCGCTGTTCACAAAGATCGCCAAGGGGTTTGAGGAGTGGCGCGATCTTGGGCTAGTCGATGGCGAGCTGCCGAAGATGAACGGCGCCCAGGCCGACGGTTGCTCGCCGATCGCCGATGCGTTCGCGGCCGGGCAGGAGGTTTGCAAGCCCGTCAAGCCCGACACGATCGCCAAGTCGCTTGCGATCGGCAATCCCGCCGACGGTCCATATGCGATCGAAGTGGCAAGGAACAGCGGCGGCTCGATCGACTCGGTCTCAGACGACGAGATCCGCGCCGGCATCGCACTGCTCGCGCAGAGCACCGGCATCTTCACCGAGACGGCCGGCGGCGTCACCACTGCGACGCTCGCCAAGCTGGCCGCCCGCGGCGACATCGATCCCGACGAGCGTGTCGTGCTCGTGATCACCGGCGAGGGGCTGAAGACGCTCGACGCGGTCAAGGGGACCTTTGAGACGCATACGATCGAGCCCACTGTCGAGCAGTTCGAGACGCAGGTCGAGCAGGGCACGGCCAGCGGCGCCACGGCGCTCGCGGCGCTGGGGGTGTAGCGCGATGGGCGTGACGGTGAAGATCCCCACCCAACTGCGCTCGGCCGCGGGAGGCGAGAGCGAGACGGTGCTCGACGGCGCGACAGTGCGTGAGGTGCTCGACGGGCTGTATGCCCGCTATGACGGGCTTGGCGAGCGATTGGCAGACGAGGACGGGTCGCTGCGGCGGTTCGTCAACGTGTACGTCAGCGGCGAGGACATCCGCTTCCTCGACGGGCTGGACACGCCCGTGTCCGACGGCGCTGAAGTGACGATCCTGCCTGCTGTCGCCGGCGGCTAGGCCGGCTTCCGCGCGCCGCTTCAGCCAGAGTCGGCCGTCTCGGCCTCGCGCTCCACTCGCCGGCGCAGATCGCCGCCCCGTCCGGCCGCCACGGCTCGCGCTGCCCGCTCGTCGCTGACCGCGACGCCCTGGGCCTGGGCGAAGTCGAGCAGCTCTTGGCGCTCCTCGATCTCACGGGCGGTGCGTAGGAACAGCCAGCAGAACAGGCCGAGCGTGAGGAAAGACTCCTCGACCATCATGATCGCCCCGGCCAGGTTCTGGTCGGCGATCGGACTGATGTGATGGGCGGCGTCTCCCGTCAGATAGAAGGGGTAGAAGGCTTTGCCCGACCACAGGAAGACGTTGCCGAGCACGGTACCCGTCAGGCGCACAGCCACGATGTAGCCGAGCTTGGCGAGATTGCCGAACCAGCGCGGCTTCGGCAGCGGGCCGAACAGGCACATCCACATGTTGATCCCGAGCACGATGAACATCATGTGCTCGAGCGCGTGGATCGAGGTGTGGCGTAGGGCCGCTTGGTAGAAGATGGGCAGGTGCCAGACGTACATGTCGATCGCCCACAGCGGGAAGGCGATCAGTGGGTGCGTGAGTACGCGCAGGCGATCGAAGAAGCGGATGCGAAGCAGAGGTGCAAGCAGCGGGCCTGTCAGGCCGAGGACGATCAACAGCGCCGCGATGTCGCCCATCAGCAGGTGCTCGACCATGTGCATGTACAGCAGTTCGTCGCTCAGCGAGCCAATGGGGGAGAGCAGCGCGATCAGGATCGTCGCCAGGCCGCCGTAGAAGCAGGCTTGGCGCCAGGCCGGGGTTTTGTGGGGGCCGCCGGAGAGCGTGTGGACGCGCTTGGCGTAGAGCGCGCCGAGGATCGCAGTGGGGATCAGCTGGATGATGTCCTCGGTGGCGAGGAGGGCTCCTGGGGGTGCGGCGATCACGCTTCGGAGCCTAGAGGCTTGGGCCGAGGTGCGAGCTTAATGGTGCTCGAGCTTGCCGATGACCACGCGCCCGGCGTGATTCGAACACGCGACCTTCCGCTCCGGAGGAGCTTGGGGAGGAGGGGTTTGGGCTTAAGTTCCGCATGGTTGCTGGGGATTCGACGATGGGTGGGATGGGCCGCGTCCGGCGTTAGCCGCAAACTTGCGGTCATTTCAGGCTGGTTTGGCAGGCCTGCCTTTTGCGAGAGTCCCGCCGCGCAAATCAGTCGCCAGGCGTCGAGGACTCGACGTCGGAGGTCGAGTCTGGATCGGGCTCGACTGCCTGCTCCACGCCAATCATCCTGGTCGCCCACTCCCGGACGGCGACGACCGTATCCAGGGCCTTGACCCGGTCGAGCTGCGGCGCGTCAAAGGGATCGGCGTAGCGGAATTCGACAGCCCACGGCGTCAGCGCCACCGCGGCGCTCAACTCCAGCGTCAGGTCGAGTCCGGCGTCCTCGATCAGGCTGCACAGATAGTCGATGTCGTGCTTGCGCTCGAACGGCACGTCGTGCGCGATGAGGACGGCCTTGATCGCCTTCTCGATAGCTTGCTGCGCGAGGAAGCCAGGGACGTGATCGGGCACGTCGTGGTTGTCTAGGAGTGCGCGCAGTCCCGCCTCGTCGCCGACTGCCTTCGAGAGCAGTGCGTCGGCAACGTCGTGTTCGTCACGCTTCGACAAGCACCCGACCCTCGGAGAGGGCGGCATGAAGCACCGTCCCGCGCGCTTCGCCCCACTCCTCGACCTGCGCCTCGCTGAAGACGAGCACGTCGATCGGCCGGCGCAGGTTATGAAGCGCGCTGCGCAGACGCACCATCTCCGCATGTCGGTCAGGCACGTCTGGCTCGATCACCAGGAAGTCCAGATCGCTCCCAACACGCGCGTCCCCGCGCGCGTGCGAGCCGAACAAGATCACGCGCACGGGTGAGCCGGCAGTCTCTGCCAGGGTGTGGGCGGCACGCTCGATGTCGGTGTCCATGCCGGTCACGCTAGCGGATGGTGCCGACGCGCGAGAGGTGTGTGGAGGGTGATCTGGCTCTTGGCTAAGCGCCTTGGACTCGCCGAGGCTGTTGGTGGGACGAGCGGCACGGACCTCCCGGCCATTCGCCTTGAGACGTAGCATCTGCTCTTGCTCACGGTCACCGAGGCAGCGCAGAGAGTCAACGGAAGCCCAAAGACGGACCGTCGTTGGGAGCTGCAGACGCGTGAGGATGGCTCTCATTGAGCGTGGGCATTCGGCGCGAAAAGGCACACGAACAGGCAAGGGGAGCCGGATCGCCGGCGTCAGACGCTGGGTAAGCAAGTCAGACGACCACTCGCAAACCGCTCAACCAAGCCAAAACTCACCTACGCGCCCGGCGTGATTCGAACACGCGACCTTCCGCTCCGGAGGCGGACGCTCTATCCACTGAGCTACGGGCGCAACGGGCGCCGCGGAACGACGACCTTGCCATTGAGCTTAGCCTCCCTGGGCGCCATCCGCGCAGTGAGTGTGCGGCGTTCCGTCCGCAGGCGCAGTCATTCTCACGTCATGCAATCGACTGGCCGGGGCGCACCCGATCTTCTGCGAAGTGCTGGCGGAGTTCTCCTCGCGACCGGCGCAGTCGTGCTGTTTGCACGTAAGGCCGAACATGGATGGGGCGACTTCGCGCTGCTGCTCGTGGTAGCGATGCCGGCGCTTGTGCTCTACGGTTTCGCGATCGTCGGCGCAAGGCCCGACTCGGACGGCAGTGCCGAGCCTTGGCGCTCGGTGCTGATGGTCACAGCGGTTCTGCTGGCGCCGATCGTACTTCTGCAACTGCTGCAGGTGCTCGGCGTGGGAAAACTCGAGCCACTCGAGACCGCGGGGATATTCGCCGCGACGGCCGTAATCGGGGCTTACGGCGCCTCACGCGGACGCGTTCGCTATGCCGCCTTGCTTGGCGGACTGGCGTCGCTGGTGGCGTGGCTGATCGTATGGGGACGGGTACTCCACCATCCCTCGCCCAGCACCTTCCGTCTAGAGCTGATAGCCGGTGCGGCGGTGCTGCTTTTGACGGCAATCGCACTGGAGCGCGCACCGGCGATCGGCTCGAGCGAGGTGGCGACGGCCGGTGGAGTCGCCGCCGTTGCAGCCGGGGCGCTCGGCGTGTTCGTGGGTACGTTCGCCGGTGTGCTCGGACCACTTTCGAGCGCTTTCAGTCATACGCACAACGGCGGGCCGAACCTGCTTGGACTCACGCACCCGAGCGGCTTGCAGAACTTTGGCTGGGATCTGTACCTGCTGGTCGTATCGCTGGCGTTGATACTCGTGGGGTCAAAGGTGCGCTCGCGCGGACTTGGTTACGTCGGTGGGTTCGGCGCGCTGCTGTTCGTCTACAGCGTTGCCGCCGAGGTCACCCGACTTGAGTCGGGCAAAGCGCATACGTCCTCGCTCGTAGGCTGGCCGCTCGCGTTGTTGGTGCTCGGCGCCGTGGGTTTGTTCGCTCCGATGCTTGCTCGTCGTCAGGCATAACGATCCCAACCGCTGTTAGCGCTGTAACTGTCATCAAGCGCCTGCACGCCCGGCCAGTCCAGACGGGCCACGTCGCTTAAGCGGCCTCTTCTCCCGCTACCGTCCCACCCATGGACCTCTCCCTCTTCTTCGCCGGCACCGGCGGCTCGGTGCCATCGCCCCGCCGTGGGCTGCCCGCGATCCTCGTCCGGCGCGGCGGCGACCGGCTCCTCTTCGACTGCGGCGAAGGAACGCAGCGCCAGCTGATGCGCTCAGCCGGGCTGGCAGACCTCCATTGCATCTTCATCACCCATTTCCACGCCGACCACTGGCTCGGACTCCCCGGGATGCTGAAGTCCTTCGCCCTGCGCGAACGCGAGCAGGCGCTCACCGTCTACGGACCGCGCGGGCTGAACCGCGCGATGGAGGACACCCGCTTCATCTACGGCCGCCTGCCCTACCCGCTGCGGACCGAGGAGCTCGACCCCGGCGAGGCCGTTCACTTCGACGGCTACGAGGTCACCGGCATCCCAGTCCAACATAAAGGGGCCAGCGCGTTCGGGTACGCGATCGTCGAGCAGGCACGGCCCGGGCACCTCGACCCCACGCTTGCCGAGCAGCTCGGCGTCACCCCCGGACCGGACTTCGGGCGGCTCACGCGCGGCGAGACCGTGAACGGCGTCTCGCCCGAGCAGGTCATGGGGCCGACGCGCGAGGGACGCAAGGTCGTCATCTCCGGTGACACGACACCGTGCGAGGCGCTGAAGATCGCCGCGCACGAAGCCGATGTCCTTGTGCACGAGGCGACCTTCGCCGAGGATGAGGCCGAGCGCGCCGCGCAAACCGGGCACTCCACCGCGCGGCAGGCAGCCATGCTCGCACGCGACGCGAACGTGCGACTGCTCGCGCTGACGCACATCTCCTCGCGCTATCCGGGCGGGGATCTGCGCGAGCA
>Ga0105240_10006905_pt1 | contig 16585 bp, 14 predicted proteins | sample KBSC54metaG_FD_80426 | JGI IMG/M metagenome (GOLD analysis project Ga0105240, IMG submission 80426) | Corn rhizosphere microbial communities from Kellogg Biological Station, Michigan, USA - KBS C5-4 metaG | ecosystem: Host-associated > Plants > Roots > Rhizosphere > Soil | place: Michigan, USA...
AGGCGGCGTGCCGTCCGCCGTCGACGGTCCTGATGCCGGTGGACGCACGACACCTTCCGGCGGTCATCCTGCGCGCAGTCGCAGGATCCACCTGCGCCTTGACGCCTCGTCGCAGGCGACGTGCCGTCCGCCGTCCACGGTTTTGATGCCGGTGGACGCACGACACCTTCCGGCGGTCATCCTGCGCGCAGTCGCCGGATCCACCTGCGCCTTGACGCCTCGTCGCAGGCGGCGTGCCGTCCGCCGTCGGCGGTCCTGATGCCGGTGGACGCACGACACCTTCCGGCGGTCATCCTGCGCGCAGTCGCAGGATCCACCCGCGCCATGACGCCTCGTCGCACGAGTGGTGCTGCGCGCTGCAATTTCGTTCAAGACCGCACGGCCGCGGCCGGCGACCATGCTGTCATGAACACCGCCGCCACGTCCATCGTTCCGCCCGCACCGCGCATGCCGGGCGGCGTCTTCCTCGCCCTCGCCATGATCACGGTGGGCAGCACCGTCGTCGCGAGCCGCGTCATCGCGGCGGGACTGCCGCCGTTCACCGCCGCCGCGCTGCGCTTGGCCATCGCGCTGCCGGTCTTCCTGGCGCTGATGCGCTGGCGCGGACACCCCCTGCCGCGCCCCGGCCTGCACGACGCCGGGCTGCTCGCCTTGCAGGCCTTGTGCGGCAGCGTCGGCTACGCCGTCCTGCTGGTTGCCGGCCTGCGCTTGACGTCGGCCGGCGATGCGGGCGTCATCACCGGCTGCCTGCCTGCGGTCGGAGCGCTGGTGGGCTTGCTGCTGCTGCGCGAGCGACCCGGCGCGCGCCTGGTCGCCGCGATCGCGCTCGCGTGCGCGGGGGTGGTGGCGGTCGCCCTCGCGCCGGGCGGTGACCGCGGGCGACACGACCTCGCGGGTGACGCGCTGGTGCTCGCCGCGGTCGCCTGCGAGGCCTTGTTCCTGCTGTTGAACAAGCGGCTGCGCGTGCCCGTCGCGCCGCTGGCGCAATCGACGCTCATGTGCGGGCTCGGCCTCGCGATGACGGTGGTGCCCGCGTTGTTCGAGCACGCGTGGACGCGTCCCGTCGACCACGCCGCGCTGCTGGCCGTCGCGTACTACGCCGTGCTGCCGACCGTCGGAGGGTACCTGCTGTGGTACGCCGGCGCGGCGCGCGTGAGCGCGGGCGTGGCCTCGCTCTACACCGCCGTGCTGCCGGTGTCGGCGCTGGTGCTGGCGGCGATCGTGCTGCGCGAGCCCATCGGTGTCGGACAACTGCTGGGCGCCGTCTGCGTGCTGGCAGCGATCGTGGTGGCCCGACCGCGTGGCGGCAGCCGGGTGCGGGTCACGGAGAGTCATCCCGGGTAGAGCGTCCCGGGCGTCGCGCAGGCCTGTTTGCAGCGACCGGCCCAAGGCACGCGGCCCCCGCGATGTCGCGCCGGAGCGAGGGCGCGTTCGCCGCCGGGAAAAATCGAGCGGCACGCCTGCCGTGCCGGGCGTGCCGCTGGAGGTCGGCCGGACATGCGTGGTGCGCGCGCTCGTCCCGGGCCGATGCGACGGCTGGAGGTCGTCTCGCGCCACGGCGTGTCGCGTGTCGGTCGCCTGGCCGGGTTCCGGGGGGCGCCTCCGTCCTGCGCGACAAGACATGCGAGGCCGCCCGGCGAGCCGGCGCAGCCGGGGAGACGTCATCGCTCGCCGCTCAGGGTGAAAACAATGCAGGAATTCTCGCCCTGGCCGCACCGGCTGCGGAAAGTTCGTTCAGCCCGAGTCTGACCTCGGCCGGCCCCGGAAGGTGGAGGCTGCTGGACATCGCGCGCGCCAGCGGCCTCTTCAGCCCGAGGGCCGTCGGGAGGGCATCGACGCGCAGGAACGAAAAAGCCGACCCGGGGGTCGGCTTTCGATCGCTGCAAGTCGTTGATCTGCAACGCTGATTCTGGTGCCGGAGAAAGGAGTCGAACCCTCGACCTTCTCATTACGAATGAGCTGCTCTACCAACTGAGCTACACCGGCGTTTCAGCAATGCCCCACAAGTGGGATACCGCGAAGCCTGCCATTCTAGCGTAAAGATATTCAGAGTGGCAAGTAGAGATCGATTCGCTTCGTGGCGCGCCGGGCACAAGGCGTCTCCTTGCTCGGCAATGGACGGGAAGGATCGTCGACAGCTCGTCCAGGCTCTCACGCCGATCGCGTCTGTTCATGCTCCAGCAACCAGCGCGCCGCCTCGGCCAGGCTCGCGCAGGTGTAGTCGGCCGGCGGGTTGGCGTGCACGATGGCCGCCGGGTCGATCTGATCGGCGATGCGGATGCAGGCCGCCACGCCCGCCGCGCGCCCGGCCTGGATGTCGCAGGGCTTGGCGCCCACGATCACGCAGGACGCCAGGTCGAGCGACAGGTCGCGCGCGGCCCGCCGCAGCAGTCCCGGTGCGGGCTTTCGGCAATCGCACTGGCGGCGCCATGCGGCCAGCGGCGCGTCGCTCAGGTGCGGGCAGTGGTAGACCTCGTCGAGCGCGATGCCGTGCTGCGCGAGTTCGCTGTGCATCCAGGCCGTCAGGTTGGCGTATTCGGCGGGTCCGTAGAGGCCGCGGGCGATGCCGCCCTGGTTGGTGACGACCACCAGCCCCCAGCCCGCGCGCTGGAGCGCCCGCAGCGCGTGCATCACGCCGGGCAGCCACTCGAACTCCTCGGGGCGGCTGACGTAGCCATGATCGCGGTTCAGGACGCCATCGCGACCCAGGAAGACGGCACGACGTACCGTGGGGATCACGATGCCTCCCCGCTGCGCGCCGGCGACCGCGAGCCGCTCAAGATTCAGCCGGCGCGACGCGCGATGACGCGCGCAGCCGGTCCATCAGGGAGGCGGTGGAGGAGACGTCGACGAAGGGCAGCGCCAGCGCGTGTCCGCCCCAGCCGCGCACCAGCGCACTCTCCGCGAGCTTGCTCATGTCGTCGTCGCCACCCTTGACGTACACCGACGGGCGCAATCGAGTCAGCAGCGCGATGGGCGTGGGCTCGTTGTAGATCACGACGGCGTCGACGCTCTCGAGCGCCGCGACGGCAAAGGCGCGGTCTCCTTCAGGGTTCAGCGGGCGGTCGTGCGGCGGGTCGGCGAGGCGCGCGGCGGCGTCGCCGCTGATGCCGACGACCAGGCGGTCGCCGAGTTGCCGAGCCTCGGCCAGCCAGGCGATGTGGCCGCGATGCAGCAGGTCGAAGACGCCAGTGGTGAACACCGTGGCGGGTTGCGACGCGTAACGGGCGACGGCCTCGTCGGCGTGCAGCACTTTTCGGAGCGGGTCGAATCGGTTCATGGGCACACGGATCGGGCGCCGTCCTCGTCGAGGACGCGACCCGGCATCCGCCTTTGTCTCCAGGCCAGTGTGAACCCGCGGGCACGGACCAGTGCACCCTCGAGCCCTGGCAAGTCGTCATTCGCGGATCGATTTCACGATCCTTCGGGTTGGATGGTGGCAATCGGCTTGCCCGACGGTGGTCGACGCGGGGCATGCCAGGCATCGGCCATGTCGAGCAGGAGCCTCGGAAAGAGGGTGCACCTGAGCGCGTGCGCCGGCCATCCCGAATCCGGCTGCGGCATCCCCCGAGTTCGCGGCGCCCGCGCTGGTTTGGCGCGCCGGCAAATGCGGCTCCATAGGCCGGGCGCGTCCGCGGATGGTCCGGTGGCGCGCGATGGGAAGACGGCGGTGCGTGCCGCGCGTTTGCGACAATGAACCGCGGCGCAAGGGGCGCCGGGAGGCGGCGATGGGCAAGGGTCGGTTCGAGGCATTCAGCGATGGCGTGCTGGCCATCATCATCACGATCATGGTGCTGGAACTGAAGGTGCCGCATGGCGACACGCTGGGCGCGCTCGCCGAGCAATGGCCGGTGTTCCTGAGCTACGTGATCAGCTTCATCTACGTGGGCATCTACTGGAACAACCACCACCACTTGCTGCACGCCACCACCAGCGTGACCGGCGGCATGCTGTGGGCCAACCTCAACCTGCTGTTCTGGCTGTCGCTGTTTCCTTTCACGACCGGCTGGATGGGTGAGAACCACTTCGCGGCGACGCCCTCGGCCGTGTATGGCGTGGCCTTGTTGATGGCTGCCATCTCGTGGTGGATCCTCCAGACGCTGATCGTGCGCGCGCAAGGCGAGGACGGCGTCCTCAAGCGGGCGCTGGGCTCCGACTGGAAGGGCAAGCTCTCGCCATGGCTGTACTTGGTGGGCATCCTGGCGTCGTTCTGCGTGGTCGGTCTCGCCCAGGCGATCTACCTGCTGGCGGCCTTGATCTGGCTGGTGCCGGATCGGCGGATCGAAAAGGCGTTGGCGCATGAGAAGCATTGAAGCGTGCGCCCTGATTTGATCAGCGCGCGCTGATTTGCGCGGCGCGCCGAACGCGCGATTTCAGGGTGGTTTGGCGCCGGGCAGTTTTCCGGCGGCTCAGCAGAATCGTCTCGACCATGAGAGCCGATTCGTCACCGCCCCTCCGCACCCGTGCCGTGTTCTTGCGTGCCTTCTGCGCCGCCTTGCTGCTGGCCGTCGGCGGCAACGCGTCGAGCCTGACCGGCAAGCGCTTCGTCGGCCGCTACGACTTCGGCTACGCCGTCCGCGGCGACCGGCTCGCGCGCCCGGCGCAGGTGTTCGACGACGGCGGCGGCAAGGTCTATTTCGAGGCCCGGCCCAACCAGCCCATGCCCGCGGTGTTCGCGGGCCGCGACCTCGCGCTGCTGGTGCTGCAGCCGGAAGGCCAGTATTTCTCGGCCCGCACGTCGGCCACCGAGTTCACGCTCGTCCTGGGCGCCGCGCGCGCCACCGTCCGCCGCGGCGACGCCGCGCTCGGCGACGAGACGATCTCGCCGCAGGACAACGCCGCGCGGCTGGCGTCGGCCGACAGCGGCCTGACCAGCGGGATCGAGTACGACCCGCCATCCGATCCGGCGTTGCGCCGCGTCCGGCACGAGCAGCCCGTCGTCTTCGCGCCGCGCAGCGCCACCTTGCGACCCGAGGTGCTGGAGGCGCTGTCGGTGCTCGTGCTGCGCATCGGGCCCGACACCGCCATCACCGCGGTCGGGCGCAACGACGCCGGCGGGCATGACGCACTCGCCGTGTCGCGCGCCGAGGCCTTGCGCAACGCCTTGCTCGCGCGCGGCGTGGCGGCGCGCGACATCCACATCGCCGCCGATGACGACGAGTCGCGGCCGCATCCGCACGCGTCCTCGCTGCGCTGGACGAGCGCCGAGCAGATACGCGATGCCGCCTTGCCGTCCGCGTCGTCCGTGGCGTCGTTCGACATCACGGCGGCAGATCGCGACATCGCGGTTTCGCTGCGCCGCTGGGCGCACGCCAGCGGCTATGAGATCGCGTGGGACGTCGATTGGGTCGCGCCGGTCAACGGCGCGCTGCGCGTCGAGGCGCCGTCGTTCATCGAGGCGGTGCACCAGGTCGTGGCCGGTCTGCGCGCGCAGGGCTATCCGGTGCTGGCCCGCATCGACGCCGACCGTGTCGTCCGGTTCGTCGCAGCCGACTGATCGGCCGACTCATCGATTGCAGGAAAGGTCTGTCCATGAATCCATTGATTCCGTTGCTCGCGGCCACCATGGGCGGGCTCCTCCATGCGGCGTCGGCCGCGGAGCTCGCACTCCCGGTTGCGCCGTACGCCGGTCCCCGCGCCGCCGATGCGCCGCCCCGGCACTGGAACGTCCTGGTGCAGGACATCACGCTGGAACGCACGCTGCAGCGCTGGGGAGCACAGGCGGGTGTTCGCCTGAAATGGGACGCGCAACGCAACTTCCTGATCGGCGCGCCCGACTCGATCGAGGGCACCTTCGAGACTGCCCTGAAGACCGTGCTGGATTCGGCGGGCATCCGCCAGAGCGACTATCCGCTGGAGGCCTGCATCTACGCCAACGATCCACCGCTGGTACGCATCACGCGCCGCGGCGAGCAGGCGCGCGATTGCGAGGCGCTGTGATGCGGGCGATCGCCAGGGCATGGCATGGGCTCGCATGTTGGGCGCTGCTGACCGCCGTGCTGGGCGGCTGTGCGGCGCCGGGCGTCTCCGAGCACGTGCAGGCCGACCATGCCGCAGGCGACGCCGGCACCGCGCCGCTGCATGGTGACCGGACGCTGGCGCAGCAGGTGGCCGTTGCGCCCGGCTCGCAGGCCGATGCGGACCGGCGCGCCGCCGAACAGGCCGCGCCGCCGGTCCTGCGACGGGCGCGCCACGCCTGGGTCGGATCGGTGAGCGTGCCCATGGGCAGCGGCGAACGGCTGCCCAGCATCTTCACCGAGTCCGTTCGCCTGAATTTCGACGACGCGGCCACCGGCGGCAAGGTGAGCTTGCGCACGATGGCCGATCGCATCACGGCGGTCAGCGGGGTACCGGTGCGTCTCAAGCCGGACGTGTTCGGTGGCGGCGAGCCGATGTCGCGGCCCGCATCGCCGCCCGCGCACATGGCGATGCCGCTGCCGGCATTGCCGCAGCTGCCGGGCCGCGGTGCCGCCGATCCGGCCGCGGCCGTCGTGCAGCCGCCGGCGGCGTCGCGCGACGGGTCGGTGAACGCCGTCGCGATGCGCTGGTCGGGGTCGCTGCAGGGCTATCTCGACCAGGTCACGGACCAGCTGAGCCTGTCCTGGGAGTACCGCGACGGAGTCGTCGTGATCGAGCGTCTGCGCACCGAGTTCTTCGAGATCGCGGCGCTGGAGAGCGAGACGGACTACCACCTGGGCCTGAGCGGTGCCGACCAGGCGAATGCCACCAGTTCCGGCAACGGCGGCGGCACCACCAGCACGGCCAGTTCCAGCAACGAGGTCAGCGAACACGGCAAGTCCAACGTGATCGGCTCCATCCTCGCGGCCATCGGGCAGATCATCAAGGATGTGCCGGGCTCGTCGGCGGTGCGCTCGGACGGCTCCGGGCGCATCGCCGTCACCAGCACGCAGGAGACGTTGTCCAAGGTGCGCGACTTCGTGCGCGCGGAAAACGAGAGCCTGCTGCGCCAGGCGCAGGTGCAGTTCGACGTCTACAGCGTCACCCGCAACGAGTCCGACGAGCGCGGCATCGAATGGAGCGCCGTCCTGTCGGCGCTCGGCGGCGCGTACACGGGCAGCTTCGGTTCGCCCGCGACGCTGGCCAGCGCGACGGCCGCGGGCATCGGCTTCTCGATCCTCACGCCCACGCAGTCGGGCGTCACCAACCGCATCACCTCGCACCTGGGTGGCAGCAGCGCGCTGCTGAAGCTGCTCAGCGAGTACGGCGTGTCGACGCAGCATCGCGAGGTCAGCCTGCTCGCGTTGAACCGCACCTGGGATCGAAAGTCCAGCCTCGGCGGGCGCGCCTACGTGAGCGCCACCATCCCGGGTGCCGCCAGCACCACGGGCGTCGGCGCACCGGGGCTGGTCACGTCCACCGTCACCACCGGGGATCGCTTCCTGGCGCAGCCGTTCATCCTCGACAACAACACGGTCGTCCTGAAGTTCGGCATCGGGCTGTCATCACTGGTCAACCTGGTCAATTTCACTTCGGGCACCGGCACGTCGCAGCAGACGGTACAGACCCCCGAAACCACCGCGATCAACGACCAGTCCACCGTGGCGCTGAAGGCGGGGCAGATCCTCGTCATCACCGGCTTGAGCCGCACGGTCTCCAGCGATGACCGGCGCACGCTGACCGACGACGCACCGATCGGCCTGGGCGGCAGCAAGACGCAGTCGCGCCTGCGCGAAGATTTCGTGATCTTCGTGCGGCCCACGATTCTCTGAACAGCGAGCGACGATGGCCGGCATCGAGCGACTGATCGCGAGCACCGCGCAGGGCGACCTGCTCGTGGGCCTGCTGTGGCGCGCGCCGACCGCCGGCCAGGGCCGCCGCCGCGCGCTGCTCGAGGCACGCGCGCTCACCAGCGATGCGACGAACTGGGCCCAGGCGCAGGTAGGGCTGCACGTTCGCTATGGCCTGTTCCAGCCGCGCGCTTCCGAGGAAGGCGTGCGCCTGCCCAAGGCAACGTTGGCCGCGGCGGCCTGCTTCTCGCGCCTGGTCGGGCAACGCGCGCCCAACGCCGCGCTCGTGCTCACCGTGCCGGCCTCGGGCCAGCGCAAGGAGGAGAAGTACTTCGTCGTGTGCCTTGAGGACGGCGTACCGGTGATCGACGTCCTCAGCAACGAGATCGATGCGCGCAATGCGCTCGGCGGCGAGGATCGGCCGATCTGGAGCGACAACCCGGTGGCCTATCCGAACTGCGAGTCCGCAGACCTGGCCTGGCTGGCCTCCGGATGCGACCGGCTCGCACGGCTGCAGCCGATGCCGGTCAACCCGTGGCCGCTGGTGGGCGCCGGCATGGTCACCGTCGCCTCGCTTGGCGGCTGGATGCTCGTGCAACACCTGCATCGCGTCGACGCCGAGCGCAAGGCGGCGGCTGCGGCGCGCGCGGCCGATCCGACACCGCGCTACCTGGCCGCGCTCGCCGGTCAGCGGGGTGCCATGGCCAGCGATCGCTCGGCCGTCGTGGCTGCGGCGCGCGAGATCTTCGGGTACAGCACGTGGGTTCCGGGTTGGAGCCTGGCTTCCGCGGAATGCAGCGCCCGCACCCAGGCGTGCACCCGCGACTGGGTGCGGCGCGGCGGCACGTTCGAGGACTTGCGGCGCGCGTTGCCCGAGGACGCGCTCGAGATGCTGGTGCCCCAAGGCAGCAGCGTCCCGGCGCTCGACGTCGCGCGCACGCGGCATCCGTTCAAGGTCGCGCGCCGGTCGCTGCTCGACCCGGCGCATCCGCTGCGCGCGCTCCAGGCGGCGCTGTCGGACGCCGGCCCGTTGCTCCAGCGCTGGCGGACCGCCGACATCGCGCTCGAACTGAAGCGGCCCGCGTTGTGGCCTCGTGTCCCGGAGGTGCCGGCGACGTTCCAGCATCCGGCCGCCGTGCTGGCGGGCGATGTCGATCTGCACAACGTGCCGGGTCCATTCATCGTCGAGGCGCTCGGATCGGCGCCCGACTTCGTCAGTTGGGAGTCGGTGCGGGTGGATCTCGGCGAAGGTTCGGATGCACGCAGCCTGCTCAAGTTCTCGGCCACAGGAGTCTTCTATGTCGCGGCCCGCTAGCCGGTCCCTGTTTCGCGTCCCGCGCTGCGCCGCGGCCACCTTGGCGATCGTCGCACCGCTGGCGTCCGCCCAGACCATCGCCGACTACAGCCGCGCCCAGCGGGCCATGCTCGAGAACGCGATGACACAGTCGGCCGCGCGATCGGCCAGTCTTGGTGCACCCGCGCCGGCGTCGGCCGCCTCGACGACCGTGCCACCCGCCGCGCCCCCCGCGCACGCAACGTTGGCCCCGCCGGCGCCGAACGTCGAGGTGAGTGGCGTCTTCGCGTCGAGCGCAGGCGCGATCGCGGAAGTCGTCGTCAACAGCACGCCCTACCTGCTGGGGGCCGGAGAGCGGGTTCCCGGCACCGCCTGGGAGGTGCGCGCGGTCGCCGTCGACCGGGTCGTTCTGGCCCGCCAGGGCAGCGCCGCGTCCGACGACGCGGGCGCCAAGTGGCGAGTCTTCGCGCTGCCCGCGCTGCGCTGAGCCGGTCATGGGAATCCTCGAGATGTGGCGCCGAAGAGAGCAGTCCGAATCGGTGGGCGCGGCCGTGACACCGGTGCCGGGCCCGGTCGGCACCGCGGCTTGCAGCGATGCGGCGCCGATCGGGCCTGCATCGGCGCCCCAGCCGGCGAGCCTGGCTGGATCGTCGTCCACGCGCTCGCCGTTGGCGCGGCTCGAACGTCGCCTGGCCGAGGCCCAGGCGTCGCGCATCGGCGCACCCGACATTCGCATGCCCGCGGGCGGGCTCGCGCAGGCGCGCGCGCTGGTGCCCGCGCCCGAGGCCTCCGCGGGGCCGATCCGGGAAACCGAGGTGCGCACCACGGTCCTCGCGCACTTCCACCAGCTGCCGTCCTACCAGGCGTTGTTGACCGTCGGGCCGGAGGCCGTCTACCAACTGCCCGGCGTGCTGCACGAGAAGCTCGTGGCCCTGGACTGCGGCGGGCGGCAGGCCTGCCTCGTGCGGGCGACGATGCCCGCGGCCGACAGGCTGGCGCTCGACGGCACGGTCAAGGCGGTCAAGGGGGCCTTGCGGGCCCGCGGCTACGGCGTGACGGGTGAATGGGTGGCCGAACCCCACCTGTTGCGCGAGATCCTGCGCAACGCGGGCACGTCCGGCAAGGGCGGCGCCAAGGGGGGGCCGATGCAGCTGTTCGAGCGCTGGGTCGCGCTCGCAGTGCCCACCGGCGCGACCGACCTGCACATCGAGGTGCGCGGCAACCTCGGCGTGGTGCGCATCCGCGTCGATGGCCGCGTCGAGCCGCTGCCCGACGGGCAAGGCGGGCGCTACAGCCGCAAGGAGATCGTCGACGCCATCGCCGCCGGTTACAACAGCACGCGCAAGGGCAACAATGTGTCGCAGTACGCCGCCGACCAGTTCGTCGACTGCATGATCGACCTGGACCTGCCGGGAACGGCGGGCCAGCTGCGCTACCAGAACGTCAAGGGGCGGCTCGGCCCGAAGACGGTGGTGCGCATCCTGCGAACCGGCGACGACAATCGCATCCGCTTCGACGCCGCCGGGTATGCGCCCAGCCACCAGCGCCTGCTGCGGCTGGCCGGCCGCGCCGGCAAGGGCATCGTGCTGTTGTCGGGCGTCACGAGCTCGGGCAAGTCCACCAGCCTGAAGAACTTCATCGAGACCTTGCCCGGCCTGGAGCACAAGGCGATCTACACGATCGAGGACCCGATCGAATACGAGATCGCCGGCGCCCACCAGATCGAGGTGCTGCGCGACATCGCGAACGACGACGAGACGCGCCGGCGCTATGCCGAAGTGATGCGCGCGCTGATGCGTTCCGACCCCGACGGCGTGATGCTGGGCGAGATCCGCGACAAGCTCACCGCGTTGTTCGCGCTGCAGGTCGCCGAGACGGGTCACCTCGCGATGGGCACGGTGCACGCCCACCTGATCTCCAACATCATCCCGCGCCTGACCAACGACCAGATCGGCGTGAGCCGCCAGGCGCTCACCGGGCCCAACATTTTGAACCTGCTGGTCTACCAGGCACTGGTTCCCAAGCTGTGCCGCTGCTGTGCATTGCCGACCTCGGCGGCGCTGCGCGTCGACCCCGACGTGCGCGAGATCGAGGAAGTGCTGCGACGCCGCTTCGGCCTGGCCACGGCCGGCCTGAAGTGGACACGCCCGGAAGGTTGCGCCGCCTGCCAGGGCCGCGGCACTTTCGGCAAGACGATCGTCGCGGAGATGCTTCAACCCGACCGCGTCTGGCTGCGCCACGTGCGCAACAACGACGACGACGCCGCCCTGCAGCACTTCCGATCGGCCGGCAACCGCCAGTTCGACAGCCCCGACATGACCGGCAAGACGGTCTTCGAGCACGCGTTGTACAAGGCCCTGCAGGGCGAGATCGATGTGCGCAATTGCGAGGAGTTCGACGGCTTCGAACGCTTCGAGATCCTGCCGCGGGAGCGCTCATGAGCCTGGCTCGTGCCCTGGTGTCCAGGGTGGCGCTGGCCGACTTCCGGCTGGCACGCGCGGAGTTCTACCGCGACTTCGCCGAGATGTATCAGCGCAACGAAGCGATGGTGAGCTTCCTGGAGGGCGAGATCGCCAACGCCGGTCTCACGCGCCAGCGCAGCCGGGCACGCGCGCTGCGCATCGTGCTGAACCGGCATCAGGACGGCGAGCACGCCAGCCGGGTCTCGCACCTGCTCGAAGGCGTCGTGCCGCGCTCGGATGGCCTGCTGCTGGCCGCTGTCGACCGCGCTGCCGACAAGCCGCAAGCCTTGCGAGCGCTGGCCGACGCGATCGACAAGCAGCAACGGATGCTGCGCCTGATGGTCGCCAGCGCCGCGCTGCCGGCCGTCACGCTTCCGATCTGCTTCGCGCTGATCGCCTTGCTGGGCAAGGTGATCCTGGTCATCGACGATGCGACGCCGGTCTACGCCCAGGAGGCACTGTGGGAGGGCATGAATGGCTGGGCCCGCGCCATCGCGCTGTTCGCCCAGGCATGGGGTCTGCAGACAGTGCTCGCGCTCGCCGTCGGGCTGGGTGCCGTGCTCTGGTCGCTGCCGCGCTGGCGCGGCGCGGCGAGGCTGCGCGTCGAAGGCTGGCCGATCTACGGCCTGTACCGCGACTTCCAGGCAGGGCTCCTGTTCAGCTCGATGGCGATGATGCTCCAGACCGGCGAGACACTGCAGGGCAGCATCGACGACGTTACGCAGCGCGCCTCGCCGTGGATGCGCTGGCACCTGGGTCGCGTGGTGGACGCGCTCGAGGAGAACCCGACCGGCACGATCGACGCGTTCCGGCGCGGCCTGTTGTCGGCACACCTGCTCTCGCGCGCGGCCACGTTGAACCGCTCGAGCACCTCCTTCTCCGATGTACTGATCCAACTGGGAACGACCGAAGGCGAGCGCGTGCTGGCGCGCGTGAAAAGAGCGGCCGTAATCGCCAATTTCGCGCTGGTCGGACTTTTCGCCTCCGTGGCAACCTTCATGGGCATCGCGTCGATGACGGTGCCCGGAACCTTCGCATCCCTGATGGAGCCGTCCAACCTGATGACGCTGCGCGCGATGTACGAGGCCAGGCATTCGACGCCCTGACCAACGCGCCGTACTCGGCCGCCCGAGCTTCCCGCGCACGCCGGTCTATCGCGACGCGTGCAACGTTCGGACGACGTTCCGTCCACGCCACCCCAGAGAGGAGAACCGAAGATGACCCAGTCCCAACGCCACCTCGTGTCCGCGCTTCGCCCGCGCCGCCGCCAGCGCGGCAACGCCCTCGTGTTCAGCATGCTGGGTCTCGTCATCGGCGGCATCGTTCTCGCGCTGGGCATCAGCTACTACCAGAACGCGCAGACCAACGCCCAGGTGCAAGGCACGATCAGCGAGATCAGCGCCATCATCGGTGGCGCGCAGCAGAACTATGGTCAGTACGGCTATGCCGGTCTGACCACCGCCGTGGCCGTCGGTTCGCGCGTCATTCCCGACACGCGGGCCGACGCGGGCGGCGCCACGGCCACCAACAGCTACTCGGGCGCCATCACGCTGGTCGACAACTCGGCCACCACGCCCAGTACCGCCAAGCTCACCTACGCCAACGTGCCGGCCGCGCAATGTACGCAGCTCGTCAACGGTGCGCAGAGCCTGGCGCGACGCGTCACGATCGGCACGACCGACGTCAAGCCGCTGGATGGCGCCATCGACGTCGCGCGCGTCAACGCGCAATGCACGTCGGCCGGCAACGTCGCGATCGATTTCGTGTTCGGCCGCACCTGAGTCCATGTCGCCGCGCCACTCACCCGGTTGCCGAGCCGGCCGCTCCCGCCAGCGCGGCAACGCCCTGGTGTTCGCGCTGCTCGGCCTGCTCGTCTCGGCGCTCGGCGCGGCCGGCATGATCCAGGCCGATCGCCTGAAGGCACGGCAGGCGGCAGGCAATGGCGAGGCGACCATCCTCGAGAAGCTGCGCGGCGCCACCAACGACGCCATCTTCGACAGCCTGGCCGCCATCCGCAATGGCGTCGCGTTCAGCCACAACGGCGTGACGATCACGCCCGTCGACACCGGCGGCGGCTTGGCCTGGAAGCCGACCGTCGGCGAACTGGCGGCGATGGGCTACCTGCCGGCCGGCTGGACGACGACGGCGTCCAGCCTGAACGCCGCCCCGTACGTGATCGCCTTCACGCGCGTGCCCGCCAGCTGCGCGCCTTCTGCTTGCAACGTCGAGGGCCTGGTCGTGTTGCAGGGCCCAATCCTAGGTGGGGCGAGCGGCAGCGACGGCGCCGTGATCGGCCCCATCCTGACACGCATCGGCGCCGATTCCGGCGTCTCGCTGCCGTCGGATCCCGGCCACATCCAGGGTTTCGGCAACACCTGGCGCGCGGGCAACCCGGTGCCCGGCCAGCCGGCGGGCGTTGTCGCCGTTCGCGTCGGCACGACGTCCTCGAGCTTCGGCCAGTTCATCCGCATCGGCGACACGCGCGATCCGAACCTGCAAGGCAACCTCACCGTGGCCGGCAACACGCTGTTCGGCGACGGCACGACGCGCAGCGAGTTTCGCTCCAAGCTGCAGGTCGATGCGCAGCCGGTGGAATTGCGCGACGGCAGCGGTGCGGCCTGCGTGTCCCTGCGTCCCGACGGTACGGTCGACATCCTTTGCAACGGGGCGCTGTCGGCGACCACGGGCGTGTTCCAGGACACGTCGGGCCATGTCTCGACGCTCGCCGGCACGGGGCTGGTGACCAGCGGGGGCGTGACCGCGCAGGATGGCCTCTCGACGCCGGCGATGACGGTGTTCGGCCCCGACGATCCGCAGTCGCTGGTCGTCAAGGCGGGAGACTTGTTTGTGCGCAATGCAGCCGGCACCGCGCTGCTGCGCGTCGCCACGAACGGGGACGTCACCGCCGGCCACGACCTGGTCACCGGCGGGGCAGTGCAGGCGCAGCGCCTGACCTTGTCGGGTACGGTCGACGAGGGCGATGCCTGTGCGCCGGGCCAGGTCGCGATGATGGCCAGTGGCGGCCTCGCCACCTGCCAGGGCGCGAGCTTTCGCGCGACGTCGCGCTACGCGAGATTGGGCGCCGTGTGCGCCGCCGCTGGGCTGGTGGCCGTCGATGCGGTGTCCTCCGATGCACTGGTCTGTCGCGGCGGGTATTACGCGAGCCAGTCGGCATTGACCTCGTCGCGGGTGTACATGGCCGGATTCGCCGTCCGCCATGGCGACTACATCGCTGCCGCCGTCGCATTGCCCAACGGCTGTCCTGCGACGGCCAGCCCCGTCGCGCCCCAGGCCACCATCTTCCTGTTGCCGCAAAGCGACTCGGAAACCGTCGGCAACCCCGTCTTGAATCGCAACGCCACGTGGACGGGCCAAGGATGGACGATCTCGCTGACTGACGGCAGCGGCGCACCCACTGCCAGCGACGTCGTGGCGGAGGTGTACTGCCTCTATCCCTGAACGGCGTGGCGGCGGATTTCCGCGACGACGCACGCCCTGGATTCCCGACCTGACGTGCGCGGACTTCGCATCCGTACCGGCTTCGCGGTCGGCCAGGCGCCTCGCGACAATTCGATCTACGGGGTCGTGTCGCGGGACGCGAGCGCCAGGGTCGTTGAATAGTTTGTCGCGGGACGAAGGCCGCTCGGCCCACTCGTTGTTGCCGTGGGCGACGATGAGCGGGTGAGTCGTGCAGTGCCGGCGCACCAGTCACTTGCGACCCGCCAGCGTCGCGTCGAATGGGTCGTTGGCGTGCCTGCATCGTCGCAGAGGCGGTCGACCGGCGCGTCGATGCTCACCTGGTAGGCAGTTGCGGCCGGGATGTCGATGATCGGGTTCGCCACGAATCCGGCGTCACGGTGCCGCCGACGTGCCCGATCTGGACGAGCGCGCCTGGGCCAGGCGCCTGCAAACGATCACGTTCGAGTTCGAAGAGACGCGCCCACGCGGGGTGGGGCGCATGCAACGGTCCGGCTGGCGCAGTCGAGGTCGACGCCGTTCCGTCCATACGAGCGCCTTCGTCCGGCTTGGCGCTGCAGGGGTGCGCCTGGTGAGCAGGTCCCTCGCCAGTGCACGCCGCCTGGCCGGACGGTGCCACATCGCCCGCCGATGTCGGCAAATCGTGGGACGCCGTGCCGAGGCTGCGATCGAGGCTCGCCGCATTCCGCAGAACCGGCTTGGCGGGCATGCTTTCCGTGGCGGAGCGTGAATCGCTTCTGGCGCGTGGTTGTACGCGTGGTTTGGCCAAGTTCCGCCGGCCGATGGATGTCCCGACGTTTGGCGGCGCCTCGCTCGAACGAACGGCGAAGATTGGCCGTCGGCCCGGTGCGAACGTCGGCCGAGAGCGTTCCGAGGGCGGCGATGCGGCGTGCCCTCGGGCACAACATCGTGCATGGCGGAGGCAGGGCGATCGGGCCGGTCGCGCCTCTGCGCCGTGCCAGGAAAATCGTCAGCGCCCGATGACCGCCGTGCCCGCCGCCGCGAGCTTGCGCTTCAGCGTCGGGATGTCGGACGTCTCGCGCATGGCCTCGCTCGCCTCGATCTCGCCGCGTCGCACCAGCTCGACGAGACGATTGTTCATCGGCACCCACTCGCTGGCGCCGAGCCGGCTGTCCTCGCGGATGGCGCTCTCGAGGCCGATCCAGTCGCCACGTTCGATGTATTGCGTGACCTTGCCGGTGTTGAACAGGACGTCGGCGGCCATCAGGTAGCGTTTGCCGTCCTTGGAGGGCACGAGCGCCTGGCGGATGACGGCGATCAGGTTGCCGGCCAGCACCGAGCGCATCACATCGGCGCTCGTGCCGGTGTAGGACAGGATCTTGCGCATCGTGCCGGTGACGGACTTGCCGTGCGTCGTGGCGATCATCAGCGACCCGGATTCGCCGCCCTGGATCGCCTGCTCGGCCGTCTCGGCATCCCGGATCTCGGACGTCAGCAGCACGTCGGGGCTCATGCGCAGCGCCTCGCGCATGCCGTCCGCGAAGCTCAGCACGTCGTAGCCGACCTCGCGCTGCGTGACGATGGACTTGCGCGGCGCGATCTTCTTCTCGACCGGATCCTCGATGGTCAGGATGTGCCCCGAG
>Ga0105240_10006908_pt1 | contig 16583 bp, 15 predicted proteins | sample KBSC54metaG_FD_80426 | JGI IMG/M metagenome (GOLD analysis project Ga0105240, IMG submission 80426) | Corn rhizosphere microbial communities from Kellogg Biological Station, Michigan, USA - KBS C5-4 metaG | ecosystem: Host-associated > Plants > Roots > Rhizosphere > Soil | place: Michigan, USA...
CAGCATCTTGACCCGCAATGTTCCGCACGGCCGTGCGGTAGGCGAGCCCTTGGGCGACGTTGGCTGTGACTGCGTGTAGGGCCGCAGAGTACATCTCGTGGACAAAGTCAATATCCGACGCCGTGGTGACCACGGCCATTCCAGACGCCGCAACGCAGTTCATGAATTGGCTGAATCCCTTTGTATCCGCAGCTACTCCCTGAATGAGAGCGTTCGCTCTGGCAAGAGCGGCGTCCTCACCTCCTCCAGACGCGAGGCCGCTTCCGTCCGCGGACAAGTAAGGCGGGTCAAAAAAATCAATCTGATCAAAACCACCGCAGAAATACAGGGGCTTTTGTTCCCAGTAGTACTCGCCGTCGTAAGGACCGTCTACGCCTTCACGGTAAGAATACATCAGCTCAAAACACACATCGAGGCCAGTCGGGTCTGATCTGTTTATTGGATCGTCGGCTCCAAAGACGTAAGGGTTGATCCCCCCGCTCAATCCAATTGGATCCTCGCTTGCAAACCGTTGGGCCTGCGGATCGTACCACCGATTCCTCACATAGTACAGCTGAGTCGAATCTCCTTCCCAAACGAGACCCTTCCAGCGAAGGCGATTCGTGTCAGCGAGCGTTCCGATTTGCATATACGCTGAGTCTAGAACACCGAAAGGCTTGTAAGCGAGTGTCTGCGTCGCTCCAGCTGACGAAAACACACCCGCCACACTCTGCATCTCATCCTCAGCGAAATACCTGGTGGCAGCGACCGCTAATGCTCCGGTGACGAGTGCAAACGGCGCGTCTACGCCTGGCCAGTACGCGTATTGCGCGATCCGGTGACCGCCAGTTGAATCAAGTTCGGCTAGAAGCTGACCTTGATCCCAGAGGAACTGGCGCTCAAGCGCAACGGAGCCACTACCGACTTTGCGGGAACGCTGGACGAGCTGGCCAAACGCGTCGTATCCGTATGACAAGGTGGTATTACCCCGGCTCACAGACATCAAATGGTCATCCGCTGACCACTGAAAGGTTGTTGTAGATCCAGCCGCGGTGCGCGTGCTGTCGTGCCCGTCCTTGTCCATAGTGTAACTTGTAGCGCCCCACGCACTAATTCGGTCGCCAGCGGCGAAAGTCCCGCTCGTGGTAGTGTTGTGGATTGAGTCGTGCGCCGCCGTCATGTTGCCGGCGCTGTCGTACGCATAGCTTAGGTTCCGCACCTGATTGTACTCGGTGAAGGACTGGCACACCTGTCCATCATCCCTGAGTTTGGTACCTGTTGGCGGCGTGCAAGCGTTCGCTTCCGTTAGGCTGTCAATGGAACTCGCACGAAGCTCACCGGCCGGGCTATAGCTGAATTGAGCGACCGTGCCGAAGCCCGGGGTCTTCCAACCCGTCATCGTGATGTGCCCTAGTGAATCAGCGTACCCATAAGTCCGGGAAAGTGCTTGGTCTACGGCGGAAGTAGAAAAAGACGTAGACGCTACAAAATGCGTCGAGGTATGTGTCAGCGTCTCGACGACACCACCCGGCCAGGCGATCGTCGAATCCAGGAATTCTGGTGTATATCCGAGGAGTATGTGGTTAGTCCCAGATCCAATCGAGTCAAGGGCTCTCGTCGCGGCGTCCCAGTAATAGTGAGTCGTTGGAAATGAGATTCCGCTGGTTGTCGCTAACGCAACTGAGTCGAGTTGCATCGAACCATCATGATGGTAGTGGCGACGGTATCTGACATTCGCTGGCTTCCGCCACGTTACCACCGAGTCCGTCCATCCGGTGGCGTTCGTGAAGATTGAGTCCCGTGAGATTGCGTTCCACCCAACTACTACAGTGTTTGTCGTATTGTAGCTGAAGCTGTCCGGCACAATGTTGGTCGGACCTCCCGTGGCCAGTTCGCGGTGCAAGCTGTCATATGCAAAGTCAACGCGCTGACCTCTTCGATTCGTCATACTCGTGAGCAACCCGTCGGCGGCGTAACGGTAGCTCACAAAACGATTGAGTGTGTCGGCCGGATCATACCATGTCCCGGTTCGCCCCAGGGCATCGATGACGACGCGATAGACGTTGCCCTTCGGATCGCGGACCCGGATAGGGAAAAGGGCGTCGTACGTCGTCGTCGTAATGCCTAGTCCAGGCGCCGCCGTGCGGATAAGGCGGTTGAGCAAGTCGTATTGAAGCGTGTCTCCGGTCAGCCCGTTAGCCGAGTGCACGGAATCGCGACCATACTGATCGAATAGGGACCTCGACCAACGGCCTCCTGGCGCGACGACCGAGTCCTGGTTTCCGGTGCGTGAGTCGTAGTACAGCTTGGTAGTGTGGCCGGCGGGGTCGACGATCATCGTGTCCCGGCCTCGAGCGTCGACATAGATCCGAGTCGTTGCACCCGCGACTGTCACCAGGCTGTCTGTGCTTCGCGCGCCATACACAAACGTCTCCGTTGGCTGGTTGGTCCCCGAGATGCGAGTTGGTCGTCCATACGCGTTATATGTGATAGAGGATGCACTGTCTCCTGCTGCCTTAATCCCGGCAACTCTTCCTTCCAGGCCGTAGAAGATGCTGTCGACCACTCCGGTAGGCCGAGTGATCTGCACTACCGGGAGGAGGCCGACAGTTCGGACGATGCTAGTCACCAAGCCGTAGGGTTCGACTACACGCACGGGTTGGCCCCAGCGATCGGCTGTGAAACGCGTCACATGACCGTTAGGATCCGCAATTACCGCCCAAACGCTATCCGTTAGGAGAGGCGCGTAGGCTGTTGCACTAGTGGACGCTGTGGGCACATCCAAAACCTGCCAAGGCGTCATGGTCTGTACAGGCGTCACGAGCGTTGTTCCGCCAGCGCCGTTGTCTTTGGGAACCCTGGGCATTGTAATTGAGGCCAGCTTCCACGAGCTATCGCTGCGGTACGAGTATCGCGTGGTGTCTCCCCTTCGATCGATCACGGTTGCCAGGCGTTGCTGAGCATCGTAGCGGAAATTGGTACTCACGCCGTCTGGATCTGTTACTGCCTGCACAGTGGAGTCGCTGCCTAACACTATGGTCGTCGTACGTCCGGCACCCGTCACCCCAGTGGGACCCGGTTCTTGAATTCGAATCCTGTTGCTATCCGTAACGTATGTGAGCCTGATAAGTGCCGCAGCTCCAGATGGCTGCCGACGGTATGGATCGCTTATCGAATCCAACCGACCTGATGCGTCGTAGCCGAATCTCACTGTGTCAGCTCTAGTGACGCCGACGACGGCCGTGAGTTCACCGATGTTATTGAATACTTCCACCGTTGAGTCGGGGTACCCACGTTTATACGTCAGCGTCGCACCGCTGCCACTTGAGGAGAGCCCGGAGAAGTGATTGAGCGGCGACTCGAAACAGTTCGCGCCGCACGAAGCAAAGAATTGCGCGGACCCGTCGCCATCGGTGATCAAAGCGCTTCCGTCGCTCTGCACGTACAAGCGCTGGATCGAACCAACGCTCCAACCGTGTCCGTACGGCGAGTGACGATTGTTTACTACGAGAAGCCTCTGCGAGCTGTCCGTGACCGATTCAGTTGTCCCCAAATACTCGGCGGTGATGGTGATTTTCAACGGGTAGGCGCCAGTTGCTTGCGCGCTTGCATCCAGCTGACCCGCTAAGCGCACGCGCTGACTAGCATTCGGCACGCTGAAATGCAGTGTCGTGTCGCCGTTCATGAACGTCACTCGAGTCCAACCACCGCCCCAGTTCACCTGCGCCTGCAACCAATACTGCTGAATCGTCGGCGCGTTAGGCAGTAGTGAAACGTCAGCCGCTATAAACGGCCTCACCGCCACTCGGTCGCCATTGTACGCGAACGTGACGGACCGCGGTGCGTTAAGCGATATATATGGTACAGTCGATTGTGCATACGTCGCCGTGAAGCACGAATTCGCACACCGCTTTACATCTTGATTGTCACCGTTCGTGATCGTGTCGCTCACGCTCAGGAAGCCAAATCTTGTCGATACATAGCCGCTGTCTGTCGCTAGTATGTCTGTGCGCGTGGCGTGAAGCGCAACGACGCCAGTCTGTCCGGTAGCGCTGGTCGTGTAACTAACCGACACAGTCGCGCTATCGCGTGCCAGGATGGTAATCGGCGACGCCGGTTGCGTGCACGTCACGGTCGCCGAGCAAGTAGCGCTGAGATTAAAGGTCGCCGTTCCAAGGCCTGGGTTCTTAACGAAGAAAGCTTGGCTATAGACCGTCTGCGGTGCCTGATTGAGGGCAAGTCCCTTGGGCGTCACAATCGGAGCGGCTTTGACGACCACGCTGATCGTCGCCGACAGATTGCCGTTGATGCCCGTTGAATTCACCGTGACCGTCCCGGTTCCCGCCGACGGGCCAGCCGTGAACGTGACCGTCGTAGAGCGACCAGCCCCCGGTGACAGCGTAAGCGAGTTAGGCGAGACGCTGCACGATTGCACGTTGCCGGCAACCGTGCAAGAAATTCCATCGGTTACGGTGAACGACGTGTTGTTCGTAATCGCGAACGACGCGCTGCCCGATTTGTTCACCACTATGGTGTCTGAAGCGGTACAGGGACTGATCGAGCCTGTCGTCAACGAGCAAGTGGACAGCGCGCGATGCGCAGCACGCCGCGACGAAGGAAACGTCGTCGACGCACTGCATGGTGTCGCAATGACGGCGGCGACTAACGAGGCGAAGAGCGACAAGGCAAGGCGCATCGTGAGCTCCAGAGGCGAATGGTTCGCGGGTCTCCGTTAGCACGAGCTATACCTCCGGCAAATAATCCATAAGCACTTGGCGCCACGTCATTTGCATAGTTGCAGCGCCCATCGTTTGGCATTCGCAGCATGCAAATGCATATGCATGGGCGCTCGTCGACACCGGCAATCTCGGGCGAGTCGCGAGGATCTTGGGTCTGACCCTCGAGCTCTGAGCACGACTTCAGTGGGCGTGCGAATCGCCTTGTCCGCGCCTCTTCTCCAACCGGCGCACGGGCACTGCGATGCCCAACCGACTCATTCGCCGATACACGGTCGTACGGTCGACGTCGAGAAGCATTGCGGCCTTGCTCGTATCCCAAGCGACCGACTCAAGGAGATCTTCCAGTTGCGCGCGTCGATGGTCGTCACGCGTGGGCCCGCTCCGTAACGGACTCCGGGCGCCGGTCTGAGCACGCACATCCGCGGCGCTGATTGACGGGCCCTCGGCCAGGGCGATAATGCGTTCCACCATGTGCTTGAGCTCACGCACGTTGCCTGGCCAGTCACGCTCTTGCAGTGCGAGTATGGCATCAGGCGACAGCGTCACACCCGATTCGCAAGCGCGCGCGAAGCGCTGCGCAAAATAGTCGGCGAGAAGCGGAACGTCCTCGACTCTCTCGTGCAGCGCCGGCACCGCGATGGCGACGCCATCCAAACGAAACGCGAGATCTGCACGAAAGTGCCCAAGCTGAACGAGTCGTGACAGAGGCTCGTTAGTCGCGGCGACGAGCCTGAAGTCGCTCGACGAGTCCACCCGTGCACCGACAGGGCGAAAGCAACCTGACTCGACCGCACGGAGTAGCTTGGGCTGTAAGACCCGAGGTAACGCGCCGATCTCGTCGAAGAAACATGTTCCTCGATGCGCTTCCAAGAGGTATCCCGCTGCGCTCGTCGCGGCGCCGGTGAATGCGCCCTTCACGTGACCGAACAGTGCGTCCTCGAATAGTGTGTCGCCTACCGCGGCCACGTTGAACGCGACGAAAGCGCCGCTACGGCCGCTGGCGGCGTGGATCGCACGAGCGACCAACTCCTTGCCTGAGCCGGTCGGTCCCTCGATCAACACGGGCAAGGACGTCGGCGCAACCCGTCTGATGAGTAACCGCAGCTGACGCATAGCTGGTGCGTTTCCGATGAGTAACCGCTCTACTGCGTCCGCCTCCGCGTGAGCGCCATTTAATCGGTTTCCGGAGAACTGCGACGTAGCCGTCATGGCTTCACCTTCGATGCGCGGTCGAGCATCGGGTGCGTCACGCTGTCGGCATCTTCATCGCTTCGAATAACATGCGGGGTGAGAAACAGGTAGATCTCGGTGGCCGTCGTCTGTCGACTCGCGTGGCCGAATAGACCACCGAGCAACGGGATGCTCGACAGGAACGGGATGCCGCCCTGTGTCACGTCGCGCTCCGTATCTGTGAAACCGCCTAACGCCACTGTTTGCCCATCCTTGATCAATAGCTCTGTCTGTATTGACCGCGTCGAAATCACCGGCGCGTCGAAGGCAACCTCCTGCGTCGCGTTGTCGATCTCTTGCGTCACCTCGAGCCCCACGTATCCGTCGGGGCTGATCGTCGGCAACACTGTCAGTTTCGTTCCGACATCCTTGTACTGAACCACCTGATCGACCGACGCGTTGTCGGTCGGGAGTGTGCGCGCCAACTGCACGAACGGCCGCTGGCTGCCGACGTTGATCGTCGCTGGTTCGTTGTTCGCCGCGACAAGAATCGGCCGGCTCAGAATCCGCACATCGCCACGCTCCGCCGCGGCAGTGAGCGTCGCATCGATGTTGAGACCTGTCAGATTCATGGCATGCAGGATGACGTCAGAAAGGCCGGCTCCAGTTTGCGAGCCGTTGAGCACAGTTTGGCCGACTTTCTTCGGCGGCAGCGTAGCCTCGACGCCGAAAGCAAGACTATTCGTGCGCTCGACCTCCGCGATGATCACCTCGATCAACACCTGGAGCGGACGCGTGTCGAGTTGCTGCACGGCACTCACAATGAGATCGTAGTCGGTCTGGCTCGCCCGGATGAAGAGGCTGTTGCTGCGCGCATCGGGCACGATCGTGACATCGCCGGTAAACGAGGCACTGCGGCCGGCCACTCCGCCGATCGGCGTCAGTGCGGTGGTCTGTGGCGGCGAGCCGTTGGAACCAGCCGGCGCGATCCTCGTCGATTGGAGTTGCTGGTCGAGCGTTGCCGGTCGCGTGGAACCCAGCTCGCCTAACGCACTGGCCCGTCCGAACAACGCGTTCACGGTCGCGGCGACATCGGGGGCGCGCGCATGCTTCAAGCGTATGACGTAGAGTTGAACCGTGCCGCTGCCGTGCGGCGTCGTCCCCGCCGCGACGGCGGCTGACGGCGTGGGCGGTGTCGCCTTCGCTTGCACGCGATACATCGCCGAGTCGCGGACGAGCTCGAGGTTCTGACTCTCGAGTAAGCCTTCGAGTAGTCCTCGCACGGCGTCGCGCGCGACAGGCGCTGGCGTTTCGAGCGTCACGCGTGCACCGGGTACCGCACTGCCGAATCCGACCGGTTTGTCGAGATATGGCGCCAACGCTTCGACCGCCGCGCGGATGTCGGCATCCACGAGATGAACACTCACGCTGTCATGTCGCAGCGACACAGCCGAGTCGCGCGCTTGCGCACCGGCGTCGCGAGGCCGAGCGGCGGCAACGGCGAGCGCGAGCGCGATCACACTATACCTCATGGCCACGTCCGTTTGACGGCGAGATGCCAAGTCGTGTCGGTGGTGGAGATGGTTGTGGTTGCGGCCGTAACGTCGCGAACACGAAGACCGGCGATGCTCTGACCAGCACGCAACACCATGCTGCCGTCGTGTCCCGGCACGCCGTCGACTAACGCGCGCCATGGCGGCCCAACGATGCCGACGAGGACTAACGGAGGACGCGGCGCCGCCGGGGGAGCTGCGGCCCGGTTGGCCAACGTGTCGGGCGTCACGCCGTAGGCCACGGCTGCCGGTTTGCGATCGAGACGAAAGGGGTCGCTGTCGACAATGCGCGACGTCAGCACATCGAGTGAATCACCCGCAATCGGGCGAGCCGACGGCGACACCGGCCAAATCGCAGGCATCGGCGCTTCGACAGGACGCGAGATGCGATACCAGGTGCGGACGGCCGATGCCAGTGCGATCACAGTCACGGCGCACGCGCAGCGTTCGAGCACGATGATCCTCATCGGCCGCCACCAGTCTCTGCGTGTGGACTCCAGAGCGCTTCGATCGTGAGGTCCGCGTGCAGGACCTCGGGACGCTGCGAAGGCGCCGCTGGGTCGCCACCTTGCACGTCGAGTGAGGCGACGTTCAGCGCGACTGGGCCGCGGTCGAGCGATGCCAGCAACATCGCTAAGCCCTGAATGTCGCCGCTCACACCCACGCGCACGTGTACGGGAACGAAGGCCGCGTGACCCACTGAGTCGGTATGGATGTCCAGCGTGCCTAACGTCATCGCGGCGTCCGTCGCGGCGCGCGTGATGATGGCGGCAAGCCCCGCTCCGGCGGCCGCGGGCGAGTCGCCAATGAGCCAGGTCGGCGCGAGTGACGTGAGTCGAGCCCGACGCGCGGCGAGAGAATCGCGAATCGCGCGCGCGTCCTGCGCGAGCACCAGGTCACGCGCAGCGGTACGAGCCGCCGAGTTCGCCGATGCGACGGCAGCCTGTTCCCAGTCGCGCCACGCCGGGACGACACGTCCAACGATCACGAGGCCGCCGATCGACATGACTCCGATCGCAAGCGCGCGTCGGTCGCGCGGCGACAGCGCCGAGAAGACGCGTCTCATCGCGCACCCTCCGGCACGAGGTGAAATCGTACGGTGACCCGGTCGAGCTGCTTGCCCGCAGCAGTTTCACGCGTTACCGGGCCCACGATTTCGGGAGAGGCGAGACCGGGGACGCGTTCCACCGCGTCCACTACGGCTGCTGCGTGCGGGCCGAGCGCCGCGATGCTGCCCGTTCCCGCACTGTCGATCTGAAGCGCGAGCAACGCACTCCCCTCGGGCAACGCGCGCGTCAGTTGGGCAAGCAATAGCGTGAACGAGCGACGGGATTGTGTGAAGGACGCCAGCGTAGCCAGGGCTTCCGTCGCATTCGCCAACGCTCTCGCATCGCCGTCTGCTCGTCGAACGAGCGAGTGCACCGCTGCATCGTGGGCGCGCGCGCTACGTTTGACGCGCATCGATGCGACGAGCGGAGCAAGCAACGCGAGAACGATCGCTGTGACGCTGATGGCCCCGGACACGGCGACGCGCCGACGCGATGGATCAGTCGTAAGGCGTACCGCCTGGCCGCGCAACGCGATTGCCTCACGGCGAGAGACGCGCGTGGCACCAGCCGCATCCAAGAGGTCGGCGGCGCGCACGGCAATCGGCCCGAAGAGCGCCGCAACCTCCGGCAATGGCTGCGCGCCTTCATTGCTGGGCGACAACCGAACGGATGCAGGCGCGCCGTCGGCGTAGGTGATCGCCAGTTCCACATCACCGTCGTGCCACACGACCGCTTGGGCAGGCGTCGCGAACTGCAACGCAACGGCAGTGGGCGTAACGACGTGCAATCTCAGCCCGCGGTCGCGACACGCCTCGACGACATCACGCACCACGGGCTCCTCGAATGCAGCGACCCAGGCCGACGTCGGTGATGCGGCGCGCGCACCGGAAAAGAGTAGCGGCACGCCATCCTTGAGGAAAAAGCGCGACGCCTGCTCACGCACGACCGCGGCGATCGCCGACGGCTCCGCGATCGGCGGCAGATCGGCGACGAGCTTGAGCTGTGCGGCGGCCGGACCAACCGCAGCGACGACGAGCGGCGGCCGGAGGCGTGAGCGCGGACACGCGGCGAGCAACCCGCGCAGGCAATCCGCAAGCGGCTCGCCGTCGGAGCGCGCACGCGACGCCGCCCATGTGACGGTGCGGCCATCGACGAGCACAGCACTTACGCGCCGGCGGCCAATGCCTAACCCAAGACGGGGGCGGAGGGCAATCACTGAATCCACGTCCGCCGCCGCACGAGAGCAGCGCGATCGCCGGCCCGTACGAGCCTGAGCTCGAGAACAAACGTCACGGCGGGCGTTCCGGCGACGCCACGCGCTGTGAGGATCCAGGCATCGGGTTCCGATGTGGTTAGGCGCACGAGGTCGGGATAGTCAGCCAACAGTGCGGTTCTGCCCGCTGGTGACAACTCGGCGCCCAACGAGATCAAGTCGGTGATCGGGATCGCCCTCGTGCGGTGATCGGTCACGTGCTCCAGAGCTTCATCGGTGAACCCGGGCAATGCTGCGATGACGGCAAGCGGCGCGCGGTCGAGCACGATCCGATCGGGCTCGACACCGAGCACGGAGTCGAGCCCAGTAGCCGCCTCGAATCCCCGTACTCGGCTCAGCTCTCGCACGTCGGCGAACGCCGCGTTGCGTGGTGTGGCGCGACGCTGCGCCAGATACCACGCGCCCTCGGCGCCGCTCGGGCGCGGCGCGTCATCCGGGTCGCGCCAGTCGAGGATGGCATCGGCCAACGAGTCCGCGACGACCGGTGCTTTGCCTAACGCTACGAACAGGCGGACGAGCATGCTGTCGTCGGCTGTGTTGATGTCGATCGTGGCGCCCGTGGGGCGCATCGTCAGCGCGCATGGCGCGCGGCTGAGATCCGGAGCCGCCGCCACGGCCGCATCGAGACGGGACCACGTCAGCCGAACGACATCGGAGTTCGAGGAGCTGTCGCCGCCACGATGCGCAAGCACCTCGCCAATCGCGGCCTCCGCCCGGCTGGCGCAATCCTCGGCTAACCACATCCCGACGGTTGCCGCGCGCCGATTGCGGGCGGCTCCGGCCGCACGCCTCGCCAGCAAGGCAAGGCCGAAGCCGATGGCGCCGACGCCGACCATCACCCAGAGGACGGCGAGCAACACGAATCCGCGCTGGTGTTGCACGGTCATCCCCGCGGCCCGATGCGGATGAGCATCGTATCGACCGCATGCTCTTGCTCGACCACGACGCCAATGCCTAACGGCGCGGTGATGCCCGTACCCCAGCGTTGAAACCACTGGCCGCCGGCCGCGGCGCTCTCGAGATAACGGAATGCACCGGCCGAGAATCCACCGACCAAGTCGAATGGCGCAGCATGGCCCACTTGGGCGCGAAGGACCTCACGATCGCCACGCGGGGCGAAGGACAACGTCACGTTGCACCGCTCGAGCCAGCCCTCCGCCGCTTCGCACCAACTCGAGAAACGCACTGTGTCCGGCGAGCCTGTGAATGGAATGGTACCAGGAGATCCTATCTCGAGCCGCCCAACGAGATCGCGCAGCATTCGCTCGCCGTTGGCATCACGGTCGCTGTCCGTCGCGTGTCGAGTGAGCGCGTGGGCCTGATCGCTGAGAGTCGCGAGGATGCGTTGCGCTCCAAGGAGCACGATGGCGCCCACCACGAGCGCAACCAGCACTTCGATCAGCGTGAATCCGCTATGGCGCATCGGGTACCTCGGCCCTATAGAGCGATGTACGGACGAGCAACACGTGAATTGCGGTGTCGCTGAGCGCAACTGTATAGAGCGTTGGGCTCGGCCGGTCGATGCGAAGATCCCACGGCCCTTCCGGGCGATCGCCGAGGTGACGATCGAGGTCGGCACGAGGCCAGAGTGAGACAGCCTCGAGCAACGCGCTCGCGTGACGTGTTTCCGCATCCGCTGCCTCGGCGCGTGAGACGGCATCGAGCGATGACGCCGCGAGTGCGACGATCGTCGTCGAACCGACGGCAAGAATCGTGAGCGCTACGATTACCTCGAGCAACACCATGCCGCCTCGATGCGATGTCTTACTGGGTCGCATTGCGCTCCCCCGTAAGCGGATCGATGTCGAGCGTCGAGTCTGCGATCACACGTCCGTCCGGCCGAGCCGTGATCTCGCGTTGGGCATCGCTCAGATTCAGTCCAATCGTCACGCTTCGACCGCTCCGAATCGCTGAGTCGCGCGCTGTTGCGATGGCCGACGTGATCGGATCGGTCGCCGTGAGTGGCCTCGCGGTGTGTATCGTTAGTCCGACGACGCCGGCAACAATACCCATGAGCACGAGCACGACCAACAGCTCGACGAGCGTAACACCGCGCGTGGCTTTCACGTCGGCCGCACGCTGTAAATGGCCTGCAGCAGCGCCGCGGCCACGAGCGCGACGAGACCGCCGAACGCGAGGATCAGCGTGGGTTCCAACAGGCGTACAGCGGAACGCACGCGGTCCGTCGCCCGCTCGTTTTCGAGACGCGCCGCGTGCGCCAGCATCGGAACGAGCGCTCCGGTTTCCTCGCCGGCACGCACGAGCCGCGAAGCGGTTGGTGTCAGTGCGTTTTCCGTTAGGAGTGCGGCCGAGGGCCGGACACCGGCGATCACCGACGTTCGAGCGGCGAGCACGCGATCCTGGATTGCGGCGTCACCGGCGGCGTGCGCCGCGTGCGTGAGTGCGCTCGACAGTGCAACACCACTCTCGAGCAGGGCCGACAACGCCGCGCACACGCGCGCCGTGGCGGCGGATCGGCGAATTTTGCCGATCACTGGAGTGGCTAACAGAAGATTGTCCCAACGAACGGCTCCAACGCTCGTGGAGATCCACGCTCGCCAGGCCGCCAATAAGATGAGTGTGGCCACACCAGCTGGAAGCACCGCAACTCGTGCCACAGCAGAAGCTTGCAGCACAAAACGCGTGGTTGGCGGCAGCGCTTGACCGAGGTCGGAGAGGATGGCCCCGAACCGCGGCAGAACGACCCCAACGAGGATCCCAACCGACACCGTGCCTGCGACCGCAAGGATGCAGGGATAGATGAGCGCCGCGCGAACCGCCGCGCGTGTCGCGGCCGCTTCATCCATCAAATCCGCCGCCCGCCTAACGGCTCGCGCCAGCCCACTTCCCGCCTCCCCGGCGCGCACGATGCCCAACACGACGGCCGGAATCGCGAGTCCGCTCCGTTCCAGTGCGGCGCCCAACGATGCCCCCTCGCGCACCGCGCGTGCCAAACTCGGCAACGCAGGTTGCCACGCATCGGGCGCGAGCTCGGGCATCGCGGCAAGCGCCTTACTCACCGGCAGTCCGCTCTCGAGCAACGTAGCCAACACGCGCAGGCCGAGCGCGAGATCCGCTGACGACAATCGCGCACGGAGATCATCGTCGGAACGAGCTGCGTTCAGGTCGACTGCCCACAAGCCCTGCGCCGCGAGCGCTCGCAGCGCTGCATCGCGGCTCTCGGCGGCGAGCACCCCGTTCTCGAACGCACCATCCGCGCGCGCTGCGCGGTACGCGTATCGGGTCGTCGCGCTCATGGATGCACCGGCCCACCCCACGAGGTGATGTCTCCATCCTCGTCGCTTCCGCCGGCCTTACCGTCTCGGCCTAACGTATAGAGGTCGTACGAGGTCGGGTTCTCGATGCCCGGTGCGACGTAGAGGTATGGGCGGCCCCACGGATCCAGCGGCACGTCCTTCCGGAGATATGGGCCGCGCCAATTTCTCGGGGTGTCGCCCGTCACGGGCTTGACCCGCAGGGCGGCGAGGCCCTGACTCGTCGTGGGGTAGGTGTCGTTGTCCATTCTATACGAATCGAGCGCCAATCCGAAAATCTCGATCTGGCTCTTGGCAGCGGCGGTCTTGGCGTCGCCGACGTTGCGGAAGATGTTCGGCGCCACGACGGCGACGAGCGTCGCGATGATGGCCAGCACCACGAGCAGCTCGAGCAAGGTGAAACCGCGGCGTCGAGGCGCCACCCCGTTAGGCGGCGACGACACGCAGTACCTCCTCGATGGTAGTCTGGCCGGCCGTCACCTTCTCCCAGGCGTCGTGCCACATCGGGTGCCAGCCGTTTCGTGCCGCAAGATCCCGGACCTCGGCGCGCGTGGCGCCGCGCGCGATGGCGTCCTGCATCGCGTCGGAGATCACCACGATCTCGAAGATGCCGATGCGACCCACGTAGCCCGTGTAGCGGCACGAAGCGCAGCCCGTTCCGTGCAGGAGTGGGGCACGACGCACCAAGGCGGGTATTTCCTCGCGCTGTGCATAGGTCAAGCGATCGACCGGCGCGATACAATCCCGGCAAATGCTCCGCACGAGACGCTGAGCCATCACCGCATCGACTGTCGCGGCCACGAGGTACGCCGGCACACCGAGGTCGATGAGACGTGGAATGGCGCCTAGCGCATCATTGGTGTGGATCGTCGAGAACACGAGGTGACCCGTCATCGCCGCCTGCACGGCGAGCGACGCCGTTTCGCTGTCGCGCATCTCGCCGACCATGATCACATCCGGATCCTGCCGCAGAATCGAACGCAACGCTGCGGCGAATGTGACTCCTGCTTGCGCGTGCACTGGCACCTGCGTGATGCCGGGCAACTGGTATTCGATCGGGTCTTCGATCGTGATGATTTTCTCCGCATCTGCCTCACGTAGGCGGAGCGCGGCGTACAGCGTGGTGGTCTTGCCCGAACCGGTCGGTCCCGTGACCAGCACCATTCCGTGCGGCTTCTTGGCGAGACCTTTGATTTGGTCCAGAATCGCCGCGGGCATGCCGAGCGTGTCGAGCCCGACGGGTCGTCCCCCGCGGTCGAGAACACGGAGCACGACGCTCTCGCCGTGCAGCGTCGGGACGGTCGAGACACGCACGTCCAACTCGCGATCGGAAAGGCGCACGCGGATGCGCCCGTCCTGTGGCCGGCGTCGCTCCGCGATGTCCAGGTCGGCCATCAATTTCAGGCGCGAGAGAATTGCCGTTTCGAGACCCGACGGGGCGGGAGGAGCGGGTGAGAGAATCCCGTCCAGGCGAAATCGCACCGTGAGGCCGACGCGCGCCGCCTCGAGATGGATGTCGCTTGCCCCCGCGCGCACCGCTTCGCCCACGAGAAAATTGACGTACGCCGCAACGGGCGCCGAGTTCGCCACGTCGCGGACGTCGGCAACGAGCGCCTCGTCATCCACGTCGGCGCGCCCAACGGTGAGCGACGAGTCAGCGCCGGCGGTAAGACGGGCGATCAGGCGCTCGACTTCCTCACGTGGTGTCGTCTCAGGAAGGATCGGCCGTCGATAGGCGAGAACAAGGTCATCGAGCGCCTCGGGTACGAGCGCATCCGGCGCGACCGCGACGACCAGTGCACCTTCGGCGGTGATCGCGGTTGGGCAGACCCGGTGGTGGAGCAAGTACTCGCGGGATACGCCGCCGGTCAGTGCGACCGCTTCTGTTGCCGTGTGTCCAGCGCTGGACATGGAGCTGCCTCGCTCGGTGCACTCGCCGGCCATCGTTGGACGCGGCGTTCGTGGTGCATGACCGACAGGCAGCGTACATGCCGCGTCGCGGGCGAGCGAGCACGGGATGTGACGTTGGCAAACACGTCTTGTGACTTTCGGCTACACCGTGTGCGGGCGGCGCTGTGCGCTGCCTAACGGGCCGCTCGAGGACCTCGCCGGTGCAAGGCCGACTGCAGTGCGGGCGTGTGAGCCGGCGCGCGGCGAGACCCGAAGATCGCGCGTAAGGCGCGCTTGGCGAAGTGATCGAACCCCTGCGCGCGCGCCTCCGTCGCCGTCTCACCCGTCCAGCGCACGAACAGATTTGCCAGCGACGCACTGGACGGCAGGCCCAGATCGCGCGCGATCGATGCGAGACTGGGGCCGTGGTCCGGCATGCGCGCCACGACCCGCAGCAGCAGGATCCACGCACTCAGTTCGTTAGGCGAGCAGATGCCGCATGCCTTGAGCTTACGCGCGAGCGTCTCGCGCCGCATCTGCAGAACCTGGGCGAGTGCGTGCACGGTCAGTCGAGTGGGGCGCGGGTCTGTGGCGTACCACTCGATACAGGGCTGGAGCCACTTCGGCGCGGCCACACACACGCGACGCCGAACGATCAGGTCGGCCGTCCGGCCCTGATCGACTTTGAAGAGGAGATCGCGAGTCATTCCAGCCGTGTCCACACGGAGGATGATGACGTCCGACAAATCGAGGGAGTGCGCCTGCACGAGTGGGCGGATGCCCGCATCGAGGCGGGATATGCCCAACACGCGAGTGGCGGGTGATCGCTCGAGAATGCGTCGAACGGTCACGCGCACATTCAGGTTCGTGGCCTCGCCACTGCCGACCACGATGACATCGGGGCGCCCATGCTTCGCCTGCTCCCCGAGGCCGCGTGCATCGCAAACGAATTGCAGCTGCGACGCGGCGACGACGGACAACCGGAGGTGCGCGGACGCCTCGGCGTCCCCGACAATGGCAAGAATGCGGAGCATGTGCGGCGACGTCCTTGCCTAACGGTTGCCTGCGGGACGCGAGGCGAGGCGGGAGGTGCGTGTCGAGAGCACGGGCTGGTGCGCGGGAGTCCCATTATAGCGCTCGGATCCGTCTCCCGGAACTACCGCGCGGTCGCAGCGTAGCTCGCGCTCCGTGTTCTAACGAAGCGATTGCTGCGATGGATGAGGCCGGCTCGCTCTCAGCGATCGAGCCAGCGGTCGGCCGATGTCGTTAGGACTCTTTCGACCTCGATGCCACCTGCGCCAATGCTCCCCTCGAAGCCGGTCACCGATGCGGTGCACTTGGCACTTCGTTCAGCTCCAGCACTTGACGGGCCATACTTCGCCATGACTCGACGCGATGCGCGCACCCTACATGTCGGCGACATGGCGACTCACGCCACGCGCCGCTGACCAGCCGCCGGTGCAGTGGCGCGGCGATCGCGCAGCGCGTTGATTACTGCCGCGTTGAATCGATGCTAAGCCCTTGACGGATCCGCGCAATGTTGCCGTGTGCTCCATTGCCCCACGCCCTCCGCCGAGCGTAATCTATGGCCATGGTCCAGTCGCTCGACCACTATTGGACGCCGGACGAGGTGCGCGCCCTGCCGGATGACGGCA
>Ga0105240_10006911_pt1 | contig 16579 bp, 15 predicted proteins | sample KBSC54metaG_FD_80426 | JGI IMG/M metagenome (GOLD analysis project Ga0105240, IMG submission 80426) | Corn rhizosphere microbial communities from Kellogg Biological Station, Michigan, USA - KBS C5-4 metaG | ecosystem: Host-associated > Plants > Roots > Rhizosphere > Soil | place: Michigan, USA...
CTTTAAAGATTTGCTCATCAGTCAGATGTGCTAGCATGTCTCTGCATATAATCAGATCTACTTTCTCAATGATATCTTCAATAAGATTGAGGTGCATAAATTCTCTGCTTGTACCAAAGAGTTTTGCATTGTTTTCAATTAATTCCTGAACAATATCAATACCAATATATCTACAGTCTCCAATATCCACATGTCTCATCCAGTTGAGATCCCCGCATGGCGCATCTGCAATAGAAGTGATTCCAAATCGTTTGATGAGAGCAGTGAGCGCTTGGCGCATGTTATGAGTAACTCGTAGTTCTGATCCGGGGCCAGAAATACTTTCTTGAGATAGCCAACAATTATTTTTATAGATATAAGTAAATATTTCTTCTACTTGATCAACATTCTGTTCGTTTGACGATGTAATATTGTTGATTGATGAGAGTAAGGCGAGACAGAGTGTTATTTGCTTTATTTTCATGCACATACCTTTTTTTTAGTTAGGGATATTTTTTGTGGTTAGTGTATATAAACTATGCGCTACAATCAATCGGTTTTTTCCTCGTATTACGATCAAGTTCTACTAGTGAGAAATTGAGTTTTTATGCATGCTTGCAATGCATATTCATATTGCTTCATTATTATCATAGTTGGGTTAAAAAAGGAGATTTTATGAAGCGTATATTATTAGTTTTAGTTTTTGTGTATACATCTCAAACTCTGTTGACCTGTCAATTACCAAAAGAACGCGATGAACAGGCTGAAGAAATGACAAAAGAGGGTTGTAATCTTATTGATAGCATATTTGAGCAAGCGCTCATTTCAATAGCAGGCAAAGAAGAAGTAATGAGTGCTGATTGGTTTAACAAGCGCGATGAAATTAATAAAATGCAAAATATAATAACAGATTCTATTGTTATATTTTCTTTTGATCAAAATAGAGAAAATCCAGTTCCTGGTTTGCTGCAGGAGTATTTGGAGATTAAAATACATGAGGATGCAGCTAAGGTTTTTGATATGCACGGTGTTTCTGTAAAAAATATAAAAAGTTTCTATGAATTGTCTCACACACTATGCGAATTAAGTGGGGGAACGGATTGTGAGAAGATGATGCGTCACATTAAAAGTGAAAATTTACATCTTTTACTCAAGTTAAAGATTCAAAAAGAGACAAGAAAACATTTAAGAAAAGAAGATGCTCATGAGCTGCGGCAAAGACTATTATTGGGTTCACGCATAAAATAGTAAAAAAAATAAAAAATTATTCGTTCATATTATATGTGTGGTATATTTGTAATAAGAGCGAATTTTTATAGAGGGTATATGAAAAGATTGTTAGGTTTATTGTTATTGTTTTTTTCAGTTGATGCAGTAAGTATGTCTCGTGTGTTTGAACCAAGCAGGAGAATTGCATCAAGAAACACGCAACTGTCTTTCAACACGCCACGCAATTTTGGCACAACACACTTTATTGCTGGGTACAAAAATCCACAAAATTCAGTTGTTGAAGGGGCAGAAAAGAAACAGGTTTTTTTTGATGATAGACCGCCAATCATTGGTGCAAGTAGCGCTCACCTTCTTGATAAAGCACGTCAGACACAATCTTTTTTTACTACTATTCATGATATTTCATCCATTATTTTAACAATAATTTCAGAATCAAAAGAAAACATTGATGTTGAGGCTTTTTCCTTGACTGATAAACGCATTACAGACGCGTTAATTGCTGCTCATAAAAGGGGCGTGCGGGTACGCGTGATAATGGATGCTGGCAATATGAAGCAACCATACAGCAAAGCTCAAAGACTTATTGATAACGGTATTGCTGTTTGTTCATACAACCCGCAATTGCGACCAAATTACAAAAAAAAGAGTGCTTATGAACCTCTGATGCACCATAAATGTATTGTAGCAGATGGTGTGGTGATAACAGGGTCTGCAAATGCAACACGAGCAGCGCAGAGAGATAATATTGAAAACATTACTATTTTGAGAGATCCTCAAACGGTACAAGAACATCGCCAAGAATTTGAACGGCTTAAAACATATTGTGATGAATGCAAACCTGTTAGGATGGTTGGCAATAAAATTGTTGCTGCAGAGTAAACAAAAAAATTTACAATAAAATTGAGATGCATAATGCATATACAAGGGCTACTGATGAAAAAATATTTCACCATTCGTATAGTTGTGCTCTGTTTTTGTTTATCGATGCTTCAAATTGCTCCTATGGATAAATTGACAGTCTCAAAAAAAGAGACAAGAAAACAATTTGTTGAACGGAGTGAGAATTTGCATAGATTCCGTCCTGGATGCTTGTCGGAAACAAGCGTGTGGGATCCTTGCAATAATCAAAGAATTTATCTTGGGGAATTGAAGGCCCCTATAGGTGGTGAATTGTTAGTGGTTCCCTATATTGAATTGCGCAGCTGGGACGATCAAGCTATTTTTGTGGACCATTTGCCGGCATACAAGAATGAGTATCGTTATAATACTGTTGCGTTATCTGCAAATGGAAAAAAAGTAGCGGCAACTCGCGAATATTATGCTCAAGGAAATACTATTACATCGTATGCTCTGGATATTTGGAAAATTGTTTCGAAACAAAAGCTTAAACTTGTAAAAACGATTGATGTTAGCGTGAACATCAAGGGTGTAATTCCCTGGTGTATTGGTTTTAATTTAACAGGAGACAAGATAATTATTCGAAGCGTTCTTCAAAGTCATCTGATTCAAGAGAAACCAGAAGATGAATATACTATTTTCAAGATTAAAAATTAAAAATATATCCGTAAACAAACATATACATGAACTAAAAAAAGAGGATGAAATAAAATTCACTCTTTTTTAAACATTGTCTGCAACATAATTATCGCAAAAGCACAGTTCTCATGCCTATAAAAAATCGACAAAAAACTTTGATTGGAATAACAAGAAGGGGCTTCATTACTACAATTCCTTCTTAGCTCGCTTCAATACTACTGCGGGTTAAAAAAAAATGCAAGAGCAAAAAACGATAAAATTTTATCTTATTTTTTTATAGTAGAATCAGAGTGTTTTTTTGATTTATCTTGAGTGGGGTCCCCATGCGAAGGGTAACGAAGGATGGGGTCAGAATAAGTGCGTAAGTGATTGAGTAGTTGTTGAAAATCAGTAGGAATTTCATCGGTAAATGAATATTCTTTGCCATCAAATGTAAAAGACAAACTTTCTGCATGCAGCGCTTGCCGTTCAATGAGTGGTGATTTTTTTCCGTACAATTGATCGCCAATTATTGGGTAACCAAGTGCCGTCATGTGTATGCGAATTTGATGTGTGCGACCCGTTGTAGGTTTAACCTCAACAAGAGATGCATTATCGAAATATTCCAAAACTTTATAATCGGTTTTAGCATGGCGTACTTTGATGTCGCCTATTCTGCCATCTTCACCAATCGTTTCTTCATCAAATGATGCCATTTTAATACGGTTAATGGGATCACGGCCTATGGCAAGCGTGATGGTGCCTTCTTTTGGTGGATGGCCAGCAACAATCGCTTTATAGGTTTTATTAATTTTTCTTTCTCTAAACAGGGCGCCCATAAGATTATGAGCGTAATCTGTTTTGGTTATAATCAAAATACCAGAAGTTTCTCTATCCAGGCGGTGGATAATGCCGGGACGGTCAGCAACTCCGACTGCCGAGATGTCTCCATGATGGTGACGTATCCAATCAACAACCGTTATAGCATTGCTGGCGCTTGAAGGAGCGTGTACGAGTAAGTTTGCCGGTTTATGTATGACCATAAAGTGCTGATTTTCTGATATAATCTCAATTCCACCGGTTCTATCGATAACATGGTGAGGATCCACAATACGTTGAGCAGGAAACTGTATAGTTACTGTATCAGCTGAATGGACGGGAACACTCGGTTTTTTTGTGGGGATAGAATTGATGGTTATGCCGCCAGCATCGATGATACGCTGGAAGTAACTACGTGAATAATCGGGAAATAAGCTTGTTATGTAGAGATCTATGCGACAAGGCTTGCTATTTTCTGGTACAATAAAGGAAAATGTAGATTCTGCTTGCATATGGCCATGCTTAACCATGAGGATCTCTTTTTTTTGTTGCTATTTATAAAAAATAGGGAATTAAATCTTTATTTTAAGTGTTATCCATAATAGTCTTAAAGTCAAATGGCAATTGTAGTTGCATCTGTTTGAAACAGCGTCTAGACTGAGAATGATTGGTAATCGTGTGGTTATTTAATGCCTCTTTGTTGAGGGGTCCCAACTATCCCAAAATCCGTTTTTTTGTTGGGGTCTCCATGTGAAGAGAAGCCTACCACGAAGGCTGGCAAGGCCGCAGTCGTAACATGGGGTTTAAAGGTTAAAGGAGGAAGGTCATGGACGTAAAAGATTTACTTTATGAAATTCAGAATAATATTGATGAAGTGATCTCGCAAAAAGGTCCCAGAGGTGGGGCTTTGTGGCATGAGTTACTGAGAAGCCATCCTGTCGATATTGCTCAAATGTTTAGAGGTTTGGATAAAGAACATGTGAAAGTCCTTTATAAGGCATTGCCCAAGTATATCCAACTTGATCTGTTCCATGAGTTGCACGATAAGCTGAAAGTCTATGTTCTTTCCGTTTTAGATGACCAAGAGCAGGTTGAAGCCTTCCAGAGCCTTTCTACCGATGAACTTACCGATTTGTTTGATATATTTTCTGATGAAGAACTTAAGCGATATCTTGATTCCTTGAATAAGCGAGTGCGTGAAAAAGTCATCAAGATGCTTAAGTTTGAGCCAGAATCAGCTGCCGGCATTATGCATACCGATGTTATCACCCTGATGGAAGATTTCACCGTAGAAAAAAGCATTCAGATTATGCAACGCTTACGTCCGAGTAAAGATGTTCATCAACTTATTTTTGTGGTGAATAAAGATCATCGTCTGGTGGGATTTGTCTATCTTGAAGATTTAATTTTTAACAAGCCAAATGTTCGTATTTCTTCTTTTATGCATAAAAATGAATTAGTGGCAAACGCCCATGAAGATCGTGAGACCATTGCTAAGGAGATGGTACACTATGGTGTCACCACAGTTCCTGTGATTGGTAATGATGATATTTTTCTTGGTGTTATTTCTGGCGATACGTTAGTAGATGTTCTCGTTGAAGAGGCAACAGAAGACGTTCAAAAAATGGCAGCAATGTCTCCTCTTAAACGTCCTTATTTTGAAACATCATTTTTTCAGTCATTATATGAGCGTAGTTATATTCTCGTTATACTTCTTTTGGTTGGTTCTGTTTCTACTACGATCATGCGTATGTATGAAGGAACATTAACAGAAATGTTGTTGTTATTTGTTCCGATGCTCACCAGTGTTGGTGGTAACACCAGTAATCAAACATCTGCCGTTGCAATATGTGGAATGGCTACTGGTGAATTTGATTCTAGTACCGTAAAATCTTTTTTACGGCGTGAATTTATGATGGCAACATGCTTATCCATTATTCTTGGTTTAACTGCGTTTACTCGTGTATATCTTACGAGCAAAGTTCTGTGGGAAAGCATTGTGGTAAGTTTTACGCTTGCGGTAATTGTACTTGTTTCTGTTACGCTGGGTAGTGCGATGCCATTTATATTAAAACGTTTTAACATAGATCCGGCATTCTCAGCAGGGCCTTTCTTGGCAACAATCATGGATGTTGTGGGGATATTAATTTACTGTACTAGTATTAAGATTCTGCTTTTTTAAGTGTTTAATGTAAGGAAACTGCTTATTTTCCTTGACAAAATAACTTTATAAATATACCTTCTAATAGTGAAATATGCCCCATTCTACGTTTTACTTCGAACGGGGACCCCGGTTAAAGATTTTAAAGAGTTTTTATTGGGAGTTTGATCTGACTGCATGCAGTCAATTTTAATTGAAATTTATTTAAAAATTAGTGGGGCGCTAGCTCAGTCGGTAGAGCAACAGCCTTTTAAGCTGTGGGTCGTTGGTTCGAGTCCAACGCGCCTCACCAGCTTTCGCATAAAGCTTCAGCTGGCACGCCATCTTTTTTAACGGATGGATAAAAGCCAAAAAATGAAGATTGTGTGCAGATAGCGAAAGCTGTCCGCCATAGCTTTAGCGACGGCTGGACATTAGTCCACTTTTGTTTTGAAATTTATGTGTCCCTATCGTCTAGCCTGGTCTAGGACATCGCCCTTTCACGGCGAAAACAGGGGTTCAAATCCCCTTGGGGATGCCAGATTCACTTACCGTGAATTTGCATCTGGTCATTGATTGAATGACTAAAAATATAAAAAGAGTAACTTTAAATGGTTACTCTTTTTTTTGTCTCTATTTACCATTGTTTTTATGTTAAATATGCGTTGAGGACCATTTCTAAGGGCTTGTTGTAAGGGGTGGGATATTTGGTATACTGATTAATAGAAATTAGCTTTCAAAATCAGGGATAATTAATGAAAAAAATACTTTTTATAGCAGGCTTTATGGTCAGTTTTGCAGCTAATGGTTGGGAGCCTACAGGCCCCACTGCGCAAGATATGCGAGGAGCTACTAAAGCCGCAAACCTAGCGGCTAAAGGAAGTCTGGAGGATAAACTTCTAAGTGCCGTGAAAAATGGCGATCTTAAAAGTGTTGAAACTTTCATTGCCGCGGGCGCAGGTCTTGAAGCTAGAGATAATGAGAATATGACTGCTCTTATGAGGGCTGCAGAAAAAGGTTATTCTGACATTGTCAGAATTCTCATAGATGCAGGTGCTGATATTAGCGCTAAGGATAAGTTCGGTTGTACAGCGTTTTTTAAGGCTGCAGACAAAAACCATGTTGACAGTGTGAAAGTGCTTGTAGCTAAGGGAGCTGCTGCAGACAGCGCCTTCGAAGACGTTTTTGTCAGTTCTGTATCTAAAGGCAATACTGAGATGGTGAAAGCTCTTATAGTTGAGAGCGCTCGAATGAAATACGATACCCTTGATACAGCTTATATGATAGCCTTAAATAATCGCCGCTATTATCCTGAGCTTTTTAATGTTATTGAAAAAGCTCGTAATAAAGAACCTCGGTAGAATGACTAAAAATATAGAAAGAGCAGTTTTGATTAACTGCTCTTTTTTTGCATTTTAAGACAAGCTTATCGATTTTCACCTAAGACATTTTCTTATCGATACCATTTAGCTTAAAAAATAAGACCTTCTGTAGAAAACATTCTAAGCTGCTTCTATTTTAAAAAGAGAGTAGACATGAATATTCGTACCAATTATCTCGTTATTATTTTTATGCAAGAGAACAATTATGCAGATGTTTTTTTTCTAAAGAGGTAATTTTTATTACTTTTAAGCGTAAATATATATAATGCTATGGTAAATTAAGGAGTTGTATGAAATTTCCACATAATCATGTAAGCATGACCATTAATGATGATGAAAGATTTGTAGAAGATTCATATATAAAGTTATTTCTTATTTTTTTGCGTTATGGTTTTTTAGCATGGGGCGGCCCTATCGCACAACTTGCACTTATCGAACGTGAAATGGTATATCAAAAGAAATTGTTATCTGTTGGCTACTTCAATAGGTTAATTGCCATTTATCAAGCATTTCCAGGCCCGGAAACACATGAAATCTGTGTGCATTTGGGCACGCAAGCAAAAGGGCCGTTAGGTGGATTACTTGCGGGTCTTGGTTTTATGATGCCGGGTTTTATTTTAATGATGTTTTTGTCATGGCTCTATGTTTTATATGGAATTACTGCATTAGTAACGAGTATATTACTAGGGATTAAACCTGCAGTTATTGCCTGGATTGTAAAAGGTGGAATTCAACTGGGGCGAGGGATCTTGTTAAATTCAACACTTTGGAGTATTGCTATAACCGCATTTTTTGCTGAGATAATGCAGGTACATTTTATTATTACATTTTTGGTTGCTGGGGTGGCATATGTAGTGTTGACTCATCCACAATTTAAATCATTGTTCAAGGCAGTTATCGGTTTTATCAAGAAACATATTCAAATGATGTTTGTGATAGTGGGCGTAGCATTATTATTTCTCATTTATTTATTATTTGCAGCAGAATCAACATTGTCTACTGATCCAATAGATAAAGCATCATTGTTGGAAACTTTCTTATTTGGTCTTAAGTGTGGTAGCCTTTCGTTCGGAAGTGTCTATTCAATCCTTTCTATTATAAAAACAGATGCAATTGTGCATGGTCATTGGCTTACTCAAACCCAATTTATTGATGGACTTACTTTGGCGGGAGCTCTTCCCGCGCCATTCATTATTGTGACAACATTTGTTGGTTATATGGCATATGGTTTTTGGGGTGGCATCTTATCTACTTTGGGAACTTTCTTAATTCCATTTTTGATACCAATGTTTGGATATAAATATCTGAATAGAATTGCGCTTAATCAAACTGTTAGAACTTTTTTGGATGGTGTGACTGCGGCTGTTGCTGGTTTAATTGCGGCGGATATGATTGATATTCTTAGTCAGGTTTTGATCAATAAGTTAACCATTGGAATTTTTCTTGCTTCATTGGTTTTTATACATTTTTATAAATCTCACTATGCAATTGTATGGATCGTAATAGTGGGAGGTTTATTAGGGGTTATATTAATGTAAATCATGGTCGTGTAATTAGCCTGTTATTGTTGTTAAATTAACTGCTCTTTTTTTGATATAAAAATGATTTTGATGAAAAATTATTTTTATTTTTTTTTGCTTTGCGCGCAATTTTTTTTCGGTACTACTAATGCTCAGCTGGGTGATATAGGGCGCGAAGGTAATATAAGTTCGCTAGAGGTGCAAAAATATCAAGCAGAGTTTGATGCATTGTGGTTTGATAAAGAGTATTTTGAAACAATTAAAATTAATCTTTCACAAACAACAAAATATCGAGTGCTAATTTTTTGCTTTCTTCAAGTTTCATTGTTCTTATTGCGATTGAATCATATTTAAGATCCCATTTGGCAAAAAATTCCTCGCGTGTTACATGTTGCAACGGTGAAGTATAAGATTGTTCAGTTTTCTTCAAAGTTCCAAAATAGCAACCTAATTCTTTACGTATTCTATAGATGCAATTGTTTTCAACTGCTCGTGGAAAATAATAGATGATGCGAGCTAAAGAATCAACATTAAGATCTTCAGTAGTACAAGAGCGTACGAAATTGCTGGAGAGTAATTGGCAAGCTTCTGTTTTGCGATGTTTTGGGTCTTGAGAAGTGCAATTTTGTAATCTATTTTGTAAATAAGATCTTAGTTCGCTTGCGTGGTACGTAAGCCTATTGTGGTCGGTAAGTAATTCAAAAAAATCTTTAGCGTTTAATCGATAGATTTGTTCTATCTCCAGTCCATTAATATTTGTGCTTATCATGATAATAATCAATAATATGGCATATGGCTTACTAAAATAAATCATTTTTAGACTCCTTTAATGATATGGTTTGTGATAAGGAAATATTGAATTGGGATCAATTTAGCAAAAAATATGAGGGTTGTAAGTTATATGGTTATTCAAAAATTTTCATTTATCTGTTTTTTGTCCTTATCCATTCAATCTATTTATACAATCTCTATGAAAGAATAGTTTAGTCAAGTTGGTTATTTAGAAATGTGCAAGGAGAAGTAAAAACTAAAGAACAACCGATTGAGTAGGATGTGCAATTATCAAAGCAGGAAACACAACAAGAGGGAGGGTTATTTTTTTAGATCTGGAGTAAATTGTTCTAATTGATAAATGCCAAGTTCTTTTTCAATATCTTCTACTTTTTTTACCATTTTTTCAAAACCTTCTTCGCCAAAAAGTTTATGTTCGAGTTCTTCAAATTTTTCTCCAAGTTCTTTAAATTCTTGTTCACTTATTAATGATCGTATTTGGGGAAATAAAACAGTATCTTCACGTGCTTCATGAGGCCGATACATGGTAATAAACTTTTGTAACAAAATTTTTATAAGTTTTTTATTTTTTTGATGTAATGTCTCATTTGTTGTTAATAATTTTTGTAGTTGAGCAGTAATTTCACGACCTTTATTATGTTGATTTTTTAGAGTTTTGATAAGTTTTGTTTCTTTTTTATATTTTTCAAAGAGAGGGAATACGTATGTCTCTTCAAGTTTTTCATGATAGTCTTCAATAAAAGATTTTATGATACTTACCGCATTGGTAAGAGTAGCGATTTGAAAATCAATATCATTTTCAATTCTTTTAATAATTTCTTCATAAATTAATAAAATACGATTTAATATTCCATGTTCACGCATTAAATCTTCAGTTAAAGGTATTTCAAATTTTTCTTTTTGCTTATTCATGGATGAATCCTTATTGTTAGCAAACAAACACTGGTTTGTTATAATCATCAACAACAATAATAAAAAACATTTCATTTTAGTCCTTTATTGTCGCAATTATCAAAATATTATTTAAATATATGGCATGAGTCAGTAGGTGTAGGCAAGATCTTTTTTTGTTATTATTTTGTCCTGCACATCAGAATCACTTAATGAGTTTTTAATCGTGCCTAAATTGACAAATTCAAAGAACAAATTATACAATGCATTTATGGTTATTAGAAAAACTTTATTTACATTGATTTTGTTCTTATGTACTTTTGCCCCATTCTCTATTTTATGTCGAATGGGGACCCCGCTTCAAGATAGTTTTTCGAGCCATTTCTTACCTCATGTATGTGATTTTCACTATATCTCTCTGAGAGAACAGTTCAGCCAAGTTGGTTATTTAGAAATGTGCGATGAGAATTATGGAATTACAACCTATGATTCTCTGTATGCATGTTTTGATGAGCTCATAACTTTTCTTCAGGCAAATCCAGCTTGGGCGCAAAAATTATATATCGCAAAAGAACGTTTTATCCGCTCAGAACATAGAAATTATTATTCGACTGATTTTTTTGGTTTCTATGACGAATCAGAAAGAGAAGGCAGAAATCAGATCTCTTTTTATTATTCAGTCCATTTTCAAGATTTTATTTTCTCTCATTACCAAGAATTTAGACAAATCTCACAAGTCGTCACATTTTTTGCAATGTGCTTTGCCATCCAACAATCAACTGCAAATATATTTACGCAAGCTGCCACGCAATTAAGTTTGGAAAATATTTTTTCTTCAAAATATGAACATCTTCCTATACTTTTAAAGGTAGTAAAATATCTTCCTTCTTATAGTGTCTCTCGGCCTCACTATGATGGAACCGCATTCTCTCTTTTTCTTGATAGCACCGACAATCAATCACTTTTGGTTGCTTCTTATAGAGCAACATTCACTGTTGAAGATTTTTATTCTCCATTAAGAAAGTTCCATAGATCGGACAATCAAAATTCTATTTTGCTTATTCCTGGAACGCTGTTAACAGAATTTTCTCTGTATCCAACGCCTCATATTGTTGAGCAAAATGGAAAAATTCGATATGCCACAATTGCATTTGCCATGAGACCTTATCACACATCTGAAAAAAATAATTTTTCGCTCTTGCCTAACTTTAAGTCTTGAATTTTTCTTTAAAACAATATAACGATGAAGCATGATGATGATGTAAAAAAATATTTCTTCCTAAGCTCTTTTACAGGGTCCCCATGCATAAAGTATAGAGCATGGGGTTAAATAGAGGATGTACTATGCTCAAATTTAGGTATTGGATTTTTCTTTTTTTCTTTCATTCTTTGCAGGGGTTAACAACGCTCCATGTAACAGTAAGCACGGATAATAATCCAGGAGGTATTGGAGAGATAGGCGATTTTAGGTATTGCTTGAATGTAATGAATCAAGATCTCAACTCGATACCCGATGACTATGCTATTGTTTTTGATTTTCCAATGACTATTCAACTTAATGGGATCTTGCCTATTATCAACAACTCCTTAAATCCTGTGAATATCACAATTGGTAATCCCGGTTCAATTCCCACAGTCACCATAGACGGTAATAGTGGTGCTTTTAGTGGATTTTTTATACCAATGGGAATTGTCACCATTCAAAACATGATTTTTCAAAATCTCAGCGCACAAGGTGGTAATGGTGGGGATGGTATTGCAGGTGGTGGTGGTGGAATGGGTGCAGGGGGTGCTATTTACGCACCGCAATTCTTTTTAAACGGCTCAAACCCTTCAATTATTTTGATAAATGTATCGATAGACAACTGCTCCGCTGTCGGTGGAAATGGAGGAAGTTATGTAGGTCTTTCTTCCACGGGTAATGAAGGAGGCGGAGGTGGTGGCGGTTTTGGTGGCAACGGTGGTTCTGTTATTGCAACTGGAACTACAGGAGGAGGTGGTGGCGGTGGTTTTGGTGGTAACGGCGGAGATGTTACGCTTGCTTTTGATGATTTAGGAGGTGGCGGAGGCGGTGGCGGTGGGCTTGGATCTCGCGCTGTTATAGGCGCTCTCACTAATCTGGGTAACGGAGGATCCGATCAAGACTTAGGTACAGATGGAAATGGGTATGGTCTTGCGATTACCGCTGGTTCAGGTGCTGGAGGAAGTACCGGAGGGATCAATGCAGGAGGCGGCGGCGGTGGTACTACTGGAGGCGGCGGGGGAGCAAGTGCTGGATCCGATGGAATGCAGCCTCAAGGTGGTTTTCCACCAGGAGGCAGTGCGGTACCTTCCGGCGGCAATGGAGGAGATGGTGGTGGCGGTGGCGGCGGCGGCGTTGTCACAACATCTTTTGCTAATGGAATAGACGGACAAGCGGGCAGCGGCGGTTATGGCGGTGGAGGCGGTGGCGGAGCTGGTACCGGCGCTTATGATACTGCTTATACAGTACAAGGTGGATCTGGCGGTGTTGGCGGAGGAGGCGGTGGCGGAGGGGTAGATCAATCTGGTACCACGCCCGCATCAGGAGGTAATTCTCTTGGTGGAGGTGGCGGTGCAGGTGGCGGTCCTTCTAGTGGCTCCAATGCTTTGGGTGGAAGTGACATAGGAAATCTTGGTGGAGGGTCAGGAGGAGCGGGGGCAAATAGCTACGGAGCAGGTTTTGGTGGCGGAGGCGGTGGCGGTGGAAGCGGTTTGGGTGGAGCCATATTTGTGGATAATAATTTGAATTTCACGATACAAGCTTTTGCAGGCATTCCAACAATGTTCAACACAACAAATAATTCCACACAAGCAGGAATTCATGGAGCCGGTGCTCCTGGCGCTGAAGACGGCTTAGATGGATCAGCACTGGGAAATAGCATTTTTCTGCGCTCTGGATCTTCTTTAACATTCATGGCGCAAAATGCTGACGATCTTCTCACGCTCGGCGACCAAGTTGCATTTACTGATGATACAGCTTTTGGTGGAGGAGGAACGAGTGTCTTTATCAGAGGAGATGGAACCGTTGTTTACAACGGAACAACAGATTATTCAGGAACCATGAGCATCAATAATGCGAACTTTAAAGTGAATGGGTTGATAGATGGAGCACCTATTTTCGTTTGTAGGAACATTAGTTTTAGCGCGCAAAGGGGTACTCTCAGCGGAATGGGCACCGTAACAGGGAACGTGTTTGTAAATTCGGGAATGATATCTCCAGATAGCGGACAAACGCTTAGTCTTGGAAGTTTGATTTTAAACTCAGCAGATACAATGAATAATACTCTCGGAAGTCTTGTGCATATTGAAATTGATTCGGGCGGCACTTCATTGGTTTCTGTTGCTGGCTCTGTATCGTTAGCGGGTACATTGGAGATTCAGTTAGATCCAAGCGCTATGCCTGGAACGTATACAATTCTTACTTCGTCTGGTATTACAGGCACCTTTGATACTGTTACATTTGTCGGAGCAGTTCCCAATTATACACTCTCTTATCTGCCAGTAGGCAACCCTACCTTTGTACAATTTGATTTCTTAGGCTATACGCCTCCTACGCCTCCTTTGGATAAAAAAGAGTTTCGCGAGGTTCTCGCAGCTTATCGCCAAGCTTATCTTTATAAAAAGGCTGTTGCAGCTATAGGAGAGCATCAAAATAAAGCTGAGGCTCGTTTACTCAGAAAGCAGGAAAAATTGCTTCATGATTATAAAGAACTTTATGATGATGATGAATATGTAAAAAGGCATTTTAAAAGATTGAAAAAGTTTTTTAAACATAAAGAAGTTAGATATATCGTTTACCTGATCAAGAAAGGTAGATGAGGATAAGTATAAAACTAATTTAGGCTTTTCTTGATGCTGCTAAATATTTTTTAGCAGCATCAATACGTTCTTGATGGCTTGGATAAGCACATTTATTATATATTTCTTCAACATAACGTTCTGTTTCAGCCATATAATAGCCTATCATAAGAGCAAGATATGATAGCAGAGGAATATTTGCTGCATTTTCCGTGAGCATTTTAGATACTTCATCATATTCTGCGATTCTTAACTGATTTTTTGCTTCTAAACGTTCATAAAATGTAATAAGCCCATTAGCTTTCCCTGCTATTTTAGATGCGAACATATCTGCTTCTTTTGCAAATCGTTTGCTAACAAGCAATGAAGACAAAGCAGGAATCACACACGCTGCTAAAGCAGCGCCATTCACCAGAGCTTTTTTGTTGGTATGATCATATTTTATATGGCCGATTTGCTGTGCTACCAAAGCTTCTAATTCTTCATCAGACACATTGTGTAATAACTGTTGCCCTATAACAATGCTGCCTCTAAATGCTAATATTTTGCGAGAAGAGGTACTAAAGTTTTTTAATGATATAAAAAGAAATGGCATAGCAATCTTAGCTTTTTTCACAAGAGAACTGACATAATTATATAAAGCAGGCATAGTCTGATTAGTAACTATAATAAGATCATCGTTTTGACCACAAAGCCCCATAATTAAAATACTGTCAATAAATGATAATTCTCTACTTATTGTTATCTGTCTTTTTATATTTCCCAATGATAATGTTCTTCTGATTGTATCCCATTGCGAAAATAATCCTCGCTCCCCATTGTCTAAAAATGTTGGGTTATACATTCCTAAATTATCCTGGGTTGTGCGTTGACTACCATCAACATCTTGTTCAAATAATGCCTTTGCTTCAGGTGCATTTTTGAGAGCTTTTAGCTCACTATAATAAATGCCGTGATTACTAGCAGATATTGTTAGATACGATGAAATGAATAATCCAGTAAGGAAAATTGTCGACAATTTCATAAAAAATCCACGGGTTGTTGCAATTGAACTATATAAACATACTTTTATAAGAGGGAAAGTAGCTAAACAACGTGCTGCTGTTTAAGTTGAACTTATGTTACGTTAATCCTTTGTCTCGATAATAAATTCATCATTTTGAAATGTAATAGTAACTTCTTTGGGCTTTGGTTTACATACTTTTTCTTCCCAGTCAGTAATCACTTAGCGTATTGTTGGCGAGTTATTTTTAATGTACTTGGGACTTCTTCGTCAGAATACAAATCAGTGAGCAATATGTAATTATCTTCTTTTTCTAATCCCGTAATGTTACCGCTGCATGCGTCGCCCCAATTGTCATTAAAAGCCCATTCTTTAAAAGGTGAAGGGCTACATCCCACATCATCTGTTAGAAAAAAACCGAGAATACTCATTTTTGTATCAGATGAGTCAATATAAGAATAGCCTTTATAGTTTTGACTTAATAATAGTTTTACAAATTCCATGTTTATTTCCTAAGAATCTAGCCTTTTGTCTCGATAGTAAATTCATCATTTTCATACTTGATGACCACTTCTTTTGGTTTTACTTTTAGAACTTTTTCTTCCCAATCAGTAAGTATCCGTACAAATTGCTGAAGAGTTATTTTTAATTCTGTTGGAGTTTCCTCTTCTGAATATAAATCAGTCATAAAAATATAATCATTTTCTTTCTCTAAATCTGTTAGGTTAGCGCAAGCATGGTTTGATTCAGTATCGAGAGCCCAGTTGATAAAAGATGAAGGACGACTAACATCACTAATTAAAAAATCACCAAGGATATTCATTTTTATATTAGAAGCGCTGTCGTAAGAGTATCTTTCATTCGAAGAGATAACTAACTTAATAAATTCCATTTTAAAGTCCTCTTATTACAATAGGATAAGCTGTTTTCATCTCACCGTTTATAGTAAAACACATTTCAATTTCTATTCCTTCGCTTGTAAATCCTTGAATCATATATTTCCCCTTATCATTAAGCTTCGGAACTATGCCGCTTTTAATAAAATTACTGTATGCCTCATTTATTTTGTTAATCACCTCTGTGCGGGACCAGTGGGCAGGAAAAAATGTTTTATCAGGTACTCTTAATCCATCTGTTACCAAATCTGCAATATAACAGCCATGTTCGTTTAAAATCTTATTTGTGAACTTAAGAGCACCACTTTTTTCTATAACGTTTTTAAAATCCTGATGAAATCCGCTAAGAGTTAATTTTCCTTTTTTATTTAAATTTATTTCCATGCCTAAGATATGTTCATAGGCTATTCTAATTGGTTTATGAGAAAATTCAGCAAACCCATATGGTAGCTTAATTGCTTTAAGCAATTCTATTTCTGCTATTAAGATTTCTGCTATTGGTGCATAAATACTTTCCAGCAACGCCTTGCTACTGTTAATAATCTCTCGTGGGCCTTTGTTGAAATCTTTCATGCCGTTAGACATTTTCAACA